>Ga0209254_10000067_pt1 | contig 61719 bp, 63 predicted proteins | sample FrelakmetDIP11DI_FD_187148 | JGI IMG/M metagenome (GOLD analysis project Ga0209254, IMG submission 187148) | Freshwater lake sediment microbial communities from the University of Notre Dame, USA, for methane emissions studies - DIP11 DI (SPAdes)... | ecosystem: Environmental > Aquatic >...
TTCATCAACCAGATCCGCATGAAGATCGGCGTGATGTTCGGCAACCCCGAGACCACCACCGGCGGCAACGCGCTCAAGTTCTACGCCTCGGTGCGCATGGATATCCGCCGCACCGGCTCGATCAAGAAGGGCGACGAGGTCATCGGCTCCGAGACCCGCGTGAAGGTGGTCAAGAACAAGGTCGCGCCCCCGTTCCGTCAGGCGGAGTTCGACATCCTCTACGGCGAGGGCATCTCCCGCGAGGGCGAGATGCTCGAGCTCGGCGTCAATGCCGGCATCGTGGAGAAGTCCGGCGCCTGGTACGCATATAAGAAGGACCGTATCGGCCAGGGCAAGGACAACGCCCGCGAGTACCTCAAGGAGCATGCCGACCTCGCGCGGGAGATCGAGGCGAGGATCCGCGAGAAGCTGGGGGTGGTGATGCCCACCGGGGCGGCCGCCGAGGCCGAAGCCGAGGAGGCTTGAGCAAGCCGGAGCCTTCGCTCCGCAGCCGCGCCGTCGCGATTCTCGCGCGGCGCGAGCACTCCCGCGCAGAGCTCGCGCGCAAGCTCGCCCCACATGCGGAAAGCCGCGAGGAAGTGGAGGCCGTCCTGGACGAACTCGCTGAGCGCAAGCTGCTTTCCGACGACCGTTATGCCGAGGCCCGGACCAGCACGCTGGTGCGCAAGTTCGGCGCGTCCAGGATCGCGCACGAGCTGCGCCGGCAGGGCGTGGCCGAGGAGACCGTCGTCCGGGCCACCGAGACCGCCCGGGCCACCGAGCTCCAGCGGGCGCGGGACGCCTGGCAGAAGAAATTCGGCGTCGTCGTTTCCGACCGCGCCGGTCGCGCGAAGCAGATGCGCTTCCTCCAGTCGCGCGGGTTCTCGTTCGACGTGATCCGGAAGGTCGTCGCCGGCGATTCCGACGACGAGTAAGGCACCGCCCCTTTGCCGGGGCGCATCCGTGCTTACAATGCGCCTCTCCCTCCGCAGCGTGGCGTGCCCGCTTTGCTCCAAGCCTTCGCTGGTTTCGTCGCCCTCCACGTCATCGCCTGGCTGTTCTCGGAGAATCGCCGCATCGTGCCCTGGCGGCCGGTGCTGGCCGGCGCGGCGCTGACCCTGGCCCTCGCCGCCGCCTTTCTCGGTATCCCGGCATTCGCGGAGATTTTCCTCGTGCTGAATCGCGCGGTCGAGGCGATCGATCGCGCCACCCAGGCCGGTGCCACGTTCGTCTTCGGCTTTCTCGGCGGCGGCGAGTTGCCCTACCAGGAGCGGACGGGCAAGAGCTCCTTCATCCTCGCGTTCCGGGCGCTGCCCATCGTCCTGGTGGTCTCCGCGCTGTCGGCGTTGCTGTTCCACTGGCGCATCCTGCCGTGGGTGGTGCGCGGTTTCGCCGCGGTGCTGCGCCGCACGCTCGGCCTCGGGGGGGCCGTCGGCCTGTCGGCCGCGGCCAACGTGTTCGTCGGCATGGTGGAAGCGCCGTTGTTCGTCCGTCCCTACCTGGCGCGGATGACGCGGACCGAGCTGTTCGTGACCATGACCTGCGGCATGGCGACTATCGCCGGCACCGTCATGGTGCTCTACGCGACGCTCCTTGGCCCGACCATCCCGGACGCGCTCGGCCACATCCTGATCGCATCCATCGTAGCCACCCCGGCGGCGGTCGCCATCGCCGTACTGATGGTGCCCGGCGACACTTCGCGCACGGAAGGCGAAATCATGCCGCCTCACGACGCGCGCAGCAGCATGGACGCCGTGACTCGCGGTACGCTTGAGGGCGCGGTGCTGCTCGTCAACATCGTGGCGATGCTGCTGGTGCTGGTCGCGCTCGTGCATCTCGCCAACGCGGCGTTGTCGCTGCTGCCCGAGGTGGCGGGCCATGCGCTCACGCTCCAGCGCATGCTGGGCTGGGTGATGGCGCCGCTGGTGTGGCTCGCCGGTATTCCCTGGCACGAAGCCCAGGTTGCCGGCAGCCTGATGGGAACGAAGACGATCCTGAACGAGTTCGTGGCGTACTTGGATCTAGCGCAGCTGCCGCCCGAGGCCCTCTCGCCGAGGAGCCGCCTGATCATGCTCTACGCGCTGTGCGGGTTCGCCAACCTGGGCAGCCTCGGCATCATGATCGGGGGGCTCGCCACGCTCGCGCCCGAACGGCGCGCGGAGATCGTGGCGTTGGGCGGGCGCACCCTGGTGTCGGGGACGCTCGCCACGCTGGTTGCCGCAGCCGCGGTCGCGATGGTGATCTGACGAGGAGCCGGCCATGCCTCCGGACATCCGCCGCATCAACCTCACGTGGCTCGTGCTCTGCCTGGTTGCCGTGGCCGGCGGCATCGGCTTCGTGCTGGTCCCGAAGACGCCGTACGACATGCCGCTGGGCTGGATCCTCATCCTCTCCTTCGGCAGCCGCGCGCTGGACTTCTACCAGCGCCTCGCCACGCATCCGCGCCCCGCGCGCATCGACAGCTTCGGCGTCGAGGTCGAGGGCAGCGGCTACGGCCTGGTCGAGTGGCGCGACATCGAGTCGGCGGCCTATTGGCGCGCCAGCGGCCGCGACTGGCTCGCGCTCGGGGTCTCCGATCTGTCCAAGTACGAGCAGCGGCTCACCACGCGTGATCGGCTCGTGCACGTGCTGCGGCCGAATTTCGGTCCCTACACCCTCGCCATCGACGTCTCGATGGTGCTCGAAGGCGGCAAGGTCCTCTACGACAAGGTGCTGGCGCGGCTGGGCCGCGGCCGCCGCCGCTAACGCGCTTTCTCCCTCGCGACGCCGTACTCACGCCTCGCGGCGTTGCACCAACTCGCCGTTCGGGCGAAAATCTCCCGTTTTCAGATATTTGCGCCCGCACCGCATGAAATCCTCCGAGATTCGCACCCGCTTCCTCAAGTTCTTCGAGGAGCGCGGCCACCAGGTCGTCGCGTCGAGCCCGCTCGTGCCCGCCAACGACCCCACGCTGCTGTTCACCAACTCGGGGATGGTGCAGTTCAAGGACGCGTTCCTCGGCAAGGATGTGCGGCCCTACAAACGCGCCACCACCTCGCAGCGCAGCGTGCGCGCCGGCGGCAAGCACAACGATCTCGAGAACGTCGGCTACACGGCCCGGCATCACACGTTCTTCGAGATGCTCGGCAACTTCAGCTTCGGCGACTACTTCAAGCGTGACGCCATCCACTTCGCGTGGGAGCTCCTCACGAGGGTGTACGGGCTGCCCAAGGACAAGCTCTGGATCACCGTCTATCAGACCGACGACGAGGCCTGGAACATCTGGGCGAAGGAGATCGGCGTCGACGAGCGCCGCATCACGCGCATCGGCGACAAGCCCGGCGGCGGCTCGGACAACTTCTGGCAGATGGGCGAGACCGGTCCGTGCGGCCCGTGCTCGGAGATCTTCTACGACCACGGCCCGGAGGTGGAGGGCGGCCCGCCGGGCACGCCGGACGGCGACGGTGACCGGTACATCGAGATCTGGAACCTCGTGTTCATGCAGTTCAACCGCGACGAGCACGGACGGCTGCACCCGCTGCCGAAGCCGTCGGTGGATACCGGCATGGGCCTGGAGCGGATCGCCGCCGTGCTGCAGGGCGTGCACTCCAACTACGAGATCGATCTCTTCCAGGACCTCATCAAGGCGGCGGCGCGCGAGACCGGCACGGACTATTTCTCGTCGGCCTCGCTCAAGGTGATCGCCGATCACATCCGCGCGTGCTCGTTCCTGATCGTCGACGGCGTCATTCCCGGCAACGAGGGCCGCGGTTACGTGCTGCGGCGGATCATCCGGCGCGCCATCCGCCACGGCTACAAGCTCGGCCAGAAGCAGCCGTTCTTCTATCGCATCGTCCCGGACCTCGTACGGGTGATGGGCGAGGCCTACCCGGAGCTCGCCGCGGCGCAGGAACGCGTCATGCAGGTGCTGCGCGCCGAGGAGGAGCGCTTCGCCGAGACCCTCGAACACGGCATGAAGGTCCTGGAGAACGCGCTCGCCGGCCGCGCCGGCTCGCTGGACGGCGAAACCGTCTTCCAGCTCTACGACACCTTCGGGTTCCCGGTCGACCTCACCGCCGACATCGCGCGCGAGCGCGGCGTCCAGGTCGATCACGCCGGCTTCGAGGCGGCCATGGAGCGCCAGCGCGAGCGCGCGCGCGCGGCGTCCAAGTTCGGCATGGGCGCGTCGATGGAGTACGACGGTGCGGCGACCGAGTTCCACGGCCATGACACCCTCAGGCTCGAGGCGCGCGTGGCGGCGCTGTACCGCGAGGGCGCGCCGGTCGAGCGCCTGGCGAGCGGCGACCGCGGCGTGATCGTGCTGGACCGCACCCCGTTCTACGCGGAGTCTGGCGGCCAGGTGGGCGACGGCGGCCGCATCGCGGGCCCCGGCGGCATCTTCGCCGTCGAGGACACGCAGAAGATCCAGGCCGAGGTGTTCGGGCACCACGGCAAGCTCGAGTCCGGCGCGCTGGCGGTCGGCGACGCGGTGACTGCGGAAGTCGACCTCGTTTCGCGGTCGCGGGCCGCTTGGAATCATTCCGCCACCCACCTGATGCACGCGGCGCTGCGCAAGGTGCTCGGGCCGCACGTGCAGCAGAAGGGCTCGCTGGTCGACGCGCAGCGCACGCGCTTCGACTTCTCGCACAACGAGCCGATGACCGAGGGCGAGATCCGCGCTGTCGAGGCACTGGTGAACGACGCGATCCGCCGCAACCACGAGGTGACGGCGCGGATCATGAAGTACGACGACGCGATCCGCGCCGGGGCCATGGCCCTCTTCGGGGAGAAGTACGGCGACCAGGTGCGCGTGCTCGCGATGGGCGATTTCTCCACCGAGCTCTGCGGCGGCACCCACGTGCGGCGCACCGGCGACATCGGTTTTTTCAAGATCGTCTCGGAGAGCGGGGTGGCGGCGGGCATCCGCCGCGTCGAGGCGGTGACCGGGGACGGCGCGCTCGCCTGGGTGCAGGCGCAGGAAGAGCAGCTGCACGAGGCCGCCGCGGCGCTGAAGGCGCCGGCTGCCGAGCTGCCCGCGCGCATCGCGCAGATCCTCGACAGCGTCAGGTCGCTGGAGCGCGAGCTCGCGAAGCTCAAGTCGAAGGTCGCCGCGAACCAGGGCGACGAGCTTGCCAGCCAGGCGGCGGACGTGAAGGGCTTCAAGGTGCTCGCCGCGACGCTGGAAGGGGCCGATGCGAAGACGCTCCGGGAAACGCTGGACAAGCTGAAGGACAAGCTGAAGAGCGCGGTCATCGTGCTCGCGGCGGCCGACGCCGGCCGCGTGAGCCTCATCGCCGGCGTCACGGCCGATCTCACCGCCAGGGTGAAGGCCGGGGAGCTCGTGAACTACGTGGCGCAGCAGGTCGGCGGCAAGGGGGGCGGACGTCCGGACATGGCCCAGGCTGGCGGCACCCAGCCCGACAAGCTGGCCGGCGCGCTCGAGTCGGTCAGGGCCTGGGTCGAGAGTCGCGCATGAGAATCGCGGCGGCGCTGCTGGTCGCCGTGCTCGCCAGCGGCGCGCATGCCCAGGCGCCCATCGAGGCGATCACCGGCGAGGGCGACAGGGTGCGCCTGTTTCCGGACGGGCGCTGGGAATACGTCGACCCTGCGAAACGCCCGCCGGCGCGCGAGACACCGGCCGCGCCAGCCGCGCAGAATGCGCAGCCGAGCTGCCCGCCCGGGTGGCAGGGCGGTCTGTTAGGCTTCGGGCGCTGCATTCCGCCCGGCGACCCTCAATACAACCGCGGCAGCCTCGGCCGCGGCAAGTGACACCAACGGATTCCGAAATGCACATCAGGCACAAGCAAGGCGGCGGGGCCGCAGTCACGATAGCCGTGGTCCTCCTCGCGGTGATCGTTCTGGTCGCCGCGTATTTCTGGGTCGTCCTCTCCTGGAACTACTCGAGCGGCGAGCGCGCGGGCTGGGTGCAGAAGTTCTCCAAGAAGGGTTGGCTCTGCAAGACCTGGGAGGGCGAGCTCTCGCTGGTCGCGATGCCCGGCGCCGCCCAGGAGAAGTTCCTCTTCACCGTCTGGGACGACGCGGTCGCCGCGGAGATCAACCAGCACATGGGCAAGCGCGTCTCGCTGCACTACGACCAGAAGGTCGGCCTGCCGACGTCGTGCTTCGGCGAGACGCGGCATTTCGTCACGTCGGTGAAGGCGGTCGAGCAGATTCCGCTCGCGCCGGGCGTCGTCGTGCCGGTGCCGCCGGCCCTGGCGCCGGCCGCGCCGGCACCCGCGGCCAAGTAGCCCTCAGAACCCGATGCGCGACCTGCGCGCGTTGCGCAGGTCGACGATGTCGTCGGGCTCGATCTCGTCGCGTCCCGCGAGCTTCGCGTTGCCGAAGCCGGCGAGCAGCGCACGCCGCATCTCCCGCGGCGAGAGCGAGGCGAGCCGGTCGAGCACGCCTGCGCCCGGTTTCTCGGGAAACGTGCTGCCCCAGTCGTGCGAGCGGCGGATCTCCTCGTAGAGCGAGGCCGCGATGCGCACGGAGCCGTCGTAATCGGGCGGCTCGATCTCGTACACGTTCATGCGGTTGAGGATGGGTTCGGGAATGCGCGCGCCCTCGTTGGCGGTAGCGACCCAGCACACGCTCGAGGCGTCGATGGGGATCTCCACGAACTCGTCGATGAAGTGGCTCGCCGTGTCGTGCTCGAGCAGCGCGTACAGCGCGCCGAGCGGGTCGTACTGGGTGTCGCCGCCGGCCTTGTCGATCTCGTCCACCATCATCACCGGATTGGCGTACTGGCCGTGCAGGAAGGTATCGAACACCTTGCCGGGCTTGGCGTTCTTCCACTGCGACGATGAGCCGGAAAGGATCCAGCCGGCGGTCATGGAGCTCATCGACACGAAGCCGAAGCCGGTCGAGAGCAGCTCGGCGATGCGCCGCCCGAAGTGGGTCTTGCCGATCCCCGGCTGGCCGACCAGCAGCATGGGCGTGAGTTCGAGCTCGTCGCGGCCGGACGCGGCGAGCGCGAGCTGCTTCCTCAGGTCGTCGAGCACTTCGCGGAAATTCGGGAGCTCGTCGTAGAGGTGCTCCATGGCGGGCACTCCCGAGGGCTTGACCGTCAGGCGCGTGCCGCCCGCCTTGAGCATCTTCTCGTAGGTGGTTCGCAGCGCCTCGTTGGCCGAGGACGGCAGGTCCGCCAGCGCCTGCTCGACCACGCCGACGTTGTACACGTCCTTGAACCCTGCGATCGGGATGTTCACGCCTGCTCCCATGCATGATCTCCTCGGAGGATGCCGCCCGAAAACGCTAACACGCTCTGTACCCGACCGCAAAGCATGAAGCGGGCCGAAGGCGTGAACTGGGTGGCTCCGCGCTCGTGACCGAATGCATTGGCAATCCCCCGACACGACTGCTAAGGTCGCCGAGTCCATCGCCGATATGCGCCCGCTTCGAATGACCGCCCCGCGCAGTCCCCGTCCCGAAGTTACCCCGCAGGCGCTGAATGCGCGCAGCGGCGGCAGTTTCCCCGGCCTGGTCGGCATGGAGGTGGTGGACGTCACGGCCGAGGGGGTGCGCAGCCGGCTGGAGGTGCGTCCGACGCTGCTCGCACCCAACGGCTACGTCCATGCGGCCGCGCTTGTGGCGCTCGCGGACACCACCTGCGGATTCGGAGCCATCGCCTTCCTGCCCGACGGCGCCCGTAGCTACGCGACCCTGGAGCTCAAGTCGAGCTTCGTGGGGGCGGCCCGCGAGGGCACGATCGTATGTGCAGCAGTGCCGGTCGAACTGGGCCGCCAGACGCAGGCGTGGGACGCCGTCTGCATCGCCGAGGGCGACGGGCGCCAACTCGCGCTATTCCGCTGCACGCAGTTGGTGCTCTACTGACCGTGGCATGCACCACGGGGAGACCGTCCCCGCGGTGCGCCCACGCCTGGATCGGGACGGGACGCTCTTCGGGGCCGGCTCCGGGCTTCGGGTAGAATCGGGTCGATAACCCGTTCCGGATCAAGGCACTGCCATGGCATCGCAACCCCATCCGCTGCACCGCCCCGTCGCCGAGACGCGGCCCTCGCGCCCGGTCGACGACGTTCGCATCCGCGAGATCAAGGAGCTCTCGCCGCCGGCGCACCTGCTGCGCGAATTCCCGCTCTCGGCCGTCGCCGGCGAGACCGTCTACACGACGCGCCAGGCGATACATCGCATCCTGCACGGCGCCGACGACCGCATGCTGGTGGTGATCGGGCCCTGCTCCGTGCACGACGTGGTGGCGGCGAAGGACTACGCCGCGCGCCTGCTGCAGGAGAAGCGCCGCCTCGATGCCGACCTCCTGATCGTGATGCGCGTGTATTTCGAGAAGCCGCGCACCACCGTGGGCTGGAAGGGCCTGATCAACGATCCCAGCCTCGACGGCAGCTTCGAGATCAACAAGGGGCTGCGTATTGCGCGCGAGCTGCTGCTCGATCTGGCGGAGATGGGCATGCCCGCCGGCACCGAGTACCTGGACACCCAGACGCCGCAGTACATCGGCGACCTGGTGGGCTGGAGCGCGATCGGCGCCCGAACGACCGAGAGCCAGGTGCACCGCCAGCTCGCCTCGGGCCTGTCGTGCGCGGTCGGCTTCAAGAACGGCACCGACGGCAACATCCGCATCGCGGTGGATGCCATCAAGGCGGCGAGCTCGCCGCATCATTTCCTGTCCATCACCAAGGGCGGCCACTCCGCCATCGTCTCCACCAACGGCAATGAGGACTGCCACGTGATCCTGCGCGGCGGCAGGGAGCCCAACTACGACGCGGCGAGCGTCGAGGCCGCGTGCCGTGCCCTCGGTGCGGCGGGCCTCGCGCAGCGGCTCATGATCGACTTCTCCCACGCCAACAGCAGCAAGGACTACGCGCGGCAGATGGTGGTCGCGGAGGATGTCGCCGGGCAGATCGGGGCGGGCGACGAGCGCATCTTCGGCGTCATGGCGGAGTCGCACCTCAAGGCAGGCCGCCAGGACCTCGTCGCCGGCACCGAGCTGGTCTACGGGCAGAGCATCACCGACGCCTGCCTGGGCTGGGAGGACAGCGTCGCGCTGCTCGATCGGCTCGCAGCCGCGGTGCGCGTGCGCCGGCTGAAGCGCGCCGCAGAATAGCCGTCCGCGCGGCGCCCCGCGCGGCCCCCGCCCCTTGAACGCAGCCGCCGCGCAGCGCTGGTTCCTCGTCGCGCTCGGCGCGACCCTCGCGTTCCGGCTCTGGCTGGCCGCCTGGCTGCCGCTCACCGGGGACGAGGCCTACTTCGCCTACTGGGGGATGGTTCCCGCGGCGGGCTACTACGACCACCCGCCCATGGTGGGATGGATGCTGGCGGGCCTGCTGGCCGTCTCGCACGCGGAATGGTGGCTACGCCTGCCCCAGGTGCTGCTGCCCGGTGCGATCGCCTGGGGCATCGCGCGGCTCGCCACGCCGGCGGCGGGTACCACCGCCGCCTGGCTTGCCGCCACCGCGTACCTGCTGGCGCCCGTGCAGGTGGTGAATGTCGCGGTGACCACCGACACGCCGCTGCTCGCGTTCGCTTCGCTCTCCGTCGCCGCGTTCGTGCTGGCGCTGCGGCGCGACTCGCTTCCCTGGGCGGCCGCTTCGGGCCTGATGCTCGGCGGCGCGATCCTCTCCAAGTTCTTCGCCGCGCCGCTCGCGCTCGCCTATCTCGCGTTCGTCGTGGCGACGCCCGCGTGGCGGCGCCGGTGGGCGGCGCTCGCCGTCCTGGTGCTCGCCGCGCTGCCGGCGGCGCTCTACCTGGCCTGGTGGAACTACGCGCACTGCTGGGCCAACGTGATGTTCAACCTCTACATCCGCCATGGCGACGCGGGCCTGGCGTGGGGCAAGCCGCTCAAGTTCGCGGCGTTCCTGCTCTACGCGACCAGTCCGCTGCTCGTCTGGCATCTCGCGCGCCGCGCCGGCGGGGTGCGCGCCGCGCTGCGCGACCTGCCGATGCGGCTGGCGTGGTTCGCCGCCGGCGTCCCGTTCGCGTTGTTCGCGGCGCTGTCGCTGGTGAAGAACGTCGGCCTGCACTGGCTGTTCGCGTTCGTGCCGGCCCTGTTTCTTGCGGCCGCGCCGGTGCTGGACGTCGCGCGGTGGCGCGCCAACGCGGTGTTCCTGGGGGTAGTGTCGGCGCTGCATGCTGCGGTGCTCCTCGGCCTGGCGACGCTTCCGCTGGAGACGTTCTCGCGCGTGCGCCAGTACGACGGCGTGGTCATGACCTTCGCGACAGGGGACTTGCTGCGCGCCCTCGCGCCGTACGAGCGCGACGGCTTCGTGCTGATGGCCGACGGCTACTCGCCCGCGGTCACGCTCGGCTGGGGCGCGCAGCGCGCGGGGTTCCGCGCAGCGGCCCCGGGCGCCGCGGTGCCGCCGCACCACGTCGGTGTTTTCGGCGCCGCATCGCCGCGCGCCCGCCAGGACGATATCCTCACGGACTTCCGCAAGCTGGACGGAGCCGACATCCTGATCGTCCGCAAGACGCCGCCCGAGGACGCGCAGTACGCCCCGTACTTCGCGTCCGTGGAATACCGCGATCTCGTCGTGCGCGGCGCGACCTTCCACCTGGTGGTCGGCCGGGGCTTCCGATACCCCGCTTATCGCGACCGCGTGCTCGCCGAGGTGCGGGACCGCTTCTACGCCATTCCGGGTTATCTGCCGCAGGGGCGGTGCTGGCTGTGCGAACGGTACTTCGGGAGCGTCACGTGTCCGGCGCGGTGAGCGCGCGCGGCGGCGGGTTCGCGGCGCTGGTGCGCCTCGCGCGGCCGCACCAGTGGGTGAAGAACGGCTTCGTGCTGGTGGGTTTGCTGTTCGGTCACGCATGGCACCAGCCCGATACGGTGCGCGTGGTCGCGCTGGTGTTCGCCGCCTTCTGCCTGGCGGCGAGCGGCGTCTACGTCTTCAACGACCTGCGCGACCGTGCCGCCGACCGGGTGCATCCCCGGAAGCGGCACCGGCCCCTGGCGAGCGGTACGGTGTCGCCCGGCGTCGCCGCGGGCTATGCGGCAGCGCTGGTCGCCGCCGGGCTCGTTCTCGGCTGGTCGGCGTCGCCGGCCGCCGGGCTGATCGTCGCGGCCTACGTGGCGCTGAACGTGGCCTACACGCTGGGGTTGAAGCACGTCCCGATCCTCGACGTGTTCATCATCGCCGCCGGCTTCATGCTGCGCATTCTCGCCGGCACCGTCGGCGTCGGGATCCCGCCCTCGCAATGGCTGCTGGTGTGCGGGCTGATGGTGACCGTCTTTCTCGGCTTCGCCAAGCGCCGCGCCGAGCTGATGGTGCTCACCGACGCCGGCGGCGAGCACCGTCCGGTGCTGGACGACTACACGCCGGCACTCCTCGACAACATGATCGCCATCAGCGCGGCCGGGGTGATCGTGAGCTACAGCCTCTACACCGTCAGCCCCGATACGGTGCGGCTGCACGGGACCGACCAGTTGCTGCTCACGCTGCCTTTCGTCCTGTACGGGATCTTCCGGTACATCTTCCTCCTGCACCGGCGGGGCGGCGGCGGGGACCCTGCCTGGGACCTCCTGCACGATCCGCAGCTGATCGTCGCGGTCCTGGGGTGGCTGGGAACCACGTTCTGGCTCCTGTCCGGCCCCCCGTGACCAGACGCCGACGGTGATTTGAGCCGGAGCACCCGCTGCGGGCATAATGACCCGGAGGAGGGGGCATGACCGAAGCAAATCCCGCGCTGCGTCTGCCGCAGCTGGAGCACATGGGCGACGCGACGCAGCTCGCGTCCAAGATCCACGCGCTCATCGGCGCGTCGCCGCTGCTCGAGAACTTCAACGTCGCTGAGATCCGCCTGATGAGCCACTTCATGCAGGTGTACCGAGCCAGCCCGGGGCAGGAGGTGCTGCGCGAGGGCGATCCGGGCGACTTCATGCTGCTGGTGGTGGAAGGGCGGCTGGACGTGTTCAAGCAGGATCGCTGGAACGCGCCGCGGCTGATCGCGGTGATCGACGAGGGCAAGTCCGCCGGCGAGATGTCGATGATCGACGGCGAGCCGCGCTTCGCCACCTGCGTGGCGGCCGACAATGCGGTGATCGCCACCCTGTCGCGCGAGGCGCTGGCGCGCATCGTGCTGGAGCAGCCGATCCTCGGCGCCAAGATACTGATGGAGCTGGTGCTGATGCTGTCGCAGCGGCTGCGCAACACCAGCCAGCGGCTGGTGAACTATCTGGACAAGCAGCGGGAGCTGCAGGAGAGCCTCCAAGGGCCGGGATTCGTGTAGGAAGCTTCGTGACAGGCGGCGTGTGGCAGAATGGCCCCGCCACCTGGGGAGGAGGAGATCCAATGAAAATCAAGGCGCCCAAGGATTTCTGGGCGGGGCTGATGTTTCTCGCGTTCGGCATCGGCTTTGCCTGGGCCGCCCAGAGCTATCAGATGGGCACCGCGGTGCGCATGGGGCCGGCGTATTTCCCGACCATGCTCGGCGGGTTGCTAGCCGTGCTCGGGCTGGTGGTGTTCGTCAAGTCCCTCCTCTTGAGCGGCGAGCGCGTCTCGCATTTCTTTCTCAAGCCCCTCCTGCTGGTGCTCGGCGGAGTGGTGATCTTCGCGCTGCTCCTGCGGCCGCTTGGCCTGATCGTGGCGACCTTCGCGCTGATCCTCGTGGCGGCCCTCGGCGGGTACGACTTCCGCATCCGCGAGGTGATCATCCTGTACGCCTGCCTCGCGGTCTTCGCGGTGCTGGTGTTCGTGAAGGGGCTGGGCCTGCCGTTCACACTGTGCCCCGGGGCCCTCGACGAGGCCTGCCAACGCATCGTCGCAGGGAGCCGCTGACATGGGCGAACTCGTATCCAACCTCAGCCTCGGCTTCGGCGTCGCGCTGTCGTTCACCAACCTGCTCTACTGCTTCATGGGCGTGCTGCTCGGCACGCTGATCGGCGTGTTGCCGGGCATCGGCCCGGTGGCGACCATCGCGATGCTGCTGCCGGTGACGTTCACGCTGCCCCCGGTCTCGGCGCTGATCATGCTCGCCGGCATCTACTACGGCGCCCAGTACGGCGGCTCGACCACCGCGATCCTGGTGAACCTGCCGGGCGAGTCCTCCTCGGTCATCACCGCCCTCGACGGTTACCAGATGGCGCGCAAGGGCCGTGCCGGTCCGGCACTCGGCGTCGCCGCCCTCGGGTCGTTCTTCGCCGGCACCGTCGCCACGTTCATCATCGCGCTGTTCGCGCCGCCGCTCGCCGAGGTGGCGCTGAAGTTCGGGCCGACCGAGTACTTCTCGCTGATGGCGCTAGGACTCGTCGCCGCCACCGTCCTCGCGCACGGCTCGCTGATCAAGGCGATCGCCATGGTCATCCTCGGGCTGCTGCTCGGGCTGGTCGGCACCGACGTGAACTCCGGCGTCGCGCGGTTCAACTTCGGCATGTCCGAACTGTCCGACGGCATCAACTTCGTCGTCGTCGCGATGGGCATGTTCGGCTTCGCGGAGATCATCGCCAACCTCGAGCACCGCGAGAAGCGCGAGGTGTTCACCGCGAAGATCGAGGGCCTGCTGCCCACGGTACAGGACATCAAGGACTGCGTGCCCGCGGTGCTTCGCGGGACGATGCTCGGCTCTGCACTGGGTATCCTTCCCGGCGGCGGCGCGCTGCTCGCGTCCTTCGCGGCCTACACGCTCGAGAAGAAGGTCTCGAAGAACAAGGCGAACTTCGGCAAGGGCGCGATCCAGGGCGTCGCGGCGCCCGAGTCGGCCAACAACGCCGGCGCGCAGACCTCGTTCATTCCGCTGCTGACCCTGGGCATTCCCTCCAACCCGGTGATGGCGCTGATGATCGGCGCGATGATGATCCAGGGCATCGCGCCGGGCCCGCAGGTGATGACCGAGCGGCCCCAGCTCTTCTGGGGAATGATCGCCTCGATGTGGGTCGGGAACCTGATGCTGGTGATCCTGAACCTGCCGCTGATCGGCCTGTGGGTGCGCCTGCTGGCGGTGCCCTACCGCATCCTCTACCCGGCGATCCTGCTGTTCTGCTGCATCGGCGTGTACAGCGTGAACAACCAGACGTTCGACATCATCCTCACCTGCGTGTTCGGGCTGCTGGGCTACGTCTGCGTGAAGCTCGCCTGTGAGCCGGCGCCGCTCATCCTCGGCTTCATCCTCGGCCCGATGATGGAGGAGAACCTGCGGCGCGCCATGCTGCTGTCGCGCGGCGACCCGTCGGTGTTCGTCACCAAGCCGATCTCGGCGGTGCTGCTCGGCATCGCGGTCATCCTGCTGCTGATCGTGGTGATGCCTGCCGTGCGACAGAAGCGCGAGGAGGCGTTCCAGGAGGCTTGACGAGCGCCTTGGCGGTCGATTGATCGCCCCGAGGCCGAGCCCGAGGGGCGCGCAGCCGCCTCCTAGCGTCTCCTACTGTGTGCTTGCTGGCAGGCGCTGCAGGCCTGCCAGCAAGCGATCGTGCCGCTCGAAGTCGGCGGCCGCGCGCCCCTCGGGCTCGGCGTGCCGGCGCCCGTGGTCAGATTCGTGAGATCCGAACCGGTCGCAGCGTCGATCAAGCGGTGCTGGAGGCGCCCTCTCGAGTGCCGACGCACGGCCGGACCTCGGTGGGTTTGCCAGCACGTCCGCCGGCGCCCCTTCGGCTCGGCCCTGGTGGCCGCGAGCGAAGGACGGGGAAACGCCTACCAGTCGGGATTGAAGCCCTTGATGATCACCCCGCCGGACTTCTCGTCGTCCTCGGTCTCGAGCAACCGGCGCGACTCGGCTTCCTCGAGCAGCTTGGAGAAGGTGCGGAACCCGTAGTAGCTCTCGTTGAAGCCGGGCTTGCGGCGCTTCAGCGCCTGCTTGACCATCGAACCCCAGATCTTCTCCTCGGCGCCGCGCTCGGCGAACAGCGCCTCCACGGTCTCCATCACCAGGTCGATTGCCTCCTGGCGGCGGTCCTCCTCCGTCTTGGGCTGCGCCGGAGCCTCCGCCTTCGAGCCCTCGGCCTTGACGGCCTTGCGGCGGCTGGACTTCTTCGCCTTCTCGCGCACCAGGTCGTCGTAGAAGATGAACTCGTCGCAGTTGGCCATCAGGAGGTCGGAGGTGGAGTTCTTCACCCCGACGCCGATCACCACCTTGTCGTTCTCGCGCAGCTTGGAGACCAGGGGCGAGAAGTCCGAATCGCCGGTGATCAGCACGAAGGTCTTGACGTGGCTCTTGGTGTAGCAGAGGTCCAGCGCGTCCACCACCATGCGGATGTCGGCGGAGTTCTTGCCGGACTGGCGCACGTGCGGGATCTCGATCAGTTCGAAGGCCGCCTCGTGCATCGGCTTCTTGAAGGCCTTGTAGCGCTCCCAGTCGCAGTAGGCCTTCTTCACCACGATCGAGCCCTTGAGCAGCAGGCGCTCCAGCACCTTGCTGATGTCGAACTTCTCGTACTTCGCGTCCTGCACGCCGAGGGCGATGTTCTCGAAATCGCAGAACAGCGCCATGTTCTGCGTGCCTGAGGGTTGTGCCATGCGGTAGGTCTCCTTTTTCACATCGTAGCATTGGCGACGGCAAGCGCTCGCCCGGGGGCGGCGCCTGTGTAGAATCGGCTCCGGGGAAAAAGCGGCGGGAGGCCGAGCGTGCATTACGACTGGGTGCCGATCACCAAGCGCCGGCCGCTGCGCTGGCCGGATGGCAGGCGCCTCGGGGTAATCGTCACGATCAACTGCGAGTACTGGGACCTGGTCAAGGACTCGGCGGAACCCTACTACGCCGGCGGGCCCCCGATGCTGCCCGACCCGATGCCCGGCAACGTCGCGGACTTCCCGAACTTCACCTGGCGCGAGTACGGCCTGCGCGCGGGCGTCTGGCGTCTGTTCCGGGTCTTCGAGGAGGCGGGCGTGCGGCTCTCCTGCACGCTCAACGCCAAGACCGCCCTGGAGCGGCCCGAGATCATCGCGCATGCCCGCGACCGCGGCTGGGAACTGGTGGCGCACAACTACGAGCAGGGCGAACTGCTCACTCGCCATGCCTTCGACGAGGCGGCCGAGCGCGGCGTGATCGCGCGCACGCTCGAGGTCTACGAACGCACCGTCGGGCGCAAGGCCAGGGGCTGGCTGTCATCCAGCCTGCGCGGCACCACGCATACGCCCGATATCCTCGCGAGCCACGGCTTGATCTTCATCTGTGACTACATGAACGACGACCAGCCCTACCTGGTGCATACCGACCACGGGCCGATCGTGAACGTGCCGTACTCGATCGAGATCAACGATTTCACCTTCTTCCACCGCCGCGCGATGTCCTCGCCCGATGCGCTGGCGATGCTCAAGGACCAGTTCGACGAGCTCTATGCCGAAGGCGCAGAGACCGGGAAGCTGATGAACATCGGGCTGCACCCGCACGTGTCCGGCCATCCGCATCGCATGCGCGTGTTCCGCGAGTTCGTCGCGCACGTCAAGCGGCATACGGGCGCCTGGTTCGCCACCCGCGAGGAGATCGCGGAGTGGTATCTCGCCAACCACGCCTCCCACATCGGCTGATCCGATGGCCGACCTCGACATCTACAAGTCGCAGAACTTCGGCAACCGCATCGGCTTCGGCCGGCGCACGGCGCTGGTGATCGTGGATTTCACGGTCGGCTTCAACGATCCGGCGCTCTTCGGCGGCGGCAACATCGACGCAGCGGTCAAGCGCACGGTCGGGCTCCTCGACTTCTTCCGCCGCACCGGTCGCGCGATCGCCCACACTCGCGTGGTCTACGCCGACGACGGCGCCGACGCCGGGGTATTCACCCTGAAGGCGCCGCGGCTCGCGATGCTCACCGAGCACCATCCCGCCGGGCAGATCGTGCCCGAGCTCACGCCGCTCCCCGGCGAGCTCGTGGTGCGCAAGACCCAGGCGTCCGGTTTCTTCGGCACCGGACTGGGCCCCTGGCTCACGCAGCGCGGCGTCGACACAGTGGTGATCGCAGGGTGCACGACCTCGGGCTGCGTGCGCGCGACGGTGGTCGACGCGCTCAGCCTGAACTACCGGCCCGTCGTCGCCCGCGACTGCGTCGGCGACCGCGCAATCGGGCCGCACGAAGCCAACCTGTTCGACATGGAGCAGAAATACGCGGACGTGCTCGACCGCGACGCGATCGTCGCCGCCCTCGGGCAACCCAAGGAGAACCAGCCATGACCGACTCGCTCGGGTATCGCCGCAAGTTCGGTGTCCTCGCGCCTTCCACCAATACCTCGGTGCAGCCGGAGTTCGACGCCATGCGGCCGGTCGGCGTCACCAACCACTTCTCGCGCATCGCCATTCCGGACAGCAAGGTCACCGACGACCAGTCGTTCATGGTGCTGATGAACAACATCCGCGGCGCGCTCATGCCCGCGCTGGACTCGGTGCTCTCCTGCCGTCCCGACTACATCGTGATGGGCATGTCCGCGGAGACGTTCTGGGACGGGCTGGACGGCTCCCTCAAACTGCAGCGGCGCATCGAGAAGCGCGCCAAGGTCGGCGTGGCGATGGGCTCGGACGCCTGCCAGGCCGCCCTGCGCAAGTACGGCAAGGGCATCAAGCGCCTCGGCATCATCACGCCCTACATGCCGGTCGGCGACCGGCAGGTGCGCCGGTTCTTCACCGACTGCGGGTTCGAGGTGGTGAACCTGAAGGGCCTCAAGTGCCAGAGCCCGGTGCTGATCGCGCACGAGTCGCAGCGCACGCTGCGCGACGCCATCATCGAGGTGAACCAGGGCAAGGTGGACGCCATCGTGCAGGTGGGCACCAACCTCGCCATGGCGGAGGTCGCGGGGATGGCCGAGTTCTGGCTCGACAAGCCGGTGATCGCCATCAACACCGCCACCTACTGGTATGCGCTGCGCCAGAACGGCATCAAGGACCGGATGCAGGGCTGGGGGTCGCTCCTCGCCGAGCACTGACATGAGCCTCGCCAGACGCGCCGACGGCGGCCGCGTGCTCATCGCCGGCGCCGGACCGGTGGGCATGGTCGCCGCGCTGCGCCTCGCGCTCGCGGGCGTGCCGGTCACGGTCTTCGAGCGCGCGCCGACGCTCACCGAGGATCTGCGCGCGTCCACCTTCCATCCGCCGACGCTGGACATGCTGGACGAGTTCGGGCTGACCGAGGACCTGCTCGCGCAGGGCCTGGTCGCGCGCCACACCCAGTACCGCGACCGCCGCAGCGGCGTCATCGCCGAGTTCGACATGCAGCTGCTCGCGGGCGAGACGGCGCATCCGTACCGCCTGCAGTGCGAGCAGTTCAAGCTGACGCGCCTGGTTCACGAGCGGTTGCGGACGCTACCCCACGCGCAAGTGCGCTTCCAGTCCTCGATCGAGGACGTCGCGCAGGATGCCGATGGCGTGACCGTATCGGTGAGTTCCCCGGCCGGCGCCGAGCGGATCCCGGGCGCCTACCTCATCGGCGCCGACGGCGCGTGGAGCCGCGTCCGGCAGGCGCTCGCCATCGAGTTCGAGGGCTTCACGTATCCGGAGCGTTTCCTGGTCGCGAGCACGGCGCACGACTTCGCGGCGAAAATGCAGAGACTGTCGTACGTCAACTACGTGTCCGATCCCGACGAATGGTGCGTGCTGCTGCGCGTGCCCGGCCTGTGGCGCGTCCTCTTTCCGACGCGCCCGGAGGAAAGCGACGACGAGGTCATGCAGGACGAGCCGATCCAGCGCCGCCTGCAGCACCTGTTGCCCAACCCCGCCGGCTACGCGACCGAGCATCGCACCCTCTACCGCGTGCACCAGCGGGTGGCGAAGCGCTACCGCGGCGGCCGCGCGTTCCTCTGTGGGGATGCGGCGCACATCAACAATCCGCTCGGCGGCATGGGCATGAACGGCGGCCTGCACGACGCCCTCAACCTCGCGGAGAAGATCGTGGCGGTGCATCGCGGCGAAGCCGACGACGCGAGCCTCGACCGCTACGAGCGCCAGCGCCGTCCCATCGCCGTCGACTACATCAACGCGAACACCGCCCGCAACAAGAAGACGCTCGAGGAGCGCGACCCGGCCGTGCGGGCACGCAGCCAGGAGGAGATGCGCCGCACCGCCGAGGACCCGGCGGCGGCGCGCGCCTTCCTGCGCCGGACCTCGATGATCGAGGCGCTCGCCGCCTCGGCCGCCATTGCATGAGAACCCCCAGGAGACCCTGATGCGCACTCTCGCCCGACTCGCCGCGCTCGCGGCGCTCGCCGCCGCACCCGCCGTCCACGCCCAGGTGGTCGCCATGGGCACCACCCAGGCCGGCGCGACGGCGCAGCTCTCCACCGTGGTCGCCAAGGTGATGACCGATCGTGGCGGCCTGCAGGTGCGCCCGCAGCCCATGGCCGGCGTCGCCCAGTACGGCCCGCTGGTGAACGCGGGAGAGATCGACTTCGGCGTGGCGAACCTCGTCGAGGCGCGCTTCCTCGTGGCCGGCCGCGAGATCGTCGAGAAGCCCAATCCCGACCTGCGCCTCGTCGCGCGGCTCGTGCCCTGGTACAACGGACTCGTCGTGAAGGCCGACAGCCCGATCAGGACCCTGAAGGATCTCAAGGGCCAGGCGGCGCCGGCCGGCTTCGCCGGCAACCCGCTCGGCCGCGTCCTCATGGACGGCTATCTAGCCAACGCCGGCCTGAAGATCGGCGACACCAAGCAGGTGCTGGTGCCGGCCTTTCCGCGCATGTTCGAGCTGTTCAAGCAGGGCCAGCTCGCCACCGCGATTTCCACCATCGGTTCGCCGGTGCTGAAGGAATGGGAGGCCGCGGTGGGTCCGGTGCGCTTCCTGCCCTTCGACGACGCGCCGGCTGCGGTGGCGGCGATGCAGCAGTTCATTCCCGGGTCGTACGTGGTCGAGTACAAGCCCGAGCCCGGCGTGGTCGGCGTGCCCGCGCCGACCAAGATCCTGGTCTACGACTACGTGCTGTTCGCCAGCGCGAAGGTGCCCGACGCGGTCGTGGCGAAGGCGGTCGAGTCGCTGTTCGCCAACCCTGGCGACCTGAAGGCGGCGAGCCCGCTGTTCCGCGAGTTCGATCCCGCGCTGATGGGCCGCGACCTCGGCATTGCCTACCATCCGGGCGCCATCGCCTTCTATCGCGCCAAGGGTGTCTGGAAAGGCCAGTAGGCTTGACTACCGCCGCGCGCGCGACGGCGGCCGCCGGGACGCTCATCACGCTCGGCGCGATCGCCTGGAGCTTCGACCCGGGCGCGCGCCTCGGACTGCCCGTCTACACCGAGCAGTTCGCCGCGGCGATGGTCGGTCTCGCGCTGTTCCTCTCCTTCGTGAATCCGGGGCGGCGCGGGCCGCCCGATGCGTGGCGCTGGGCGCTGGGCGTCGCGGGGATTGCCGCCGGCATCTGGCTCGCCGTGCGCTACCCGGTTCTGCAGGGAAACATCCTCGGGCATCCGCGCGAGTCGCTGGCGCTCTCCGTGCTCGTGCTCGCGCTGCTGATCGAGAGCTGCCGCCGTTCGGCAGGCGTCGCGCTCACGCTGGTGTTCGCGGTGTTCTTCGCGTACGCGCTCTTCGGCCATCATCTCACCGGACTCCTGCAGACCAAGCCGATCGCCCTCCCGCGGCTGCTCGGCTACCTCGCGCTCGACACCTCGAGCGTGCTCGGCATCGCGCTCATGATCGCCTGCACCACGGTGGTCGCGTTCATGTTCTTCGGGCGCGTGCTGCAGGCGTGCGGCGGCGCGGAGTTCTTCACCGACCTGTCGACCGCGCTGTTCGGCCGCTACCGCGGCGGCTCGGGCAAGGTGGAGGTGGTGGCGTCGGGGCTGTTCGGCACCATCTCCGGCAGCGCGGTGGCCAACGTGATGTCCACCGGCATCATCACCATCCCCAACATGAAGCGCGCCGGCTACCGCCCGGTGACGGCCGGCGCGATCGAGGCGGTGTCGTCGACCGGCGGACAGATCGTGCCGCCGGTGATGGGCGCGGCAGCGTTCCTCATGGCCGAGAACCTGCAGGTGCGCTATGCCGAGGTCGCGCTGGCCGCGCTCGTTCCCGCGCTGCTCTTCTACGTCGCGATTTTCGTGCAGGTCGACTACGAGGCCGCGCGGCGGCGCATCGGCGGCCTCGACCCCGCGACCCTGCCGCGCGCCGGCGCGGTGCTGCGCGCGGGCTGGTTCTTCCTGATCCCCTTCGCGGTGCTGTTCTGGCTGATGTTCTCGCGCAATCTCCAGGCCGAGGAGGCCGTGCTGTGGGGTGCGGCGGCGCTCGCGCCGTTCGCCGCGTTCGTGGGTTACGGCGGCCGGCGCCTGGGGTGGCATGCCCTGGCCGAAGCGGTCTCGGACACCGGTCGCGACGCGGTGGACATCATCGTGATCTGCGCGGTTGCGGGTGCGGTCATCGGCCTGCTCAACATCACCGGGCTCTCGCTCGGATTGTCGCTTGCGCTGGTCAAGCTCACCGCGGGCAGCCTGCCGCTCCTGCTCGCCGCCGTCGCGGTGGTGTGCGTGGTGCTGGGCATGGGCCTGCCGACCACCGGTGTCTATCTCATCGTCGCACTGCTTGCCGCTCCGCCGCTGGTCCAGCTCGGCGTGCCGCCCATGGCGGCGCACATGTTCGTGTTCTTCTTCGGGTGCTTGTCCATGATCACGCCTCCGGTCGCCATGGCCGCTTTCGCGGCCGCGCACATCGCCAACGCCCCCCCGATGGCGGTGGGCCTTCGCGCCTGCCAGCTCGGCTGGCCCGCGTTCGTGCTGCCCTTCCTGTTCGCGTACTCGCCGGCGCTGCTGCTCGACGGTCCCCCGGCGGAGGTCGCGTTCGCGGTCGTCTCGGCGCTTGCCGGAACCTGGCTCGGATCGGCTGCGATGGCCGGGCATTTCCGTGATGCGCTCTCGCCGGCGAAAAGGCTGGTCTTCGGCGCGGTGGCGGCGGCGCTGCTGGTCCCGCTCGGCGGGTTTCCCGGCGCGTTCTATCTCGAGCTTGCGGGCATCGCGGCGGCCGTCGTGCTGGTCGTGATGGAGCGTCGCGGGGCGGCGCCGGCCGCGGTACAGGCGACTTCGCGATGATGCCCGTCCATGTCGCTGCTCCGGACGGCGTGAACCTCGCGGTCTACGAGTGGGGCACGCCCGCGGCCCCGGAAGTGCTGTTCGTGCACGACTTCTGCTCCAGCGCCATGGCCTGGGCGAAGCAGCGCCGCAGCGACGTGGGGGCCGCCGCGCGCCTGGTGGCCTACGACATGCGCGGCCACGGCAGCTCCGACAAGCCGCTCGAGCCCGGGTACTACAAGGAGCCGGTGCGCTGGGCGGACGAGCTGCGCGCGGTGATGGACGGCCTCGCGCTCGAGCACCCGGTGGTCGTCGCGTGGGGCTACGGCGGGGTGGTGCTCGGCCATTACCTCAACCTGCATGGCGCGGCGCGGCTGGCGGGCGTGGTGCTCGCCGGGGCGATCACGCGCATCGGCCCCGAGTGGAGCGGACCCGCGCGTCGCCACGTCCCGCACATGCTGTCGGAGAACGTGGCGGAGAACGTCGCCGCCACGCGCGCCTACCTGCGCGGCTGGTTCGCGCAGGCGCCGGTGCAGGAGGACTTCGAGCTGATGCTCGGCTGTGCCATGATGGTGCCGCTGGCGGCGCGCCGCGGCATGATCGGTCCGGCCCTGGACATGGACGCCGCGCTGGCCGCGCTGACCGTGCCGGCGCTGGTGGTGCACGGCGCGAACGACCCGGTCGTGCCGCCCGAGATGGGTCGGATCACCGCCAAGCGCGCGCCGCGCTCGCAGTTCGGATTGTACGAAGGTTGCGGCCATGCGCCTTTCTACGAGGCGCCGGAACGCTTCAACCGCTCGCTGATCCAGTTCCTGAAGGACACCCGCAAGTGACCGCTGACCGCCGCCGCCGCTTCGCCGCCCGCATCCGCCAGCAGGGCCTGGTGATCGCACCGGGCGTGTACGACCTCATCTCGGCGAAGATCGCCGACCGCGCCGGCTTCGACGCGCTCTACATGACCGGCTACGGGGTGGTCGCCTCGCACCTCGGCCTGCCCGACGCGGGGCTCGCGACCTACACCGACATGGTCTCGCGCGTGGCGCAGATCGCGGCCATGACCGCGACGCCGCTGGTCTGCGACGGCGACACCGGCTACGGGGGGCTGCTCAACGTGCAGCACACCGTGCGGGGCTACGAGGCCGCCGGCGCGGTAGCGATCCAGCTCGAGGACCAGGAGTTCCCCAAGAAATGCGGCCACATGCTCGGGCGCCGCGTCGTTCCCGCCGAGGACATGGCGGCGAAGATCCGCGTCGCCGTCGACTCGCGCAGCGACCGCGACTTCCTGGTCATCGCGCGCACCGACGCCCGCACGGTGCACGGCCTGGACGAGGCGCTGCGCCGCGCGGAGGCCTACCTCCGCGCCGGCGCGGACATCCTGTTCATCGAGTCGCCGGAATCGGTCGAGGAGATGGAGCGCATCGGGCGGACCTTCGACGTGCCGCTGATGGCGAACATGGTCGAGGGCGGCCGCACGCCGATCCTGTCGGCAGCGGAGCTCGAGCGCGTGGGCTATCGCTTCGCCATCTTCCCGGCCATCGGCTTTCTCGCCGCGGGCGCGGCGCTGGACGCGGCGTACCGGGAGCTGCGCGAGCAGGGCTCCAGCGTGGCCCTGCGCACCCCGCTCTATCCGTTCAAGGATTTCAGCGCGCTGATGGGTTTCGACTGGGTGGCGGAATTCGACCGCAAGTACCGCGGCGTCGAGGGCGGGTTCGGCGCATGAGTCCGGCGTGAGGGCAGGGGGTTGAGCATCGAGCCGCATTACCGGCCCTACGGCACGCGCGCCAAGCTCGGCCTCATCGTCCCGCCCACCAACACGGTGAACGAGGCCGAGTGGGCGCGCATGCTGCCCGCGGGCGTCACCATGCACGTCACGCGCATGGCGCTGCACGCCGACTCGGCGAGCGAGGCCGGGCGCGCAGCGCTGTACGCCGACGTCCGCAAGGCGGTCGCGGACCTCGCCCAGGCGAGCCTCGACGTGATCGCCTACGGCTGCACCGCCGGCTCGATGGTGACGCCGATCGAGACGCTCACCGATTACATGAGCGCCTGCTGCGGCCTGCCGTGCGTCGCCACGGCGCCGGCCATCGTCGCCGCGTGCCGGGCGCTCGGCGTGCAGCGCGTGGCGCTGGCAACGCCCTACCACGACACGCTCAATGCGCACGAGGCGCGCTTCCTGCGCGACTGTGGCATCGAGACCGTGGCGATGCGTGGCCTCGGCATCGGCGCGGGCGGGGCGCACGAGTACGTGCGCATCGCGCGGGTGCCGCTCGCGGACGTCTACGCGCATTGCCGCGGCGCGGACCATCCGCACGCCCAGGCGCTGGTGGTGAGCTGCACCGATTTCGCGGCGCTTGAGGCGATTCCGCGGCTGGAGGCCGAGCTCGGCAAGCCCGTCGTCACCTCCAACCAGGCGACGCTGTGGCGCGCGCTGCGCGCCGCGGGTATCGAGGACCGTTTCGACCGCTACGGCAGGCTGCTCGCATGACCGACCGGGATCCACCAAGGCTCGCCATTCCCCTGGATTGGGTGATCGTCGACGCCATCGGCGCGGTGATCACCGGGGTCGGTGTGCTCGGCCTAACCGGCGGCGGCGCAGCGATCCACCCGCTGCTCGGCAACCCGCTGGTGGCGGGCGCGTGCGTCGTGATCGGCATCGGCCTGATGGCCGTCGCGCTGGTCAGGATCCTCCAGCGCATGCGCGCCTCCGCCGAGCGGCGCCGCTAGCGGGGCTGGCCGCTCCTGTCGTCGAGCGCCTCGTCGAGGTACGACGCGGGATCCTCGCGCGGCTCGAGGTGGGTGAAGAGCGTCGCGCCGGGCACCGCCTCGTGCATGTCGCGCTCCAGCCGCTCGATCAGATCATGGCCGCGTTGCACCGTCCAGTCGCCGGGCACCAGCACGTGCACCGACAGGAACGAGCGGCCGCCCGCGTCGCGGGTGCGCAGGGCGTGGAAGTCGACGTGGTCGGCGCGGTAGCGCGCCAGCACCGCGTCGATCCGCGCCTGCGTCTCCGGCGGCACGGCGCGGTCGAGCAGACCGAGCGCCGACCGGCGCATCAGCGCGTAGCCGGTGACCACGATGTTGACGGCGACCGCGATCGCGATCAGCGGGTCGAGCCGCTCCCAGCCCGTAAGGGCGACGGCGGCGACCGCGACGACGACGCCGACCGAGGTCCACACGTCGGTCATCAGGTGGTGCGCGTCGGCCTCCAGCGCGATGGACCGGTAGCGCCGCGACGCGCCGAGCAGCACGCGCGCGACGCCGAAGTTGATGGCCGAGGCCGCCACCGAGATCGCCAGTCCCAGGCCGACGCGCTCGATCGGCTGCGGATGGAGCAGGCGGTCGGCGGCGGCCCAGCCGATGGCGAGCGCGGCGGCGAAGATCATCATGCCCTCGAAGCCGCTCGAAAAGAACTCCGCCTTGGAGTACCCGTACGCGTGCGACTCGTCCGGCGGGCGCGAGGCGAGTGCGAGCATCCACAGCGTCATCGCCGCGGCCACCAGGTTGACGATGGACTCGAGCGCGTCGGACAGCAGGCCGACGGACCCGGTGATCGCCCACGCCGCCATCTTGAGCGTGATGGTGGCGAGGGCCGCGGCGATCGACAGCCATGCAAAGCGGGTGAGGTCGGGGCGCGTCATGAGCGGGCGCGCGGAACGGCGCACATTCCCGCGATGTTACGCGAGCGCTTCAGGTCTGGCTGGTGCCCGGCTGTGTCGTCATGAAGACGGTGATGCCCGGGGTGGTCGCATGGCGGCGGTAGCGCCCGGCGAGTGTCAGGCCGATGCGGACCAGATGCTCGATGGCGGGCATGGACGTGTCGGCGGAGTCCACGTCGATCCGCAGGCCCTTCCAGTCCAGCCACGCCGAAACCGCGGCCGCGGCATCGCCGACGGTGCCCTCCGGCCAGTCCGAGATCAGCGCCTCGGTGGAGGAATCGAACAGCGCACGCGCGAGGCGCTGGTTGCGCGCGATGACGGTGAAGGCGTCGCGAAACGATTCGGAGCCGACCACCGCAGGCTGGGTGCGTTCGATGAACGCGGCGCGCCCCTGGGCGTCGGCGATTTCCCGCGCTGACAGGATGAGGCTCGACAGGCGCTCCCGGATGGGCTCGATGTTGGCCTTGCCGCGTTCGTAGCGGCTGCGGCCGATCAGGCGGAGTTCGGTGGCGGTCCCCTGCACGCTGCGCGTCGCCCAGGTCAGGGTGGGGCGCTCGCCTGCGCTGGGGTCGCCGGTCCGGTAGGAGAGCTTCCATTTCACGCCGGCGTCCTCGCCCTTGAACGTGAACACCGCATCGCCGTCCGGCGACGGGTCGTAGTGCCAGCCGAGCTCGGCGGCGCGCGCCGGGCGCAAGTCGACCTCCTCTCTTCCGGGCGCCGGGCTGCCGCGGGGCGACTGCCGCGCGAGCGCGAGCGCCGCACCGCCGGCGACGACGGCGACCGCGACGACGAGCAGGGCGATCCAGACGGGATCCATGATCCGTCATGCTAATGGCATGACTGCGGCGGGGGCAGCGGATCGGGGCGACGCCCGCGCAAAACTGCACGGGGGGCGGCAGGTACGTCCCGTGTGTCGCGTACTCGACGGGTCAGCGCGCGGCGGCGGGCCCCGTGGCAGCCGTCGAACGGCCGCGGAACGCACACCCGCGATACTCGGTGCCGTTGAGCACGACCCGCGCGGTCAGGGGGTAAAGGTTCCCCGACGACGCGTCGCGGCATCGCCCGGGCTCCAGCGCGAGCGAAAGGGTGCCGGTTTCGGACCGGCCCTCGTAGCGGAGCGCGCCATCCGCCGGCCATTCGCCGGTGCGGGGCGGAAAAGCGAGCATGCCGCGCTCCTCCAGCGAGGCAAAGGTCACGCCCGCCGGGGAGACCTCGACCTGCCAGGCCGGCGCCGAGCCGATGGCGAGCGCCTCGATGCGCCCGAGAACGCGGCGACATCCCGGCCCGCTGCGCTCCGCGCGCGCAAGGCGCTCGGCCTGCAGCGCGCGGTCCGGCAGCGCGCCGGCGGGCCGCTCCACCACGATGCCGACGAGTTCCATGAAGACCGGTACGCCGGGAGACGCGGCGAGCTCGCGGTACGCGGCTGTGATCTCGGCGCCACCGGTGGCGTCCACGAGGAAATGCTCGCGGCCCTTGTCGCCGCAGGTGCGGAACACCCCGGCGTCGCCCTGCATCACGAGGGTGCCCCGGAGCGCGTGCCGCGCCGCACGCGGATCGGGGTCCGCGGCCGCCGCTGCGCCGGCGAGTGTGGCCAGCGCTGCGAGCAGCAGCGCGAGTCTCACCAGAACCTCATGCAATGGCCCTTGGCGACCACGATCCCCGACGACTTGCCTCCCTTGGCTCCGCCCAGCGGCTCCACGGTGATGGCGAGGGCAGGAAAGTCGCGCAGCGACTGGTCGGCGGCCGCGGCCAGCTTGATGGTGGACTTTTCGTTGGACGGCAGCACGCCGAGCGACACCGGCGGCTCGCCCTCCTTGGCCGGGAGGCCCCAGAGCTCGTAGCTGTGGTTGTGCGGCTCCTCCGGGAGCTCCATCCGCTTCACCCACAGCTCGTCGGAGTGGCGCGGCGCATACGCCACGAACATCATGCGGTCGTCCTTCTCGCCCGCCGCCTGCAGCACGGCGATGTAGGACGGCTGCATGCGGCGCGACTCGACCTCGACCTGCCTGATCACCGGCACTTCGACCACCTGCGGCGCGCGCAGCGCGAGCGCTCCGACCAGCGCGGCGGTGCAGCCGGTCGCGATCAGCCCCCAGTTGCGCCAGAAGGCGAGGCTGTCCCACCAGCCGGCCTCGGCAGCGGCGGGCGCGGCGCCGATGCGCCGCTCGACTGCCTGCCATACGCGCCGCGGGGGCGCGCGCTCCGGCACCGCCTCAGCGAGCGGCGCAAGGCGCGCCTGCCAGGCCTCGACGGCCCGTCGCAGCGCCGCGTCCTCCCGCATCCAGGCCTCGAAGCGCAGGCGGGCGCCGCCCCGCAGCGTGCCGAGCGCGTACTCGGCGGCGAGGCGGTCCTGGAGTTCGGGTTTGTTCCGGTATTGCATCGCGATGCCTAAGCGGCCGCCTCGAGGCAGCCCCGCAGGCGCTCGAGCCCGCGCCGCACCCAGGTCTTCACCGTGCCCAGCGGCTGGCGCATGTGCGCGGCGAGCTCGGTATGGGTAAGGCCGTCATAGAACGCGAGCGCGATCGCCTGGCGCATCTTGGCGTCGAGCAGCGCCATGCACTCGGCGAGTGCGCGCGCGTCGGCCGACGCGGCCAGGTTCTCCAGCGGTCCGGGGTCATCGCTCGCCATGCGCTCCAGCGGGTTCTCGCCCGTCTCCTCGTCGTCGTGCAGCACGATCTCCACGTTGGGGCGCCGCAGCCAGTCGAGGCAGCGGTTGCGCACGATGGTGGTCATCCACGTCATCGGCGCGGACAGGGACGCGGAATAGCCCGCCGCGTTGTTCCAGATGCTGACGTAGCACTCCTGCAGCACCTCCTCGGCCCAGTCCTCCCGACGCAACATACGGACGGCGACGCCAAACAGTTTCGCCGACGTGGCCTGGTAGAGGCTCGCGAAGGCCGGCCGGTCCCGCCGCGCGCAGGCGGCGAGCAGGGCCTTCAGGCGCTCGTTCTTGTCGGCATCCACGTTCGCCACGCTAGCGGTTGCGCCCCTGCTGCCACAGGACATCGTTCCTGCCGCCGGCCCGGTTCAGCACCCGCCCGAGCACGAACAGCAGGTCCGACAGGCGGTTCAGGTACACCCGCGCCCGCTGCAGGACGGTCTCCTCCCGGGAAACTGTCACGAGCGTGCGCTCGGCGCGCCGGCAGATGGTGCGGGAGACGTGTGCCAGCGCGGCGGCGCGCGTGCCGCCGGGCAGGATGAATTCCTTGAGCGGAGGCAGGTCGGCGTTGAAGGCCTCGACCGCCGCCTCGAGGCGGCCGATGTGCGCATCGCTCATCATCGGGTGGCCGGGCACGGCCAGCTCGCCGCCGAGGTCGAAGAGGTCGTGCTGCACCCCGTCGAGCAACTCGCGGACCGCGTCGGGCACCGGCTCGGCAAGCAGCAGGCCGAGCGCCGAATTGAGCTCGTCGACGTCGCCCAGCGCGGCGATCCGCGGGCTGTCCTTGGCGACGCGCGAGCCGTCCGCGAGGCCGGTCTCCCCCTGGTCGCCGGTGCGGGTGGTGATCCTGGAGAGCCTGTGGCCCATGGCGTGCGTCCTGTAACCGTTCCGTGCGGCGGCCGAACTATAGCATCGGGTACCTTCACGGCCGACCAAAAAAAGGCCCCGGGCGCGCCGGGGCTCAAAGGGAAGGGCGGCCTGGAGTCGCCGCCGTCTGCCTGTACGGCCGCCGGTCGCCGGCGGATGCGCCAGGCATCCGCCGGCGCCGCCGCCGCGTAACGCCAGCAACACCCGGCGTGGGATGATCCGCCCCGCCGCAACGAAAGGACCAAGATGCACGCCACGCTGCACCTGCTGCGCCAGACTGACTTCCCCGACCTCGCCAGGCAGCGCCTGGAAACGCTCCAGGTGAACCTGGGGTATCGGTGCAACCAATCGTGCGTGCACTGCCATGTCAATGCGAGCCCGACGCGCACCGAAATGATGAGCGACGAAGTGATCGACACCGTGGTCGATTTCCTCGCCGCGGGCGGAGCACGGACCCTCGACGTCACGGGCGGCGCGCCGGAGCTGCATCCCTCGTTCCGCGACCTCGTGCGCCGCGTACGCGCGCTCGGCGTCCACGTCATGGACCGCTGCAACCTTACCATCCTGTCCGAGCCCGGCCAGGAGGACCTCGCGCAGTTTCTCGCGGATCACCGGGTGGAGATCGTCGCCTCCCTGCCGTGCTACACGGAAGAACTGGTCGACCGGCAGCGCGGCGCGGGCGTCTACGAGGCGAGCATGGTCGGCATGCGCATGCTCAATGCGCTGGGCTACGGCGACGCTGACTCGGGGCTGGTGCTGAACCTCGTGTACAACCCGCAGGGCCCGGTGCTGCCCCCGGCGCAGGAGAAGCTGGAAGCCGATTACAAGCGCATCCTCGGCGAGCGCTGCGGCGTGGCCTTCAACGGGCTCTACACGCTCGCCAACATGCCCATCCAGCGCTTCGGCTCCATGCTGGTGTCCAAAGGCCAGTTCGGCGACTACATGAAGCTGCTGCGTGCGAACCACCGCGACGCCAACCTCGACGGGGTGATGTGCCGCACGCTGCTGTCGGTGGACTGGCTCGGGCACGTCTACGACTGCGACTTCAACCAGATGCTCGGCATCCCGATGTGGGTGTCCGGCAAGCCGCGTGCCCGCCTTGCCGACCTCGTCGGGCGCGATCTCGCCGGCAATCCCATCGCCGTCGCCGACCACTGCTACGGCTGCACTGCCGGGCAGGGTTCGAGCTGCGGCGGCGCGCTGGCCTGACGCCGTGAACGCGCGCGAGCGTACGGCGGACGCGCACGAGCGCACGGGCGCGGCCGCGGGGGAGGCGCAGCCCGGGCGCGTGTGTCCGCTGCACTACCGGTACTCGCCCGCGATTTTCAACCGGCCGGAGGAACTGTCTGCGGACGTGCTCTACGTCGTCGGCGGCCTGTACGGCAACAGACAGGCGCTCGACGCCGTCGAGCGGCTGGCCGCGGCAGAGCGCGGCGCCGTCCGCATCGCGTGCAACGGCGATTTCCACTGGTTCGACGCCGACCCTGCGGTGTTCGCCGACGTCGACCGGCGCGTGGCCGCGCATGCGGCGTCGCGCGGCAACGTCGAGACCGAGCTCGCCTCCAATGACGATGCGGCCGGCTGCGGCTGCGCCTATCCGGAAGAGGTGGGCGATGCCGAGGTGGCGCGCTCCAATGCCATCCTCGCGCGGTTGCGCGCGACGGCTCGCTTGCTCGAGGGCGCGACCGACCGGCTTGGCGCGCTGCCGATGACGCACGTCGCGGCGGTGGCCGGCGTGCGCGTCGGAATCGCGCACGGCGACGCGGAGTCGCTGGCCGGATGGGCGTTCGCGCACGATCGCCTCGATGCACCCGGCGCAACGGCGCGGGTGTTGGCGTGGCTGGCCGCGGCGCGCGTCGATCTCTTCGCGACCAGCCACACCTGCCTGCCGGCGTGCCGGCTTTTCGCGGGCGGCGCGGTGATCAACAACGGCGCGGCCGGCATGCCGAACTTCGCGGGCACGCGCTTCGGTGTGGTGACGCGCATCGCCGCCAGTCCGGCGCCCGCGGGCCTCGCGCTGTACGGCGCGAGGGTCCGCGACGCCCACGTCGAAGCGCTGCGCCTGGACTACGACGCGGACGCATTCGACCGCGACTTCCACGCCGCCTGGCCCGAGGGTTCGCCGGCACATCTTTCCTACTCGGCGCGCATCGCCCACGGTCCGCGCTACCGTCTCGACCAGGCGCGCCCACGGAGTCCCGCATGAACAAGTCACGCCTCATCGTCGCGCTGGTCATCGTAGCCGCAGTCGTCGCATTCTTTGCCTTCGACCTCGGGCGCTTCCTGACGCTCGACTATCTCAAGAGCCAGCAGGCAGCGATCGACGCGCAGTTCCGCGCGCACCCGTTCGCGACGGCCGCCATCTACTTCGCCGCCTACGTCGCGGTCACCGGCCTGTCGCTTCCGGGCGCGGCGATCATGACCCTCGCGGCCGGGGCGGTATTCGGACTGCTGTGGGGCACGATCATCGTGTCGTTCGCCTCCAGCATCGGCGCGACCATCGCGTTCCTCGCCAGCCGCTTCCTGTTCCGGGAGGCGGTGCAGGCGAAGTTCGGCGAGAAGCTCTCCGCCATCAACCGCGGCATCGAGCGCGACGGCCCCTTCTACCTGTTCACCCTGCGCCTCGTCCCGGTGTTCCCGTTCTTCGTCATCAACCTCGTGATGGGGCTCACGAAGCTGCGCACGTGGACCTTCTACTGGGTCAGCCAGCTCGGCATGCTGCTCGGCACGGTCGTGTACGTGAACGCGGGCACGCAGCTCGCGAAGATCGACAGCCTGCGCGGCATCCTCTCGCCGGGGCTCCTGTTCTCCTTCGTGCTGCTCGGCATCTTCCCGCTGGTCGCGAAGAAGATCGTCGACGTGGTGAAGGCGCGGCGCGTGTATGCGAAATGGCCGAAGCCCGCGTCCTTCGACCGCAACATGGTCGTCATCGGCGCGGGCTCGGCGGGCCTGGTGACTTCCTACATTGCCGCCGCGGTGAAGGCGAAGGTCACCCTGGTCGAGAAGCACCGCATGGGCGGCGACTGCCTCAATACCGGCTGCGTGCCCTCCAAGGCGCTGATCCGGTCGGCGAAGTTCATGTCCCACGTGGCGCGCTCCAGAGAGTTCGGCATCGCGGAGGCCTCCGCCCGGCTGCGCTTTGCCGACGTGATGGACCGCGTGGACGGCGTGATCCGCGCCATCGAGCCGCACGACTCGGTAGCGCGCTACACCGCGCTCGGCGTCGAGTGCGTCGCGGGGGAGGCGAAGATGGTCTCGCCCTGGGCGGTGGAGATCCGTGGCGCGGACGGCGCCACCCGCACGCTGACCACCAAGAACATCGTCATCGCCGCCGGCGCGCGCCCGTTCGTGCCGCCCATCCCGGGACTGAAGGAGGTCGGCTACCTCACCTCCGACACGCTGTGGCAGCTGCGCGAGCTGCCCGCCCGGCTGGTGGTGCTGGGCGGCGGGCCGATCGGCTGCGAGCTCGCGCAGAGTTTCGCGCGGCTCGGGGCCAGGGTGACCCAGGTCGAGATGCTGCCGCGAATCATGATCCGCGAGGACCCGGAGATTTCCGAGATGGTGATGCGCCGCTTCCGCGAGGAAGGCGTGGACGTGCGCGTCGGCCACAAGGCGAGCCGGTTCGTGGTGGAGCAGGGCGAGAAGGTGCTCATCGCCGAGCATGGCGGTGCCGAGGTGCGCATTCCGTTCGACCAGGTGCTGGTCGCGGTAGGGCGTGTCGCCAACACGCAGGGCTACGGCCTGGAGGATCTCGGCATCCCGGTGACCAAGGGCCGCACCGTCGAGGTCAACGAGTACATGCAGACGGTCTATCCCAACATCTACGCCTGCGGCGACGTGGCCGGGCCCTACCAGTTCACCCACACGGCCGCGCACACGGCCTGGTATGCGGCCGTGAACGCGCTGTTCGGGCGCTTCCGGAAGTTCCGCGCGGACTTCTCCGTGATCCCCTGGGCGACCTTCACCGAGCCGGAGGTCGCGCGCGTGGGCTTGAACGAGATCGAAGCGAAGGAGAAGGGCATCGCCTACGAGGTCACCACCTACGGCATCGATGACCTCGATCGCGCCATCGCCGACGGCGAGGCGCACGGGCTGGTGAAGGTGCTGACGGTGCCCGGCAAGGACCGCATCCTCGGTGCCACCATCGTCGGCGAACACGCGGGCGACCTGCTTGCCGAGTACGTCCTGGCGATGAAGCAAGGCATCGGGCTGAACCGCATCCTCGGCACCATCCATGTCTACCCGACGCTCGCAGAAGCGAACAAGTTCGCCGCCGGCAACTGGAAGCGCGCCCAGGTCACGCACGGCCAGACCGATCTGCTCGACGCGCTGCAGGCGTGGGGCCGCGGCGCGAGCGGCATCGGTGCGGTGCTCGCGCGGCTGCCGGGGCTGCTGGTGAACAAGCGCCGCGTCCAGGCCGCGGCGCCGCACGCGGAGCACGCATGAGGAGGCTCGCCATCGCGCTGCTCCTGCTGGCCGCGGTCGCCGCGTCCGCGCCCGCGCGCGCCGACTTCGACCACACGCATGCCGCCTGGACGGCGCTGCTCGCGAAGCACGTCGTGATCGACGGCGGCAAGGCATCGAAGGTGCGGTACGCCGGCGTCGCAGCGGACCGCGCTGCGCTGAAGGCGTATCTCGCCTCGCTTGCCGCGGTGAGCGAGGCCGAGTTCCGCGGCTACACACGCGAGCAGCGGCTCGCCTTCCTGATCAATGCCTACAACGCCTACATGATCGAGAAGGTGCTTACGCGCTACCCCGACATCCGCTCGGTGTGGGATTTCGGGAAGCTCGTCGGCAACCCCTTCAAGGACCGTTTCTTCACCCTGCTCGGCAAGCCGATGTCGCTCGACGGCATCGAGCACGACACCATCCGCGCGCCCGGCGCCTTCGACGAGCCGCGCATCCATTTCGCGGTCAACTGCGCCTCCATCGGCTGCCCCATGCTGCGCGAGGAGGCGTATGTTCCTGCGCGCCTGGAGCGCCAGCTCGAGGAGCAGACCCGCCGGTTCCTTTCCGACCGGTCGCGCAATCGCGTCGACGGGGCCGCGGGGGTCATCGAGGTCTCGAGGATCTTCGACTGGTACGGCAAGGATTTCCGCGGGCTGGAAGCGTGGCTTGCAGCCCGCGCCGACCAGCTTTCAGACAATCCCGAGGAACGTGCGCGCATCCGGGAGGGCCGCCTGCGCATCCGCTTCCTCGATTACGATTGGGCGCTCAACGCCGCTTCGTAGCTCCCGAGCTTGTCGCGCATTTCCATCATCGTCCCCGTTTTGAACGAGGCCTCCGGTGTCGCCGCCGCGCTCGGCGCGCTCGCCCGTGCGCGCGCCGCCGGCCACGAGGTTATCGTGGTGGACGGCGGCTCCTCCGACGGCACCGCGGCCGCCGCCGCGCCGCTTGCGGACCGGGTGCTCTCCGCGCCGCGCGGCCGCGCGAGCCAGATGAATGCAGGCGCGGCGGTCGCGTCGGGCGACCTGCTGCTGTTCCTCCACGCCGATACGCGCCTGCCGCCGGATGCGCACGAATGGCTGGGCGAGCGCCTCGATGCCGCCGCGCTCGCCTGGGGGCGCTTCGACGTGCGCATCGACGGCCGCCACCCGCTGCTTGCGGTGATCGCCTTCCTGATGAATGCACGCTCGCGGCTCACGGGCATCGCCACTGGCGACCAGGCGATCTTCGTCCGGCGCGCGGCGTTCGCCGCCCTCGGCGGCTTTCCCGCGATTGCGCTAATGGAGGACGTCGCGTTCAGCGTCGCGGCGAAGCGGTTGTCGCGGCCGCTGTGCCTGCGCGAGCGCGTGGTCACCTCCGGACGGCGCTGGGAGTCGAAGGGCGTCGTGCGCACCATGCTGCTGATGTGGTGGCTGCGGCTGCGCTTCTTCCTCGGCGCCTCGCCGGACCGCCTGCACCGCAGCTACTACGGTCCGCGATGAAGGTCGTCGTATTCGCCAAGGCACCGCTTGCCGGGCACGTCAAGACGCGCCTCGCGCCCGCGCTCGGCGCGGCGGGCGCGGCCGAGCTGCACCGGCGCCTGGTACGCCGCACGCTGCGCACGGCAATCGGGGCCGACGTCGGGTCGGTGGAGCTGTGCTGCGCGCCCGACGCTCGCCACGGCTTCTTCGCCGATTGCGCGGCCGAGCACGGCGTGGAACTGACCGCGCAGGGCCCGGGCGACGTCGGCGAGCGCATGGCGCGAGCGTTCGACCGTGCCGCCCCGGCGGTGCTGATCGGTTCCGATTGCCCGGCGCTGGAATCGGCCGATATCGCCGCGGCCGCGCGAGCGCTCGACCGGGCGGACGTCGCGCTGGTGCCTGCCGAGGACGGCGGGTACGTGTTGATCGCGTTGCGCGCGCCCGCGCCCGGCGTCTTCGCCGACATCGCATGGGGCGCGTCCGACGTGCTGTTGCGCACGCGCGCACGCATTGCCGCGCTGGGGATGTCGAGCACAGAGCTCGCGTCGCTCTGGGATGTCGATCGGCCGGCTGACCTCGAGCGCGTCGCCGCTCTCGACGTCGCACTGCTCGAGGGCTTGCGATGAGGCGCGCGCTCGCGGCTGCGATGGCGGCGCTCGCGCCCGTGGCGGTCGCGGCATCGCTCGACGTCGCGCCGTTCTCCCGCATGGAGGAGGGCGGTACGGTGGGCCAGGGCTGGCAGCCGCTCGAGTTCCGCAAGATCGAGCGCCGCACGCGCTATGCGCTGGTCCGCGACGGCGACGCGGTGGTGCTGCGCGCCGATGCCGACGCCTCCGCGTCGGGGGTCGTGCATCGCCTCGACGGCCCGGCTGCTGCTCGGCCGATGCTCTCGTGGCGCTGGAAGATCGCCGACGTCGTCACCGCCGGCGATCCGCGCCGCAAGGACGGCGACGACTATGCCGCGCGCGTGTACGTGACGTTCCGCTACGACCCGTCGCGCGTGTCGGCTGTCGAGCGTGCCAAGTACGCGCTGGCGAAGCAGCTCGACGGCGAGTATCCGCCGCACGCGGGGCTGACCTACGTGTGGGATGCGCGCCTGCCGCCGGGGACGGTGCTTCCCAATGCCTACACCGACCGTGTGCGCATGATCGTCGTACGCAGCGGCGGGGCGGAGGCCGGGCGCTGGGTGGCCGAGACGCGCAACGTCCTGGAGGACTACCGCCGCGCGTTCGGGGAGGAGCCGCCGCCGGTGTCGGGCATCGCGGTGATGACCGACACCGACCAGACCGGCGGTCGCGCCACCGCGTGGTACGGCGACATCCGCTTCATGCCCGCGCCATGAAGCGTCTCGTGCTCGCCGGCGGGGGTCATGCGCACGTCGAGGTGCTGAGGCGTTTCGCTCGGCAGCGGGTCGAAGGCGCGGAGGTGGTGCTGGTCACGCCCGAGGCAGAGTCGCCTTACTCCGGGATGCTGCCTGGCCACGTCGCGGGCTTCTACTCCCGAGGGGATATCTTCATCGACGTCGGGCGGCTCGCGTCCGCATGCGAGGCGCGGCTGGTGCATGCGCGCGTCGCCGCCATCCGCGCCGCCCACCGCGAGCTCGACCTCGACGACGGCACGCGGCTCGCCTACGACGTGCTCTCGCTCGATATCGGCTCGACGCCGGCGACCGGCGGCGCGCGCGGCGTCGTGGCGCACGCGCTGCCGGTGAAGCCCATTCCAGCCTTCCTCGAACGCTGGGCGGCACTCTTGAACCGCGCCGAGCGGGGCGCGGTGCACCGGCTCGCGGTGGTCGGCGGCGGCGCGGCGGGCGTCGAGATGCTGCTGGCGATGCAGTACCGGCTCGCACAGGGCGGCGGACCGCCGGTCGAATGGCATCTGCTCACCGACGCCGCCGAACTGCTGCTCGTCCACCCGCCGGCGGTGCGCCGCATTTTCGACCGCGTGCTCGCCGCGCGCGGCGTCGTCGTGCATCGCTCGTCGCCGGTGGCGGGCGTGGACGCGCGCGCCGTCCATGCCGCCGGCGGGCAGACACTGGACGTGGACGCGACGGTCTGGGCGACTGGCGCCTCGGCTGCCGGATTCCTGCGCCATTCGGGCCTGCGACTGGACGCGGCGGGATTCGTGGAGGTGGATACGTTTCTGCGATCGACGTCCCACGCCGAGGTCCATGCGGCGGGCGACGTCGCGTCGATGGCAGGAATGCGGCGCCCGAAGTCGGGCGTGTACGCGGTGCGCCAGGGACCGCCGCTGGAGCGCAACCTGCGCGCCGCGCTGACAGGCGCTCCTCCGGCGCGCTACGTGCCGCAGGAGCGCTCGCTGGCGCTGATCAGCACCGGCGACAGATACGCCGTCGCGACGCGCGGCGGCCTCGCGCTCGAGGGCGCCTGGGTGTGGCGGTGGAAGGACTGGATCGATCGGCGGTTCATGGCGCGGTACCGCGTCTGACCGGCCATCCCTATACTTGCGCGATGGACCAGCGGACCTCCACCCTATCCATCCGTGCGGCGCGCCCGGCGGACGTGCCGCGCATCGTCGAGATCTATCGCCCCCAGGTGCTTTCCGGGGTGGCGACCTTCGAGCTCGAGCCACCCGGCGCCGGGGAAATGGCGCGGCGGCTGGCCGACGTGGTTTCGCGGGGAATGCCGTTCCTCGTGGCGGAGTGCGACGGCGTGGTGGCGGGCTACGCGTACGCGAACAGCTATCGGGCGCGTCCCGCGTATCGATACACGGTCGAGGACTCGATCTACGTGGACGACGCGTACGCGCGGCGCGGCATCGGCCGATCGCTGCTGGAGGCGCTCGTTTCGGAATGCGCCGCGCGCGGCTACCGCCAGATGATCGCGGTGATCGGCGACAGCGCCAACGCCGGGTCGATCGCGCTGCACCGGTTGTGCGGATTCGCGACCGTCGGAACCCTGCCTGCCGTCGGCTGGAAGCTCGGTCGCTGGGTGGATTCGGTGCTGATGCAGCGGCCGCTGGCGGCGGGTGCCGGCACAACGCCTGACGCCTGACCGGACGACTCCGACTCGCCGGAATCACCCCGGCGGCGGCCGCAGGCCGAGCAAAAAATACCTCGGGGCAGCCGAGGAGGAGGGGTGCTGCCCCGAGGGTCCACAGGAGAGGAGAACTCCGATCTGACGCACCACAGCCAGCCAGTCAACGCTCCGACCGCGGATCGCGTGCGACTGAAACCGTTAGACCTAGTCTAGGAAGCGGCACGTTATCCGTCCAATCGATTGTATGGATGCGGACCATCCTTCTGGTCGATAATGCGGCTGTCATCAACCCGCCCCGGAAACGGCCGACGTGGACTTGCGCTCGCTGGACCTCAACCTGCTCGTCGCGCTCGACGCGCTGCTCACCGAGCGGAACGTGACCCGCGCCGCTGCACGCCTGCACCTGTCGCAGTCGGCAACCAGCGCAGCGCTCGCGCGGCTGCGCGAGGCGTTCGGCGATCCGCTGCTCCTGCGCACCTCGCGCGGCATGCTGCCGACGCTGCGCGGCGCGGCGCTGGCGGCCCCGGTGCGGCAGGTGCTCGCCGAGATCGAGCGCATGGTGAGCACGGACTCGCATTTCGACCCGCACACCGCAGCCGAGACCTTTCGCATCGCCGCGTCGGACTACGTGGAGTTCGCGATCCTGCCGCAGCTGGTCGACCACCTGGAGGTCCATGCGCCGGCGTGCCGCCTGGCGGTGCGCGCGATGGATTTCACCACCGTGGGCCAGCAGCTCGAGGCGGGCGAAGTCGACCTCGCCGTGCTCGCCGTACAGAACGCGCCGCCGGACATGCGCTCGCGGCCGCTCTACAACGAGCGGTTCGTCTGCGTAGTGCGCCGCGACCATCCTGCGGCGGCGCGGGTCGCGCCCGGCGAGCACATGCTGCTCGACGCCTTCTGCGCGCTCGATCACGTGGTGGTCAGTCCGCGGGGCGCGGCGTTCATCGCGCAGACGGACGAGGGCCTGGCCGCGATCGGACGGCGCCGCAAGGTGCGCCTCGCGGTGCCCCACTTCCTGCTGGTGCCTGAGATCCTCGCCCGCACCGACATGATCGCGGTGCTGCCCGAGCGGCTCGCGCGCGGCTATGCGGCGCGGCTCGCGGTGATGGAGCTGCCGATCGACATGGCGCCTTTCACCATCGCCGCGGTGTGGCATGAGCGCTCGCACCGCGGGCCGCCCCAGGCATGGCTGCGCGAGGCGCTCGCCAACCTGATGCACGCCGACGAGCTGCCGCTGCCGACGCGCCCGCGCGGCCCCGCCCGGGTCAATCCTCCGGCCGGCGCACGGCGCGCCTGAGCGGCCGCGGCGGCACCGCGGGCGATTCCATCGACCCCTCGAGCAGCTCGGTGTCGGCATGCGAGTACGCGGGCGAGCAGCAGCACAGGATGTGCAGCGGCTCGGCCCCGGTGTTCTCGACAAAATGCGCGACGCCCGGAGCAATGCACACCGTGTCTCCGGGGGCGAGGTCGAGCTGCTCGCGGCCGAGCGTCATCCGCCCCGTTCCGCGCGTGACGTGATAGAGCTCCTCGGCGGCGCGATGCCGGTGGCGCAGCGTGCGTCCACCGGGCGCCACGACGGCCTCCGCGAGGCTCTGGTTGCGATTCTCGTGCACGCCCGGATGCATCATCTCGCGGACGAGCGAGCCGTCCTTGGTGACGTAGACGGGGAGGCTGGCGTACTCGGTCTTCATCGGTCGTGCCGGGCGGTGCGGTGGGGATCCCGCATTGTGACGCAAGCGTTTCCCCCGTGGTTTCCCCCGTGCGAGCCGTCGCCCTGATTGACGCGCCTTCTGCGCGTATCAGCGCATTTGAGCCGGAATGACCCTGCTTGCATCGTAGAATTCGCGCGCCGCCCCGTGGCGAGTACCCAGCATCATGCGTCCCTCCCTTCGCTCCTCGACCCGCCTCGCGCTCGGCTGCATGCTGGCGCTTGCCGCGACTGCGGCGCACGCCGCCGAGCCTGCGGCCGTCGCCTGGTGGGTGTGGCCGCTCGCGCTGTTCGTTGTGACCTTCCTGCTCGGCATCGTCGCGGTGCTCGGCGGCGTGGGCGGCGGCGTGCTGTTCGTGCCCATCGTGGGCGGCTTCTTTCCGTTCCACCTCGACTTCGTGCGCGGCGCGGGGCTGATGCTCGCGCTGTCGGGCGCGCTGTCGGCCGGTCCGGGGCTCCTGAGGAGCGGCATGGCCAGCCTGCGCCTCGCGATGCCGCTCGCGCTGATCGGCTCGATCGCGTCCATCGGCGGCGCGATGGTGGGGCTCGCGCTGCCGACCAACGTCGTGCAGACCGCGCTCGGCGCGGTGATCCTGATGATCGTCGTGCTGATGTGGCGTGCCAAGAAGTCCGAGCGCCCCGAGGTCGCGCAGCCGGATCGGCTGGGCGCCGCGCTGCGCATGAACGGCATCTTCCACGATGCCGCCTCCAGGGAGGAGATCGACTGGCGGGTGCACCGCACGCCGCTCGGCCTCGTGATGTTCGCCGGCATCGGCTTCATGGCGGGCATGTTCGGGCTCGGCGCGGGCTGGGCCAACGTCCCGGTCCTGAACCTGCTGATGGGGGCGCCGCTCAAGGTGTCCGTGTCAACGTCGAGCTTCCTGCTCTCCATCATCGACACGTCGGCGGCGTGGGTCTATCTGAATCGCGGCGCGATGCTGGCAATGCTCACCGCGCCGTCCATCCTGGGCGTGATGCTCGGGGCGAGGATCGGCGGCAAGCTCCTTCGCACCGCCAAGGCGGCGACGGTTCGCAGGATCGTCATCGGCCTGTTGCTCGTGGCCGGCGCCCGCGCCCTGCTCAAGGGCCTGGGAATCTGGAACTGAGGAGATCGCCGTGACCCAGCGGGACTACGCCTCCGAGGAGCAGCGCCTGTACGCGCGATGGCTCGACTACGGCACGCGCATCGGCTTCGTCGTGCTGGTGGCGACGTTCCTGGCGTACGTGTTCCAGCTCGTGCCGCCGGCGATCGACTTCGACGACCTGCCGAAGTACTGGAGCCTGCCGGTGAACGAATACCTCGCCGCCACCGGCGCGCCCACCGGGTGGGGCTGGGTCCGCCGCCTCGGCAGCGGCGATTACCTCAACTTCCTCGGCGTCGCCGTCCTCGGCGGCGTGACCATCGTGTGCTACCTGCGGCTGCTGCCCGCGCTGCTCTCGAAGGGCGAGCGCGTCTTCGCGATCATCTGCGCGATCGAGATCGTGGTGCTCGCGGTCGCGGCGGCGGGGATTGTCGGCTCGGGGCACTGATGCCGTTTGCGCTGCCGGGCGGCGGGCCGGAGGCCACCCACGCCGAAGCTTGCGACCGCCATGCCGAGTTCTCCGGGGCGACGGTGCTCGACTTGGGCTGCGGCGCCGGCGGAGAGGCGCGGCGCATCGCCGCGTCGCATCCGGTGCGCGAGGTGATCGGCGTCGAGGCGGACGAGCGCCAGCATGCCGCGAACGCCGCGGCACCGGCGCAGCCGCGCCTGCGCTTCCTGGCGGGGCGCGCCGAGGCGCTGCCGCTTGCCGACGGCTCGATCGACGTCGCGTTGCTGTTCAAGTCCCTGCACCACGTGCCGCCCGCGGCCATGGACCAGGCGTTCGCCGAGCTTGCCCGCGTCGTGCGTCCGGGCGGCACGGTCATCGTCGCGGAGCCGGTCTGTGACGGCGCCTACGACGAGCTGGTGCGGCTGTTCAACGACGAGCACGAGGCGCGCGCTGCCGCGTTCGCCGCGCTCGAACGCGCCGCCGAGAGTCCGGCATTCGAGCTCGCCGCCGAGGCTTTCTATCGCGCCCCCGTGCATTACCGCGACTTCGACGACTTCGCCCGCCGCATGCTGGAGGTCAGCTACCGCGAGACCACCGCCGACGCGGGTGTCCTGGCCGCCGTGCGGGAGCGCTTCGCGCGCGCCATGGGGCCCGATGGCGCGCACTACCTGCAGCACATGCGCGCCGACGTGCTGCGCCGGCGCGGTTGAGGGGACGCGCTGCCCGCGGCGCAGGGGGGCCGGGCTGCTAAACTCCGAAGGCTATGCCGCGCCTCGCCGCCAACCTGAGCTTTCTCTTCCTCGAGCACGATTTCCTGGATCGCTTCGGAGCGGCGCGTCGTGCGGGCTTCAGCGCCGTGGAGTTTCATTTCCCCTACGCGTACCAGGCCGATCGCATCGGGGAAACCCTGCGGCGCGAAGGGTTGGAGCTGGTGCTGTTCAACATGCCGCCGGGCGACTGGGCAAAGGGCGACCGCGGCATCGCAGTGGATCCGGCGCGCGTCGGCGAGTTCCAGGACGGCGTGGGGCGGGCGATCGACTACGCGCGCGCGCTCGGCGCCCCGCGCGTGAACTGCCTCGCCGGCATCCCGCCTGCGGGTGTCGCGCGCGAGCGCGCGCACGAGACGCTGGTCGCCAACCTGCGCTTCGCCGCGAACGCGTGCGCCGCGGCGGGGATCACGCTCGTTGCCGAGCCGATCAACACCCGCACCGTGCCCGGGTTCTTCCTGTCCACGCTGCCGCAGTTTCTCGCCGTGCAGTCCGAGGTCGCCGCGCCGAACTTCCAGTGCCAGTACGATTTTTTCCACATGCAGATCACAGGCGGCGACCTCGCGCATTCCCTCGCGACGCACCTCCCGGCCATCGGGCACGTGCAGGTCGCCGACGTGCCTGACCGGCACGAGCCGGGCACCGGCGAGATCAACTTTCCGTTCCTGTTCGACCACCTCGACCGCATCGGCTACGACGGCTGGGTCGCGGCGGAATACGTGCCGTCCCGGCGCACCGAGGAGACGCTCGGCTGGGCACGGCGCTACCTGGAGAAGGCATCATGAACATGCGCGCCGGAGGCGTGAACTTCATCCGTCAGGCGGAGGTGGTCGCGCGCCTCGCGCGCGAGCTGCCGGCCAATTCGCTGCTCTTCCAGGAGGAGAGCACGCGCGGCTACGAGTGCGACGGCCTGTCGGCGTACCGCGAGATCCCGATGGCGGTGGCGCTGCCCTCGAACGAGGACGAGGTGCGCGCCGTGCTGCGCGCCTGCCACGAGATGAAGGTGCCGGTGATCGCGCGCGGCGCGGGTACCGGGCTTTCCGGCGGGGCGTTGCCATCGAAGGACGGCGTGCTGCTCTCGCTCGCGAAAATGAAGAAGATCCTCGCGGTCGACCCGTACGCCCGCATCGCACGCGTGCAGCCGGGCGTCCGCAACCTGGCCATTTCCGAGGCCGCCGCGCCGTATGGCCTGTATTACGCGCCCGATCCCTCGTCGCAGATCGCCTGCACCATCGGCGGCAACGTCGCGGAGAACTCCGGCGGCGTGCACTGCCTCAAGTACGGCCTCACCGTCCACAACGTGCTGCGCGTGCGCGGCTTCACCATCGAGGGCGAGCTCATCGAGCTCGGATCCGAGGCGCCGGACGCGCCCGGCTACGACCTCCTCGCGCTCGCCATCGGCTCCGAGGGCCTGCTCGCGGTGACCACCGAGGTCACGGTGAAGCTCGTGCCCAAGCCCGAGGTCGCGCGGGTCGTCATGGCGTCCTATTCCGACGTGCGCACCGCGGGGGACGCGGTCGCCTCGATCATCGCCGAGGGCATCATTCCCGCGGGGCTGGAAATGATGGACAAGCCGGCGACGCGAGCAGTGGAGGAGTTCGTGCACGCGGGCTACGACCTGGATGCCGCGGCGATCCTGCTGTGCGAGTCCGACGGCACGCCGGAGGAAGTCGAGGAGGAGGTCGCGCGCGTGCAGGCGGTGCTGGCGCGCACCGGCGCGACCGCGATGCGCGTCTCCACCAGCGAGCAGGAGCGGCTCAGGTTCTGGGCCGGCCGCAAGGCGGCCTTCCCGGCGGTGGGGCGCATTTCTCCCGACTATTACTGCATGGACGGCACCATCCCGCGCAAGCGCCTGGGAGAGGTCCTGGAGTTCATCTCCGAGATGGAGGCGAAGTACGGCCTGCGCTGCCCCAACGTCTTCCACGCCGGCGACGGCAACCTGCACCCGCTGATCCTGTTCGATGCCAACGAGCCCGACCAGCTCCACCGCACCGAGCAGTTCGCCTCGGAAGTGCTGAGGAAGTGCATCGAGGTGGGCGGCACCATCACCGGCGAGCACGGCGTCGGCATCGAGAAGATCAACGAGATGTGCGTGCAGTTCCGGCCGAAGGAGCTGGAGGTGTTCCACGCGCTCAAGCGCGCCTTCGACGCCTTTGCGCTGCTCAACCCGGGCAAGGCGATCCCGACGCTGCACCGCTGCGCCGAGTTCGGCGCCATGCACGTGCACGCGGGGCAGCTGCCGCATCCCGAGCTGCCCAGGTTCTGACCATGGATGCGATCCTCGAAGGCTTCGCGGAGCGCATCCGCGACGCAGCAGCGCGCAAGACGCCGCTGCGCATCCGCGGCGGCGGCACCAAGGACTTCTACGGCCAGGCGCTCGAGGGCGAGGTGCTCGACACGCGCGCGTACGCCGGGGTGGTGGACTACGAGCCCACCGAGCTGGTCATTACCGTGAAGGCCGGCACGCCGCTCGCCGATGTCGAGAAGGCCGTCGGCGAGCGCAGCCAGATGCTCGCGTTCGATCCCCCCGGCTTCGGCCAGGGCGCCACCATCGGCGGCGTCGTCTCCGCCGGGCTCTCCGGGCCGCGGCGGCAGTCGGCGGGCGCGGTGCGCGACTTCGTGCTCGGCGTGCGCATCGTCGACGGGCGCGGCGACGACCTGCGCTTCGGCGGGCAGGTCATGAAGAACGTCGCCGGATTCGACGTCTCGCGCCTGGTCGCCGGTTCGCTCGGCACGCTCGGTCTCCTGACCGAGGTCTCGCTCAAGGTGCTGCCGGTGCCGGTCGCCGACGAGACCATCCGGCTGGAGATGCCCCAGGACAAGGCGATCGAGACGCTCAACAAGTGGGGTGGCAAGCCGCTTCCCATCGTCGCCTCGTGCCACGAGAACGATGCGCTCACGGTGCGTCTCGCCGGGGCGGCGGCGGCGGTCGCCTCGGCACGTGCGAAGCTCGGCGGCGAGCCGGTGCCCGGCGCGGACATCTTCTGGATCACGCTGCGCGAGCACGTCCACATGTTTTTCGCCGACGGCATGCCGCTGTGGCGGCTCTCGGTGCCGTCGGTCACGCCGCCGCTGGCGCTGCCCGGCGAGCAACTCGTGGAGTGGGGCGGCGCGCTGCGCTGGCTGCGGTCGAACGCCGACGCGCGCACCATTCGCGATGCCGTCGCGAAGGCCGGCGGCCACGCCACGCTCTTCCGCGGCGGCGACAAGTCGGTGGGTGTGTTCCATGCGCTCACGCCGGCGATCGCGAAGCTCACCCGCAACGTGAAGGCGGCGATGGATCCCGAGGGCGTCCTCAACCGCGGCCGGATGTATCCAGGGCTCTGAACCGATGCAGACCAATCTCGCCGACTTCATCCGCGACACGCCCGACGGCAAGGCGGCCGAGGCCATCCTGCGCAAGTGCGTGCACTGCGGCTTCTGCACCGCGACGTGCCCGACCTACCAGCTGCTCGGCGACGAGAACGACGGGCCGCGCGGACGCATCTATCTCATGAAGCAGATGCTCGAGGGCAACGAGGTCACCGAGCGCACGCGCACCCATCTCGACCGGTGCCTCAGCTGCCGCAACTGCGAGACCACGTGCCCCTCCGGGGTCGACTACGGTCACCTGGTGGACATCGGCCGCAAGATCGTCGAGGAGCGCACCGAGCGGCCTTTCGCCGATCGCGCCAAGCGCTGGGCGGTCAAGACGTTCTTCCCGAACACCGCGACCTTCGGTCTCGCGACCCGCCTGGGCATGGCCTTTCGGCCCCTGCTGCCCGCCACGCTCGCGAACAAGCTGCCGCGCGCCATTGCGCCTGCCCCGCCGCGACCCGCCGCGCGCCATGCGCGGAAGATGGTCGCGCTCGCCGGCTGCGTGCAGCCGGTGCTCACGCCCGCGACCAACGCCGCCACCGCGCGCGTGCTGGACCGCCTGGGCATCTCGCTCGTCGAGGCGCCGGGCGCCGGCTGCTGCGGCGCCGTGCGCTTCCATCTCAACGACCATTCCGCCGGCCTCGACGACATGCGCCGCATGATCGATGCCTGGTGGCCGCTGGTGGACCAGGGCGTGGAAGGCTTCGTGATGACCGCCTCGGGCTGCGGCGCCACGGTGCGCGAGTACGGCCACCACCTGAAGGACGACCCGGCGTATGCCGAGAAGGCCGCGCGCATCTCGGCACTGACGCGCGACCTCACCGAGGTGCTCGAGGCGGAGACGGGCACCCTGCGCACGCTGCTGGGTGAGCGCAAGCTGCCGCGCGTGGCGTTTCATCCCCCGTGCTCGCTGCAGCACTGGCAGAAGCTGCGCGGAACCGGCGAGGCGCTGCTCGCGAAGCTCGGCTACCCGCTCGCCTTCGTACCCGATGCGCACCTGTGCTGCGGCTCCGCCGGCACGTACTCCCTCTTCCAGCCCGAGTACTCGGAGCAGCTCAAGAAGAACAAGGTCGCGGCGCTGCAGTCGAACGACCCCGAACTGGTGCTGACCGCCAACGTGGGCTGCGAGACGCATCTCGCCACCGCCGCGGGCGTGCCGGTGAAGCACTGGATCGTGGACCTGGACGAACGCTTGTCGAACTGAAGAACCCGTTCAACCACAGAGACACAGAGGCACAGAGAAAAGGCAACACCGATCTTCTCTGTGACTCTGTGCCTCTGTGGTTCAGCTTTCCTTGTTGATGCGCGTGGCAAAGTCCGCGTACTCGGCCAGGCTCGCCGGGTTGGCCATCGCATCGGGGCTGGCGACCTTCTCCAGCGCGGCGCCGAGCAGCAGCTTCCGCACCGGCAGCTCCATCTTCTTGCCGGTGAGGGTGCGCGGAACCTCCGCGACGGCGTAGATCTCGTTCGGCACGTGCCGCGCCGACGCATGGGTACGGATGCGTTCGGCGATGCGCGCCTTGAGCGCGTCGTCCAGGACCACGCCCTCGCGGAGCACCACGAACAGCGGCATGAACGACGGCCGCCCGAGGTACTCGAGGTCGACCACCAGGCTGTCGAGCACCTCCGGGATCTCCTCGACGGCGCGGTAGATGTCGGCCGTGCCCATGCGGATGCCGTGGCGGTTGATGGTGGTGTCGGAGCGCCCGTAGATCACGCTGGTGCCGCGATCGGTGAAGCGGATCCAGTCGCCGTGGCGCCACTTGCCGGGGAACATCTCGAAGTAGCTTTCGCGGTAGCGGCGGTCGCCAGGGTCGTTCCAGAAGCCCGTGGGCATCGATGGCATGGGCTTGGCGATCACCAGCTCGCCGACCTCGCCGACGATCGAACGGCCCTGCTCGTCCCAGGCCTGCGCGTCCACGCCCAGCAGGCGGCACTGGATCTCGCCGGCGGTGACCGGCAACAGCGGACATCCGCCGACGAACCCGCCGGCGATGTCGGTGCCGCCGCTGATGGAGGCGAGCCACAGGTCGCGCTTGACGTGCTCGTAGGCCCACTGGAAGGCGTCGGCGGTGAGTGGGGAGCCGGTGGAGCTGATGCCTTCCAGCGCCGACAGGTCGGCGACCTGCGCGGGCTCGACGCCCGCCTTGATGGCGCCGGCGAACAGCGCTGCGCCGCAGCCGAAGTGCTGCGTGCGCGTCTCGGCGATGTGCCGCCAGATCGCCGCGGGATCGGGCCAGGCGGGATTGCCGTCGAAGCAGACAATGGAGCCGCCGACCAGCAGCGCGCTCGCGAGGAGGTTCCACACCACCCAGCCGGTGCTCGAGATCCAGAAGAGGCGATCGCCTGCGTGGATGTTCTGGTGCAGGGCGAGCGTCTTGAGATGCTCGACCAGGATGCCGCCGTGGCCGTGCACGATGGGCTTCGGCAGGCCGGTGGTGCCGGACGAGTACAGCACCCAGATCGGATGGTCCGCCGGCACCTGCTCGAAGACGAGCGGCGCGCTGCCGCGTGCGAGCTCGCTCCACGGCGTGCCGCCCGGAAAGGCGGCGGCCGTGGCGGTCGCGTCGAGGTACGGCAGCATCACGACGCAATCGAGCGTCGGCAGGGCCGCGACGATCTCGCGCAGCACCGGCCGGCGGTCGAAGTCGCGCCCGCCGTAGCGGTAGCCGTCCACCGCGAACAGGAGCTTCGGCTCGATCTGCCGGAAGCGGTCGGTCACCGCGCCGCTGCCCATGTCAGGCGAGCAGCTCGACCAGATCGCGCCGAGGCTGGTGACCGCGAGCATGGCGATCACCGTCTCGGGAATGTTCGGCATGTACGAGGCGACGCGGTCGCCGCGCGTCACGCCGAGCGCGCGCAGTGATGCCGCCACCGCACCGACCTGCCGGCGCAGCTCGTTCCACGAGATCTCCGCGTGCGGGCGCAGCTCGGAGCGCTGCACGATCGCGGTGCGGCTGCCGAAGTCGTGGCGGAACACGTGCTCGGCGTAGTTGAGGCGCGCACCCTCGAACCATTTCGCGCCTGGCATGTCGTAACCCGACAGCACGCGCGTGTACGGCGCCGAGGCGCGCACGTCGAAGAACCGCCACACCGATGCCCAGAACGTCTCCAGGTCGGTCACCGACCAGTGCCAGAGCGCGTCGTACGAATCCGCATCGACAATGCGTTCGGCGGCGAGCCAGCGCATGAACCGCGCGACCTCGGTGCGCTCCCGATACGCCTGCGACGGTTCCCAGAGAATGTCGCCTTCCACGGCACGCTGCATGTCGTCCTCCTGCGGCCTTTGACGCCGGCGCCGCTTTCCCGGATGCTACCCCGATGACAGAACCAACATCGATCGCCGCCGCCCGCCCGGCCGGCTTCCTCGCTGCCCTCTGGCGCTGGATCGACCGGAACTTCCTGGAGCTCGGCCGCGAGATGCGGCTCTCGTACCTGCCGCCGCTCATGGTGTACGTCGCGGCGGGCATCTCCGGCCTGACCGGCATCGTCGGCACCTTCTTCGTCAAGGAGTACCTGGGCCTCTCCGCCGAGTTCCTCGCCGCGCTCGGCTTCTGGGCGGGGCTGCCGTGGGCGCTCAAGATGCCCATGGGGCACCTCGTGGACCTCATCTGGCGCTGGAAGGCGGGGCTGGTCTACCTGGGCGCCTCGCTGATTGCGGCGAGCCTGCTGATCATGGTGGGCCTGCTGGCCAGTCCGGATGCGATGCGCGAGGTGATGCCCGCGGAGGCCTGGTACGTGCTCGCCGCGCTGCTCGGCCCCATCGGCTTCGTGCTGCAGGACGTGGTGGCCGACGCGATGACGGTCGAGGCGGTGCCGCGCTTCCGCGAGGACGGCACGCCCACCTCCGAGGACGAGCGCAAGCTCATGCACACCACCATGCAGACGCTCGGACGCGTGGCCATCATCGGCGGCGGCGTGCTGGTGGCGCTCGCCAACGTGTTCCTGCTGCGGGGCGTGCACCTCTTGCCCGAGGCGGAGAAGGTGGCGACCTACACGCGCATCTACGAGTACGCGCTGATCATCCCGGTGGTGTCGGTGCTGGGCGTGTTCCTGGCGCGGGCGATCCGCCGCCGCGACGCGCGGCGCCTCGCCGCGCGCGGCCACGGCGACGAGGCCATCGACCGCATGCTCAACCACCAGCCGGAGCGCCCGCCGGTCAACTGGTGGATCCTCGGCGGCGGCCTTGCGTTCGCGGTGGTGAGCCTGACCGTCGGCCTCGCGAAGATCCCCGCCGCGCAGGAGATCGTGTTCGTCGTCTCCATGTCCATCATCGTGTTCATGATGGTCAAGCTGGTGCGCGAGCTGACCCCGGACGCGCGCAACACCCTGGTCGGCACGGCACTGGTGATCTTCATCTTCCGCGCCATGCCCGGGCCGGGTGCGGGCTCCACCTGGTGGATGATCGACGAGCTCAAGTTCGACCAGCAGTTCATCGCGACGCTGTCGCTGATCGGCTCGGTGCTGACGCTCGCGGGCCTGTTCCTGTTCCGCCGCTTCATGGCGGAGCGTTCCATCACCTACATCGTGGGGTTTCTCACCGTGGTCGGCACCATCCTCGCGCTGCCCACGCTCGGCATGTATCACGGCCTGCACGAGTGGACCGCCGCGCACACCGGCGGCGTCGTGGATGCGCGCTTCATCGCCGTCGTGGACACCGCGCTCGAGTCCCCGCTCGGCCAGATCGCCATGGTGCCGATGCTCGCGTGGATCGCGCGCTGTGCGCCCGAAAACCTGAAGGCGACCTACTTCGCGGTGATGGCCTCGTTCACCAACCTGGCGCTGTCCGCGTCGCAGCTCGGCACCAAGTACCTCAACCAGTTGTTCACCGTCACGCGCGAAGTGCGCGACCCGGCGACCAAGGCGCTGAAGTCCGCCGCTGACTACAGCCAGCTCGGCGATCTCCTGATCACGGTCATCGCCATCGGCCTCCTGGTGCCGATGGCGGCCATCTTTTTCGTGAAATTCACCAGATTCCGGGCGGCGTGACGCTGTTCCGCGCCGGGGTGCCGGCGCCGGCGTAGGCTCCCTCGACTGCTCCCCGGGGAGAACGCCGTGACGCGCCGCATGCTCGCCGCACTGGGCATCCTGCTTTCCGCCGCGCCCGCCGCGGCCCAGCAGCCGGACATCCGCCCGGGCCTGTGGGAGTTCGCCATGACCGGCTCGGCGAACGTGAAGCAGACCGTCTGCCTGACGCCCGCCATGGTCAAGGACATGAAGCAGATGGCCGCGAAAGGCGACTCCGGCTCGGACTGCAAGTCCCTCAACGAGAAGGCCTCCGGCGCGAGCCGCGCGTTCGACATCCAGTGCACCAGGCCCGCCTCCTACCAGGCGCACGTCGTCATCACCGTCGACGGCCCCGATCGCTTCTCCATGTCGCAGGACTTCACCATGGAGCACGGCGGCAAGAAGCAATCGGGGAAGATGGCGATGACGTATCGGCGCGTGGGGGAGTGCAAGTAAGGCGTCAGGTTCGCTCGCCGGCGCTCTGCGGGGCCGATCCGAAGGGCTGCGTGGCCGCCTCCTAGCGTCTCCTACTGTGTGCTTCGGCGCGGGCCCTGCTGGCCCGCGCCGAAGCGATCGTGCCGCTCGAAGTCGGCCGCCACGCGCCCCTCCGGGTCGGCCTCGCGTGCGGATATTGAAACGCCGGGGGGTTATCGTTCCCCAGGACCCTGACCGTTAGAATCGCTCCATGACCTCCCCCGCCGACCGCCCCAAGTCCCGCGACCTGCGCCCGCTCGCGCAGGTGTTCGGCTTCCTCGCCCCCTACCGCTGGCGCATCGCTGCCGCCATGGCCGCGCTGGTGGTCGCCGCCGGCTCGGTGCTCGCGCTGGGGCAGGGGCTGCGTTACGTGGTGGACGCGGGCTTCGGCAGCGGCGACCCGAAGCTCCTCGACCGCGCGCTGATGGCGCTGGTGGGCACCGCCGTCGTGATGGCCACGGCGACGTGGCTGCGCTTCTATCTCATGATGAGCACCGGGGAGCGCGTCATCACCGACATGCGCCGCGCGGTGTACGGGCACCTGCTCGCGCTGGAGCCCGCCGCGTTCGAATCGATGCGCACCGGCGAGGTGATCTCGCGGCTCACCAACGACACCTCGCTGGTGCAGGTGGTGGTGGGCTACGGGTTTTCCATGTTCGTGCGCAACCTGCTGATGATGGTGGGCGCCCTGGTGATGCTGTTCTTCACCAGCCCCAAGCTCGCCGCGCTGGTGGTGCTGGGCGTGCCCGCGACCATGGTGCCGATCCTGCTGATCGGCCGCCGCGTGCGCCGGCTCTCGCGCGAGAACCAGGACCGCGTCGCCGACGTCTCGGCGTACGTGGACGAATCGATCCACGAGATCCGCACCGTCCAGGCCTACAGCCACGAGCCGCGCGACCGCGAGCTGTTCGGCGAGCGTGCGGAAGCCGCCTACCGCTCCGGCGTGGCGCGGGTCTGGCAGAAGGCATTCCTGATCTCGTCGGTGATGCTGATCGCCTTCGTCTCCATCGGCGTCATCCTGTGGATCGGCGGCCACGACGTGCTCGCCGGACGCCTCTCGGCGGGCGAGCTCTCTGCCTTCGTGTTCTATGCGATGGTCGTGGCGAGCGGCGCCGGCACGGTGTCGGAGGTGTGGGGCGACCTGCAGCGCGCCGCCGGCGCGACCGAACGGCTGATGGAGTTGCTCGCCACCCAGCCCGCGGTGGCCGCGCCGCTCGAACCGCGTCCGCTGCCCGTGCCGCCGCAGGGGCGCGTCGCCTTCCGCGACGTCACGTTCACCTATCCCTCGCGGCCCGATGCGCCCGCGCTCGCGCGGTTCAGCCTCGACATCGCGCCGGGCGAGCACGTCGCGCTGGTGGGGCCGTCGGGAGCGGGCAAGTCGACCGTGCTGCAGCTTCTGCTGCGCTTCTACGACCCGCAGGGCGGTAGCGTGCGCATCGACGGCGTGGACCTGCGCGAGACCGATCCGCTGGCGGCGCGGGGGCGCCTCGCGCTGGTGCCGCAGGATCCCGTCATCTTTGCCGCGTCCGTGCTGGAGAACGTGCGCTACGGGCGCCCGGAGGCGACGCGGGAGGAGGTCCTCGCTGCCTGCGCGGGCGCGCAGGCGATGGAGTTCGTCGACCGCCTGCCGCAGGGGCTGGACACCGAGCTCGGCGAGCGCGGCGTGCGGCTTTCCGGCGGGCAGCGCCAGCGCCTGTCGATCGCGCGGGCGCTGCTCGCCGACCGCGCCATCCTGCTGCTCGACGAGGCCACCTCCAGCCTCGACGCGGCGAGCGAGGCCCTGGTGCAGCGCGCGCTGGAGCGCCTGATGCGGGGCCGCACCACCATCGTCATCGCGCATCGGCTGGCGACGGTGCAGGGGGCCGACCGCATCGTCGTGATGGACCACGGCCGCATCGTGTCCGTCGGCACGCATGCCGAGCTCATGCGCGAGGGCGGGCTGTACGCGCGGCTCGCCTCGCTGCAGTTCCTCGAAGCCGCATGAGGATCGCGGGCGCCGCGGCCGCATGGGCCGCCGCGGCGTTGCTGGCCGGCGCCGCAGCGGCGTCCGGCGCGGAGTCCGTGGTCGTCGGCTCCAAGCGCTTCACCGAAAGCTACGTGCTGGGCGAGGTCGTCGCGCGGGCCGCGGCGGGCAGCGGGGCCGCTGCCTCGCACCGTCCGGGGCTGGGCAACACCGCGATCGTGTACGCGGCGCTGCGCGCCGGGGACATCGACGTGTATCCGGAGTACACCGGCACCATCGCGCGCGAGATCCTGAGGCGCGACGCCGACCTGCCGCTGGAGGCGCTGAACCGCGAGCTCGCGCCCCTGGGGCTGGCGGCGTCCGTGCCGCTCGGCTTCAACAACAGCTACGCGCTCGCCATGCGCGAAGCCGTGGCCGAGGCGCGCGGCATCCGCACCGTCTCCGACCTCGCGCGGCATCCGGACCTGCGCTTCGGGCTCACCCAGGAGTTCATGGCGCGCGCCGACGGCTGGCCGGGCCTGCGCGCGCGCTACGGCCTGCCGCACGCGGCGGCGAGCGGCCTCGACCATGGCATCGCCTACGACGCCCTCGCCGCGGGGCGCATCGACGTCAAGGACGTCTACGCCACCGATGCCGCCATCGCGCGCCACGGCCTGCGCGTGCTGGTCGACGACCGCGGGTACTTTCCGCGCTACGACGCGGTGCTGCTGCATCGCGCGGACCTGCCGCGGCGTGCGCCGCAGGCCTGGGCCGCGATCGCCGCTCTGGCGGGGAGGATCGACGAGGGCGCGATGATCCGCCTCAACGCTGCGGTGGAGAACGACGGGCGCAGCTTCGGCGATGCGGCGCAGGCCTTCGTGGACGGGCGGGCGCAGGCGGGCGCCGCGCGTACCTTCCTCGGCGCGCTGGCCGGCGGCGATTTCTGGCGCCTCACCGGGCAGCACCTCATGCTGGTGTTCGTGTCTCTTGCGGCATCGGTCGCGGCCGGCGTGCCGCTCGGCATCGCCGCGCACCGCCAGCCGCGCATGGGCCGCTGGATCCTCGGCGCGGTCAGCGTCGTCCAGACCATTCCCTCCCTCGCCCTGCTGGCGTTTCTTATCGCGGCTCTGGGGACCATCGGCACGCTGCCGGCGCTGATCGCGCTCGCGCTGTACGCGCTGCTGCCCATCGTGCGCAACACCGAGGCTGGCCTGGCGGGCGTCGGGCGCGGCCTGCGCGACGCCGCGCTGGCGCTCGGGCTCACCGCGCGCGACGCGCTGTGGCGGATCGAGCTCCCGCTGGCCGCGCCGACCATCCTGGCCGGGGTGAAGACCTCGGCGGTCATCAACATCGGCACCGCGACCATCGCTGCCTTCATCGGCGCGGGCGGCTACGGCGAGCGCATCGTCCAGGGGCTCGCCCTGAACGACAGCCGGCTGCTGGTCGCCGGCGCGTTGCCGGCGGCCGCGCTCGCCCTGGTGGTGCAGGCGCTGTTTGACCTGGCCGAAAGGCGGGCCTTGCCCCGCCGTGGCCGCGGAACTGGGGCCTGAGGTAAAATCCGCGCCTTTCCCGCGCCGGACCATCACATCTCATCCCGGCGCGTCCTGCAGCGATAAAGGGGAGTCCTCACATGCAGATCGGAATTCCCGCGGAAACCCGCGCGGGCGAGGCGCGCGTCGCCGCGACTCCCGAGACGGTCAAGAAGCTCGCCGCGGGGGGGCTGCACAAGATCGTCGTGCAGTCGGGCGCGGGCGTGAGCGCCTCGGTCCCCGATGCCGACTACCAGGCTGCCGGCGCCGTCATCGGCTCGGCCACCGACGCGTTCGGTTCCGACATCGTGCTCAAGGTGCGCGGCCCGGAGCCCGGCGAGCTCGGCATGGTCAGGCGCGGCGGCATCGTCGTCGGGCTACTCAATCCCTGGGATGCCGCGGCGCTCGAGGCGCTTGCGCAGACCGGCGCGGCCGGCTTCGCCATGGAATGGCTGCCGCGCACGACGCGCGCCCAGGCGATGGACGTGCTGTCCTCGCAGGCCAACATCGCCGGCTACAAGGCGGTGATGATTGCCGCCAACGAGTACGGCCGCTTCATGCCGCAGCTCATGACTGCAGCCGGCACGGTGAAGGCCGCGCGCGTGGTGATCCTCGGCGCGGGCGTTGCCGGCCTGCAGGCGATCGCGACGGCCAAGCGCCTGGGCGCCGTGATCGAGGCCTCCGATGTGCGCCCGGCGGTGAAGGAGCAGATCGAGTCGCTGGGCGCGAAGTTCATCGACGTGCCGTTCGAGACCGACGAGGAGCGCGAGATCGCCAAGGGCGTCGGCGGCTACGCGCGTCCCATGCCCAAGAGCTGGCTCGACCGCCAGCAGGCCGAGGTCGCCAAGCGCATCGCCGCCGCGGACATCGTCATCTCGACGGCGCAGATTCCCGGGCGTAAGGCGCCGGTGCTGGTCACCGACGCGATGGTGAAGTCGATGAAGCCCGGCTCGGTCATCGTGGACCTCGCGGTGGAGACCGGCGGCAACGTCGAGGGCGTGGAACTCGGCAGGATCGTCACGAAGCACGGCGCGAAGATCGTCGGCCTGCCCAACCTCGCCGGACTGCTGCCCGCCGACGCGTCCGCGCTGTACGCACGCAACCTGCTCAACTTCATGAACCTGCTCGTGGACCCCAAGTCCGGCGAGCTCAAGCTGAACCGCGACGACGACATCATCGCCGGCGCCCTGGCGTGCATCGACGGCGCCGTGGTCAAGAAGGGATAGACGCCATGACCGGAACCATCGATCCGACCATCGTCAACCTGACGGTCTTCGTGCTGGCGGTGTTCGTCGGCTACCACGTGGTGTGGAACGTCACGCCGGCGCTGCACACGCCGCTGATGAGCGTCACCAACGCCATCTCGGGCGTGATCATCGTCGGCGCCATCCTCGCCGCCGGCCCGCTGGAGTGGGACTGGCTCTCCTCCGGCGCCGGCGTCCTCGCCGTGGCGCTCGCCGCGGTGAACGTCTTCGGGGGCTTCCTGGTCACGCAGCGCATGCTCGAGATGTTCAAGAAGAAAGAGAAGAAGGCACCGAAGGAGCAGGCATGAGCGCCAACCAAGTCGCCCTCTGGTACCTCGTCGCGAGCGTCTTCTTCATCCTCGCGCTGAAGGGCCTGTCGTCGCCCGCCACGGCGCGGCGCGGGAACCTCTTCGGCATCATCGGCATGGCGATCGCCGTGCTCACCACGCTCGCCATCGTGAAGAGCGTCGGCTGGATCGTGCTCGGCATCGTCGCCGGCGGCTCGGTCGGCGCGTTCGTTGCGAAGCGCGTGCAGATGACGCAGATGCCCGAGCTGGTCGCCGCGATGCACTCGCTCGTGGGTTTCGCGGCGGTGCTGATCGCCATCGCGGTGGTGAACAACCCCACCGCGTTCGGCCTCTCGAATCCGATCCCGACCGGCAACAAGCTGGAGCTCTTCATCGGCACCTTCGTCGGCGCCATCACCTTCTCCGGTTCGGTGATCGCGTTCGGCAAGCTGGCGGGCCTGGGCAAGAGCTTCCGCCTCTTCTCCAGCGCGCCGGTGGTGTTCAAGGGCCAGCACATGCTGAACCTCGTGCTCGCCATCGTGATGGTCGGCTTCGGCACGGCGTTCTTCCTCGCGCCCCCTTCCGCCCAGTGGACGCCCTTCGTGATCATGACCGCCATCGCCTTCCTGCTCGGGGTGCTGATCATCATCCCCATCGGCGGCGCCGACATGCCGGTGGTGATCTCGATGCTGAACAGCTACTCGGGCTGGGCGGCGGCCGGCATCGGCTTCTCGCTCAACAACCCGATGCTGATCATCGCCGGTTCGCTGGTGGGCTCCTCGGGTGCGATCCTCTCCTACATCATGTGCCGTGCGATGAACCGCTCGTTCTTCAGCGTCATCCTGGGCGGCTTCGGCGCCGCGGAGGGGGCGGCGGCAGCGGGCGACGGCGAGCAGAAGCAGGTCAAGTCGAGCTCCGCGGAGGATGCGGCCTTCCTGATGTCGAATGCGGAAAGCGTGATCATCGTTCCCGGCTACGGCCTCGCCGTGGCGCGCGCGCAGCATGCGGTGAAGGAGATGGTCGACAAGCTCACCGAGAAAGGCGTCCAGGTCCGCTACGCCATCCATCCGGTGGCAGGGCGCATGCCCGGCCACATGAACGTGCTGCTTGCCGAGGCCGAGGTGCCCTACGACCTGGTCCTGGAGATGGACGAGATCAACTCGGAGTTCCAGACCACCGACGTGGTGCTGGTGCTGGGTGCCAACGACGTGGTGAACCCGCTCGCCGAGGTGCAGGGCAGCCCGATCTACGGCATGCCGATCCTGCAGGCGCACAAGGCGGGGCAGGTGCTGGTGAACAAGCGTTCCATGGCCTCCGGCTACGCGGGCCTCGACAACCCGCTCTTCTACATGGACAAGACCATGATGGTCTTCGGCGACGCGAAGAAGGTGGTCGAGGACATCGTGAAGGCGCTGTCCGGCGGCGGACACTAGCCGGCCTCGGACGGGAGTCGCCATGTCCCTCGACGATAACGCCGCGAGCCGCGAGGCGGTGCTCGCCCGCATCCGCCGCGCGCAGGGTCGCGGCGGCACGACGCCATCACAGGCCGAGCGCCAGGCGGTGGCGAGCTACGTCGAGGCGCATCCCCGCAGCTCGCCGCCGCCGGTCGAGGATGACGTTCCTGCGCGCTTCCGCGCCCGCGCGGAGAGCATGCAGAGCACCTGCGACGAGGTCGCCGCCTGGACGGACGCGCCGGCCGCGGCGGCGCGCTACCTCGCCGCCCACCGGCTGGAGGCCGCCGGCGTGGTCTGGCCGCTGCTCGCGCATCTCGACTGGGCCGTGCACGGCATCCGGGTCGAGGCGCGCGAAGCGCGCGATGCGGACCTCGTCGGCATCACCGGCTGCTTCGCCGCGCTGGCGGAAACCGGCACGCTGATGATGTGCACCAGCCCGCAGACGCCGGGGTCCGCGAGCCTGCTGCCCGAGACCCACATCGCGGTGGTACCCGTGAGCCGCATCGTGAAGCACATGGAGGACGGCTACGCGCTCGCCCGCGCCGAGCTCGGCCAGCTCCCGCGCCTCGTGAACTTCATCTCGGGCCCGTCGCGCACGGGCGATATCGACCAGACCATCGTGCTGGGGGCCCACGGCCCGTACCGCGTGCACATGATCATCGTGCGCGGCGCGTAACGCCTCACCCTTCCCCCTTCCCCCGTTCTGCTTCCCGATCTTCGGCAGGCAGCGGCGTGCGCGAGCGCACGCGCAGGTGCAGACCCGCCTTGGCGAGCAGGTTGGCGGATACCGGCGCGGTGACGAACACGAAGACCGTGATGAGCACCTCGTGCAGGGAGAGCGTGCCGCGGCCCCAGAACCAGATCATCGAAGCGATCAGCACGCCGCCGACGCCGAGCGTGGACGCCTTGGTGGGCGCATGCAGGCGCATGAAGAAGTCCGGCAGGCGCACGAGCCCGATGGACCCCACCAGCAGGAAAAAGGCGCCGACCAGGATGAAGAACGCCGTGGCGTACTCGTAGACGGGATGCATGACGTTCATCGGGTCAGTCCACCACGTTGCCGCGATGGGCGTAGCGGGCGAGCGCAACGGTGGAGACGAAACCGATCAGGGCGACCAGCAGCGCGGCCTCGAACAGCGTCTGGGTGTCGTAGGCGATGCCGAGCAGCACTACCAGCGCCACGGCGTTGACGTACAGGGTGTCGATGGCGAGGACGCGGTCGGGCGCGTCGGGCCCGCGCAGCAGGCGCCAGCCGGTCAGGAGCGTGGCAATGGCCACCGCCGCGAAGGCGAGTCCCAGGGCGATCTGGATCATCCGAAGATCTCCAAGAGCGGCGCCTCGTAGCGCGCCTTGATGTCGGCCACCAGCGCGTCGGCATCCGCGAGGTCGAGCACGTGCACCAGGATCTCGCGGCGGTCCTCGTCGATCTCGGCCGACACGGTGCCCGGTGTCATGGTGATGATGCTCGCGAGCAGCGACACGCCGTACGGATGGGTCACGGCAAGCGGCACGCGCACGAATCCCGGAGAGAGCCGGTCCATCGGCCCGAGGACCAGGCGTGCGACCGCGATGTTCGAGGTCACGATGTCGCGCGTCACCACGACGAGCAGCCTGAGCATGGTGCCGGGCGCCCGCAGCCGCGTCGGCTCGCCGAGCAGCGGCCGCACGGCCAGCGGCAGAGCGACCGCCAGCACCCCGCCGAGCACGAGATGCGCGGGCGCGACGGTGTTGTTGAGCAGCAGCCACACCACGAAGACCGCGGTGGAGGCGACCGGGTAGGGCATCACGGCCGCGCCTCCCCGAGGGGCCGCGCGCTGCGGTCCAGCCCGCGCGGCGAGCCCAGCACGATTGCAGCGTAGGCGCCGCGGTCGGCCAGCTGCGCCGCCGCGGCATCGGCATAGCGCTTCACCGGCGAGGCGAACACCACCATCGTGATGCCGACGCCGAACAGGAACAGCGGCGGTGCGTACAGCTTCCAGCTCATGCCGGGGGCGACGGAGGGCTGCGCGTCCGGCTGCACCTGCCAGAACAGGATGCTGCCGGCGCGCGCCATGCCGATGACGCCAAGCAGGCTGGTCACGAGCAGCACGCCCCAGATCCACGCCGCCGAGGCCGACTGGCGGGCGCTTTCCAGGATCATCAGCTTGCCGATGAAGCCGGAGAGCGGCGGCGCGCCGGTCACCGACACCGCGCCGAGCAGCAGCAGCAAGCCGAGCAGGGCCGGCTGCGCGACCGGAGGCGCGGGCTGCAGGCGATCCGCGCCGGCGCCGCGCTGGGCGGCCACCACCTCGGCGAGCAGGAAGAGCGCGGCGACGATCAGGGTGCTGTGCACCAGATAGTAGAGGGACGCCGCGAGCCCCTCGCTGGAGAACAGCCCCACGCCGGCGAGGATGGTGCCGACCGAGGAGACGGTGAGCCAGGCGATCATGCGCGACAGGCTGTGCGCGGCCAGCGCGCCGAGCATGCCGGCCAGCGCCGTCACGAGCGCAGCCGGCAGCAGCCACGGCTCGGCCACCAGCGCGGCATGACCCGCTTCGGCGCCGAACATCGTCCCGTGCACGCGGACGATGGCATAGACGCCGACCTTGGTCATGATCGCGAAGAGGGCCGCCACCGGTGCCGTCGCGGCGGCGTAGGTCGCCGGCAGCCACAGGTGCAGCGGGACGATCGCCGCCTTCATGCCGAACACCACCAGCAGGATCATCGCGCCGGACTTGGCCAGCGCGGCCTCGTGCGCGCCGAGTCCCGCGACGCGCAGCGCGATGTCGGCCATGTTGAGCGTGCCGGTCGCGTTGTAGATGAGCGACACGCCGACCAGGAACAGCGCCGAGGCGGCGAGGTTCAGCACGACGTAGTGGATGCCCGCCTTGAGGCGCTCGGCACCCAGGCCGTGCAGCAGGAGGGTGTACGACGCGATCAGCAGGATCTCGAAGAACACGAACAGGTTGAACAGATCGCCGGTGGCGAATGCCCCTGAGAGGCCCATGAGCTGGAACTGCAGCAGCGCGTGGAAGTGTTTGCCGTGGGTGTCCCAGCCGTTCGATGCGTAGCGGATCACCGGCAGCGCCACCAGCGCGGCGAGCAGCAGCATCAGCGCGGCGAGGCGGTCGATCACCAGCACGATGCCGAAAGGGGCTGGCCATTCGCCCAGTGCGTACACGGTGATCTCGCCCCCGGCGGCGCCGCGCACGAGCAGGGTCGCGACCGCAAGCTGCGCGAGCGCCGCGACGAGCGCGATCAGGCGATGCGTCCGGATGCGGTCTGCGCCGGCGAGCAGCATCAGCACGCCGGCGCAGGCGGGAATCAGCACCGGCAGCACGGCGAGGTGGGTCATGCGCCGCGCTCCTCCTCGGGCCGCCGGCCGTCGACGTCGTCGGTGCCGGTCTCGTCGCGCGCGCGCAGGCTGAGCTCGATCACGAACCCGGTGGTGGCGAAGCCGATGACGATGGCGGTGAGCACCAGCGCCTGCGGCAGCGGGTCGGCGTACCCGGCACCACCGGCCGTGACGACGGGCGGCTGGCCGACCGCGAGACCGCCCATCGCGAAGATGAACACGTTGACCGCATAGGACAGCAGCGTGAGCCCGAGCACGACCGGGAACGTCCGGCCGCGCAGCAGGAGATAGATGCCGGCGGCGGCGACGAGCCCGATTCCGGAGGCCACGAGCAGCTCCATCAGCCGGCCTCCCCCGGCCGGGTCCCGGCGGGCAGCGCGCGCTCGCGGGTGCTCTCCGGACCGTGCTTGGTCGCATTGCCGAGGGCGGACAGGGTGAGCAGCGTCGCGCCGACGACGACCAGGAACACGCCGAGGTCGAACAGCGCGGCCGAGGCGAGCGGGATCTCGCCGAGCAGCGGGACTGCAGGGTGGCCGTGCGCGCTGGTGAGGAACGGCCGTCCGAACAACCACGCGCCCAGGCCGGTGAGGCCGGCGATGCCCAGCCCCGCGCCGATCCAGCGGGAGTAGTCGGTGCGCAGGCGCGCCTCGGCGCGCGCCTGGCCGAGGGCCATGTACTGCATCAGCAGCGCGACCGAGGCCACCAGGCCGGCGATGAAGCCGCCGCCCGGCAGGTTGTGGCCGCGCAAAAAGATGAATACGGCCACCGCGAGGCCGAGCGGCAGCAGGATGCGCGCGGCCACGCGGAACAGGAGCGGGTAGCCGCCGCGGCCGAAGGGCCGGCCGTGCTCGTCGACCGCCAGCCGCTCGGCGCGCATGCCGTCCATCAGCGCCCATACCCCGATGCCGGCGATGCCGAGCACGGTGATCTCGCCGAACGTGTCGAAGCCGCGGAAGTCGACCAGGATCACGTTCACCGCATTGGTGCCGCCGCCCCCGGGAATGGAGCGTTCGAGGAAATACCAGGCGATGTTGTCGAACTCGCGCGTCATCGCCGCCCAGGCGAGCAGGGCGATGCCCAGGCCCGCGGCACCGGCGAGGAACGCGTCGCGCAGCTTGCGCCGGGACGAAGACTCCGCGGGCGTGCGCTGCGGCAGCAGCGCGAG
>Ga0209254_10000068_pt1 | contig 61683 bp, 53 predicted proteins | sample FrelakmetDIP11DI_FD_187148 | JGI IMG/M metagenome (GOLD analysis project Ga0209254, IMG submission 187148) | Freshwater lake sediment microbial communities from the University of Notre Dame, USA, for methane emissions studies - DIP11 DI (SPAdes)... | ecosystem: Environmental > Aquatic >...
CTGGTCGATACAGCCCGGCCCGAATATCACCGTCTCCATACCGAGTTCCTGCAGGAACGGACCTTCGGTACTGAACGCGACAGTGCCGGCGCTTTGCCCCGACAGGCGCTCCAAGGCGCGCACCAGCCTGCCGTCGCTGGGGGTTGCGAATGGCGGTACCGGCGGCGAGACGGTACTCGTGCGAATGGTGGTCCCGTGCGCTTCGGCCGAGCGTGCGAGACGCACTTGCAGCGCCGCGATGGTCGCCTGGGTGTCCATGCCCGGCAGGAGTCGCAGATCGATCTGCAGATTGGCGTGATCGCAGATGCGGTTCGGATTGTCGCCGGCCGTGAGGCAGCCGAGATTCAGCGTAGGCACTGCCACATGGAAGCCCGGATTGTGATGTGTCGCCGCCAGCTGCGCACGAAACGCCAACAGTTCACCCATCACACAGTGCATTGCATCGAGTGCGTTGCGACCGAGTTCGGGGTCGGACGAGTGTCCGGAGGCGCCTTGCAGCGAGATCGACAACATCATGAAGCCCTTGTGCGCGTAGATCGGTCTGAAGTCGGTCGGCTCACCGATGATCGCGTAGCGCGCCTTGGGAATGTCGGCTGCGGCCAGTTGGCGCGCGCCGGCCATCGAGGACTCTTCGTCGGAGGTAGCCACGATCGTCAACGGCGCCTTCAGATGCGCGGCAGTGAACTGGCGAGCGGCCTCGATCGCGATCGGGAAAAAACCCTTCATGTCGCAGGTGCCGAGCCCGTAAAGGCGGCCATTGCGCTCGGTCAAATCGAATGGATTCTGCGTCCAGCGTGTCTCATCGAATGGCACGGTGTCGGTGTGTCCGGCAAGTACGAGTCCGCCAGAGCCGCGGCCGAGTGTTGCGATGAGGTTGGCTTTGCCGGGTTTGTCCGCCAAGGGCCGTACGGTCGTGGTGAAGCCCAGCGATTCGAGCCAGGTGCCGAGCTCATTGATGACGGTGAGATTGCTCTGGTCGAGCGCGGAGGAGGTGCAACTCACCGACGGTGCGTTGACGAGCGAGGCCAACATCTGCGTGAGCTGAGGTGCTGACATGAGGAGCTTCACAGGCGATCGACTGCATGATGCCCGGTTTCGTGAAGAGGGTCTAATATCAGGGATTGCCGGTTGAAAACGCGCCGGGCATGCCGTTAACTGCGGCGACATGCCGACGCGCACGGGAATGCAATGGCGGCGATCGAATCCCCGTTGAAAGAACGAATCACACCGGAGCGTCTGCTCGATCTGCGCGGTGTGCTCGATGATCTGGTGCGCGCGAACATGGTGTCGCAGCGCGAGGCCGAGGATATTCTGATCGCGCCGCGCACTCAGAAGCAGCTGCACATGCATCCGCTCGAACTCATTGCCGAGCGGGAACTCGATGATCCCGCACGTCCCGGAAAAAAGCTCGATCTCGATCAGCTGACACATTGGTTGTGTGAGCTTTCGCGGCAGGCGTACTACCGGATCGACCCGTTGAAGGTCAACGTCAACAAGATGACCGAGGTGATGTCGTACGCGTTTGCGCAGCGGCACAACATCCTCGCTGTAGAAGTGCGCGAAGAAGAGATCGTCATCGCCAGCACCCAGCCATTCATGTCGGCGTGGGAAGGCATGCTGAAGCAGACGTTGCGTGGGCGCCGCATCGTGCGCGTCGTGACGAATCCGCAGGATCTCTCGCGCTTCATGCTCGAGTTCTACACGATGGCGCGGTCGGTCGCGAAGGCATCCGATGCGGGCCTCGAAGTATCCAGCATCACGAACTTCGAGCAGCTGCTCGAGCTCGGTCAGATGAAGTCGCCGGATGCGAACGACGCGCACATCGTCAACATCGTCGACTGGCTGTTGCAGTACGCATTCGACCAGCGCGCGAGTGACATTCACATCGAACCGCGGCGAGACAAAGGTCACGTGCGTTTTCGAATCGACGGTGTGATGCATCATGTCTATGAGTTACCGCCGGCGGTGAATGCAGCAGTGACAAGTCGTCTGAAGATCCTGGGCCGGATGGACGTGGCCGAGAAACGGCGGCCGCAGGATGGTCGCGTGAAGACGAAGAGCCCCGACGGCAACGAGGTTGAGTTGCGCTTGTCGACGCTGCCCACCGCGTTCGGCGAAAAGATGGTGTTGCGGATCTTCGATCCGGATGTGCTGCTGCGGAGTTTTCAGGAACTCGGATTGGCGGGAGACGACAATCAGCGCTGGCAGACGATGGTCGGCGCAAGTAACGGGATCGTGCTGGTGACCGGACCGACCGGCTCCGGCAAGACGACGACGCTGTATTCGAGTTTAAAGCAGCTCGCGACGCCGCAGGTGAATGTCTGCACGATCGAAGACCCGATCGAAATGGTCGAGCCCTCGTTCAATCAGATGCAGGTTCACCACAACATCAAGCTTTCGTTCGCCGCCGGCGTGCGGTCACTGCTGCGGCAGGACCCGGACATCATCATGATCGGCGAAATCCGCGATCTCGAAACGGCAGAGATGGCGATTCAGGCCGCGCTGACGGGCCATCTGGTGATTTCGACGCTGCATACCAACGATGCGCCGAGCGCGATCACGCGGCTGATCGATCTTGGCGTCGCGCCTTATCTGATCAAGGCCACCGTGGTCGGCGTGATGGCACAACGGCTGGTGCGCACGTTGTGTCCGCACTGCAAGGACGCGGAGAGTGTCGACGTCGAAGCTTGGAACCTGCTCACCAAGCCGTTCAAGGCGCGGCCGCCGCAACAACTGATGAAGCCCGTTGGCTGCCTCGAATGTCGTGACACGGGTTATCTCGGCCGTATGGGTGTCTACGAAATCATGCCGCTGACGGAACCGCTTCGCGAGCTTATCAGCGCCAATACCGATATCGATACGTTGCGCCGGCAGGGTATCAAGGACGGCATGCGCACGTTGCGCTTGTCCGGCGCGCAGAAGGTTGGCGCGGGACTCACGACGATCGCCGAGGTGCTCAGGGTCACGCCCGCCAGTCAGCTGCAATAGTGCTCGATCTCACACAACTGCACGGACCGCTCGCGGACTCCGCCGCCGCGGCGTGGCAACGCTACTGGAATGCACTGAACGCGACCCAGCGCGCGCGCACCGAATCGTGGCTGCAGGCGCAGCCGACTCACGCCGGCGAATTCGCCCGGTTGTTCGCGCTGAGCGAGTTTGCTGCGGGCGCGGCCGCGGCGCAGCCCGATATATTCCTGACGATGCTGGAGACGCAGGCGTTTGTGCGACCTCCGGCGACCGAGTTGCTCGGCAACGCCCTCGCCGGGGTCGCTGACGTCGATGCTCTGAAACGGATCCTGCGACGACTGCGCAACGCCGCGATGGTGCACATCATCTGGCGCGATGTGAACCGGCGCGCCGACGTCGTGGAGACGACCGCGTCGTTGACGCGGCTCGCAGATGTTCTGATCGATGGGGCGGTGCAGTGCTTGCACAACTGGGCGGTGGCCAGCGACGGTGAACCGATCGGCGTCGACTCCGGCGCGCCTCAGCGTCTGGTGGTCATCGCGCTCGGTAAACTGGGTGCCGGCGAACTGAACCTGTCGTCCGACGTCGATCTGATCTTTGCGTACGCGGAAGAGGGCGAAACGCGTTCTGGCGCGCGCACCAATCAACAGTTTTTCACGCGCCTCGGCCAGAAACTGATTCAGGTGCTCGACACGATCACCGAAGACGGCTTCGTGTTTCGCGTCGACATGCGCCTGAGGCCGTATGGTGACAGCGGTGCACTGGTGCTGCATTTCGATGCGATGGAGCGGTATTACGAGGAGCAGGGGCGGGATTGGGAGCGTTATGCGTGGATACGCGCGCGACCGTGCGCCGGTGACCTGCACGCCGGGCAACGTTTGATCGATGACCTGAAGCCATTCGTGTTCAGGCGATATCTCGACTTCGGCGCGATCCAGTCACTGCGCGAGATGAAAGGACGCATCGACGCCGAACGTAGTCGCGAGGCAATGCGCGACAACGTGAAGCTCGGGCCCGGCGGTATTCGTGAGGTCGAATTCATTGCCCAGATGCACCAGCTGATCTGGGCCGGCCGGCAACCGGTGCTGCGGTGCACCGAGGTCGTGGCAACACTCGAGGCGATCGCCGCGTTGAAAATGCTGCCGCAATCGCAGGTGGACCAACTGAAAGATGCATACCGGTTCCTGCGCAATGTCGAACATCGGCTCCAGGCGATGCGCGATGAGCAGACACAGACACTGCCAGCGAGCGAGCTCGACCGCGCGCGCGTCGCGTGCGGCATGGACTACACCGACTACCCGACTTTTTACGCAGCTCTGCAGCAGCACCGCACGATCGTGGGGCATGCATTCGAAGCACTGATTTCGGTTGCGGCCGATGATCCGGCGAAGCGCTGGCGCGAAGCGTGGCTGGCCGATGATCCGTCGATGTTGGCCGATGAACTTGCGGAAGCGGGCTTTGGTGCCGCCGCCGAATTGCGGGTGCTGATCGAGCGGCTGTGCACGACACGCGACCGGCCGCGGGTTGGCGCCGAAGGACGCGCGCGTCTGGATGCGTTGATTCCACGGCTACTTTCGTCCGCTGAAAAAACCGCGCGCCCGGGGATCACCCTCGCGCGCCTGGTGCCGCTGCTGGAGGCGACGATCCGACGCTCCGCGTATTACATGCTGTTACTCGAGAATCCGGCAGCGCTGCGTCTGCTGGTTGAGATCTGTGGCGCCAGCCGCTGGCTGGCCGATGAGTTGAGCCTCCACCCGGTGCTGCTCGACGAACTGCTCGACCCGGCGTTGCTGTACACGATTCCCGACATCGAAGCGTTGCGGCGCGATCTGCGCGCGCGTCTGGCATACGCGCAGCGCGGCGGCGAAGAGGCGGAGCTCGACGCGCTGCGCACGTTCAAGGAGACACACCAGTTCCGCGTCGCGGCGTGCGAACTGCGCGGCATCCTGCCGCTGATGAACGTGTCGGACTATCTCACGTTCCTCGCCGAGGTGATCCTGCAGGAGTCGTTGCAGATTGCGTGGCAGCGTACCGCGCAGACCTACGCCGCACCGCCGCAGGCATTCGCGATCATCGGCTTCGGCAAACTCGGCGGGCTGGAGCTCGGTCCTGGTTCGGATCTCGACATCGTCTTCGTGCACGACCTCGACGAACAGCACAACCCGTTTGTGCACCGGATGGTGCGACGCCTGCTGCACATGTTGACGACGCGCACGCACTCCGGCGCGTTGTACGACGTCGATACGCGGCTGCGGCCGTCGGGTCGGGCGGGCACGATGGTCAGTACGCTCGCAGCGTTCGAGCAGTATCAACAGCGTGATGCGTGGGTGTGGGAACACCAGGCGCTGGTACGGGCGCGCCCCGTTGCCGGTGACGCAGACGTATGCAAAGCATTCGACCGCATCCGCCGCGATATCCTGTGCCGCGTGCGCGAACCTGTAGCGCTGCGCGCGGCGATCCTCGAGATGCGCGAGCGTATCGCCGCTGCCGCCGGCGCCGGTGTCGACATCAAGCGCGAGCCCGGCGGTATCGTGGATATAGAGTTTATGGTCCAATATCTTGTATTGGCCTGGGCCGCAGAGCATCCGAATCTCGCCGACTGGAGCGACAACGTCCGAATTCTCGAGACGGCGGCGAAGGTGGGGCTCCTCGAGGGGGACGCGGCAGCGGCGTTGAAAGATGCCTATCTTGCGCTGCGCGGCGAGCGACATCGCGAAGCGTTGGACATTCCCGACGACGGCCGCGCCCGCGAGGTTCTCGATCGTTACCGGACGCTGATCCGGCAGCAGTGGAATCTCCTGCTCAGGCCCGATGCACCAAAGGAGTGAGTCGATGGCTACTGCGCAATCATTCGCAGATCGTGATGGCTGGATCTGGATGAACGGCGAACTGGTTCCGTGGCGCGACGCCAAGGTTCATGTGCTGACGCACACGCTGCATTATGGCCTCGGTGTGTTCGAAGGCGTGCGCGCGTACGCGACGTCGCGCGGCGCGACGATCTTCCGCTTGCACGATCACACGCAGCGGCTGCTCGATTCCGCGCACATCCTCGGTTTGAAGCTGCCGTATTCGAAGGAAACGCTCAACGTCGCCCAGTGCCAGGTCATCAAGGCCAACGGCCTCGATGAGGGGTATCTGCGACCGATGTGTTTTCTTGGTTCGGAGGCGATGGGGCTGCGCGCGGAAGGTCTGTCCGTCAATGTCAGCATTGCGGCATGGCCGTGGCCGTCGTACATGGATCCCGCGTCGCGCGACAACGGCATCAAGGTGCGTACGTCGTCGTTCACGCGCCACCACGTCAACATCACGATGTGCAAAGCCAAAGCGAACGGCAATTACATCAACTCGCTGCTGGCGTTGCGCGAAGCGCTCGATTGCGGCGCGGACGAAGCGTTGCTGCTGGATGCGGAAGGTTATGTTGCCGAAGGCAGCGGCGAAAACGTTTTTGTCGTCCACGACGGCGAATTGCATACACCCGAGTTGACGTCCTGCCTAAACGGCGTGACACGCCGCACGTTGATGACGCTTGCCGCCGAGTTGGGCCTAAAGGTCCGCGAGCGCCGCATCACCCGTGATGAGGTCTATATCGCCGATGAAGCATTTTTCACCGGCACGGCGGCCGAGGTGCTGCCGATCCGTGAACTCGACGGACGCAGCATCGGCAGCGGCAACCGTGGTCCGATCACCGCGAAGTTGCAGGCGCTCTACTTCGATCAGGTTCGCGGCAAACGTGACGTGCACCCGGAGTGGCATACCCCCGTCGCCGATTTTGCATAGTCTCGGCTCGTCGCACCCTTCGTGACGATTCGGCTCGTAGGCCCAGACGGGGTCGCGACATGGTGATCGCCCATGCGTTGGTGCGGTCGCTGATCGCCGCGGACTCGACAGTGCAGGTCGCCTGCGCATTGGGCGTACCCGAGATCGCGATTTTTGGCGCGTCGAGCCCCCCCTTCACGCCGCCGTTGGCGCCGGAGCCGGCGAGGCTACGTTGCCGAGCTGGACGTAGGTGTCGGCTGACTGCCGCAGTGGCTCGTCAAAGATCTGAGTGTGCTGTTCTTGTGCTGCCTGGATCTGCCCATCACGCGGCGCGATCGACTGCGTTTTGTTCGTTCTTATACAGGTCGGCTGTTGCGCAAAGTACTGCGCGACAATGGCGAATTCCGGATACGTGTCGAACGGCGTGCGCTCGCGTTGTATAACAAGGGCCGGCGCGAGGGTCTGATGACGAATCGATTTGTTCCAGATAAACACGATGACTGAGTCGGCGATTGACGACGTGGTGTCCGACGTTGCGGCGCCGTGCGTACTGACCGGCGCTGATCTGCAGCGCTTGGGGCGCGGGCTGCCGCCGACGTTCGACGTTGCGCTTGTTACCGACGCAGGTCCGGCGACGCTGCACTGCGAAAGGGTCCTGCGTGTACTGCCGGGACGGCGGATCGTCGTGCGCGCGCGCCTTGATGAGGTTGTTGTGCTCGCCAAGCTTTTCGTCGGATCGCGAGCGTCGGCCGAGCAGCAATGGGAGGAGCGCGGGTATGCGGCATTTATCAATGCGGGTGTTGCGACCCCACCGCTGATCGCGCGAGGAACACTGATAGACGGCGGCGAAGCGCTGTTGTTCGAGTTCCTCGACGCGGCGGTTCCAGTCCCGGAAGCCGAGCTTCTGAAGACGATTCCGATTCTGGCGCGGTTGCACACACACGGTGTGGTGCAGAACGACCTGCACCTCGGCAATCTGCTACACGACGCGCGCGGCTTGTTTCTGGTCGACGGGGGTAGCGTTAGCGGGATGGGAACCGATAAGCCGTTGTCGATGCACGCGAGCATACGCAATCTGGCGCTGTTCCTCGCGCAGTTCGGGATTCGTGCCGAACCGAAGTTCGTCGCGGCATGGCACACCTATGCGGTGGCGCGGTCATTCAAACGGATCGATGCGGATGCCCGCGCGCTTATCGAGGCGGTACATCGAGCGCGGCGTGCCCGCGTGCGGGCGTACATGCGTAAGGTGCTGCGCGATTGTAGTGAATTTTATGTGGAGCAGCGTTTTGAACGCTTCCTGGTCTGCAATCGTGCGTCGTTTGAAGGGAATATTGCGTCGTTGATTGAGAACATCGATGTGCATTTCGAGCGCGGTCTGGTGATCAAGGCCGGCGACACCACGACGGTCGTGCGGTTGTACATCGATGGAGCGGCGTTTGTTATCAAGCGCTACAACGTCAAATCGTGGCGCCATCGCCTGATGCGCCTGTGGCGACCGACGCCCGCGCGGCGCGCGTGGCGGAACGCGCATCGCCTGCGTCTGCTCGGGATCCCTACATGTGCTCCGGTCGCGCTGATCGAACACCGATTTGGCCCGCTGCGCGGAAGTGCTTATCTCGTCATGCGGGACGTCGGCGGTATCGATCTGCGTGAACGGTTCGGGCACGAACATATGCAGCCGCTGGTGGCGTTGTTTGCCGATCTCCGCCACGCGGGCCTGGTGCACGGCGACACGAACGCTACCAACTTCATCGACGTCACAGGCACCATTCATCTGATTGATCTCGATGCAATGCGGGCGCCGTGGACGAAGCGCGGTGTGCGCCGCGGCGCGGCTGCCGATCTCGAGCGATTCGGCGCGAACTGGCCGGAAAGTGCGACGATTCGAGCGGCGCTCACTCGAGCGTTCGGATCGCTCACGGCGCAGACAGCCGCATCGTCCACACGTCACCGTCGATGAGCAGGCGGTGTGTGTTTGCAGGTCTGTCCGCGTAGTCATCCACCGTTTCTCGAGCTGTGCCAGAGCCGCGCGGCCGCGCACACCGCGCTTCGTTGCCGTCGCCCTCGGTGCGTCGAACGCGGTTGGAAATTCGCGCCGCTGTAGTCGACGGATGCTGCCGCGCAGCAGCGAGCGTGCGAAGAATCCCGCGAGGCGCGCCAATGTCGAGTTGTTGGTGTTCCAAAGATAGTAACGATCCGACAGCACACCAACGCTGCGCAGATTGACTTCACCGTGACCAATCAGGCAATCGCGCCAGCGTTTCGCCATCGCGGCGATTACCTGCGAAGAAGCGTCCGGCGCGCCCCCCGGCGCATACTTCAGTCCACCGTGAATCATGCCTTGAGAGCAGATGGTCTGCCTGTCACCGAATCCGCAGCGTTCGATCAGCAATGTGCTGCAGCCGCGTGCCCGCAATAGATTTGGCAACCACAATCCGGCAATGCCGCCGCCGACAATGGTCACGTCCACGCGGGTGCGGTTGCGTGTACTCATCGGTACCTCATAGAGTGACGCGAGTAAATCAACTGGGCGCGGAATAGATGCTCTGGCGGGCGTTATATGCAACCTTGCTGATTCTATGCTATCCCTTCGTCGTGCTGCGGCTGATCTGGCAGGGCGCACGCGATCCGGAGTATCGCGGCGGGCGGCGCGAACGCTTCGGTCGGGTATACGCGTCGGCGCCTCGGGACGTCATCTGGGTGCACGCAGTTTCTGCCGGCGAAGTGATTGCCGCCGCCCCGCTGATCCGTCGGCTGATGACGATGTCGCCTTACGTGCGCGTGCTGGTGACGACCAGGACACCGACCGGGGCGAGCCAGGTGCGGCGGCTGCTCGGCAATCGTGTGTCGCACTGCTACGCGCCGTATGACTTTCCGAGGGCGATACGACGGTTTCTCAATCGTGTACGACCGCGGTTGCTGGTCCTCATTGAAACCGAACTCTGGCCAAACATGGTGCGCCTGAGCGCGGCGCGGAAGATCCCCGTCGTGCTGATCAATGCGCGATTGTCGGAACGATCGGCGCGCGGCTATCGACGTATTGCCGGCTTGACCCGAGGTATGTTGCAGCAGCTGACGTGGATTGCCGCGCAGTATCCGGAGCATGCACAACGCTTCATCGAACTCGGTGCACCCGCGGAGATCGTCGATGTCGTCGGTAACGTCAAATTCGATGTGGAGTTGCCGGACGATTTTGCCGAGCGGGTCGCAACTCTGCGGAGCCGTTGGGAGGCCGCGGATCGACCGGTATGGATCGCAGCCAGCACACATGCCGGTGAAGACCAAATCGTCCTCGATGCGCATCGTCTGTTGTTGGAGCAGGAACCACGGGCGTTGCTGATTCTGGTACCGCGGCATCCGGAGCAGTTTGATGTGGCGGCGGAACTGGCGGGCGATGGATTGGTTGCGCAGCGTATGACCGCCGCAACGGGATCACGCGCGCAGGTAATCGTCGGTGACACGATGGGGCAGTTGATTTATCTGTATGGCGTTGCGCAGGTTGCTTTCATCGGCGGTAGCCTCATTGGTTACGGCGGTCACAATCCGATCGAAGCGGCCGCCACGGGACTGCCGCTGGTGATGGGGCCGCACGATTTCAATTTTGGCGCGGTCGTTGCCGCATTCGATGCCGCCGGTTGCCTGCACCGGGTAACCAATTCTTCGAGCCTTGCCGATGCGGTCGGCAGTTTGTTTGCGGATTCGTCGCGCCGTGCCGTCGAAGTGGGACGAGCACGCGACGTCGTATCGGGCAATGCGGGCGCGACGGCGCGAATCGCGCAGCGCCTCGCGGTTGAGATCGGCGATGAGGCAGCTATTGGGCGCTGACGCCGACTTCGGTGATCGTAGTGATCCGGCGCACCGGCAGCTGCGGGTCGGTGTATGAATTTAACGTTGCGACATCGTCGCCCGTCAGCGTTCCGGCCGACTGCTTCAGCAGCAGCAGGTCGCGGACGAAGTTATAACGTGAATCCGCATAGTCGAACTGCGATAGAAAGAGCCGCTGTTGTGCCTGCAGCACGTCGACGATGTTGCGGGTGCCGACCTCGTAACCCGTCTGGGTCGCTTCGAGCGCCGATTCACCGGATTTGATCGCCTTGATTCGAGCCTGCACGCGAATGACGTCCGTCGTCACGGCGCGCAGCAGGTTGCGCGTGTCGCGGCTGACGGTCCATTCGTTGTTGCGCAACAGCTCGCTCGACTGGAGCAGGCGGGCACGCGCTTCGCGCACCTTCGAACTCGTGAAACCGCCCTGGTAGATCGGCAGCTGCATCTGTAGCGCGTAGACCCGTGTATTGGTCTGATCGCCGAGGAAAGCCTGCCCGCCCGCCAGTGGTTCATATTTGTTGACGTTTTCGTTGTAACTGGCGACCGCGTCGATCGTCGGCAGATGTCCGGCCTGGCGAGCGCGCAGATCGCGCTCGGCGGCGGTCCGAGCGTCGCGCGAGGCCAGCACGTTTGGATTGTTGGCGAGTGCGATTGCGACCCACTCGTTCTCATCAACAGAAGCGGGGTTGACGATTGGCAGACTGGCTGAGAGACGATCGACCTCGTCGTACGAGGCGCCGGTCAGCGTGTACAAGGTTTCGAATGCAATCCCTTGGTCGCGCTCCGCCTGGATTCGACGGACCACGACGTTATCGTAGACCGCGGCTGCTTCGAGCACGTCGGTGATCGCGACGAGGCCGACGTCGAAGCGCTGCTGCACCTGCTCCTGCTGCCGTTTGACGGCGGCTTCTTCGGCGGTAGTTGACTCGAGTACGGCCTGACTGCGCAATACGTCTAGATAGGCCGCGACTGTGCGGACGATCAGGTTCTGTTCGGACGCTGCGTAGTCCTGTTTGGCCTGGGCTTTTAATGCCTTCGCGCCCTGGTAGGTCTGGTAGGCGGCGACGTCGACGATCGGTTGTACCAACTGCGCTTGCCAACTATGTTGGTCGAACTCTTGGCCGGGTATTCCGCCCAGTTGCCCGAAAGTGGGGCTTGTGGGATTGGTGTCGATGAACTGACCGTCCGGATATTCGAGGCGGTTTTTGCCGGTCGAACCGTTCAGCGCGATGTTCGGCAGCAATCCGGCGCGAGCCTGTGGAACGACTTCCTGACGCGCCGCGTATTGCTGCTTGGCCGCGCCGATGACCGGATCGTTCTCGACTGCTGCCTGAAAGATATTGGCCACGTTGGCGGCGAACGCGTTCGATGCCAATGCCGCTAATGCACTGACGACGATGGTTAAGAGTTTCCGCATGATGAGCCCCATAAAATCAGCGACGGAGTCTAGCAGATAGTGATCGAAGCGATGCACGATCTCGCTGATTCAAGCTGTATTGTGGGTCCGGTTTGTGAATGGTTTAGCGTGCGCGCTACCGAGTTCTCGATGGGGTGCGTAACCGCTCGACATTACTCGATGCATCGTTAGAATGACCCGCTCGTGCCGTGAATTAGCTAGTACCAACGTGACATCACAACGTTATCGGATCGATCTTTCAGCGCATCTCGCGGAGTGTGACGCGAATTATTTGCGGCTCGTGAAGCTTGCACCCGATCTGGATGATTCGGAGCGGCGCGTGTTGGTGCTGATGGTGGCGGACCGCCGCGTTACGGTGTGCATTCGTTTGTTGGAACGCGGTCCCTATACGTCGTTGATCGAAGTGTCACAACATCCGTGGCTCGAAGGACTGGCGTTCGATCTTCCGGCGCCACGACTGTTGGTGCGCATGTACCACGATACACGTTCGGCGGAAGTCGTAGAGTTCCAAGCCGGGCGACAGTTTCACCCGGTGTATCCTTATCCGAACGGTGAAATGCGTCAGCGCGATGAAAAGGCGCAGATCAATCGTTTTCTGGCCGAGTACCTGTCCGCTTGCCTCTACCACGGCGTGGCCGAGGATCAGGTGGTCGTGGCCAGCGGCGGTTGATACCCCACGTAGGATCGGTTTCGATTCTCCAGATTACCGACTTACATCTTTTGCCGGATGCGCACGCGCGGCTGCTCGGTGTCGACACCGCGGCAAGCCTCGATGCAGTGCTGCGCAGCGCGCTTGCCGAGTGCGATGCCGCGGCACTCATCGTGACGGGCGACATTGCTCACGAACCCGCGCCGCAGACCTATGCGCGTGCGCGAACCCTGATTGCGCGACGCTACCGCGGTCCCGCACGTTGGTTGGCGGGCAATCATGATCTCGACGCGGCATTCATGGACGAGCGGCTCGACACCAGCGAACTGCGGCTGCGCGATTGGAGCATCATTCCGATCGATACCCACATCGACGGCGCCGAGGGCGGCAGCGTTGCCGTTGCTGAACTGCAGCGTCTGCGGGAAGTTCTGGCGCGCACCGATGCGCGCTTCGTGATTGTGGCCGGTCATCATCCGCCGCTCGCACTCGGCACGCCGTGGCTCGACGAAGGCCGCATCGTAAACGGCGTCGAGCTGCTCGAGGTGTTGAGCGGCGATGCGCGAGTGAAAGCGTATATTTGCGGCCATATTCATCAGGACACGGCGGCGATGCATCGCAGTCTGCAGATATTGACGACGCCGTCGACGTGTTTTCAGTTCGTCGGAGGTACGCCGCGTTTTGCGGTCGATGCGACTCCGCCCGGCTGGCGTTGGCTCGACCTCGCCGCGGACGGTACCCTCTCGACCCGCGTCGGTCGCACGGACAACTTTGCAGTGACCGTCGATCTATCCGGATTCAAGCACTAGAACCTTCAAGACGCGACTCCAGAGAAATGGCGGAATCGAAATACTCGGCTGCATCCATTCAGGTCTTGTCCGGCCTCGAGCCGGTGCGCCGTCGGCCGGGCATGTACACCGATACATCGCGCCCGAACCACCTCGTTCAGGAAGTCATCGACAACAGCGTTGATGAGGCGCTGGGCGGCCACGCTCACGAAATACGCGTGGCGTTGTTCGAAGACGGTTCGGTCGATGTGATCGACGACGGCCGGGGTATGCCGGTCGACATCCATCCGGAACACAATCTGTCGGGTGTAGAACTGATCCTGACGAAGCTGCACTCGGGCGGCAAATTCGACAACACCACCTATGCATTCTCCGGCGGCCTGCACGGAGTCGGCGTATCCGTCGTCAATGCGCTATCGAGCTGGCTCGAAGTAGAAGTGCGCCGCGACGGCGCGGTGCACCATCAGCGATACGAACACGGCGCCCCGGTGACCAAGCTGAAAGTCATCGACAGCGTTGGTAAACGAAATACCGGAACGCGCGTGCGCTTTCTGCCGGATCCGCAGTACTTCGATACCACACAGATCGCCGTCGCGCGCCTCAAACATCTGCTGCGCGCAAAGGCGGTGCTGTGTCCGGGACTGCGCGTCAGTTTGACGGTGCAGCACGGTGACAAAGCCGACATCGACGAGTGGGTCTACGAGGATGGGCTCGCAGGCTATCTCGTTGGCGAACTTGGCGGCGCCGAGATGGTGCCTGCTCAACCATTCTGCTATGGCGCGCAGGGTAACCACGAAGCCGCCGATTGGGCGCTGGCGTGGATCGCAGACGGCGGCGAGCTGGTCACCGAAAGTTATGTGAATCTGATTCCGACGCCGCTCGGCGGTACCCACGTCAATGGCCTGCGCAGCGGCTTGACGGAGGCGATGAAGGAGTTCTGCGAGTTCCGCGGCCTGCTGCCGCGAGGCTTGAAGCTGACCGGCGACGATCTGTGGGATCAATGCAGTTATGTTTTGTCGGCCAAACTCGCGGAGCCGCAGTTCTCCGGGCAGACCAAGGAGCGCCTGTCGTCGCGGCAATCGGCGGCGTTCGTATCCGGTGTGTCGAAAGATGCGTTCAGCCTTTGGCTCAACGAACATCCGCAGGACGGTGGAAAAATTGCCGAGATCGTAATCCACAACGCCCAGCGGCGGTTGCAGGCCGCGAAGAAGGTCGAGCGGAAACGAATTACCACCGGGCCCGCGTTGCCGGGCAAGCTCGCCGACTGCTCTGGGCAGGATACCGAGCGTTCCGAACTGTTTCTCGTCGAAGGCGATTCCGCCGGTGGGTCCGCGAAGCAGGCGCGAAATCGCGAGTTTCAGGCGGTAATGCCGTTGCGCGGCAAGATCCTGAATACCTGGGAAGTCGACTCGTCGGAAATCCTGGCGTCGCAGGAAGTGCACGACATCAGCGTGGCGCTCGGTGTCGACCCAGCCTCAGCGGATCTGTCAGGGCTGCGCTACGGCAAAGTCTGCATCCTCGCCGATGCCGACTCTGACGGCGCGCACATCGCGACCCTGTTGTGCGCGCTGTTCCTGCGACACTATCGAGCCCTGGTCGACGCCGGCCATGTATACATCGCGATGCCGCCGTTGTATCGCATCGACGTGGGCAAGGAAGTTTTTTATGCGCTCGATGAAGCCGAAAAAGAGGGTATCCTCGACCGCATCGCCGCCGAGAAAAAGCGCGGCGCCGTCAATGTGCAGCGGTTCAAAGGTCTCGGCGAGATGAACCCGATTCAATTGCGCGAGACCACGATGGATCCGGACACACGGCGACTCGTTCAGCTGACATTGTTGGCTCCGGAAGAAACGTTGGAAATGATGGACATGTTGTTGGCCAAGAAGCGGGCGGGCGATCGCCGCGCCTGGCTCGAGACGAACGGCGACCAGGCAACGATCGCCTGAGCCACATCGGGAAAGGACTATGACGACCTACGCAGATTCCGGCGCGACCGAACAGGTCGCGCTGAAGACCTATGCCGAAAAGGCGTATCTCGACTATTCGATGTACGTGATCAACGATCGCGCCTTGCCGCACATCGGCGATGGCTTGAAACCGGTGCAGCGACGGATCGTCTATGCGATGTCGCAGCTGGGGCTGGACGCTGCTGCGAAGTTCATGAAGTCAGCACGTACGATTGGCGACGTACTCGGGAAATTCCACCCGCACGGCGATTCGGCATGTTACGAAGCGATGGTGTTGATGGCGCAGCCGTTCTCGTATCGCTATCCCCTCGTCGATGGACAAGGCAACTGGGGCGCGCCGGACGATCCAAAGTCTTTTGCGGCGATGCGCTATACGGAAGCAAGGCTATCGAAATTTGCCGATCTGTTGCTGGCGGAGGTCGATCAGGGCACTGTCGATTTTGTCGCTAACTTCGATGCAACACTGACCGAGCCGTCCCTGTTGCCGGCGCGAGTGCCGATCGTGCTGCTCAACGGAGGCACCGGTATCGCCGTCGGGATGGCGACCGATATTCCGCCGCACAATGCCCGCGAAGTCATCAGCGCCTGCGTGCGTCTGCTGGACGAGCCGAATGCAACGACTCGGGATGTAATGGAGCACATCCGCGGCCCCGATTTTCCAACCGAAGCGTTGATCATCACGCCGACCGACGAACTCGCGAAGATCTATGAGGAAGGTCGCGGCAGCATCAGATCGCGCGCGGTGTACACCGTGGAGCAGGGTGAAATCGTGATTACGGCGTTGCCGTATCAGGCATCGCCGGCGAAGGTCCTCGAGCAGATCGCTGCGCAGATGCAAGCCAAAAAGCTGCCGATGCTGGTCGACCTGCGCGACGAATCCGATCACGAGAGCCCGACCCGGCTGGTCCTCGTGGCGCGTTCGAACCGTATCGATGTCGAGCGGCTGATGAGCCATCTGTTTGCCACGACCGACCTCGAGCGAAGCTTCCGGGTCAACATGAATGTCATCGGCCTCGATCTGCGGCCGCGCGTAAAGGGCCTGGCGGATCTGCTGCGCGAATGGCTCGTCTATCGACAGGCCACGGTAACGCGCCGGCTCGAGCATCGCCTCGCGCGTATCGAGCAGCGCCTGCACATACTTGCCGGGCTGTTGATCGCATATCTCAATATCGATGAGGTCGTACGAATCGTTCGTCAGGAAGACAACCCGAAAGCGGAGCTGATCGCGCGTTTTGCGCTGTCCGACATCCAGGCAAACGCGATTCTTGATCTGCGCCTACGGCAGCTCGCGCGGCTCGAAGAGATCAAACTGACGAGCGAGCGTGATGCACTCGACGCCGAGAAGGCGGATATCGACAAGACGCTGAAATCCAAAGCGCGCCTGAAGTCGTTGATCAAAAAGGAGCTGCTTGCCGATGCGCAGGCGCATGGAGATGCGCGTCGGTCGCCGCTCGCCGCGGTCACCGACGCGGCCGCGTTCACCGAGGAGGACCTGCTGACGAACGAGCCGATCACGGTTGTTTTGTCGGCGAAGGGCTGGATCCGCGCGGCCAAAGGCCACGAGGTCAACGTCGTTGATCTCAGCTATCGCACCGGCGATGCATTTCTGATGGCGGCCAAGGGCCGCAGCAACGACGTACTTGCGATCGTCGATTCGACCGGCCGGGCGTATTCGATGGCGCCGCATACGCTGCCGTCGGCGCGCGGCCAGGGTGAGCCATTGACCGGCAAGCTCAATCCGCCCGAAGGGGCGCGCTTCGTTGGTGTCCTCATCGGTGGCGCTCAACAGCGTGTGCTGCTGGCATCGAACGCCGGCTACGGATATGTCGCGCGGCTCGCGGATCTCGTCACAAAAAACCGTGCCGGCAAAGCAGCGCTCAGCGTGCCCAAGGGCGGCGTCGCGCTTGCCCCGGTGCTACTTTCGGATAATGGCGAACAAATGGTAGTGGCGATCACTGATCAGGGTCGTATGTTGGTGTTCCCGATCACCGAAGTTCCGGAATTGTCTCGCGGTAAAGGCAATAAACTGATTAATGTGCCGACCGCTGCGTTCAATTCCGGCGCAGAGACCATGATCGGAATCACGGTAATTTCCGGAGCGGATCAACTGCTCGTGCGGACCGGACAGCGGCACCTGCGCTTGAAATTGAAGGACCTCCAGAGCTACATCGGCGAACGCGCGCGTCGCGGGCAGAAACTACCCCGCGGCTTTCAAAGGGTCGACGGTGTCGAAGTCGAATCTTCCTGAGCGCGCATCAGCTCAGCCTGTCGATCAAGCGCTGCACCGTACGCATCGGCAACCGCGGATACGATCACGCAGCTGTCGTGGGCTGCGGTGGTCAACGTTTGCAGAATAGGATTCGACAGCGATTCGGCGACGAATCGTTCCGGCCGCGACAGACGCTCGAATGCTTCGCGGCTGGCGGCAATCGACCCTTCGGGGGCAACGGCGCTCAACACGATGCTGTCGGTAATTGCGTCGGAGTTCGCGTCCACGCCGGCGTCACCCGGCCGCGTCACGACGTGCGCGCCAAAACGGAACTTCATCTCCGGGCGCGCAGCGATGTGTCGCGCCCTATTGAGATCGTCCAGAGTTTCGGCGAGCAGTAACGCCGTGCACAGGACCTTGAAACATTGGTCGTCGTCGTCGGCAAAGGTCAATAGGATGCCGATGTTCGCCAGGTCGCTCTCGACCGCGCCATGCTGACGAGCAATTAACGCCGCGCGGCGACGAACATCGGTGAGAACCATGGACCGCTCGACGCTCGGCAGCGTCATCAGGTTCAACAGGTTTACCGTCAACAGCCATTGCGTGATCTCCGATGGCACCGGCTCGATCGTGGCGTGTTCGTGGTCCGGTTCGGGTGCGGAGTCGATGCGCAAACCGAGCAGATAACCCGCGACGGCCGACAGCAGCGCGCCGATCAACGCAGACAACAAAAGATACGCGGTCGCGAAGCCGCTGGCGGAAAACGCATCGGCGGTGATCGCAACCTGCACATAACCGGCGACGGCGCCTTCAAACTCGACGGCCTGCGTGAACAGCGGCGTGTCGGCAAGTGGCCGCGTGCCTGCATTGGCAACGACGCGATCGTCGACCGTGATGATTGTGACGGACTCCAACTCCGGCAGTTCGCTCATCCGTGTGGCCAGCACGCCGAGACGAATACGGTCGAGGGTTATCAGTGGCTCTATGGCGAGTGCGGCCAGCTGCGCGGCAGCGGCATTACCGAACTGCGCCATGCGGGCGCTGCGCGCATCTTCGACCGATCGGTACCAGGACACGCCGAGTAGCAACGTGGTGAGCAACGAAGCGCAGACCGCGAGCAGAGTCGCCTGCCATCGCCGTCTCGTTAGCGCGTCGCGCACGTTCGGCCACATTGGTTTGACGTCCATGGTGTGAGGCGGTAGCGTCTGAGCGAACTTTTCTCAGACTAAGCGAAACGATTTGATCAGCGAGATCGTGTTGGTGAACGTGTCGGGTCAGAACAAGCCGGCTCTGATGAGCATGTTGACATCGACGTTGGCCCGTTATCAAGTTCGGGTCCTCGATGTCGGCCAGGCCGTAGTTCATGACGAGCTCAGTCTTGGGATGCTGATTCAGTCGAGTAGCCCCGATGTGTCCGCAGCCGTGCAGACCGAGTTGTCGTCGCAGTCTCGATTGTTCGGAGTCACCGTTCGTTTTACGCCGGTCACCGCCGCGGAGTACGACGCGTGGGTCGCGCAGCAGGGCCGGCCGCGCTACATCGTGACGATGTTGGCGAGAGGCGTAGCCGCAGAACAACTTTCCGCTGTGGCCGGGATCGTCGAACGATATCGACTTTCGATCGACGGGATCCGCCGCCTGTCGGGTCGCTTGACTCTGGATCACAGCGATGCGGCCCCGCCCGCGTGCATTGAGATTTCGCTTCGCGGTGAACTGCTCGACGCCCGCGGCCTGAAGGCGGACCTGCTCAACACGGCCGGTCGTCTCACCTTCGACTTCAGTGTCCAGGAAGACACCGTCTATCGCCGTAACCGGCGGCTGGTAGCCTTCGACATGGACTCGACCCTGATCAAATCGGAAGTGATCGACGAACTCGCCCGCGTGCACGGAGTCGGTGATGAGGTGGCCGCAATCACCGAACGCGCGATGCGTGGCGAGATCGACTTCAAGGAGAGCTTTCGGCGTCGTGTCCGTCTGCTCAAGGGACTACCGGAGCGAGCCTTTGCTGAGGTTGCCGCGGCGGTGCCTTTGACCGACGGCGCGCAGCGGCTGATCGCAGCGCTGAAGCACTTCGGCTATCGAACGGCGATTATTTCAGGCGGCTTCGCGTATGTGGGTGACCGGCTCAAGCGCGAACTTGGCATCGACTACGTACATGCCAATGCGCTGGAGATCCGAGATGGCCGCGTCACCGGTGAGGTCGTCGGCGACATCATCGATGCCGAGCGGAAGGCGAACCTGCTGCGCGCGTTGTGTCAGAAGGAATCGATCGCACTCGCGCAATCGATCGCGATCGGCGATGGGGCAAACGATCTACCGATGCTGGCTGCGGCGGGACTCGGCGTTGCGTTCCACGCAAAGCCGATCGTGCGGGAATCGGCGAGCCACGCGATCTCGAACTTCGGGCTCGACAGCGTGCTTTATCTGATGGGCTTTACCGATCGCGACATCGAGCAGGCCGCGGCCAACGATCAATCGTCAGCAGCGAAGTCGTAGTTCATCTCGGTCGACGGCTCTTGGAGATAGTGGCCCTGGATGTAGTTCGCACCCGCCTGCCACAACGCCGAAAGCACGGTCGCGCTCTCGACCATCGGAATCACTGTCAACTTGCCGTGCTGTTGGAGCTCACGAATCATGTTCGTCAGTGCATCTTTCTTGGCGGCGTTACCGTCGAGTTCCTGCACGTGATTGCCGTCGAGCTTGACGAAGTCCACCGGCACATGGCGAAGCGTTTCGAATGCGTTTTCCGTCACTCCGAAGTGTCGCAACGATGTGCGGCAGTGCATCGCTTTCAGACCCTGAACGAACTCACGCGCTTGGCGGACGTAGCTCGCGGCGTCGGGCTCCGCGATCTGAAATATCACTGCATCGCTGGGCAGCCGTGCTGCCTTGATCGCAACGGCAAGCCACTGGATGAATTCATCGTCGATCAGACTGTTGCGTGTCAGATTGATCGTAAGACGAGTGTTGTGCCCCTTGGAACGATGCAGCGAAAGCACCTTGATCGACTGCAGGATCACCCAACGATCGATTTTTCCCGCGACACCGTTTTCGATCGCCAGTTCGAGGAATTGATCCGGTGGGAGCCGCCGGCCCTTTTCGTCGAGCAGGCGCAGGAAGACTTCGTAGTGTTCGTCGGAGTCGCCGCGCAAGCTGATGATTGGCTGGAACAGCAGCACAAAAGTTTGGTTTTCGATTGCGTCGTTGACGAGCTTGAGTATTCGGCGCTGTTCTCCCGATAGGCCGTTGGTATTGCCTTCGGTTTCGAGTGTGGTGACGGTTGGCCACTGGATGCAGTTGCTTTTGCCGGCCTTGCGCGCAGAAACCAGCGTGCGAAACGCCAGGTTCATTACGTCTGCGACGCTGCCGGTGTCGCCCATTGCCGCGGCGCCGATCGTGATCGTACGCCGGACCGTTTTGCCGTCGACCTCGAAGAGCGCGCCTTCGATCGATTCGCGCAGACGCTCCGCCAATACGTCGCCACCGGCTTCGCTTGCGCCGATGGCTGCGATCGCGAAGCGATGATTCGCGATACGCACCATACGTGAGCCCCCGAGCTCCGCTGTCAGCGCGTCAGCGAGTTGTGCGACCATCGTTTCTGCACGATGCAGACCTATCTCGACCTGCATGGCATCGAAGTCGTCGATCTCCACTGCCAGCATCGCGCCGGGACGGGGAGTGCTCTGTTCGACCTCGTCGATGAACTCGTGACCCATTGCGAACGCGTCGGCGCCGTTCGTGACGGCGGGCAGAATCAGTGCCACTGGCGACTCGATCTCGATTGGCGGCATGCGATCCTGCAGTACCGGCACGACCTGCGAGCGCACCAGCACCTGCGTGCAGTGTTCGCCTTCGTACTCCGCGCCGGTCAGCGTCATCTGCCCGGCCACGGGTTCGCCGGAAGTACTGCGTCCTTGAAACGGAAATGACAGCTCTTCGGCTGAGTCGTCGCGGAACGACCTGATCTTGGTCCTGAATTCGTCGGTGAACGACGCATCCATCAAATCGAGCAGCGGCAATCCGAGCAGGTCATCGACGTCGGTGAATCCGAACAGTTTAAAATAGTCGTCGTTTGCGTAGATGTGCATGCCTTCATGCACATACGCAATCGCCGCGGTCGAGTTCGCTAACAGCAGTTCGCAGCGGCGTTCAGCTTCCTGGAGCGCACGCCGCGTCTGAGAAAAGCGCAGGCGCTGGCATACGTTGTCGATCTCGCGTCGCACCACGTACAACAGCCGCTCGTTGTCGTTGTCGAACACGACGTCCGTTGCGCCCATCGCCATTCCGCGGGTCAGATTTTTCGGTTCGGAGGAGTCGTCCATCACGATGATCGGTAGATCTGGCTTGCGCTTGCGCAGTCCGGGCAGTACTTGTTCGAGATGATCGAACCCGGAACGGCAGAGCAGCAGATCTATCGAGTGTTCGGCGACGGAATCGTCGGAGAGGTCCGCGCAGAACTCGGCACGTGTGGCGATGCCGGCATTGCGAAGCACCGAGTCGATCTCATGTGCTCGATTCTCGGATCGATCGGCAATGAGTAGACGTACCGGAGACGGCGTGGCCATACCTCGTAACAATCCCTATTGTTGGACAGTTTCCCTACTTCTTCCCTTGGGCGGGCCCACTCGGAGGCTCCATCGGGGGCTGCTTGGACTGGTCGGCACTGATCATGTCCCACAGCGAGTCCATGTTCAGGTCGATCTCGGTGTTTTCCAAGTAACCATCCAGCATTCGGAATGTGAACTGGGTAAAATTTTCAGTCATCCGAACCCGCCGCATCAGTTGGCCGGTCGCCTGAATTGCGTGGCGGCGCAGTTGAACCTTCTGTGATTCGTTGTATGGCATACGCGGCGTGATGAGCATCGCCGGTTGGCCGATGGCGTCGAGCGCGGGCAGCAGCACCGCGCGGTTGTAGTCCGAATTGCCGCCGCGCTTGGCCAGGATGCGCACGGCCACCGGGATCGCCTTTGGTGCGAGGAGCTCGATTCCCATCAGCGTTTCCTGGTCGCTGTGACGTATCCAGCGGGAGACCGCGATGCACCAACGTGCGTCGTCTCGCTCGCGAACTGCGAGCAATTCGCCGGTTTGCAACTGGCTCGGCACGGGCATCGTCCACCGCAGGCAATACCCCGACGGGCTGGTATCGATGATGTCGGCGCTGTAACACGGATAACTCGTGTCGAGCGCGTCGCGGACATGGGGCCGCCGCGGGCTGAGCAAGATCCGGCTTGGATCCTCGATATTCGGATTCAGCGGCATCCGCGTGCCGCGCAAGTCGAACGCGTTGTCCCAGACGTCGTCCGGCCTGGCGGTGCGTTGAGCCGTCGGCTCGGTGATGAATGGATTGATCTCGCGCCGCAGCAGCGCTTCGGTGGTGCCGAGTTGATCAGCAAACTCGACTCCGCCGGAGATGTAGTAATGCAGCGTTCGCAGGCCGATGCAGATCTTCATCGGACCTGATGACTTGGAACGGCGGAACGAGCGCTTCTTCATCGTGCCCCAGGCGTGCGCAAGGTGTCGCAGCAGATCGGTGCTGATGTAGTCCGGGACGGGTACGTCCGATGCCATCTCAGCCAGATAGGCTTCGAGCTCGTACACGAGGACGTCGGTGCGGATGCCGCGCAGAGTGCGGCCCGAGTGGCTGCCGAGTTCGCGGTAGGCGGGTGGCGCATCGGCGTCGAGGTCGATCACGAATAGCGTATCGTCGGCCGGCTCGCCGATGCTGATCCTCGGTGTCCACTGATCCAATGCGTTGAAGACCGCGGACAGGTCTTTCTGCCGTAACTGGTTGGGTTTCGCGACGGCCAGCAACGCGATTCGAAGATAGACATCAGCGATGGTCAGCATTCCGCCGCCGCGGCTTTGTTCATCCGAGTACGAGTTCGTCGTGATGCCGAGGTCTTCGGCCAGTCGATATAGCTGATTGAGTTCGTACCAGGCGTGCGCTGGCGGATCGGTATAGAACTCGTAGGTTCGCACCAGCGCGCACGACAGATCCGCGGCAGTCCGGTGCATCGTATGTCCGATCAGATCGCGCAGTGTGTCGGTCAAGGAAGGCGCTGCTAGCGCATCGCGCAGCACCGCCTTATATCCCAGAATCAATTCCTTCTGCAGCGACTGAGCGAGCTGTGCATGGCCCTCGCCCGCCGCCGACGCGCCGGCTGCGGTTCGATCCAAACGCGCGCATATGTAGTGTGCCGGCGGGCGAATCGTCTCCAGACAACCAAAGCGCAGGTTCGGTTCCGCGACAATCCGGGCGAGCTCTGTCGCGATCTTCAGCAACTGTTGCGCCGCTTCCGAAGTGTGGGCCATCGGTAGACGCGCGACCCAATCCGCCAGCGCGCCGGGACTGGTTTCGCAAACGCTCAACCCAGCAAACGTGCTGTCGGGGACAATCAGACGCAGCGAGTGATCGCTCATAGCATCGAAACGGTTCGTAGTGCGTTTGAGTATAGGGGATGCCGCATGGGTTTATCGGACGGTGGTCACGCCGGAGGTACGATCTGCTTCGCGGGCAGCCCGGCAACTTCGCGAACCAGCCGCGGCACCAGGTACCCGGGGAGGCGTGTCGTAAGCGTCGCAATCAACGCTTTGCCAACCGCCTCGGGCACCTCGAAGTGATGCGTGCCGCTGACACGATCGGGCAGGTGCAGGTAGTACGGCAGCACGTGGTTGTCGAACAGCCGCTGCGACAGATCCTCCAGAACGTCGGCATTGTCGTTGACGCCGGCCAGCAGCACGCTCTGATTCAGCAGCACCGTTCCGCTGCGATGCAGCGCCGCAAGCGCGTCGATGAATGACCCTGCGATTTCGTTGGGATGATTTACGTGCACTACCATGGACACGGTCGTGCGCAACGTCTCGAGCATGTGAATCAGTTCGGTGGTCACGCGTTCCGGGATCACTACCGGCAGACGCGTATGAATGCGCAGCCTGCGCACGTGGGGAATTGCATCGAGTCGCGTGACGAGCCTTTCGAGCACCGCGTCCTTCAGCATCAGCGGGTCGCCACCGGACAGAATCACCTCGGAGATGCTCGAATCCCGTTCAACTGTCGCGAGCGACGGAAAGGCGATGGAGTGCTGGTGATCAGCGTATGGAAAAGTTCGTCGGAAACAGTAGCGGCAGTGCACCGCGCACGTCGGCGCGGCGATCAGCAGCACGCGGCCGTGGTACTTCTTAATGATGCCGGGTGTCACGGTTGCCGCTGCTTCGCCGAGCGGGTCGGGGCCGTAGCCAATCACGGAGTCGCGCTCCGTAACAGTCGGTAAAACCTGGCGCAGCAACGGATCGTGGCGATCGCCGCGACGCATCCGGTCGACGAACGACTGCGGTACTCGCAATGGAAAATTCGCGGCCAGGTCGACATCGATGGCGCTGAGCCCGAGGTGCGCGAGCAGCACCTGCGGATCGGTGATCGCTTCGGCAAGTGCCTGACTCCAGGCGTTTGACTGCCATGGGATCGTCTTCAGAGGTATCATGGCGCCGTTTTTTTCACAGGTGCTGCGTACAAGCATGGCCTTTTATTCTACCAGCGAGTTCAAAGCCGGCATGAAGGTTCTCCTCGATGGAGCGCCGTGTTCAATTGTCGAGAACGAGTTCGTCAAGCCCGGTAAGGGCCAGGCGTTCAACCGCGTGCGGCTGCGCAATCTCAAGAACGGTCGAATGTGGGAGCGGACGTTCAAGTCCGGCGAAAGCCTCGAGGGGGCTGACGTCGTGGACGCCGATATGGAGTACCTCTACACCGATGGCGAGTTCTGGCACTTCATGAAGACCGATGGCAGTTTCGAACAGCTGGCTGCCAGCGAAGAAGTTCTCGGCAACTCCAAGGAGTGGCTGAAGGAGCAGGACACCTACATCGTGACCCTGTGGGACGAGGTTCCAATCGCCGTGACCCCGCCGAATATGATCATTCTGGAAGTTGTGGAAACCGATCCGGGTATCAAGGGCGATACCGCCACCGGCGGCACGAAGCCGGCGAAGGTGTCGACCGGCGCCGTGGTCAAGGTGCCCCTCTTCATATCTGTCGGCGATGTGCTGAAGATTGACACCCGGACCGGGATGTACGTGAGCCGCGCCTGAGCGCGCCTATCGCGCCTATAGAGATGCACGTTGCACGACGATGATTGGCGTCCGACCTGCTCTCGCGAGACGCTTCTTGAAAGATCGCGGACGCTGACCGCCATCCGCACCTTCTTCGCGCACCGCGATGTGCTCGAAGTCGATACCCCCGTACTTTCGCGAACCACCGTCACCGAACCCGCGATAGACTCATTTTCGTTCGGCAGCGGCGCGCAACGGCGCTATTTACAAACCTCACCGGAATACCACATGAAACGCCTGCTTGCCGCGGGCGCTCCGTCGATCGTGCGCATTGGGCCGGTGTTTCGTGCCGAAGAATCGAGCCGCCTGCACAATCCGGAATTCACGATGATCGAGTGGTATCGGATCGGGTTCGATCTGGCGGAGCTGCTCGACGAAGTCGAGGCATTGGTCGATCTGGTACTCGGGCATGACAACTATCGTCGTGTCAGCTATGCCCAACTGCTTCGTGAAGGGGCCAACGTCGATCCGTTTGAGGACGATGAAGCGGCGCTCATGGCGGCGCTGAACCGCTGTGGAGTTCAGTTGTCGGCGAACGCCGATGCGAGCCGGCGCGACCTGTTGGATCTGTTGGTCACGTATACGATAGAAGCAGCCGGCACGGGACGCGTCTTCGTGACCGACTATCCCTCGGACCAGGCGGCACTGGCGCGTGTAGTTGCTGACGCGCAAGGTCGCAACGTTGCGGCCCGCTTCGAACTCATCGTCGACGGCATCGAGGTGGCCAATGGGTACGACGAGCTGGTGGACGCCGACGTGCTCGAACGCCGGATGCTGGCCGATGGTGTGGTCCGCAGCCGCTTTGCGCGCCGTTGCCCGGCACCGGACGAACGCCTGCTCGCAGCAATGCGCCATGGCTTACCGCGCTGCTGCGGTGTTGCGCTGGGGTTTGATCGATTGTTGATGTTGAAGCTCGGCGCGCACCGAGTTGAAGAGGTAATGCCGTTCAGCTTTGCGCGCTCGTGATGTTTCCGAGCGACTCACCCATACGCGCTCGATAGCCGATCGTGAGGCGGTGCGCCGGCGTCATCGCGTTGCGCGGCAGCACCACGATCACGGTCGAGCCGAGCAGGAAGCGCCCGATCTCAGCGCCGCGGACGAAAGGCCGGTCGTGTGTCTCTGCGGCTTCGCTCCGGTAGGGCGAAGACGGTGTGTCGAACACAGTCTCGATGCTTGCGACCACCAACGCGCCGACCATGACCATGACCATCGGTCCGAACGCGGTCTTGAAGTGCATCACCAGGCGTTCGTTGCGGCAGAACAGTCGATCGACGCCCGCTTCCGTGCGCGCGTTGACCGAGAACAATTCTCCCGGCACGGCAATGGAACGGATCAGCGTGCCGTCGCACGGCATGTGTACCCGATGGTAGTCCGATGGGGCGAGATAGATGGTCGCAAACCAGCCGCCGTCGAATACTCGCGGGGCGCGGCTATCGACCAATAACGACGCCAGCAGATAACGAACACCTTTTGCCTGCAGCAGACGCCCGTCCTCGATCGCGCCGAACTGGCTTATGGTGCCGTCGACCGGCGACGCCAGCGCACGCGGATCGTCCGGAAGCGGACGCGCGCCGCGAGCGAGCGAGCGGGTGAAGAAGTCATTGAACGTCGTGTACTCACCAATCGCCTTGCGTTCAGCTTCGTCGAGGCTCACGTGGTAGGCGGCGCTGAACGCGTGAATCAGCGGTCGGCTCAGCAGTGCGGAGTTCGCAAGCTTGCCCAGCACGCGCGACAACGCGTGTTGTGGTAGCAGGCGTTGCAGCTGGACGAATGCGCCGCTCATCGACCGGTCTCGATCGGTGTGTCGGGCCGATTGCCCCACTCGGACCAGGAACCGTGGTAGCCGCGCAGCTTTGGAAAGCCCAGCGCACGGCCGACGAGGTAAGCGAGGCCGGAGCGATGATGCGTTTGACAGTGGGCGATGATTTCTTTGTGGCGCGTAATCCCACGGGACGCCAGCAGCGCTTCGAGATCTTCACGTAATCGTAGCCCACGATCGGGGTCCATCAGTTCGAGCCAGTCGAGGTGTACCGCGCCGGGAATGTGCCCATTGCGCGTGGCGGTGACCCGCCGCCCGGCGTGCTCGTCGGCGGATCGGCAGTCCCACACGAGCACGGTCGGATCGTTGAGGCGGTGGAGGATATCTTCGGCCTCGGCAATCGGACCACGATCGATCGACAGTTGCACCGCGGTCGGCGCAGGCCTTACCGGTGTGTGCGTAATCGGTAGTCCGGCGGCGGCCCACGCATGAATGCCGCCATTCAGATACCACCAGTCGCGGTGGCCGATGATGTCGAGCGTCCAGATGAACCGGCCGGCCCACCCGCCGCCTTCATCGTCGTAAACGACGATGGTTGCATCGCTGCGATAGCCGATGCGCGAGAACAGCGTTTCGAGACGTGACAGATCGGGCAGCTGGCCGGTCGCGGGTTTGTGGCCGGATACCAGCTCGGCCGGTGCGACGTGGATGGCGCCGGCAATGTGTCCGGCCGCATATGCGTCCGCCGTCGCGACATGAATCAGCAATAGGTCGGAGCGGGTGCCGAGCAACGCGGTGAGGTCGGCGGGTTCGAGAATGTGATCCAACTGCGACGTCCAGAATCGAGTTCGGCCGGGATGATACAACGACGTGACGATAGTCTGGTCGACTCGTGGCAACGAACGAATGGACACTTCCTGCCCGATATGCGCCGCGCCGCGACAATTGATGCGGCGCTGAACTATCCTTCCGGTTTACCGGCAGGGACCGCGACAGTGGCCAGCAATCTCGTCTGGATGGATCTCGAGATGACCGGACTGGATCCGGAGCGCGACGTCATTCTGGAGATGGCCACGATCGTCACAGACGGCGATCTGAACGTCATCGCGGAAGGTCCGGAGATCGCCATCGCTCATCCGGAAGCGAAGCTTGCAACGATGGACGAGTGGAATGTCACGCACCACACGGCCTCGGGACTGCTCGAGCGGGTACGCACCATCGGCATCAGCACCGTCGAAGCGGAGGCGATGACGCTCGCATTCCTGGAGCGTCACGTCGGCAAGGGTCAATCACCGCTGTGCGGCAATACGATCTGGCAGGACCGGCGTTTTCTGGTCCGCTACATGCCAACGCTCGAAGCGTTTCTGCACTATCGAATGATCGATGTCAGCACGGTAAAAGAACTCGCTCGCCGTTGGTCACCGGATTTGCTGGGTGGGTTCACGAAGGAGAATCAGCACCTGGCACTTGCCGACATTCGTGAATCCATCGCCGAGCTTCTGTATTACCGCGCTGGATTTTTCAAGCTTCCGTGAGCTTTGCTCGCCCGCGTTGCTGCTCCAGTGCCCAATCGATGTGCTCGGCCACCAACGGTGTCACGCTGTCGCGGCGCGACTGTAGCGCGGCGATGATGTTTGCGTCGTACGGTGCGTTGCCGAGCGCAACTGCAATGTTGCGCAGCCACTGCGAATAGTTGATTCGGCGCAACGCGCTACCTTCGGTGCGCGCGGAAAACGCCTCCTGCGACCAGCCGAACAGTTCGAGCAACGGCGTTGCATCGAGTTCATGACGCGGCAGGAAGTCGGCTTCCACGCTGGCGCGGGCATAACGATTCCAGGGGCAGGCGAGCTGGCAATCGTCGCAGCCGAATATCCGATTGCCGATCAGCGGGCGCAGCTCGAGCGGAATCTCCGCTTTGTGCTCGATCGTCAGGTATGAGATGCAGCGGCGCGCATCGAGCTGGCGTGGGCCGACGATCGCGGCGGTCGGACACACGGTCATACACGCGCTGCAGCGGCCGCAGTGATCTTGAAGATCGCCCCGATCGATCGGCAGCGGCAGGTCCGTCAGAATCTCACCAAGGAAAAACCAGGAACCCGCGGTGCGATTCAGCAGCAGCGTGTGTTTACCCACCCAGCCTAGACCGGCTTTCTCGCCGAGCGGCTTCTCGAGCACCGGTGCGCTGTCGGTAAATGCGCGGAGTCGTCCGGGAGCGCGCTCGTTGATCCGCCGGGCGAGGGCGCGCAGGCGTCCGCGGACGACCTTGTGGTAATCGCGACCTAATGCGTAGCGCGATACATAGCCCAGATCGGCACGCTCGAGAATCCGGCTCGGATCCGTGCCGGGGGGTAAATAATCCATCCGGCCGACGATTGCGCGACAGCTGCCCGGGACCAGACTCGACGGATCGAACCGCAGCGCGAGCCCGCGCTCGAGATACCGCATTTCACCGTGCCAGCCGGCGGCGAGCCAGCGTTCGTAGCGATCGCGGTAAGCCGCGACGTCGAGATCGGTAATCGCGATCTGCTGGAACCCCAGCGCTTGGCCCCAGCCTTGGATGTCGTGCGCGAGGCCGTCGAGATCCACGTAAAAGTCCGGTCGACGTGTGACGCCTGAAGTAGGCATTGCCGGCACTATAATGCCGCGTCAACGCTGCGTCGTTGGCAGGACTTTTTTTCAGCTCACAGGGGTTAAGCAGGTGTCGCTCGAACGATTTTCCGGCGCCGCGTTCGAGCGGCTGTTCACCGCCGCGGAGTCGCGTGCGCTGGATCGACTTGCGAGCGAACGATGCGGCATTCCCGGCATCGTGCTGATGAAGCGTGCCGGCCGTGCGGCATGGGCGACGCTCGAGCGGCGCTGGCCCGAAGCCGATGCAATCACCGTGGTTTGTGGCCGCGGCAACAATGCCGGCGACGGCTACATTCTTGCCGGTTGTGCGTTGTCGTCGGGCGTGGCGGTGCAACTGATCCAGCTCGGTACCGCGACGGCGTTAGCTGGCGACGCCGCGAGGGCGCGCGACTGGGCCTGCGCCCTCGGGCTGACGATCGTTGCAGTCGACGGCGAATATCCGCAGTTCGACGTTGCTGGTTCGGTACTCGTCGACGCGCTGCTGGGCACCGGGTTGGCGGGTCCCGTGCGGCCTGGGTTTTCTCGCGCTATCGAGTTGATGCGGCGTAGCGGCGTGCCGGTGCTGGCACTGGATATACCATCGGGACTATGCAGCGACACCGGTCGGGTACTGGGCGCCGCGGTGCGCGCCGACATTACGGTCACCTTCATTGGCGTCAAACGTGGGCTGGTGACCGGCCGCGGCCCGGACCACACGGGCGCCATCGTGCTGGATACACTGGACGTACCGGCAGCGTGTGGCGCCGCAATCGGTGGTGTGCCTGCGCTGCAGTGGGTAGGCCAGCGGCACCTGATACCGCGCCGCGCCGCAACTGCGTACAAACATCAGTCCGGTCATCTGCTGGTCGTCGGTGGCGACAGCGGCATGGGTGGTGCCGTCACGATGGCAGCGGAAGCTGCGTTGCGGGTTGGCGCGGGGCTCGTAAGCGTCGTGACGCGACCGGAGCACGCCGCCGCCGTGCTCGCGCGACGCCCCGAGATCATGGTGCACGGTGCGAATGATGCGCTCGGCATCGACGCGCTGCTCGATCGAGTTGACGTCATCGCGATCGGTCCTGGGCTCGGTCGCCGCGACTGGGGGCGGGCACTGTTCGAGCGGATCATTGAAGCCGGCAAGCCCCTCGTAGTCGACGCCGATGGCCTGCTTCAGCTGGCTGAATGTCTCGGCACTCGACCAAACATCCAAGTGCCTTCACTGATAGTAACCCCTCACACCGCTGAAGCGGCGGCGTTGCTCGGCAGCTCGGTTGCGAGCGTTTCGAACGATCGATTTGCCGCGGCTGCGTCCCTTGCGGCGCGGGTCCATGGCATCGCCGTGCTGAAAGGCGCGGGTACGGTTGTTGCTGGCCGCGAGCAGCTCGGCGTGTGTCTGCACGGCAACTCCGGCATGGCAAGTGCCGGCATGGGTGATGTGCTCACCGGGGTGATCGCGAGCCTGCTCGCGCAGGGTCTGAGCACCTCCGATGCTGCTTCGGCCGGCGTTTGCCTGCACAGTTTTGCTGCGGATCGCGCGGCCCGTCGCGACGGCGTGCATGGCCTGCTCGCGACGGATCTGCTCCCGGAATTGCGCGCCATTCTAAATGACCATGCAGACTGATTTCGTCGGCGACGAAGCCGCGATGCTCGAGTACGGCGCCCTGCTGGGGAAGTCTCTTGCACCGGGCGAGTTGATCTTCCTGGTAGGCGAACTGGGGATGGGCAAGACGACGTTGGCGCGGGGAATTTTGCGCGGCCTCGGCTTCACCGGTCATGTCAAAAGCCCGACCTATACACTCGTCGAACCTTACGAATTCTCAGCAATTCATGTGTATCATTTTGATTTTTATAGAATCGTGGATCCCGAGGAGTTAGAGTACATCGGTTTGGACGATCTCCTCGGCGAGCATGCCATCAAACTCGTCGAGTGGCCGGAGCGTGCACGCGGGCGCCTGCCGGCACCGGACCGAATCGTTCGAATAAGTCGCCACGGAAACGGCAGAACCATCGAACATGAAACGGCGAACTCAGCTCCGCTATCTCGTTAACTGCATCCTGCTCGCGCTCGCATGGCCGGCGGCGGCCGCGACGATCGATGCTGTACGAATCCAGCCGCACTCGGAAGCCACCCGCATCGTCGTCGACCTCTCGTCACGGGTGCAATTTCAGGTGTTTACGCTGGAAGACCCGCAGCGGGTAGTCATCGACCTTGAAGGCGCGGTTCCCCGGAGCGGGATCGACGTCTCCAATACGTCGGTCGGCAGCAGTGTTGTCTCGCGGATTCGCGGAGCTCCGCAGGGTCCGCGGGGCTATCGCGTTGTCCTCGACGTGGTGCAGCGTTTGTCGGCCAACGGCTACATGATCGCATCGCCCGATTCGCGGGGCGATCGACTGGTAGTCGAGCTGCGTAGTTCCGGTGCTCCGGCGGCGCCCAGGGACATTGTCGCGCCACGCCCGACCGAGCCAGGCGCCGTCGCGCAGCGTGACGTGGCCCCGAGTATTGCTCCGCCAAACATCGCCCCGAGTAAGACGATCCCAGATAATGCGGCGGCACGCAGTGTCGTGCGTGAGTCACGCGGCCCGCGGCGCGACTTCATTGTCTCGATAGATGCCGGCCATGGTGGCCAGGATCCGGGAGCTATCGGCGTCGGCAGGGTTCAGGAGAAGCGGGTTGCGCTCGCGATCGCGATTGAACTCGCGCGCTTGTTCAACAACACATCCGGCTTTCGCGGTGAGCTCACGCGCAAAGGCGACTATTACCTGACGTTACGACAACGCACGACGGTGGCGCGCAAACAGCGCGCGGACCTGTTTGTTTCGATCCATGCCGACGCATTCACCCGCCCCGCTGCGCGCGGTGCGTCGGTCTATGCACTGTCTGCAAAAGGCGCGACCAGCGAGACCGCGCGCTGGCTTGCGGAAAAGGAAAACGCTTCCGATCTGATCGGGGGCGCGGGCGACGTCAGCCTCGACGACAAAGACGCGTTGCTCGCGCATGTGCTGCTGGATCTGTCGATGGATGCAAATCGTTCCGCGAGCATCGACACCGGTGCATCGATTCTAGCGGCACTGGGGGGCATGACCCAGTTGCATCGGCGGCACGTGGAACAAGCCGGATTCGTGGTGCTCAAATCCCCAGACATCCCTTCCATTCTGGTGGAGACGGGTTATCTGTCGAATCCCGGCGAGGCGCGCAAACTTGCGCAGAGCGCGTATCAGCGAACGATCGCAAAAGCGATCTTTCGAGGTATTACGGCTTACGTCGCGCGTCATCCGGAGCGGGGCGCCGCGCTCGCGTCGCACCAATTCAAAGGCAGCGCAGCGCAGCACGTCATCAAGCGCGGCGACACGCTGTCCGATATCGCGGCGCGTTATCAGGTGACCCGGGTCCGGCTCCGCCAGGTGAATGGTTTGGCCAATGATATGATTCACGTTGGCCAGGTGCTGATCATTCCGCCGACTTAATGCCGCAGCGAATCAAACGATTGTCCGTCTTCGTCGCGAATCAGATCGCGGCAGGCGAAGTGGTGGAGCGGCCCGCGTCGATCGCCAAAGAACTCATCGAGAACAGTCTTGATGCGGATGCGCATCGAATCGTCCTGACGATCGAGCAAGGTGGCGTTAAACGTATTCGCGTCGCCGATGACGGTGTTGGAATACACGGTGACGATCTGGCGCTGGCGCTGTGCCCTCATGCAACGAGCAAGATCGAGGCGGCCGAAGATCTCGAAGGTGTCGCCACACTCGGTTTTCGCGGCGAGGCGCTCGCCAGTATCGCGTCGGTCTCGAAGGTCACCATCGGCAGTCGGACGGCGGCTGCCGACAGCGGTTGGCAGATCGACAATGCCGGTACGGACACGCCGCAAATTGCACCGATCGCGCATCCGCGCGGCACCACCGTCGACGTCAGCGATCTGTTCTACAACACGCCGGCGCGACGCAAGTTTCTGAAGACGGAGCGCACCGAGCTTGCTCATCTCAACGACATCGTGACGCGGCTCGCCTTGGGTCGCTTCGATGTCGAGTTCGAAGTTCGACAAGGCGGCTCGGTGCTGCATCTGCCGACCAGCGAAACCGACGGTCTGCGGCGGATCGCACAATTGCTTGGCGAAGGATTCGCCGGTGCTGCGGTTGCGATCGATGCAATCCACGGCGACCTGCATCTGCACGGCTGGGTCGGGCTGCCGACCTACTCGCGAGCGCAAAGCGACCACCAGTATTTTTTCGTCAACGGACGTTCGGTGAAAGACCGCTTGGTTGGATATGCGGTCAAGCAGGCCTATCGCGACGTGCTTTTTCACGGGCGCCATCCGGTGTTCGTGTTGTACCTGGATCTGGATCCACGGCAGGTCGACGTCAACGTGCATCCGACGAAATACGAGGTCCGCTTCAGAGACGCTCGAATGGTGCGCGACTTCGTGTTCGGCGTGTTGAATCGGTCGCTGCGGGAGTTGCGTCCGGGCCCGGGCGCAGTTGCCGATGTGGGCGGGGTCCAGCGCGGCAACTACATACCGATGCGGCCGGAGTACGCGGCCCCTTCGCTGCAGCAATTGCTCACGTTGTCGAGCGGGGCTCCGGTGCGGGAAGCGTATGTTCGAGAGGCGGTCGCTGCGCCGTTCGAAGCCACGCAGCACCATGTTCCTCCCCTGGGCTATGCCGTTGGGCAGCTCCATGAAATCTACATACTCGCCGAGAATGCCGACGGTCTGGTCGTCATCGACATGCATGCGGCACACGAACGTATCACCTATGAAAAAATGAAGTCGGCGCGCAACGCGATGCAACAGGTCCAACAACAACGGCTGCTGGTTCCGGTGAGCCTTAGCGTAAGTCCCGCTGAAGCGGAACTCGCGCAGCACCACAGCGAACTGCTGGCGGCGCTTGGACTCGAGATCGATCGTGGAGGCCCGGCGAGTCTGATCGTGCGCGGCGTACCCGCGTTGTTGGCGGGTTCGGACGTCGGCAGTCTTGTCACCGATGTGCTCGCTGATCTTGCGATCGACGGATCGTCGGATCGTATTCGTCAGCACGAAGACGATCTGCTCGCGACCATGGCGTGTCACGCGTCGGTCCGCGCGCATCGCAGGCTCACTATCGCGGAAATGAATGCGCTGCTGCGGGAGATGGAAACCACCGAAAACGCCGGCCAATGCAACCATGGCCGGCCGACTTTTGTAGTGCAGACCTTGAATGACCTCGACCAGCGTTTTCTGCGCGGCCGCTAGCGCCGCGCGATCGACGTGCGTGAGGTTCCGAAAAACACGATCGTCACACTGATGGGCCCGACTGCGTCCGGCAAGACGGAACTCGCGATGCGTCTGGCGGATGTGATCCCGATTTCGATCATCAGTGTCGACTCGGCGATGATCTATCGCGGCATGAACATCGGCACGGCGAAGCCCTCCGCCGCGGCGCTTGATCGATATCCGCATCAACTGATCGATCTCAAGGATCCTGGAGACTCGTACTCGGCCGGAGCGTTCGTCGAAGATGCCCGCGCGTGCGTGCGTGCCGCGCTGGCGGCGGGCCGATTACCGCTGCTTGTGGGCGGTACGATGTTGTACTTCAAGGCGTTCAAGACCGGGTTGGCCGAGTTACCCGTGACCCCGCCTGAAATTCGCGACGTGTTCGAACAACGCGCGCGCGAGGAAGGTCTTGCTCAGTTGTACGGCGAACTGCAGCGGATCGACCCGGTGGCGGCGCTTCGTATTCACCCGAACAATCCGCAGCGACTGCTGCGCGCCCTCGAGGTTTATGCCACGTCGGGGCGACCGATCTCCGAGTTCTGGGCACGGCAGCGGCACGGTGGGGTGGCCGGTGAGTTCGATTGTGGTCTGGTTGAGTTTTCGATTGAGCCGCCGCGCGACTTGATTCATCGGCGCATCGAGCGGCGGTTCACCGAAATGCTCGACGCGGGATTGTTAGACGAAGTTCGTGCGCTGATGGCGCGCGGTGATTTGTCGGTGGATTCGCCGTCGATGCGCGCGGTGGGCTACCGGCAAGTCTGGCGACACCTCAGTGGTGTCATCGATCACGCCACAATGGTTGCGCGCGCGCTTGCTGCGACACGCCAGTTGGCCAAGCGGCAACTGACCTGGTTGCGCGGGTGGGCCGATAAAACGCTGCTGAACGACGTCACAGAGGTGAGTATCGCGGCAATCTTGCAATCTCTGGGGGGCGACCGCATAGTACCGCAGTACCCATAAAAAAGACGATCGCGCGCGTTGCTGTTGCACAACGGACGCAGGAGGTAGTCATGTCGAAAGGGCATTCCTTACAAGACCCTTATCTGAACACGTTGCGAAAAGAGCGCGTTCCCGTATCGATCTACCTGGTGAACGGTATCAAGTTGCAGGGACAGATCGAATCGTTCGATCAGTTTGTGATTCTGCTGCGTAACTCAGTGAGTCAGATGGTCTACAAACACGCCATTTCGACCGTGGTGCCCGCGCGCAACATCCGTCTGCCCAGTACGTCGGCGGACGAAGCAGAGGAAGCACACGAAGATGCGCCGGAACGCTGACAGGAGCCGATGTTAATCGGCGGCGTCGTGCACGGGCCCTTCGGCCCGGAACATCACACAACAACCCATATTTTGCCGTCTGCCGCGCGATTGCGGGGCGGCATAGTCACCAACGGAAAAACATTTGTTCTTTGATCGACCCGAATCTGGGCAGCGAGCGATTCTCGTGCACATCCTTTTCTCCCAGCTGGATGAGCATGAGGAGATCGAGGAGTTCGCCGAGCTGGTGCGCGCGGCCGACATACAAAACCTCGCGTTATTGAGCGGGCGCCGCAAGCGTCCGGACGCGCGCTGGTTCATCGGCACCGGAAAACTGACGGAATTGCGCGAGGCGCTTGTTGAACACGCAGCCGATCTGGTGGTGTTCGATCACGAGCTGACGCCGGCTCAGCAACGAAACATTGAATTGGAGCTGAAATGCCGGGTCGTCACGCGTACCGAATTGATTCTGTATATCTTCGCCGCGCGTGCTCGAACGCATGAAGGTCAGCTACAAGTGGAGCTCGCGCAGCTGCGCCACGCGCAAACGCGGCTGGTTCGAGGCTGGACTCACCTGGATCGTCAGAAAGGTGGTATAGGTCTGCGTGGTGCCGGCGAGACTCAGATCGAACTCGACCAACGGATTCTGTCTGAACGGGTTCGCGCGATCGACAAGCGCCTGGAAAAAGTCCGCAAGCAGCGCGAACAGGGGCGGCGGCAACGGCAACGTGCCGAAGTCGCGACGGTCGCGGTGGTGGGTTATACGAACGCCGGGAAATCGACACTGTTCAATACGCTGACCGATGCCCACGTGCATGCGGAGGACCGATTGTTCGCGACACTCGACCCGACGCTGCGGAAGCTGCCAATCGATGGAATCGGCAACGTCGTGCTCGCAGACACCGTGGGATTCATCCGTCAGCTGCCGCACAGCCTGATCGATGCGTTCAAGGCAACTCTTGTTGAAGTCGCGCAGGCGGATCTGCTGCTGCACGTCATCGACGCGACGATGAACGAAGACGAAGAGCGCGCCGAGCAGGTGCGTGCGGTGCTCGCGGAGATCGGCGCCGATCAGCAACCGTTGCTCGAGGTTTACAACAAGATCGATCGGGTGAACGAACCCGCGCGTATCGATCGTGACGACAACGGCGTACCGATCGCGGTCTGGGTGAGCGCACAGCGTGGCGACGGAATGGCGTTGCTGGTGCAAGCTGTCACCGAACGGCTGGGCGTCGACAGCTCGCCGACCCAGGTGTGGTTGCCGCCGTCCGCCGGAAAGACGCGGTCGTGGCTTTATGGTCTCGGTGCGGTGCTGCACGAACATACCGCCGCCGACGGCGGTATGGAGCTCACGGTTCGACTGAATCCGCAATCGCTCGCGCGACTCGCCGCATTGCCGGGTGTTTTGTTGCCAGGGTCCCGGGCCGTACATAGAATCGCGCCCGCGCCTTCACTATAACTAGAGGCTGATACGCATGGCATGGAATGAACCTGGGGGAAACAAGGACAAAGACCCCTGGGGCCAGAAGGGCGCCGATCAGGGTCCACCCGATCTCGATGAAGCCTTCCGCAAGCTGCAAAGCCAGCTGGCGGGCATTTTCGGCGGCCGCACGGGTGGCTCGGGCGGCGGGGCCGGCGGTGCGTCGGTGAATCCGCGCACGTTGTTGATCTTCCTGGTGGCTGCTGCGGTGATCTACGGATTGTCCGGTCTGTATCAGATCGACCAGCAGGAACGCGGCGTGGTGTTTCGCTTCGGCGCCGTCCGCGCCGACGTCGTGATGCCGGGATTGCACTGGTATCCGCGCTTCATCGACGTCGTGGAGACGGTCAACGTGACCCGGGTCAACTCGATCAAGCACCAGGCATTGATGCTGACGAAAGACGAAAACATCGTCGATGTGACACTGACCGTGCAATGGGTGATCGACAACCCGATCGATTTCGCGACCAAGGTGCGTGATCCGGAAGCAAGTCTCGAGAATGCCGCGGAAAGCGCCCTGCGCCACGTGTTGGGCAGCACCGAGATGGACAACGCGATCACTGAGGGGCGTGCGGCGATTGCCCTCGAGGTTGGGGAACGTCTGCAGACGTATATGAACCGTTATGGAACAGGAATCCTCGTCAGCAAGGCGAACATCGATCAGAGCGTTCCGCCGAAGCAGGTACAGGATGCGTTTGACGACGTTCAGCGTGCCAAGGAAGACGAAGCGCGGCTGATCAACGAAGCAACCGCGTATCGCGAAAGCGTCGTGCCCGAGGCGCGCGGCGACGCGCAGAAGGAAATTCTGCAGGCTGAGGCGTACCGGGATCAGGTAACGGCCCGCGCGCAAGGCGAAGCGCGGCGCTTTGGCAAGTTACTCGCCGAGTATCAAGCGTCAAAACAAGTCACGCGCGACCGACTCTACATCGATGCAATTGAATCCGTGCTTTCGCGCACGACAAAGATCATCGTCGATGTGAAGGGTCCCAACAATATGATGTACCTCCCGCTCGACCGGCTGATGCAGCAGAAGACGACCTTGCCTCCCGAGGCGGATGCCGCGAATGGCGCGCCCGCCGGCACGCGTGATACCAACGACCGCGCTGCGACGCGACGAACCAGCCGCTGACGGAGTGAGATCATGAAAAACGTTGTATTTATCGTCATCACATTGCTGGTGTTGCTGCTGGCGCTCGATGGCGTCTACTCGGTCAAGCAGACCGAGCGTGCGGTGTTGCTGCGATTCGGCGCGGTTGAACGTGCCGATGTGCCGCCCGGACTGCATTTCAAGTGGCCGATTGCCGATTCCATCAAGATCACCGATGCGCGTGTGCTGACGCTCGACTCTCAGGCCGAACGTTACTACACACTGGAAAAGAAGCCGCTGATCGTCGATTCGTTCGTCAAATGGCGCGTCGCCGACGTTGCAACGTTCTACACCGCCACGTCGTTCGACGAGCGCCAGGCGGAGCGCCTGCTGTCGGAACGGGTCAATGAGGGGCTGCGTAACCAGATCAGCCGCAGAACGATGCACGAAGTCATTTCCGGCGCTCGCGACGAACTGATGCAGGAGCTCACCGAATCGCTGGACACATTTATGCGCCGCGACGTCGGTGTCGAGGTGCTCGATGTGCGTGTGAAGCGCATCGACCTGCCGCCCGAAGTCAGCACGGCGGTTTTCGACCGAATGAATTCGGAACGCCAGATTCTGGCTCGGCAGTTCCGCGCCACCGGCCGCGAACGTTCGCTGGAGATCCGCGGCGACGCAGATCGGCAGGTCGTGGTCATCGCGGCGGATGCATATCGTCAGGCGGAAGAAACTCGCGGCGACGGTGACGCGAAGTCCGCGGCGATCTATTCGACAGCGTTCAATCAAGACCCGGAATTTTTTCGGTTCTATCGCAGCATCAATGCCTACGTGAACGTGTTCGAGGACGAGACCGATCTGCTGGTGCTCTCGCCTGATGACAACGAATTCTTCCGGTATCTGAAGCAGAGCGTCAAGTAGCGCGATAAGCGGCAAATGGGCCGAGATGTACTCCGCCCCTGCGTCGAAGTGGCTAGGCGTTGAGGCAGACGTGCTGTGAGGCAGACTCGATGTGGAACCAACTGGCCGTCGCTCTGTGTATGGTGCTCGTCATCGAAGGCATACTGCCGTTTCTGTCGCCGCGCCGCTGGCGCTCGTTTGCGGCGCTCGCGTTGCGGGTCGATGACCAGTCTGTGCGAATGCTGGGTCTCTCGAGCATGGTCGTTGGTGCCACGTTGCTGTATTTCGTTCGTTAGATTCGACACAAGCGTGACCTGAGTGAAACAACATACCTGGCGGCTTCCTGACGGAATCGATGAGGTGCTGCCGCCGGATGCCTGGGCACTCGAACAATTGCGGCGGCGCGTGGTGGATCTGTTCGTCGTGTGGGGTTACGAGTACGTCGTTCCGCCGCTCATCGAATACCTCGATTCGCTACTGGTCGGTGCGGGCAACGATCTGGAGTTGCAGACATTCCGGATGGTGGATCAGCGCAGCGGGCGCATGCTCGGCATCCGCGCGGACATGACATCGCAGGCGGCCCGCATCGATGCGTCCAGTCTGCGCACGGATGACACGCAGCGCCTGTGTTACGCCGGCACCGTCGTTCACGCAAATCCGACCGGGGTGCTCGAGTCGCGCGTGCCGTTGATCGCGGGCGCGGAGCTTTTTGGTGCGCGGGGTATCGAGGCTGACGCCGAGGTCGTCAGTCTGATGGTAGACACGCTGCATTGCGCCGGCATCGACGAACCCGTTATCGAACTCGGTCATGTCGGCATATTTCGGTCGCTTGCGGCCGCGGCGGAGCTTGATCGTACGTTGGAAGAAGCGGTGTTTTTTGCGCTACAACGTAAAGCTCAGCCGGACCTGAAAGACCTGCTCGAAGGCAGCACCGTGCCGCCGCCCATCTGTGCGGCAATTCTGGAGCTGCCGAATCTGCTCGGCGATGGCAGCGTGATCGGGCGCGCGCGCGCAGGGCTGGCGGGATTGTCGGCGGGTATCGGCTCGGCGCTCGATGAACTCGAAGGACTGGCTGCAGCGGTGGCGCAGCGCTGCAAGCAGGTGACGCTGCGATTCGACCTGGCTGAACTGACCGGGTACGGTTATCACACCGGGCCGGTGTTTGCGGCTTATAGCGAGAATTTTGGCCGGGCGATCGCGCGCGGCGGACGTTACGACAGTGTCGGTGAATCCTTCGGGCGCATCCGGCCGGCCACTGGTTTCGATGTCGATCTGAAGCGGCTGCCGAAAACGTCCGTCCCGGCTTCGAAGGGTTCGGTCTGGGCGCCGGGCCTGCAGTGGGTACCAGCGCAGCATCGCGCCGCACTCTGGCAGTCGGTTTGTGAGTTGCGTGCGGCCGGGGTACGGGTGGTCGGCGCGCTCGATGAACACGAACAACCTCCAGACGATTGTGATCGCGAGCTCGCGTGGCAGAACAACGGTTGGCGGATTCAGACACTCAAACCACAGGGTTGAAAGCAAGGTGGGCAATGGGCAGTAACGTGGTGGTGATCGGCACCCAGTGGGGTGACGAGGGCAAAGGCAAGATCGTCGATCTGCTCACCGAGAATGTCGCGGCGGTCGTGCGCTTCCAGGGTGGCCACAATGCCGGTCACACAATCTGGATCAATGGCGTCAAGACGGTCCTGCATCTGATCCCGTCGGGCATTCTGCGCCCGGGCGTGCAGTGCCTGATCGGTAACGGCGTGGTGCTTGCGCCGCATGCACTGATGGCGGAAATCTCGCAACTCGAAGCCACCGGCGTGCCGGTCCGTGAGCGGTTGCGAATCAGCCCGGCGTGTCCGCTGATCCTGCCGTATCACGTCGCGCTGGATGTTGCGCGCGAGGACCAGCGCGGCGAACTAAAGCTCGGTACGACCGGCCGCGGCATCGGCCCGGCGTACGAGGACAAAGCGGCGCGCCGCGGCGTGCGTCTCGGCGATCTGTTCTATCTGCAGGAGTTTGCCGCGAAGCTCGCCGAAGTAATGGATTACCAGAACTTCGTGCTGGCCAACTACTACAAGGTCAAACCGGTCGATTTCCAGCAGACGCTCGATGAAACGTTGTTGATCGCCGAACAGATCCGTCCCATGGTCGCCGATATCGTGCCAATACTGCACGGCTTGCGAAAAGCCGGTGCGAATCTGTTGTTTGAAGGCGCGCAAGGGGCGCTGCTCGATATCGACCTCGGCACCTATCCGTATGTGACGTCGTCGAATACGACCGCGGGCGGAACCGCAATCGGCAGCGGCTTCGGGCCGCGTTATCTCGACTACATACTCGGCATCACGAAGGCGTACTCGACGCGCGTCGGCTCGGGCCCGTTCCCGACCGAGCTGTTCGACGACGTCGGTAAGCGGCTGGGCAGACGGGGTTCAGAATTCGGCGCGACCACCGGACGTGCGCGGCGTTGTGGTTGGTTCGATGCGGTCGCACTGCGGCATGTGAATCAGATCAACAGCATTTCGGGATTGTGTATCACGAAGCTCGATGTTCTCGATGGCCTGGAATCGCTGCGCATCTGTGTCGACTATGAAGGCCCGGACGGCGAGGCAGGCCAGGTGCGTTTTGGCAGCGAGTACTACTCGGGGGTCAAGCCCGTGTACGAAGAGCTGCCCGGTTGGCACGAGTCCACGCTTGGCATCCAGCGCCTGGAAGATCTACCGGCGAATGCCCGCAACTATCTGCGCCGGATCGAAGAGACCGTCGGCACGCCGATCGACATCATTTCGACCGGCCCTGATCGCGACGAAACGATTGTGCTGCGGGATCCGTTCGCACCGTAGTACATCGAACCGACCGATCGACATCCATCATGATCAGAGAAACGGCATGCTCGACGCAAAACTTTTAGAAATCCTGGTCTGTCCGGTCACGAAGGCCTCGCTCGTCTACAAGCCGGAATCCAAGGAGTTGTGGTGCCGCGCGAGTGGGCTTGCCTATCCGGTGCGCGATGACATTCCGGTGATGCTGGAACAGGAAGCGCGACAGCTGTCGGCCGAAGAGCGCGAGAGCCTGTCGCGGCCGAGCTGACCACAACGCCCGCGCCTCGGTGCAGCTGTCAGGCCGCATCGCGACGCATGTGACGATGCACGAAGAAATAGTAGAGACCCCCCAATACCGCACCACCGCCGATCAGCCATATCGAGATCCGCGTAATGCTGCCGTGCATCAACGCTTCGTCCTGACCGGCGGTAACACCGACCCAGGCCAGCACCGTGCACCAGAGGCCGGACCCCACCAGCGTTGCAAACGAATACCAACCGTAGTGCATCCGCACGATGCCGGCCGGCAGCCCGATCAGATGGCGGATCACCGGCAGCAGGCGCGAGATGAATATCCCCGGCGTGCCGAACCGGTCGGACCACGCTTCCGCCGCGGCGATCTGCTTCGGAGTGATCATGAACCAGCGGCCATACTTCATCAGCAGCGGTCGCCCGAGTAAGCGCGCGCCCCAGTACATTACCGTCGCACCGAACCATGAGCCCAAGGTGCCGGCGATGACGATTCCGGTCAGCGTCATGTCACCCTGGGTGTAGGCGAGGTGAGCCGCCGGTGGGATCACGACTTCGCTCGGCAACGGCACGATCGAACTTTCCAGCGCCATCAGCAGTGCAATCAGCGGATAACCACCGGACGCGAGTGCCGCCGTATACCAATCGAGGAATTGGGCGATCATCAGCGGTGGCCGCGTGTCGGCGGTTCAGGCGGCCTGAGCCGCGTGGACTGTGTGTGCATCAACGGTTCTCGATGGTGGAGCGGGCGGTGGAATTAACGGCCGCCAGTTTACGCGATTGTCCCGTAGACGCGGCAGCGGTTACGCTCACGCTCCTCACGCTACGGGCAGCTTTACTGCATGTACCGAATCGACGGGCGGGTCTCCTGGCCCGTCAAGCTATGGTACGCGGCGGGTCAGACGGGACAGTCGGTCACCGATTTCGGCTTCGGCACACTGCTGTTCCTGTACTACAACCAGGTGCTAGGCCTGTCGGGTACCTACACGGGACTGGGCGTCGCCATTGCGCTGTTTTTCGACGCGCTCGCTGATCCCGCCGTGGGGTCCTGGTCGGACGGCTTTAAATCAAAGTGGGGCCGAAGGCATCTGTTCATGGCCGCCTCGATCTTGCCGCTGACGGCGACCTTCTTCGGTTTGTTCTGGCCGCCCCAAGACCTGTCGCAGCTGCAGCTGTTTGTCTGGTTCACGCTGTTCAGCGTGCTGGTGCGTACGGCGCTGACATTTTACAACGTGCCCTATCTGTCGCTTGGCGCCGAGCTGTCGCAGGACTATCAGGAGCGCACCCAGATCGTCTCCGTGCGCATCGCGGTTGGTGCACTCTCGATACTCGGCATCTCGGCCATCGGCTGGAATTTTTTCTTCGTCGGTACGCCGCAGGATCCGACCCCACAACTGACGCGCGAACCGTACTTTTTTTACGCGATCGTATCGGCGCTGGTGATGGCGGCGATCCTGGCGGCATCGACGCTGTTCACCGTGCGGACCATTCCGCACCTTGCGGGATCGCGCCAGCAGCGCCGTGATTTTGGTGTACGGCGTGTGTACCAGGACTTGTACGAGGCGCTGCAGAACGACTCGTTCAGAGCGTTGTTCCTCGGCACGCTGATCTATTTCGTCTACGCCGGCACGCAAGGTGCGCTATGGATGCACCTGATGACGTTCTATTGGCAGCTCGATACGCGCGGCATTCAATGGATCCAGTACGCGGGAATAACCGGTGCAATTGCCGGAGTGCCGCTCGCCCCCGCGTTCAATCGTTGGTTCGACAAAAAGTGGACGGTGATTGTCGGCGTGCTGGTCTCCGCCGTCGCAGACAATACACCGATACTGTTCAACCTCATCGGGGCGATGCCCCACGACCCCGCGACGCTGGTCTACACACTGGTTGCGCTGTCGTTTTTCGGTTCGCTCTTCGGCGTTCAGGCGTCGATCACGGTCGCGTCGATGATGGGTGACGTTGCCGATGAACACGAACTCAAACACGGTACCCGCCAGGAAGGTGTCTATTTCGGTTCGTACAGCTTTTCATCCAAGTGCACCGGCGCCTTCGGCAACATGATCGCGGGCGTCGCAATCGACATCATCGGCCTAAACCCTGCATCCAAGCCCGGTGAGGTGCCGGCTGACGTGTTGAATCACTTTGGCGCATCGTATGGTTTGATTGCGCTGCTGATCATTGCATCGATCTGGGTATTTCTGCCGTATTCGTTGAACAGTAAACGCCATGCACAGGTCCTGATCGAACTCGCGAACCGAAGGACGCCTGCGGCGGCTTCGATGCCGCCGACGGAATCGGCCGACGCTGCTGCCGCACCATTTCCGGCGGGATGACCGCAACGCGCAACATTGTGGAGGTGTTAGATGATTCAATGTGGAGTACTCATTTCGACCGAACAGTTTCAATCAGCCGAACTGGTCGAGTTTGCGCGTGCCCTTGAAGCGCGCGGCTACGACAGTCTGTGGTTGCCGGAGCTATTTGGTCGAGAACCGGTGGCCACGGCCGGCTATTTGCTCGGCCGCAGCGAACGTATCGCCGTCGCGACCGGCATTGCGAATGTGTACGTGCGTGACGCCAACGCCATGGCACAGGCGCGCCAGTCGCTTGCCGAGCTGTCCGGCGGACGGTTTATTCTGGGTCTTGGTGTATCGAACGCAGGTCTCAATACAGCGCGGGGTCACGTATGGCAGTCCCCGTTGAAAAAGATGTCTACGTATCTGGATGCGCTGGACGCGATCAAGCCGGCATCGCCTGTGCCGGCCCAGCCATGCCCAACGTACATCGCCGCTCATGGGCCGGCGCTGCAGGCACTCGGCGCACGGCGCACTGACGGGATCATTACGTATCTGATGCCGCCGGAGCACACCGGCCGGTCACTGGCGCGGATCGGCACCGCAGCCGCGCTCAATGTCGTTGCAATGTTTCTCGCTGAACGCGACCCGGTGATCGCCCGCGGCAAAGCCCGCGCGGCGCTGAAGATGTACCTGCGGCTCGACTACTACCACCGCGAGTGGCGCAAGCTCGGCTTCTCGGACGCGGATTTTGCCGATGGCGGCAGCGATGGATTGATCGACATGCTGGTTGCGTGGGGTGATGACGACGCGCTGCAAAAGCGCGCCGCCGAGTTCGAGCGCGCCGGTGCGACCCGGCTGATCGTGATGCCGCTCGGGTTGTTGTCAAAACAAGGATTGAATATGCGCGTGCTCGACGTATTGGCGGGCAGCTGATCCAATGACGGCGCGTGCGGCCGGCTCAGGTCGTCGGGAGCTTCTCGAATACCGCCGCCATCAGATGCCGCAGCGAGACGGATCCGACGAGCACGCGACGATCCGCATCTTCGATCACCGGCAGGGTCTTGTAGCCGTGCTCCTGAAATGTCAACGCGGCGGTCACGCACGAATCGTTGACTGTCAGCGCAACGGGGTCGCCGATCATGAATTCGGCGACTGGCGTCGTCGGCCGGGCGCCGGCCGACTGGGCGCGCAGCAGATCGGACAGCGTGACCATGCCGGCTAGCGAATGGTCGTCGGCACAGATCCAGACCACATCGGTGTTAGCCGTGGCGATGAGCCGGCCGATCTCGCGTAGCGGCGTTGACGAGGCGATCACCGGTTGCGACACCGGTTCGACGAGGTCCTTGAGCGTCAGCGTCCGCAGCGCACCCACAACGTCTTGCCGTTCGGCCCAGATGTCGTCGCTGCGGCGCTCGACGGCCCGCGCGAATGCATCGCGTAACGGCGCCAGCGTGCTGGAAATCTGCGTGAACACGTCGCGCCCCATCACGAGCACGTCCACCGCGGTCCTCGCCCGCACCGATGCGCCCCGCGGTCGTTCGCTGACAAGCGCCTGTTCACCGAAGAACGAGCCCGCCGTCAACACGGCGACCACTTCGCCCTCAGGGTGTCCGAGCGTCGCACGGATCACTTCGACGTCGCCGCGTTCCACGACATAAAACGCCACGGCTGCTTCGCCTGCGCGAATGATGAAGTCGCCGGCCTGGTAGTGCGCGTGTGCAACACGTTCGGTGACATGCGGTTTGACGTGGCTCAGGTCGCGTGGAAACAGCAGCAGCCATGTCCAGTCGAAGCCGACCTGGAACCGCCTCGACCATGACGGCAGCTTCATCAGATACACGGCGCGCCACAACAGCCACGCCACCAATCCGCTGACCTGCACGCCGAGCATCTCGGCCACCGCGCGATGACCGCCGATGCAGCACAGTTGGCCCAGCGGGCGATACGCGAATGGCCGTGTCGGTCTGCCGGTGAGCGACGCGATGATGTTCGCGGCCGCGAGCCGGCCTTGCCGATCCGCAAACTGCGCGGTCGGCGGCGCAACGGCGCCGTCAGCTGCATTGATGACGCGTGCACAATCGCCGATTGCCCACACCGACGTATGTCCGCGCAACCGAAGATCCGCGTCGGTGATCAGGCGGCCATCCTGTTTGGCCACATCGAGGCCCTCGACGATCGGGGATGCGCGTGAGCCAACGGTGCTCACGACGGTCCCGGCACGCAGAAAACGTCCGCCGACGAGACCGGCGCCGTCCGGTGTTGCCAGCTCCACGCGGCTATTCAACAGCACGTCGACACCGGCACGGAGCATCTTGCGGTGCGCAAAGTCGCGTAGCTGCGAACCTATCTCGGGCAGGATCTGATCGCGCGAATGCACGAGCGTCACGCGCACGTCTTCGCTGCGGATGCGGCGGAACAGCCGCAGGCTGCCGCGCACCAGGTCGTTGATTTCGCCGGCTACTTCGACGCCGCTGTAGCCGCCGCCGACGACGACGAACGACAGATGCCAGCGTCGCTGCGCGTCGTCGTCGCACACCTCGGCCCATTCGAGTTGATCGAGCACGTGCGAGCGCAACGTGATGGCGTCGCCGACCGTCTTCAGCGGAAACGCATGGTCGGCCATGCCCGGCACGACGCCGAGGTTGGCGACGTTGCCGCACGCGATGACAAGCTGGTCGAACAGGAGCGACTGCAGGTCGCCGTGGTAACACTCGAAGGCCACTTCGCGGCGCGCAAGGTCGATATGGCGCACTTGTTCGGTGCGACAGAACGCGCCGGGGACGAGTTCCCGCAGCGGCACCACGACGTCGAGCGGATTCAGTGACGCGCCGACGGCCTCGGCGAGCAGCGGGTTGTAGACGAAGTGATTCTCGGCGCTGAACAGCGTCACTTCGGCCGTGCCGCGCGGCAGGCTCCGCAGCAGTCGTTGTGCGCACGACACACCGGCGAATCCGCCGCCGACGATGGTGATCCGGGTACGGTCCATACGAGCTTGGTTCGAGCGAGGATGGGTAATCATACCGCGCGCCGTCGCGGAGTCAGCAGCGGCGACGACCGAGCGTGGCGCGGCGCCGACGGCGCCGTTTGGCGCGCTCTAAACATCCTAACGACTACGCAATGGCGCACCACGCCTGTCCGGTGCCATTCATGGGTTTGTCATCAGGACTCGTTACGGTGCGCCGGGTACTGCAGCGATGGATTGGCCGATATTCGATAGCGAGCGATTTACATCGTGCAGGTACAACCGTCGTTCTAACGATTACCAGATGAGGAATTGTTGTCCATGAAGCTCAAAAAACTCTCGGTCGCGATCGCCGCGGTACTGGCGGGATCGTCCGCTTATGCCGATGACGCATCGTTCAGCCGTTTCACGCCGATGGTCGGTGATGTGGGTATCGCGACGCTGCCGGAGGCCGCGCCGTACAAACTGTCGTCGCCGAAGTTCAGCCAGATGACGATCGTTGCACGCAATACGAACCCCGGTCTGTCGGATCGCTTCGACACCGGCAGCTACGACATGCATACCGCGAATGAAACAGGCCCGGATGCGGGTCGTTACCTGTTTACGGTATTCGAAACGGGCCAGGCCGGCATTCAGCGCACCGACCTGCGCACGATGCTGACGACCACGATCTGGAAGAGTCCGGAAGCAGCAACAAACCCCACGCCGCCGCCATGGGCACTGAATAGCCATGTCGCGTTCGATGCTTCGCGCTGGGCGCCGTGGGGCGGCTATCTCACGGCTGAGGAGTCGTGGAGCGATCCGGGTGCCCCGACCAGCATGTACGGCCGCCTCTTCGAAGTGACGAATCCACTCGCCGCGCCTGCGGAGATCAACTTCGTGCATCGTGACATTCTGCCGCGTGTCTCCCACGAAGGCCTCGCATTCGACAAGAAGCGCAATTTCTACTTCATCGATGAACGTAACGGCAGCCATATCTTCAAATTCACGTCGGTCGATCCGCGTGCCGACAACGGCGACGACTTCTTCGCGGCGGGTCAGACGTTCGTCCTGCGCGTCGGCGACGGCACCGTCAAGGAAGCCACCGGAACGGCACGATGGATTCCGATTACCGACGTCAACGGCGCGCCGCTGGCCGGGGCCGTGATCGTGACGGACCCGAACGGCCTGACGGCGATCGACGGCCGCGCGACGCCGAAACTGCCGGCGTTCCTCGGCACCGGTTTTGACCGGCCCGAAGACATGGAGATCAAGACGCTGCGCGACGGCCGCCAGCTTCTGTTCGTCGCCACGACAACCAACAACAAAGTGTTCTCGATCGACCTGCGCAACCAGACGGTCAAGCTCTTCGCCAGCCAGGCGACGAAAGACATGGCCACCGGACAACCGGCCGGCACTGCATTTGTGAGTCCGGACAATCTGGCCATCGATGCCGACGGCAACATGTACATCGTCGAAGACCAGCCGGGCGGCATCGAAGACGTCTGGTTCGTCCAGGACAAGAACAACGACGGCGTCGCCGAAGCGATCGGCAAGTGGGCCAGCCTGTCGACGAAGGGCGCGGAGAGCACCGGACTGTATTTCGATAAGTTCAAGCCGAATGTCGCGTACATCAACGTGCAACACCCCGACAGCGGCGTGGATCGCACGATCATGATCACAGCGCCGTGTCCGTGCCCGGACGGCGACGATGACCATGATGACGACGATCACGACGACTGATCGCACGCATTCTTAGCGGCCGGTAAACGAAGCCCCGCGGGGCAATACCCGCGGGGCTTCTTCACGTCTGAATTGTTCGTTGTGATGTTGTCGCAGTGCTCGCGGGTGCCGGGATAGTATCTGTGCCTTGTGGTCATTGGAGACGAGACATGTCCGAGCACGATGCCGAACTGGGCACCATCAAACGCACGCGCGGCAGTTTGGAAGCGCGGCTCGAACGATTCCTCGAGCACGATCAACAGTCGGTGTGGGCGATGTTGACGGATCCAAAGCGCTTGCCGGAATGGCTCGCCCCCGGCGAACTGTCGTTGAAAAAGGGCGGCCCCGCGAAGCTCAACTTTCCAGAAAGCGGCACCATCATAGACAGCACCGTGAGCGCGATCGACGCACCGCGGCTTATCGAGTATTCCTGGAGCGGACCCGGCGAGCCCGAACGGCCGGTGCGCTGGGAAACGATCGCGCAAGACGGTGGCACGCGCCTGATCCTGACCTTGCGGATCCCGGAAAACGAGGACATCGCCCGGTCGTGCGCGGGCTGGGAGGCACATCTGCAGATGCTGCTCGCAGCGATCGAGGGCGTGCCGATCAAGTTTCCGTTCGATCGCTTCAAGGCGACGCGCGAATCCTACAAGGAGCTCGTTGCGGCGATTTGAGTCGGTGCGCTCACGGACGCACGTGGCGCAGGTAGTCGTTGAGGAATGTTTCGGTCGGGTCGATTGCATCGCGCGCCTGCCACCATTCCCGCCAACGTGGGTGTCGGCGCGCCAGCGTGGCACCGTCGAGATAGTTGACCTTGCCCCAATGCGGCCGGCCGGAAAATGCGTTGAAGATTTCCTCACACGCACGAAAGTACGGTTCGTCATTTTCGTTGACGTCCTGATGCACCGAGATCGTCACGGTAGGGCGTTCGTACGCCGTCGACAGCCACACATCGTCCGCTGCAAGAGTCCGATATTCGACGGGCCACCGCAGACCGGGGAAGTCCTTGCGGATCAGCTCGCGAATCGCCCGCATACACGCCGGACCATCACCGGCCGGCACGCTGTACTCCATCTCCGTGTGCAACAACGGCCGGTGGTTGGCCAGTACCTCGTAGCTCCATGCCAGACGTGAACCTTCTTCGGCCAGCGGATATTCAGGGTCGGCGGCGGTGGCGTCGGTCGACTTTGCTACCGCCACATCGTTGTGCGGGTACCAGAAAAATTCGAAATGACGCGACTGGGCGATCAGCGTGTCGAGCCTCGGCAGCAGCGCCTCGAACGGCTCGGACCAACCGTGCTCCTGCAGCCGGTACGCATCGCGCAGCTGAATTTGCAGCTGCGTGACGATGCCGAACGCGCCCAGACTGAGGCGCGCCGCGCGGAACAGTTCGGCATGGCGTTCCGCACCGCATTCCACAATATCGCCGGACGCCGTAATCATTCGAATGCCCGTCACCGACGCCGACAGATTCTGCAGCGCCCGCCCTGTTCCATGCGTGCCCGTGGCGACGGCGCCGGCGATGGCCTGCCGATCGATGTCGCCCTGGTTTTTCAGCGCGAGCCCGTGATCGTGCAATGCCCGACCCAGTGCATGGATGCGGGTTCCCGACCACATCCAGGCGCGCTGGGTCACCGCGTCGATGCTGACGATGCCGGCGAGTCCGGAAGCATCGACGATGACACCGTTGTTAACCACCAGCGGCGCATGACTATGCCCCGCGCCGGCAACGCGGACAGACTGCTTCGTACGCGCGGCCTGGCGGACAATCGCCGCGGCGTCGGCTTCGCTGCGGATGAAGTACAGCGCGGTCGGTTTCGATCGTTGCCGCCCCGACCAGTTGTTCCACGAAGCCATGTCATCTCCTCATGTTGAAAGGACCACGCTCGTATCGCATGGCTCAGCCGTCAACCCGATGCTGAACAGCAGCGTGGCCGCGCCAACAGCGGTGTACAGTCGCGGTCGATTCAGCTACGCCACCCCGCGCTCGGCCACCGTGATCCGGTGCAGTAATCGTGCATGGCCGTCGTAGCCGCCGGTGGCTGCGTGGATCACGCAGCGGTTATCCCACATCAGCAGCATGCCGGCTGACCACTGATGCCGGTAGACGAATTCCGGTTTCGCCTGATGCGCAAAAAGTCTGGCCAGGAGCGTCTGCGCTTCATCCTCGGACATGCCGTCGATGCCGATGGTGTAGCCGGGGCTGACATATAGCGCAGTACGACCCGTTTCCGGATGGACGCGCGCAATGGGCTGCAGCTGCGTTGCCATCGCCGTGTCCGAGTACTTGATGTCCATCGATCGGCCTTTGTCGTTTTCCCCGTATGCGCCAAGCGGCGCATAACCACGCCGCGCCGAATGCACGCCCAGCCTGTTGCGCAAGGTCGTCTTCAGCGACTCCGGCAGTGCGTCCCAGGCCAGGTATTGGTTGGCGAATAACGTGTCGCCGCCCATCGGTGGAATCACGTTGCCGTAGAGCACAGTCGCCTGGGGCGGGGGTGCAAGGAAACTCCAGTCCGAATGCCACGCCTCGGCGAAGATCCGGGTCTGTTCATCAGCGTCGCGGCGCACTTGTGCCACGTGCGGATGACCCGGCACCGAACCAAAATACGGGTCGACGCCGAACGCTCCGATGGTCGCCGCAAATCGTTCGATGTCTTCGAGCTCCATACGCTGCTCTGGAAACACCAGAACCTGGTGCGCGAGCCAGGCCTGGCGGATGTCGGCGACCTGCTGTGGCGAGAGGCGTTGTGCAAGATCAATGTCACGAACGATGGCGCCACAGGGTGCATCCTGCGGAGTGACGGTAATCCCCTTGGTGCGACTGCTCATTCGTGTAAATCCCCGTCGTTCCGGATCATCGAAAAGCGTGCATGGCGAATTCAGAATCGTGGTAGCTGCAAAACTGCGCGCAAGTTGCGACCCAACAGCACTCTCCTCGCGGATTGCCGCGTCAGCCTAACAGAGGGGCGTTGAAATCGAGAACTCGAGAAGCGGGACCGCAGTGTTCATCGCCATCGTGTCCGATGCCGTCAGCGATCCAATCATGGATTCGACTCCGACCTCAATTGAGTGTGCTCGCCACGCTCAGCAGCACGAACAGGGCGACGAAGGCAGCGGCGAAGGCGACCGCAATGCGTGTTTCCGAACGCACCCGGGTCGCGATGAATGCGGCCGTGTCGTCAGTGCTCATCCGCTCCATTCGAAGCGTCAGCAGATAATGCCTGTTCGTTTTCGGCTTCATCGGCAGCTGGCTGAATAGTTCAGGCACCTGCGCAAGCCGCGCGTGAACGTCGTCGAACGCCCGACCCGTGAGGTCGGCAAGTTGCGCTGCCGTCAACGCCTCGCGCTTATGATCGCGAAAGCACTGACACAGCGCGTTCAACGTGTCCGCGTGGCCGCGGAATCGAAATTGGGTAGTCGAGAGGATACTGGGTCGAGCCATGCCGCTAACTCACTCCTTGATCAGATTGATTTTGATCTCGCCAACGCGAACAACGCCAGACCGATTGCGAGCAGCGCTGCGGTTGCGGCTACCGACAACGGCGATACCTGGACCAGCAGCCCTGCGCAGAGTACCCCGGCCACCGCCGGAATGGTGTAGCCGCCGGGCAGCCGTACCGCGCTCACCGAGTCGCCGAACCGACGCCGCAACCGCGGTGTGGCCGCAATACACGTAAGGTAAATGAGCAGACGGATCGTCACGCTCATCGCCGCGAGCCACGCAAAACTGCCGACGATTGCGAGCGCGAACACCAGGCCGCCGAAGATCACGATCGAGACGCTCGGGGTTTTGAAGGTGGGATGCACCGCGGCAAAAAATGCCGGCAGCTGCCCCGCGCGGGCCAGCGTGTAGGTCATGCGCGGTGTGGAGAACATCGCGGCGGCGACGTTGCCGCCCACCGACACGATGACGCACCCCGTCATGATCAGCACTCCCGCTTCACCGAATAACACCGCTGCCGCGTCTACTAAGGGGCGCTGTGTGTCGGCGAGTTTGGGCAGTACGGCCACGCACACCGCCTGGATCGACACATAAAGCAGAGTGACGATTAGCAGACTCCACAACAACGCCCGTGGCATGTCGCGGGCCGGATCGCGCGCTTCACCGGCCGGCACCAACGCCGATTCGAAGCCAACGAACGCGTAGAGCAGCAGCAGCATTGCCGCGCTGAACGATCCCGCCTCTGGCAGTCGGGCGTCACCGAGTGCGCTGGTAAACGTGGCGAGTTCAGGTGCGCCCCACACCACGAGTGCGCCCAGCGGGACGATCTTCAGCACCGTGAGCACACCGACCGAGCCGATTGCGTGCCGTGTGCCGATGACGTTGATCGCCGTCAGCAGCGCGCACAGCGCGAACAATCCGATGATGCGCGCAGCGCCCTGATCGACGGGCGCAAAAAAGAAGGCGGCGGAACTCAACAGCAGATTGAGATTGGCAGCCAGCGCGGTGGCACGCGCTACGTAGAACGCCCACCCGGTCTGAAATCCGACCAGCGGCCCGAACGCGGTTCGTGCGTACAGAATCGGTCCGCCGGTGCCGCCGAAATAGCTCGCGAGTTCGGAGAACGTCAGCATCACGGGTGCGATCAGGAGCCCGCACAGCAGGAACACCAATGGGCTCCACACGCCCGTCAATCGCGCCGCCTCGGCGGGCAGACCGAAGATGCCGGCGCCGATCATGCCGTTGATGACGAGCAACCAGAGCCCCACCACGGACAGGTTGCGCAGCAGCGCCTCGGGTTTTTCGTTGGCAGCCATCGGTCGTATCGTAGCCGAGGTCTGGTGCCGCGGGCATGTCCAGAGCGGGTTCGGCGAGTTTTCGTCAGCCTCACGGGATTGGTCTTGGCGGTCATTTTTGAGCAGACTTATTGGCCGTTCGTGCTCCGTCGGCCAAACACTGCCCGACCTCGCGAATCATCAGTCTGATCCCGCCGCTAATCGGACTAGAAGCTTGCTCGAACTCCCAATGGCGAATCGATTTCTTTTCGGTATGATGTCCGACGCTCGCGCCTGGACAGGTCTGCGAGCACCAAAGAATTCCCTTCGATCAATTGAGACAGACTCGAATAGAAAAGGAGAATGGCAATGGATTTCAATCGGAAAGCGTTCATAGGAAGTTTGACAGCTTCGATGTTCGCCGCCGCCACCGCGTTCGCAGCGGAACCGGGTTTTTACGTTGGCGGCAGCTATGGCCAGACCACCATCAAGGCAACTACACCGGTGCTGATCGTCCCACCGGGTACGCCTCGCGTGTTTGACCTCGACAACGATGAAGACGGCTACAAGGTTTACCTCGGCTACAACTTCGTGCCGTGGTTCGGCCTTGAAGGCGGCTACGTGGTATTGGGTAACCCGGAAGAGGACTTCCTGGTGGGCACCACGAATGTCAATGCAGAGATCGAGGCCGGCGGCTTCGAAGGTTTTGCGGTTGTGACGATGCCGTTGGGCCCGTTCGATGTGTTTGGCAAGGTCGGCGGGTTCACCGGAACCGTCGATTTCGATGCAAAAGTCCAGCCGGTCGGCGGTCCGTCGACGTTCTATTCTGCCGACAGCGACAACGCCGACGGTATGCTCGCGTACGGCGGTGGCGCGGCGCTCAACTTCGGTCACTGGAGTATTCGCGCGGAATATGAAGAGTACGATGCCGACAATATCGACGATCTGTACTTCATCTCGGCGGGTCTGGTGTATCACTTCGGTCGTGAGGAGAAAGCGGTACCGGTGGTGGCACCGGCCCCGGCCCCTGCACCAAGACCGGTGGTGGCTGCGGCACCGGCAAAATGTCCTGATGGTGACAACGACGGCGTTTGTGATGCGGCCGACCAATGCCTGACCACGCCGGCCGGTGCGCGTGTCGGACCGATGGGCTGCGATTGCGATTTCACGTTGCGCACGCACTTTGCGTTCGACTCAGCCGAGTTGACGGCAGTAGATAAGGCCGAGCTCGACCGGCTGGCAACCGTGTTGCTGAATCCGAAGCTCAAGTTTATGGCCGGTTCGGTCACAGGCCACACCGATAACGTCGGCGATTCCGCGTACAACGTTGCGCTGTCGAAGCGCCGTGCCGAAGCGGTTGCGAACTACATCAGGTCGAAAGGCGTTCCGATGATGGACCGGTTCGCCACCGAAGGCATGGGCGACGCGAAGCCGATTGCAGACAACAGGACCGAAGAGGGGCGCGCCCAGAATCGTCGCGCGACAATCCGTCGCAGCGATTGCGGTCCAACAGACTAAAAAACACTTTCAGGTTGAGTCGTCAAAGGGTCCGTGGGAGCGTTTCCGCGGACCCTTTTTTTGGCTGCGGCCTTTGTGTTTACTTCTTGCGAAGAGACAATGTGATGCAGGAGGACGTGACCGCACCGAGCGCTGTTGGGTTAACCAAGGCGCGTGGATGCTGACAGTTCCCCTTCGCCGCGCAGTCGCGCCACACTCGCCGCGATGTGCCAACGCCGGGTAACGCCATGGCTGCGCGCGTGAAGTTCGTTCTGTTCTGCCTGATCGTGCTGGTGCTGCCGGGCGGATTGATGGCGTTGGGGGGGCCCCAGCTGGTCGATCTCGGCAAGCTCGCGCTGATCCTCAGTCCCGTTGTCGCAGGCCTGGCGCTGAATGGCGGGCTCGGGAATCGTGGCGACCGCGTTCAATGGCGCAGCGTCGGCGTCGCGGCGCTGATCACGCTGACTGTCGCGGGGCTGGCGCTGGTCGCGAGTCTCGGCGCCGGTGGGTCGGTGTTCGGTGGGGAACGGCTCGCGCCATCGAGCGCGGCCGGCGCGCTCGCAGCGACGGCGCTGACCAGCGTGCTGGAGGAATTGGGCTGGGCGGGAGGGGGTCTGGCGCTGGCGCTAAAGGCCTTCGGAAGGCGAGTGGGTGTCCTGATCCTCGGCCTGGTCTGGGCCGCGTGGCACCTCGTTCCGACGTTCCTGAAGGTCGGGCTGTTCCCGGAACTAGAGGCCGCACCGCCGCTCATGCTGGTGGCATTCGTGGGCGCGTGTCTGATCTATCGCGAACTCCTGACGCGCTTTGTCGAGCGCTCGTGCTCCTGGCTGGGTGCTGCGGCTGGTCATGCCGCGCCGAACCTTATGCTCACCGCCTTCGTCGCGTGGGGGCTGGTCATTCTCGAGCGTCCGGAGGCGTGGCCGTGGTTCCCTGCGCCCGGAGGATTGGTGTTCCCGGCACTTGCCCTCGCGGCGGTTCTCGCGCTGCGGCGCCGCACTTCGACGGTTGCGGCTTGATGCGCGCCGACGGTAGCCGTTGATCGTTCCTGACACGACGCTGTCGGCAGCCGTGTGGCACAGTGACCATCCGCCCCCGTTATCTGTTGTTCATGAGGAATCCGATCCATGCCGAACTACGTCAAGGACAAGGTCATCATCGTCACGGGGGCCGCCAGCGGCTTCGGTCGCCTCGTCAGTGAAAAAACTGCCGCCCTCGGCGGCAAGCTCGCGTGTGCGGATATCAATGTGCAGCAGCTCGACGCGGTGGTGGCGAGCATCGCCAGCGCCGGCGGTGTTGTCGAAGGTGTCATCACCGATGTGACGCAGCTCGATCAGATGACCGAACTCGCCCAACACGCGCTGCAGCGCTTCGGCCGCATCGACGTACTCGTCAACAACGCCGGCATCATGCCGCTCGCGTTCTACGCGGATCACGCCAAGGCAACCGCAGCATGGAACCGCTGTATCGACATCAACATCAAGGGCGTGCTCAACGGCATCCTCGCGGTACACGATGTGATGATCGCGCAGGGATGCGGACATATCGTCAACCTGTCTTCGATCTACGGAAATTTTCCGGTGGTGGGCGCAGGCGTGTACGGCGCAACCAAAGCCGCGGTGAACTTTCTGTCCGAATCACTGCGTATGGAGTCGCAGGGCAAAATCAAAGTGACCATCGTCAAGCCGACGGGTGTGCCCGGCACCGCGCTGGGAGCTGGGATCGTCAACCCGGCGGCGATCGTCGGCATCCTTGGACATAACGCGCCGCGGTACCTGCAGACGATGCAGGCCTATGCAGCAGGAGAGCTGCCGCCCGAGTCATCAGATTCGAATCACATCGAGTACTACGCGCTCGAACCGGAATTCCTTGCCGATCAGATCGTTTATGCAATCAATCAGCCGTGGGGCGTATCGATTGGCGATATCACGGTGCGCGCTTCCGGTGATGGCTACATTTTGTAGGTGCGTTGCCAACACGTATGGTCGGAGTGAGTCATACGCTCGCCGCCAGCGCCTGGTCCAGATCCTCGAGTATGTCGTCGATGTGTTCGATCCCCACCGACAAACGAATGGCCTCGGGCGCAACACCGACCGCGACCTGTTCTTCGACTGACAGCTGCCGGTGCGTCGTCGACGCCGGATGGCACGCCAGCGACTTCGCATCGCCGATATTCACGAGCCGTTTGAACAGCTTCAGTGCGTCGTAGAACTTCACGCCGGCGGTGAACCCGCCGGTGACGCCGAACGTGAGAATGCTCGCGGCGCGCCCACCCATGTACTTACGCGCGAGCGCATTGTGCGGATTGCCGGCAAGGCCCGCGAAGTTCACCCAGTCGACCCTGCGGTGATCGGCCAGGAACTCGGCGACCTTCTGCGCGTTCTCACAGTGCCGCTCCATACGCAGTGACAGTGTCTCGATGCCCTGCATGATCTGCCAGGCGTTGAACGGGGAGATCGCGGAGCCGGTATTGCGCAGCGGCACCGTGCGGGCGCGACCGATGTACGCGGCGGCTCCGAAAGCCTTCACGTAGACCACGCCGTGGTACGACGCTTCCGGCTCGTTGAACATGGGATAACGTGCGGCATGCTGCGCCCACGGGAACTTTCCGGAGTCCACGATCGCACCGCCCAGCGTGGTGCCGTGCCCCCCCATGTATTTGGTGAGCGAGTGCACAACGATGTCGACGCCATGCTCGATCGGCTTCAACAGCACCGGGGTTGCGACCGTGTTGTCGCATATCGATGCAACACCATGCGCACGCGCCATCGCGGCGACCGCCGCCACGTCGACGATGTTGCCGGCCGGATTACCGATGCTCTCGAAAAACACCGCCTTGGTGCGCGCGTCGATCAGCTTCTCCAGATCGGCCGGCGAATCGCTTTTTGCAAAGCGCACCTCGATGCCCTGCCGCGGCAGCATGTGCGCGAACAACGTATACGTGCCGCCGTACAACTGCGGCACCGCGACGATGTTGTCGCCGACCTCCGCCAGGTTCAGCACCGCATAGTTGATTGCCGCGCTGCCGGCCGACACCGCCAGCGCCGCGACGCCGCGTTCGAGCTGCGCCACGCGTTGCTCGAGCACGTCCTGGGTCGGATTCATGATCCGGGTGTAGATATTGCCGGGCACAGCCAGGTTGAAAAGATCGGCACCGTGCTGGGCATTGTCGAACTCATAAGCCACGGTCTGAAACAGCGGCACCGCGACCGCCTTGGTCGTCGGGTCGCTCTGGTAGCCCGCATGGATGGCAATGGTTTCGTCGCGCATCGGATTTCCTCACGGAAAAAACCGCAGCCTAACTCGCCGCACCGGCGATCACAAAGCGCTCGCCAACCGCTCGAACGCGGTCGCAAATCGATCCGGATCGCTGGCAATACAGATACGCCGATCATGTTCCTCGTCGGCGTCGTCGCGCGGGCCGAAGACCATCGATGACGGCGCGATTCTGCCGCCGCCGCGACTTCCCGCACCGTTCGCGTCGTCAGCGGCAACACGACGGTGCTCGGCAGGATCGATCGCTTGGAGGCGTTATGTCTCATCAATCGCAAGTGCCGGAAGACTTCATGTACGACCCGGGGATCGATGATGGCGTAGAGTTCCGGGCACTGGAACTCGCAACCTATGGCAAGAGGTCGCTGAACTGACGCATCAATGTCTGGAGTCATCACGATGAAACTGCGCATTCTCGACGACAGCATCCGGCTGCGGCTCGACCGCGATGAGGTCGAGCACCTCGGCGCCGGCGGCGCCGTCGAAGGCGCCACCCGATTCCTCGGCGGCTCGCTGTCGAGCCTGGTAGAAAACGACTTCGAGTGCCTCGCCCCGCGCGATGGCGAAAGCCGGACGAATCGGGTCCGCAATTCGAAGGCACGAGAATGAGCAAGGACACCGCGCAACCCCGCGCAGATGCCGCGTCGCCCCGCGATCCAAACGTTGCGCCGTCGCCAGTGGATGGCGCAGCAATCGTCGCGCAGATCTGCCCCGGTGGGCGCCTCGTCAGCGCGACGCCGCTCGTCGGTGGAGTGTCGGCCGCGGTGCAGGGCGTCGATTTCGTGAGGCCCAACGGCGCAACTGAACGCATCGTCGTGCGCACACATCGCGACGTCGCCGGCAAACCGGACCGCAGGGGACGTGCGGCGCGCGAATACGCGCTGCTCGTAGTGCTGCACGCGCGGGGCGTTGCGGTGCCGCGACCGCGTCTGTTCGTGCCACCCGAGACACTCGTCGTGGACCGCGTCGAAGGCGACACCACGCTTCCCAACGATCCCACTGAGGCGCTCGCCGAGGCGCTCGCTGCGATCCACCACACTGCAACCGCGGGGCTGCCGGCGCTGCCGGTGTTCACCGATCCGATGCCGGCCTTGCGCGAGTGGTTGCCCGAACTCAGGGACCATCCGCGCATGCGCGCCGGGTGCGGGATTCACACGGAGGCCCCTCGTCTGCTGCACGGCGACTTTTGGCCCGGCAATGTGCTTTGGCAAGGCGCCGAACTCGCCGCTGTGCTCGACTGGGAAGATGCGGCGCTCGGCGATCCGCTATCCGATCTGGCGTGTGCGCGCGTGGAACTCGCGCGCATGACCGACGACGCCACCGCGGAGCGATTCACGCGCGCCTACGGCCGACGCTGCGCAATCGATGCGGACCGCCTGTGCTGGTGGGACGTGTTTGTGAGCACTGCTGCGCTCCAGTACATGGATGGGTGGGGCCTTGCGCCGGACATCCTCGCCTCACGGCGCGCAACCGCCTCGGCGTGGCAGGCGCGAGCGTTGTCGGCGCTCGGTCTGGGTTGACGCGGTCGCGGCGAAGCAGACGGCAGCGTTGAGTTTGCGCGCACTGTGGCATTCGGGTGCCGCCACAGCGCGCTCAAACTCAACATGGGTTTCCCACTTGGCCCGTAGTCGCGCCATACTCGGCTCGGAACGAGAAGGTGCGGTCAATTTTCCGCGTCGACACTCGATGCTCCGATAGCTGGTTCCAATCGCGTGTGAGCCTCGGCATGCACCCGAAGCTCCCATGACCTCAGCGCACTGCGAGACTGAACATGAATGAATTAGCACCTGTGGCAATGACCATTCAGCTGCTTGGCGGGCTGGCGCTCTTCCTCTACGGCATGGAGAAGATGACCGATGGGCTGAAGGCGGCTGCTGGCAAGCAGATGAATACGCTGTTGGCCAAGCTGACAGGAAACCGCATTCTGGGTGCCATCACCGGCGCCATCGTGACCGCAGTCATCCAGTCGTCGTCGGTGACAACGGTGCTCGTCGTGGGCTTTGTCAGTGCCGGACTCCTGACACTGGTGCAGTCGGTCGGCGTGATCTTTGGTGCGAACGTGGGCACCACGGTGACGGCGCAGATCGTGGCGTTCAACACGACCGCGCTCGCCTTCCCGTTCATCGCGATCGGGTTTGTAATGACCTTCGTTTGGAAGCAGGGCGTGGCGCGCCACTATG
>Ga0209254_10000069_pt1 | contig 61520 bp, 54 predicted proteins | sample FrelakmetDIP11DI_FD_187148 | JGI IMG/M metagenome (GOLD analysis project Ga0209254, IMG submission 187148) | Freshwater lake sediment microbial communities from the University of Notre Dame, USA, for methane emissions studies - DIP11 DI (SPAdes)... | ecosystem: Environmental > Aquatic >...
CTTCGGCACCGACGATGCCGTTATCGGCGTCACCACCGGAACCCTCGAGTATCTGAACCGCGAAGAATTACAGGGCGTGATCGGTCACGAGTTCAGCCACGTGCTGAATGGCGACTCGCGATTGAACCTGCGCCTGATCGCGATTCTCAACGGGATCCTGTTTCTTGGGCTCGTCGGACGCCTGCTATTGCACGGCGGCGCTCGATCCAGCGGCAGACGCGATTCGAATGGGTTGCCCATAATTGCGCTGGGTATCGGCCTGCTGGTAATCGGTTACGCCGGAACGATCTGCGGCAACCTGATCAAGGCTGCCGTGAGCCGTCAAAGAGAATTTCTCGCCGACGCCGCCTCGGTGCAGTTCACGCGTAATCCGCACGGGATCGCCAATGCGCTGAAAAAGATCGGTGGAGCGCCGAGCGGTTCGACGCTTTCAAACGCCCGCGCCAGTGAAATGAGCCACATGTTCTTCGGCCAGGCCATCAAGCTGGCCCTCGGTGGACTGACGGCAACGCATCCGCCTTTGCCGATACGCATCCACGCGATCGAACCGAACTGGGACGGGAAATTTCTCACCGGTGCTCCTGCCGGAGAATCGAGCGCTGCCGCGGAAGGCACCGTCGGTTTTGCCGCAGCTGCACCCGCAAGTGCGGGCGACATGAAGCATGCGCGCGATGGCATCGCGGCGCGTGTCGGCAATCCGACACCTGCCAGCCTGATCGAGGCGCAGGCATTGATCGGCGGTCTGCCGCAACGCTGCGTCGATGCCGCTCACGACCCGTTTTCGGCACGCGCGCTCATTTATGCGGTGTTGCTCCCGGAGGACACCGCGGCAGCAGATCAGCAGCGTCTGGCGCTTGCCAAGGTCACGGAGCCCGTGGTCATCGCGCATCTCGTCGAACTCGAATCCGCCGCGGCCGATCTCGACAATATGCAGCGGTTGACGCTGGTGTCGATGGCAGTGCCGGCGCTCAAGATGCTGTCGCGCCCGCAATACGTCCGGTTCGTCGCCGACGTCATTGCACTGATTCGCGCCGATCAGCGGATCGATCTGTTCGAATGGGTGCTGCACCGCGTGCTGCTGAAATCACTGAAGCCGCATTTTGAAGGTCCCGCGCCAGAGTCGATCCGTTATCACGATCTTGAAGCCGTGCGGCCACAGGTTGCGCAAGTGTTGTCGGCAATCGCCCGCGCGGGCACGAATGACACCGCCGCGCAGCAGCGCGCATTCATGGCAGGAATCGCAGCAATGTCGATCGACCTGCAATTCGACGCAGCGATTGATCCGAACCTGACCCGACTCAACGCTGCCTTGCGCGACCTGCGCGCGGTGCATCCGCTCGCCAAACCGCGGCTGATCAAAGGTTGTGCAGCCTGCGCATTGACGGACGGCGCAACAATGGACGAACGAGCATTGCTGATTGGCGTCGCCGCGACGATCGACTGCCCATTGCCACCGGATCTCACGCTGTAGAACGATCGCGTCGCCGCCGCTCGCGGCTTCCCTGATGGCGCCGAGTCGCTACAATGCCGCTTTCGTCGGCCACCCCGCATGGCAGAATCCCCAGTCGCCGCAGCTCCTCCGGAACCAGAGACTCAGCTGGCCGCGCTCGATCTTGGATCGAACAGTTTTCATCTCATCGTCGCGCAACAACACAACGGCCGGATTCAGGTCGTCGACAGATTGAAAGAAATGGTGCGGCTCGCCGCGGGCCTCGACGCCGACGACACCCTGTCGCGTGCCGCGATGGATCGCGGGTTCGAATGCCTGTCTCGGTTCGGTCAGCGGCTGCGCCATCTCAACGCCGACAGCGTCCGGGTCGTCGGCACCAATACGCTACGCAAAGCGCGCAACGGCTGGGAATTCATCTCGCGCGCGGAGCAGGTGATCGGTCATCCGATCGAAATCATCTCGGGCCGCGAAGAGGCACGGCTGATCTACAAAGGCGTCTGCTACGCAATGGGTCCGGCGGCCGATCGCCGCCTGGTCATCGACATCGGCGGCGGCAGCACGGAATTGATCCTCGGTCGCGGCTACGAACCCGAGCTGATGGACAGCCTGTATATGGGTTGTGTATCGATGTCCGAGCGGTTCTTCGACACAGGTGAACTGAAGGCGAGTCGGTTTGCCGCCGCAGAACTTGCCGCCCGTCAGGAACTCGAGCCCGTCGAGGCACTGTATCGACGCCGCGGCTGGGACAGCGTCATCGGCACTTCCGGCACCATCCACGCGATCAACGACGTGGCACGCCAGTTGACGGGCGGCGGCGAAGGACTGACGCCGGCGGCGCTCACCGAGATCACCAAAGCGCTGATCGCGGCGCGCCACATCGATCATGTGTCGCTCGCCGCTCTGCCCAGCGAACGGACTCCGGTTTTCCCCGGCGGAATTGCGATCCTGCGGGCGATCTTCGAGGGACTCGGCATCGAGCGCCTGACGGTATCAAGCGGCGCGCTGCGCGAAGGGCTCATGCAGGAACTGATCGGTCGTGTGCGTCACGAGGATGTGCGCGAACACAGTGTTGCCGATCTGGCACACCGCTACCACGTCGACGAGTCCCATGCGCACAAAGTCGCCGAAACGGCGCAGATGCTGCTGGCGCAGGTCGCAACTGCCTGGCAGCTGCACGACGACGAACACGAACGACTATTGCGTTGGGGGGCGGTACTGCACGAGATCGGCATGGATGTGTCGCACAGTCAGTATCACAAACACGGCCACTACCTGCTGCAGCACATGGATCTGGCGGGTTTTTCGCAAACCGACAAAGTACGTCTTGCACTGCTGGTACGCGCGCATCGGCGCAAGTTTCCGAAACTCGAGTTCGATCAGATCGATGCCGATGAACGCACGACGCTGACGCGCCTCGCGGTGCTCTTGCGCCTCGCGGTCGTGCTGCGGAGAAACCGGGTCGGCGAGGTGCTGCCGCCGATCACCCTGAGCGTCGACGCGACCCGGCTGACGATCACGTTCCCAAGCCTATGGCTCGATGCTCACCCGCTCACGCGCCTCGATCTGGAACAGGAATCGCAGTTTCTCGAAGCAACGTTGCTGCGACTGGCGGTGACGGGCTGAAAGCCAGGTGAAAGTGACGACCGCCCGATTATCAACCGGCGGCTAATCGGGCGGCGCGCCACCGGCGCGAACAGGTTGCACGCCACTGACCTCGGCCAGAGTTTGTAACAGCACATCTTGCGCACTGCGGCGCCGCGCGGAACCGGGTCGAAGCCGCTTGTAGCGTCCGTCGGATTGCAGCACCCACGCCTGGCAATTATCGGCGATGTACAGGTCGAACGATTCGTCGATCACCCGCCGTAACAAAAGACGATCTTCGATCGGAAATGCGGTCTCGACTCGGCTGAAGAAGTTGCGTTCCATCCAGTCCGCGCTCGACAGATACACCTTCGGGTCGCCACCGTTTTCGAAGTAGTACACCCGGGCATGTTCGAGGAAGCGGCCGACGATCGATCGCACCTGAATGTTCTCGGATACACCGGGTATGCCAGGGCGCAGCGCGCACATCCCACGCACGATCAGGTCGATTTTGACGCCCGCTTGCGACGCCCTGTACAGCGCCTGGATGACCTGCGGGTCGATCAACGCATTCATCTTCGCCATCACGCGCGCCCGCTGGCCTTTGGCCGCCTGCTCCGCTTCATGCGCGATCAGATCCAATACGGAGCGGTGCAGCGTGAACGGCGCCTGCAGCAGCTTTTTCAGGCGTCCCGGACGTCCCATCGCGGTAAGCTGATGAAAGACTTTCTGCACGTCCTCGCCGATGGCCTTGTCACACGTGAACAGCCCGTAGTCGGTGTACACGCGCGCGGTGCGGGGATGATAGTTACCGGTTCCCAGATGAACATAACGCCGCAGCACGCGGCCTTCGCGCCGGATCACCATGCTCATCTTGGCGTGCGTCTTGTGGCGGACAACCCCATAGACGACCTGCGCGCCGGCGGCCTGCAGCTGGTTGGCGAGCTCGATATTGGCTTGTTCATCGAACCGCGCGCGCAGCTCGATCACGACCAGCACGTCTTTGCCGGCATTCGCCGCATCGACCAACGACTTCGCGACGGTGGAGTCGAACCCGGTTCGGTATAGCGTCTGACGAATAGACAATACATCGGGATCGGCCGCCGCCTGCCGCAGAAAATCTACCACGGGTGCAAACGTCTGAAACGGATGATGCAGCAGCAGATCGCCTTTACGTATCGCCTCGAAGATATCGTTAGTCTCTTTCAGGATGCTCGGCAGTCCCGGCGAGAAGCCGGGAAATTTCAGGTCGGGACGATCCACCAGATCCGGCAACGCCGACAGTCGGTTCAGATTCACCGGACCACGGCACAAATAGATGTCGTTGTCGGTGAGTCCGAACTCGGCGACCAGCGAAGCGATTATCGCCTGTGGCGCATCGGCCGCAATTTCCAGGCGCACTTCGTCACCGAAGCGTCGCGCGGGCAACTCGCCTTCGAGGGCGCGCAGCAGGTCATCGACTTCCTCTTCATCGACGAAGAGATCGCTGTTGCGGGTAACCCGGAACTGATAACACCCGGTTACCTTCATGCCGGGAAACAGATCGCCGACGTTGGCGTGGACGATCGATGACAGAAAGACAAAATCATATGGCGACTGCGCTACGGATGCGGGCAATCGGATCAGCCGCGGCAGCGAGCGTGGTGCCTGTACGACCGCTTTGCCGCTTGCGCGACCGAACGCGTCTTTGCCTTCGAGCGTGACAATGAAGCTGAGGCCTTTGTTCAACACTTTGGGAAACGGATGGGCCGGATCCAGCCCGAGCGGGCTCAATATCGGCGCCAGATCGTGCGTAAAGTAGTTACGCAGCCATTGGCTCTGCTTCGAATTCCAACGGTCGCGCGGGATGAAACGGATGCCCTCCGCGTCGAGCCGCGGCAGCAACAGCTCGTTCAGCACACGATACTGTTCGTCGAGCAATTCATGCGCGACCTGCGTGATTGCCCCCAACTGTTCCGCCGGTGACAGATTGTCGGGACCACGCTGAGTAACGCCGAACGCCTGCTGATGGATCAGGCCCGCGACACGAATCTCGAAGAACTCATCGAGATTGGCGTTGGCGATGCACAAAAACGACAACCGCTCGAGCAACGGCACGTCGTCGTCTTTCGCCATGTCGAGCACGCGCCGATTGAACTCGAGCTGCGACAACTCGCGGTTGATATAGAGCTCGGGGCTCGAGAGATTCAACCTTGGTGCGTTCATCAGGTGCGCATTGTGCGGGTCGTGGCCGGCAGCAGAGCTTATCATGGCGGCATTAGGTGACCACGAGATGTCAGATGCGTGACGAGGTCTTCCGCGATCCGCGGCGTCAGATCGTGGACTTCGTGTTCGATGAATCGATAGCCGCCGCGTTCCCCGACATGATTCGACGCTCGGTCCCCGGCTACGAAACCGTAGTTCCGATGAGCGGCCTGATCGCGGCGCGCCATGCACGATCCGGCGGTCGTTGCTACGACCTCGGTTGCTCGCTGGGTGCGACGTCGATGGCGATCCTGCGTCAATTGGAAACACCGGACTGCCGCATCATCGCGGTCGACAACTCCGCCGCAATGCTGGATCGAGCGCGGGCGCTGCACGGCAATGAATCCCGCATCGAGTGGCTGCATGCAGACCTGCGCGACGTCGCCATCGAGAATGCGTGCGCGGTGGTCATGAACTACACGCTGCAGTTCGTGCCGAGCGACGACCGACTCGATTTGCTCACGCGCATCAGACACGCGATGGATCCGAGTGGCGTCTTGATCGTCTCTGAAAAAGTGTGCTTCGACGACGCGTGGGAACAGAGCTACTTCGACCACACCCACGTCGCGTACAAACGCGCCAACGGCTACAGCGCGCTCGAAGTTGCGCAGAAACGTTCGTCGCTAGAAAAGGTGCTGGTTCCGGACCGCATCGAGGAGCACGAGGCGCGCTTTCGCGCGGCCGGATTCGGCCGGGTCCACACCTGGTTCCGCTGTCTGAACTGGGCGTCATTCGTTGCCATGCCGTGACCAACGATCGATCACTGTCGACAATCTGGAATCGAGTATTCGAGTCGCTGCCACAGTGGCGCACGGTAGTTCCGTTGCTCAAGCGGAACATTGCCGATCACGGCGACAGCCGCAGTTGGCTCGACACGATCACAGCACTGCCGCGCATCACAACCGATGACGTCGAGATCGACTCGACCATTCGAATCGGCAGCGCCGCCGACTGCGGCGCCGATGAGCAAGCGCTACTGCGCAATGGCTTGATGGCGCTGCAACCCTGGCGAAAAGGTCCTTTTTCACTGTTTGGGGTGGACATCGATTCGGAGTGGCGCAGCGACTGGAAGTGGCAGCGCGTCGCGCCTCATCTGAGTTCGTTGGCGGGGCGCAGGGTGCTCGACGTCGGCTGCGGCAACGGCTACTACGGCTGGCGCATGTGCGCCGCGGGTGCGCAGTGTGTCGTCGGCGTCGACCCGACGCTCGTTTACCTGATGCAGTACCTGGCGATCCTGAAATATCTCGTGCCCGCACGCCCACAACTCGTCAATGCGCTGCTACCCGCGCGGCTCGAAGATCTACCCGCGGCAAGCGCCGCCTTCGACACCGCGTTTTCGATGGGGGTGCTGTACCACCGCAGGGACCCGCTTGCGCATCTGCGCGATTTGCACGCGCACCTGCGGCCGGGCGGCGAACTTGTGCTCGAGACACTGATCCTGAACGAGGCGTCGACCCAGGTGCTGACGCCGCCAGACCGCTATGCGCGGATGCGTAACGTCTGGCAGATCCCGGATGCGGCAACGCTCGAGCGATGGCTCATCGACGCCGGCTTCAGCTCGGCACGCAGTGTAAACAGCACCGCCACCACCCGTGCCGAACAGCGAACGACCGCATGGATGCAGTTCGAATCACTCGATGCGGCGCTGGACCCTGACGACTCCACGCGCACGATCGAAGGTTATCCGGCACCCATCCGAAGTATTGTGATCGCACAGAAGTGAGTGTGGCGCTGAAGCAGCGCGCCGACGATCAGATGAGGCGGCGTTTGCGCTCGGCGTCGGGCGAGGGTCGCACCTCGCGCTCGACCGTCACGCTGAACGGCGCGCCCACGATGAACGCTTCGGTCATCTGGTGCGCCTGATCGTCGGTATATTGCCGCGGCGGATGTTTGCAGAAATACGCCGCCGGACCATCGAGCACACCACTTTGGCCGCGTTCGAGCGCGAGCTTGGCACAGCGGACCATGTCGATCGCCACACCGGCCGAGTTAGGCGAATCTTCAACCGAAAGCCGCAGCTCCAGGTTCATCGCGACATCACCGAACAGCTTTCCCTCCATGCGGAGGAAACAGACTTTGTTGTCTTTCTGCCACGGCACATAGTCGCTCGGGCCGATGTGGATGTTGTCGTCGTCGAGTCGTTCTTCGGCGACCGATTGCACGGCTTCGGTCTTCGATGTCTTTTTCGAACGCAGCCGCGATCGGTTCAACATGTTCAGGAAGTCGGTGTTGCCGCCGGTATTCAACTGATAGGTCCGCTCCAGCTTGACGCCACGCTTGTGGAACAGATCCGTCAGCATCCGATGGGTGATCGTCGCGCCGAGTTGCGCCTTGATGTCGTCGCCGATCAGCGGCAGCCCACGATCGCGGAATCGCTGCGCCCAACCGGCATCGCTGGCGATGAACACCGGCATACAGTTGACGAGCGCAACGCCTGCCTCGAGCGCACATTCGGCGTAAAAACGCGCGGCTTCCTCTGAACCGACCGGAAGATAGTTCAGCATGACCTCGGCGCGCGCAGCGCGCAGCGCCGCGACAACTTCGTCATGATCCGCTTCAGGGACGTTGGCACGCACGAACGTCTGATGATCGGGATAGTCCTCGAGATGTTCGGAGAACCCATCGAGGATCCGGCCCATCCGCACCTTGACGCCGCTGTTCGGCAGCGTCGCGCAGAAAACGGTCGTGCAATTGGGTAGCGCGAAGACGGCTTCATTGACATCGCGCCCGACCTTTCGAGCATCGATGTCGAAGGCGACGACGACTTCCATATCCGTCGGTCCGTAGTCACCGATGCGCCAGTGCATCAAGCCAACGGCGTTTTCCGGCGTCTTGTCGCGGTAATAGTGGACGCCCTGAACCAGTGAGCTCGCACAATTGCCGACGCCAACGATGGCAACCCTGATGGGGCTCATCCTCATTTCTCCTACAGCTCGACCCGCGAGGGTGAGACCAGGTGGCTGATGTTTGCAGGGCGCTAGGGTACTTGGTCGCGGGTGGAATTTCGATGGTAGAGTAGCCGCCTCCAGTCGCTTCAAACCCCCATGCCAGAGTCGATATCACCGGAACTCGTAGCGCTGCGCGATCGCTGCGAACGCTTCGCCCGCGACGTCCTCGTTCCCAACAAGGCCACGAGGGTCGGTGGATCAGGCGCGGCAGACGTGCGTTCGACGGTCACCGGCGCGTCTCGCGCTGCAGGCATTTTTGCAATGACGCAACCACGCGCGTTCGGCGGCACGGAAGCGGGGCTGCTCGCATTGACAGTGGTTCGCGATACCCTCGCCGGGTTCAACACCGGCCTGGGCCACTATGTATTCGGACCGGGTCCGGGCGTTCTTGCGGACTGCGTGGAGCCGTTGCGCTCCCGCTATCTGATGCCGCTGCTCGCCGGCGAAAAACGCGCGGGATTTGCGTTCACGGAGCCCGATGACGCCGCGCACTTTACCCGCGCCGTGCCGAGCGCCGATGGCCTGCGCGTCACCGGCCAGAAGTCCTATGTCACCGGCGGCGGCAACGCCGATTTCTTGAACGCGCTGGTGGACATCCCGGGTCAGGGTCGGGCGATGCTGGTGATCGATACCGCCGCACCCGGCGTAATTCTCGAGCGCAGATTCGCTTCGCTCGATGGCAGTCACCATGCGGCTTTTCGTTTTGATGCTGTGCTGGTGCCGGCGACCCACATCATCGGGCGTCCCGGTGAAGGACTTCCGCGAGCCATGCGGCAGATCGGCGATACGCGCCTGGCCATCGCTGCCGAGGCGGTTGGGCTGGCTCGTTGGGCTGTCGAGTTCACCGCGCAACATCTCAAGGCCCCGCATCATTCAGGCGAACCGCTGGGCAGTCGCGAAGGGGTGCGACTGCGCTACGCCGATCTCCGGATTCGCACCTACGCGGCGCGCAGCATGCTGTATCGAACCGCGCGCCTGGGCGAGGCTGGCGCGAACATCGTCAACGAAGGGATTGCGTGCAAGGTATTCGCGACCGAAACCGTCAGCGACGTGGTCGATGGCGCAATTCAGCTGGTCGGAGGCAAGGCGCTGACCGTCGGGCACCCGCTGGAACAACTGTATCGCGAGGTCCGCGCGCTGCGATTGGCCGAAGGCGCCAGCGACGTTCTGCGGCTCAATCTGGCTCGCGGTAGCCTCGACCTCGAAAAAGGAGTGTTGTGATGCGACGAGTCATCGTTGTGTTGGGTACGGTCGCGATGTTCGGCGCAGCGGGTTGTCAGTGGATCAAGCCCAGCGCGGGCGGCGCGCAGGTGCGGGAAGCGACTGCTGCGGACGTCGGCGCGTGCCAGGAGGTCGGCACCGCATCGGGCACGACCAAAACATCCCTCGGCCTGCCGCGCAATAAAGACGTAATACGCAACGAGCAGGTGACGCTCGCACGCAATCGAGCCTCCGAGATCGGCGGCGATACGATCGTCGAGAGCGGTCCGGCGACGGGGGGCACCCTGAACTTCATCGTCTATCGCTGCCGCTGAGCGTGCGCCGGTTGCACGGCGGGGAGCGTGCGCCGGTTGCACGGCGGGGAGCGTGCGCCGGTTGGACGGCGCGGAGCGTGCGCCGGTTGGACGGCGCGGAGCACGCAGCGGTTGCCCGCCGGGAATCCTCTACTCTGAGCTTTTCTGGCCGTGTCGTTCGCGATTCTCTTCGCGCAACGCCGCCGATTTGCGCAGCAATACATAAACCGCCCCTGCGCCACCGTGGCGTCGTTCGGGGTGGTGATAGGCAAGTACCTCGGGCATCTGCGCCAGCCAGGCAATCACGTAACTCTTGATCCGCGCCGGTGTCGGGCTGCGCTCACCCCGGCCGTGATTGATCGACACGCACCGCCAGCCCCGTGCCTGTGCCATTCGCACAAAATTGAACAATTCGTTGCGGGATTCCTTGACCGTCTTGCGATGCAGATCGAGTTGGCCTTCCAGCGGGTATTGGCCCAGGCGCAGCTTCTTGAAGACGCCTTCCTGGACACCATCCTTCTTCCAACTGACGAGCTCGTGCGGCGCGAGCTGTGCGACCTCCCCCAGCGTCAGATAGTTGGGATCGACCAGGGCCGCTCGCTCGGTTTCAGCCCCTTCGCGCCGGGCGCGTTGGCTAAGTGTCGGGCCGGTGCGCGGCGTCGCTGGTTTCGGCGGAATCTTCAGCCGTGCGACATCGGTCATCGCGGCACGAAACAGCTCCTCGTCATCACTCTTTTCGCGCATCACACCTGAGTCCTCACACCGGTATCGATGGATAGACAGCTGACCGGGTGCCCGGGTTCGCCCGGTTCTGTTCGTCGTGATAACTGAACACCAGCGAGCACTTCAAAGCGTCCGTCTCGTTACGACCCGCCGCATGAAAAAGCCGGCAGTGGAAGAACAACATATCGCCCGCATCGAGTTCGACCATCTGTGCTTGCGCGATCAGCGCCTGGTTCTCCGGCAGATCGGTGCGCAGAAACAACGCTTGATCGTAGCGCAGCGCGTCGATTTCGAGCCGGTGGCTGCCAGGGATCACCAACAACGCCCCATTGGCCTTACGTTCGGGCCCGAGTGCCAGCCAGGTCGATATCAGATCCGGGCGCTGGAAAGCCCAGTAGCGGATGTCCTGATGCCACGAAGTCAGGCTCGAATATTTCGGGTGTTTGGTCATGATGCAGTTGTGATGACACTGCGAAACCCACGGTGCGACGCCGCCGAAAAAACTCGTCAGTCGACGCGCCACCCGCACATCGCGCGCCCAGGCGCGTAGCAGGGCATCACGCGAATACGCATGTAACAACCGTCGCGGCGTCAAGCCGCCTTCATCAAGACGCTGCTTCGGTGCCCCGGGATAGCCGGTATCGGCTTCGAACTCGACCGGGCCCTGCAACGGGTCGAGCAGCGTCGATACCAGTGCGCGCAGCGTCTCTACTTCCGCTGCGCTCGCCAATTGCCGTACTACGAAAAACCCGTCGCGGTGAAACCGCTCGGCTTCAGATTGCTGCATTGACGCGGCCATGATGTTCCGGGGGTGGGTCAGCGCGCATTATCGCATTGTCGAAGCGGACCCAGCGGTTCGTCCATGATGCATCGGCGCGCGGTGCGACCTCGGTCGCTTTTTCAAGCGCGCCCGAGTCGTTACGCCTGCTCGATCGCCCAAGGACGCACCCGTTGTGCGCGGATGCGCAGGATCACCCGCTCACCGACTCCGTCGAGACGCGCCCGCATCTGCTGCGCCGCCTCCGCGCCGACATAGCGGCTGATGATCGAGCCGATGATCGCGCCGTCCGTATCAGCCACAATTTCGACGATGCCTTCGATGGCAACACCTCGATAAGGCATCTCCTTCGTATCGACGATGAACGAAATTCGCGAGTCCTGCCGCACGTTGCGCGCCTTGTTCCGCAGCGCCGGCGTCGAAACCACGATGTCTTCGTCGATGAAGCCGTACCACGTCGCCGACGTAATCGGATGGCCATCTGGCCGCAGTGTGGAAATCACACACGGCACTCGCATTGCCTCAAGGAAGCCGCGAACTTCTGGAGTGATCGCACGTTGCGCCATTTGCTTGTCGTCCTGGGTGTTGCGTAGAAATAATGCAGCGTGACGCCCGAAGCCAGCGCAGCCGACTCGTCATTCCACGCCCGGAAACTGCCACAACGAATGTGGGCGTCGAGTGTACCAACGCGCCATTGACGCTACCCGCCCGCCACCAGCGCTGCAGCGTCGCGACGCTCCTGCAACTGCCGGACGATGATTGCATGCCGCTCGCGGTCCAGCCGGTAGCCCATATACATCGACACACCGACGAGCACGAGCGCGCCTGACGCCGGACCCGACAGCAAGCCCATGCTCCAGAGCGTCTCGGGCGCTACCGTGCCTGCGACGGCGCCCTTCGGGAAATGGATGAAATCCAGGATCGCGCCACCGATCAACACCCCGACTGCGGAGGTCACCTTGCGCGAAAACGAGCTTGCCGCAAAGACGATGCCTTCGCGACGTTCTCCGACTTCGAGTTCGTGCTCATCCACGATATCCGCGAACATCGAACTGACGCTCGAATAGATCATCGGCACCATAGAAACGGCGACGAAGTTCGACGCCGCGATCAACCAGAACAACACCGGCGCGCCATTGGCCGGAAACCAGTCCGGATCGAAGAGCCGCAGCGTGATCAGCAGATTGCCGAGGATCACGCCAACGAATGCGCTGACGACCAGCGTCATTTTTTTGTCGAGCCACCGCGTCACGCTCGGCACGAGCGCCGCGCCGACAAATAGCCCAGCGAGCGCGAACGGGCCGAGCAGCGAGGACTGTTCAGTGGTGAGGCCCCAGAAGTGCAGCCCCATGTAGGGCGTGAACACGCCGTCGATTGTCAGCACCAACGTCGCCAGCATGCCGCCAAAAAAAATCGACCGAAACGAAACGTTGCCGAACACCTGGCGGACTTCGCGCAGCAACTGCGGAAACGAGAATCGGTGCTGCTGCGCGACGCGCTCCGGCAGAAAGGCGATTTCACGCCAAGTACCCGCGACGCAGACCGCGATGGCCACCACCATGCCGATACTGAAATACAAGCCAAGATCCGCATAGCCTGCGGGATCCAACATGCCGGGATTGAACTGCTCGGTAGTCGGGAAAAACACCCGGTAAGCGACGATTGTCGCAATGGTTCCACCAACCGCGCTGAACAGCACGTTGATCGCGTACAACGTAGAACGCTGCGCGTAGTCGCGCGCCATCTCGGCGCCAAGCGCCGTCAGCGGCAGCGCGAAACAGGACATCGTGGCTCGCGCGAGAATCAGAAATAACGTCAGCCAGAGGAACGCCTGCAGCGGGGATAAGTCGGCCGGCGGATTGAACAGCGCAAAAAAGAAACACGCCAACGGGACCGCTGCCAGAACAATGAAGGGGTGACGTCGCCCCCAACGCGTGCGGGTGCGATCGGAGACGGCGCCGATGACCGGGTCCAGCACCGCATCGAAGATCAGCGACACGAACATCGCAAGCCCGGTGAGCGTGCCGGACACCCCGATGATCTGCTGGTAGTAGAAGATCAAAAAAACGGCGAAGCCTGTGTTGTACAGCGCTTCGCTGACCTGGCCGAACGCATAGGCGCACATCGTTCCGAAGCCGAGCTTGCGCGCCGGCACCGGCGTGACCGAAACCTCCACGCTTGCGCTAGGCTGCGGCACTAGCTGACTCGGCTGCCATCGCGACGTTGGCCTCCACCCGGAGGTCTGCTGCAAGGTACTTGCCGGCGATGAAGTAGTGCGCGGCCGCCCAGATATTGACCAACGAGGCCAGCAACAGCGCGTAGCGCAGTGCTTCGTTGCCGAACCTCGGAATCAACAGATCGTTGACGATCCCCACCACAGTGGGGCCCAGGCCAAGACCGACGATGTTGATGATGAACAACAGTACCGCGGCGGCGACCGAGCGCATCCTCAATCCAACCAGCCCCTGCGTCTGCGAAAACGTCGTCGCCTGGTAGAAGTTGCCCAGCATCACCGGAATCATCAGCAACAACAGCGTCTGGACGGCGGTCGGTGCAAAAAAGACCGCAATCGAAAACGGCGCACTGATCAGCAGCGCCACTGCAACAATCCACAAATACCAGCGCGTATCGCGACTGCCCCAGCGATCGGCGAGATAGCCTCCGGCCACGATACCGATACCGCCGGGAATACCCAGGATCAGACCGAGCCAGGTGCCGATCTCACCGGTTGACATGCCGTGGGAGCGGATCAGAAACGACGGCATCCAGGTGACCAGGCCATAACCAACGAACGCCGTCAGCGCGGCGCCGAACGCCAGATGCCGGAACGACCGCTTCGCCAGCAGATACCGCAGCGTCTCCACAATGCCGGGCTGATCGACGCTGACCGCGCGCCCCTCGGCCATGCCGCGCTGAGGTTCCTTGATTGTGTATCGCACCAGCAACGCAAGCGCGAGTCCGGGGAGACCGACGACAAAAAACGCAACCCGCCAGCCAAAGAACTCGTTGATCCAGCCGCCCGCGAGAAAGCCGAACAGGATCCCGATCGGTATACCGAGCGAATAAACACCCAACGCCGTCGCACGCGATTTGGCGGGGTAATAGTCTGAGATCATCGAATGCGCGGCGGGTGAACACCCGGCTTCGCCGACACCGACGCCGATTCGAGCGATCAGCAGATGCCAGAAGTTAGTCGCTACGCCTGACAACGCCGTCATGGCGCTCCACACCGTCAGCGAGACTGCGATCAGATTGCGCCGATTGCTGCGATCGGCATATCGCGCGATCGGAATGCCCAGCGTTGCGTAGAACGCCGCAAACGCAAATCCGGCGAGCAGACCCATCTGCGTATTCGACAAACCAAGATCGAGCATGATTGGCTCGATCAGGATGGACAGAATCTGGCGATCAATAAAATTGAACGTATAAACAACCACCAGAACACCGAGCGCGTACCTCCGCTCCGTATCGTTGATCTTGATCAAATTGGATTCCCCGGTTTACGACGTTGCGCATCCGGCCCTAGCCGGGACCATTCGACGTCGGCTATTTGCCGATCTGCGTCTTCAGGAGTTTTTCGATCTTCTCGCCGTACGGTGGCCGCAACCCGGCGAGGCTCGCGACGTCTATTTTCGACTGCGTGAATATCGACTTTGCATGACTGAACGTTCGGAAGCCGTCGTACCCGTGGTAGGCGCCCATGCCCGATGGGCCGACCCCCCCAAACGGCAGGTCTTCCTGTGCGACATGCATGATCACATCGTTCACCGTCACGCCTCCCGACGTGGTGTGCGACAACACGCGTTGTTGTTCGCGCGCATCCGTGCCGAAGTAGTACAGGCCAAGCGGACGGGCGTGTTCGTTGACGTAGTCGACGGCTTCGGAAACGTCATCGTAGCCACGCACCGGCATGAGTGGGCCGAAGATCTCGTCCTGCATCACCTTCATGGAATCGTCAGCGCCGAGGATCAGTGTCGGCGGAATCTTATGGTGCGGCTGCTGACGAAAGTCTTCGTTGGCCGGGTTTATTTCGATGACCTCGGCACCCTTTTGTTTTGCATCTTCGACATAGTCGTTCAAGCGATCGTAGTGACGCTGGTTGACGATCGACGTGTAGTCGTCGTTGTCGATCAGGCTCGCGAACATCTTTTTGACCGAGCGCTGTGTCGCCTCGACGAACTCGCCGATGTTCTCCTTCGGTACGAAGACGTAGTCGGGTGCGAGACAGATCTGGCCCGCGTTCATCATTTTGCCGGCCATGATCGCGTCGGTGGTTTTTTCGATGTTCGCCGAACGGCCGACGATTACCGGCGACTTGCCGCCGAGTTCAAGCGTAACCGGCACGAGATTTTCGGCCGCCGCGCGCATGACATGTCGAGCGACCGATGTGGCACCGGTGAACAACAGATGATCAAACGGCAAGCCCGCGAAATCCGCGCCAGTCTGCGGGCCGCCGACGATGACGGCAATTTCGAGTTCATCGAAGACGCTCGCGATGATCTCGGCCATCACCTGCGACGTTGCGGGCGTATATTCCGACGGCTTGATCATGCAGCGATTGCCCGCCGCGAGCACCCCGGCGAGCGGCGTAAACGTCAGGTTGACCGGAAAGTTCCACGGACTGATGACACCGACTACACCGAGCGGCTGGTATTCGACGCGCGCCTTCGCGCCAAGCAGGTTCAGCGGAAAGTCGACCTTACGCTTCTCTGGTTTCATCCAGCGCGCCAGATGTTTGCGCGCATTCTTCAGCGGTCCGATCGACGCCGCGATATCGGTGAACAACGACTGTTGTCGCGAACGGTGTCCGAAGTCTGCCGACATCGCGTCGACCAGGCGCTGTTGATGATCCACCAACACGCTGATCGCGCGATCGAGGCGATCGATGCGGGTTGCAGCGGTGACTTCCCCCTCGCGCAGATAGTTCTGGCGCTGCCGTTGCAGCACGTCGAGCATCGTTATCCGATCTGTTTCTTGCATCGTCCTATCCCCCGTCGAACATCACTCGTGTCGGTTCAGTTGTGTGCTGGCACTTCAGCGCTTTTATTGCTGCTCTGGCATTTCTGCAGGGCGTCTCTGCACGGCGTCGAGTTCGTCCGCCGCACCCATGAATACCTCGCGTCGCCGTTCAATCCCCTGCATCGGTCCCCCGCATCGACGCCGGATCATACCCAAATCTTGCCGCGTGAGAGGGGCGTCCTCGCCCCCGGGAGCGGCGTCCGCGCGCGCATTGGCGGTCTTGAAAGGATGCTTGTTCAGCGTGCTTTTAGGGCGCAAAAATGAGACCGCGATCGAGGGTTTCGATCTCCACCAATTGCCCGTTCTCAAAGCGCAGCAGGCGGCGCAAGCGGTGTGGTCCGAGGTCGTAGATCCATTCCTCAACGACGATGCTCCATAGCGCCGAATAGCCGGCAATGGCATAGCCCGTATTGACTCCCTGGAAGACTGTTCTGACGTGCCGCTCGATGGGTTCTCCGCAGCGTTGCAGCACTTCGTAGGTCCACTGCCCTTCTGCGACCAGCCCGATACCACAGCGCATGGCATAAGCCGGGGTCGCCGCCAGAACGGCGATCGCCAATAGGACTGAGACCCAAAAACGACACATTGATCGAGTCTGCTGCAATACGTTGATGAATCCTACCGCCCGCAGTTGAACGGCGCCTCAACGGCGAGACCCGATCGGGCAACTACACTTTCGACATGAACCGCATTTATCTCCTCCGCCGCGTCCTGCTATCCGCCGCGCTATTGACGTCGTACATCGCCGGCGCACCGGCGGCTGCCGCGGTCAATCTGGATACGGCCCTCGATCCCACCGACGTCACCGCATCGCTGATGATTCAATCGGCGGAATCTGAATCGGTCGCGCCAACGGCGTCGCTGTTCCGCAGCTACACCGCCAGCCGATCGGAGACCGAACGCTACAACCAGGCCTACTGGTTCAAACTCAATCTCGTCAACGACTCGCCAGTGTCCGTTTCCCGCCTCCTCGAGCTGACGCACGGCCGACTTTCGCTGCTGGTCGCGCACTTGCAGTTGTACGACACCCAGCGCGAACTCCTCCGAACCGGAGTTGGCCTACCGGTCAACACGCGCGCCGCGAGCTTTCCAAACGCCGTGATACCCATAGAACTGCCACCGAATAGCCAGGCGACCCTGCTGATATTCGCCGCATCGCGCGACAACATGGTGCTGTCGGCGCGTCTGTGGACCGAAGCCGGATTCAGCGCCCACGAGTTGCACCATGGACTGCTCGTTGGCGCCGGATTCGGTGCGCTGCTCGTGCTCGGCGTCTACAACCTCGTCATCTTTCTGATCACGCGCGCGCTGAATTACGCGCGCCTGTCGGCGTTGCTGCTTTGTATCGCGTTGTGGCAGGCGATCGGCCACGGCTACGCGGGTCTGTTGTTGTGGCCCGACGCGCAGTGGCTTGCAATACGCGCACTACCAGCGGTAATGCCGCTCACGCTGGCGGCGTTGATCAGCTTCGGGCGGGGGTATCTCAACATCGATTCGCGCGGCCGCATCGGCCGCGTGCTGCGCGGCTACCAGTACCTGACTATAGGCGCCGTCACTTTGTTGTTCGCCTGGCCTGAGCCTGCGTTGTACATGCCCTGCGCGCTCGTGCTGACACCAAGCGCATTGCTGCTCTTAGGTCACGCTGGTGCAGGTATGCGCGCAGGCGACGCGAACGCACGACGTTTTGTCGTCGCGACCAGCCCGCTCATTCTGACTATGGTGGTCGCCGCGACAGCACGTGTTCTCGGCACCAGCCTGGAAGCGAGCGCCGTTCAATCTCTAATTCTGTTCGCAAGCATATTTCTCGGCGTGATGTTGGCAATCGCGCTGGCGCAGCACATAGCGGTGCTGTCCAGCGATCGCCGCGACGCGCACCACGCGGCACTGCTTGCCAAACTGCGCGCCCGGGAGTCGGAACTCAAAGCTGATCTCGCTGAGCAGGACAATCAGGCGAAGACATCGTTCCTCGCGACGATGAGCCATGAGATCCGCACACCTATGAACGGCATTCTCGGCATGGCGGAACTCCTCCTCGGCACGCGACTGGATGAACAACAGAGCTACTACATTGCAACCCTGCAGCGCTCGGGCGAAGCGCTGATGAACATCCTCAACGATGTGCTCGACTACTCGAAAGCCGAGGCGGGCCGTATGGAGTTGGAGATCGTCACGGTCGATCTGCTGGAACTGCTCGACGATATCAACCTGCTGTATCGCGAACATTTCAGCCGAAAAAATCTCGACTTTTATGTATTCGTCGAAGCAGATACGCCGCTGTTTATCCGATCGGATCCAACGCGCCTCAAGCAGATTGTTGGTAATTTGGTCAACAACGCGGTGAAGTTCACCGATCGCGGTCAGGTCACGATTCTGGTCCGACCGCACCCGCAGCATCGCGACCAGATCGAGTTCCTGATCGAGGACACCGGGATCGGTATCGCACCCGAAGACGTAAAACTTCTGTTCGACCGTTTCCGGCAGGCGGACTCATCGATCAGTCGCCGCTACGGCGGAACCGGGCTCGGACTCGCGATCTCAAAACGCCTGGTCGAGCTGCTCGGCGGCACAGTCACCGTGACCACACAACCCGGTGTCGGCACGACGTTCGCTTTTTCGATCTCCGCGCCATCCGAGAACATCGCATCGCCGCAGGCCAAACCATCGGCGCGGGTTTTTCTGGTGTCGGACGACGCGGCACTTGCGCGTTCAATCGGCCTCGTGATGCGGCGCTGGGTCGGTGAGTTCATCGCGCTAAACGACCTCGACGAACTCGAAACGCACATACCCCGCGCAGCGGACGTAGTCATTCTCGATGAAACCTGTGTCGCGCGCGGCGACGACACGTTCAGCGGACCCGCCACCGTCGTCTGGATCGGCGAGGGCTTCGAACCGGGCGCGGACCTCGCCCGTCCGGTGCTGTTCGCGCAGCTCGAAGGACTCAACGGACGCACCGTCGTGCCGACATCGAACGCAGTGGAGCAGCGCCCCCTCGAAGCGCTCGGGGTACTGGTTGCGGAAGACAATCGCACCAATCGCCTGGTAGTCGGCAAGCTGCTGAACAACTGGGGGGCGACCGTACATTTCGCGCAGAACGGTCAGGAAGCGGTCGAAATATTCGGCAGTCACAGGAAGGAAATCGACGTCGTGCTGATGGACTGTGAGATGCCGGAAATGGACGGCTACTCCGCGACGCGCCATATCCGCACGCTCGAACAGTCGGGACATCGCGCGACCACTCCAATTATCGCGTTGACCGCGCACGCGATGCCTGAATTCCGCCGACGCGCCGAGGAGGCAGGGATGACCGACTATGTCACCAAGCCGATCCAGAAATCGACTCTGCTGAAGGCAATGCTCAATGCGCGCGACAGAGACCGTTCGGCGTCGGCAACCCAGTTGTATCGTTAGTGCATCTGCCGGACGACTACACGGTCAGGAACGGGGAACGTGTCAGCCAAGAGGTACTTCAAGCAGCGGCGCGCCGTTGGCCGTGACATTCAGCCGGCCGCTATCTGGCCACCAGCGCGCCTCGATGAAATGGTGTTCTTCCCAATGCAGTTCGACATTGGTCCAGACATAAACGCAACTGACGCCCGCGCGACTACGTCGTTTTCTAAGTATTCCGTCGAGCCGCAAAACCAGCTCCGAATCGTCGACGATTTCGACGTCGATCGACCGGTCGCGGTAGTTGATAAAAAAACGTCTGGTCCTGGTCAAAATCGCTCGAGAACTTTTGCCACCGAATCAGCGGGACTATGGCGTCTGCAAGTCGATCGGCGCAACTACACCTTTCAGGCGAATAATCCGATCTGGCGAGGCGCGTTCGGATCACGAAACAGATCGGTACTCAGAGCTGGCATTCGCGCGCCATCCAGATCATGTCGGCGGCGCGCCAGTTCAAACCGCCTGCGTAGCAGATCGGCCAGCGGCCCGGTGCCGGTCTGGCGCTGGTTCCACTGCGCATCGTATTCGCGACCGCCGCGCATCTCGCGCAGCAGCTGCATGACGCGCCCGGCGCGTTCAGGTGCGTGGGTGTCGAGCCACTCCTTGAACAGATCCTTGACCTCGTACGGCAAGCGCAGCAGCACGTAGCCGATGCTACGGGCGCCGGCGGCAGCGCTTGCGGCCGCGATGTCCTCGATCTCGGTGTCGTTCAGACCCGGGATCACCGGAGCCATCAGCACGCCGACGGGAATACCGGCGGAGGTCAGCTCGCGAATGCAGCGTAATCGCGCGGCCGGACCCGCGGCGCGCGGCTCGAGCGTCGTCTTCAGCGAGTTGTCGAGCGTGGTCAGGCTGATCTTGACGGACACCAGACTCAACGTCGCAAGCTCCGCGAGCAGGTCGACGTCGCGCAGGATCAGCGTGCCTTTGGTGACGATTGAAACCGGGTGCCGCCACTCCAGCAACGTGGCCAGGATCTGCCGCGTAATCCGCAGGCGTTTTTCGACCGGTTGGTACGGATCGGTGTTGGCGCCCAGAGCGATGGTGCTGCAGACATAACCCGGCCGACTCAGCGCTTCGACGATGCGTGCCGGCACCTGGGTCTTGTAGAAAATCTTCGTCTCGAAGTCGATGCCCGGTGACAGGTCGAGATAGGCATGGCTCGGTCGCGCGAAGCAGTAGACGCAACCGTGCTCGCAACCTTTATACGGATTGATCGATTGGTCGAACGGCACATCGGGAGACTGGTTGCGAGCGATGATGTTGCGGGTTTTGTCGGCAAACAGCTCGGTCTTCGGCGATGTATCGGGGCGCGGATCTTCGCCCCAACCGTCGTCGACAATTTCACTGCGGCGATGATCGAAACGACCCTCAGGATTCGATAGCGCTCCTCGCCCTTTGATGATCGTCGGCTTGATTTGTAGTGACACCGCGGCATCTCGTGATTGCTGGACGAGCGAGCGTAGCTGTATGTTCATACAGTATCAATGCTGCAGGCGATCTATGCGCGTTGGACAACTTAAGTCACATCCATTAGCGTCGACCGATCTGCAATCCGGGGAGAACAACGTGCACGATCTGATCATTCGCGGCGGCACCGTCATCGACGGCAGCGGCAACCAACGGGTCTCGGCCGATATAGCCATCGACGGCGAACGGATCACCGCTGTCGGCCGCATCGATGCTGCCGCACGTCGCACGATCGATGCGACCGGTTGTCTCGTAACACCGGGTTGGGTCGACGTACACACTCACTACGACGGACAAGCGACCTGGGATCCGATTCTGGCGCCGTCGAGCTGGCATGGCGTGACGACCGTCGTCATGGGCAACTGCGGCGTCGGTTTCGCGCCGGTGCGTCCGGGCAAAGAACAGTTCCTGATCGAGCTGATGGAAGGCGTCGAAGACATCCCCGGTTCGGCACTCGCGGAAGGCATCGATTGGCGCTGGGAGAGCTTCGCGCAATACCTCGACGCACTCGAGGAGATGCCGCGCACAATCGACATCGCAACACAGGTGCCGCACGGCGCGGTGCGCGCCTATGTGATGGGCGAGCGCTGCAATACCTCCGACGATCTGCCGACCGCCGACGAAATCGCGGCAATGGCCGCGATCGTGCGTGACGGGATCAATGCCGGCGCGCTCGGTTTCTCGAGTTCGCGCACGCTGCTGCACAAAGACAAACACGGCATACACGTGCCCGGCACGTTTGCCGGCAGCGACGAGATGCTGGCGCTCGGACTGTCGATGAAAGGCCTCGATCACGGCGTCTTCGAGCTGGTTTCGGATCACCTTGGCAGTGACGACGAATGGGCGTGGGTCAAGCAGTTTGCCGAAGAAACCGGACGTCCGGTGACGCTGGTCGCGACCTCCGCCGGCGCCTACGAAGGCAACAAGATGTTCAATATCGCCGAAGAGGCGCGGCGTCAGGGCATCGAAGTGCGCCCCCAGATGGCGGGACGACCAACCGGCGTGTTGCACGGCCTGCAATCCAACTTCCACGTGTTCGTGCGGCATCCGACGTTTTTATCGGAGCTTGCGCCGCTGCCCCTCGATGCAATGGTCGAGCGCATGCGCGACCCGGCGGTCAAAGCAAAAATCCTTGCCGAACACAGCACGCTGTCGCGCACGATTTCAAGCGCAAGTCTCGACGAGCTGCTCTGGCAGGTCTTCCCGCTCGGCGAAAAACCGAACTACGAACCCGATCGCGCCGACAGTGTCGCGGGCATCGCGGAGCGGCAAGGCCGCGACGCATTCGAGGTGATGTACGACCTGCTCGTCGATCACGGCGGCAAAGAACTTTTCTACCAGCCGCTCGGCGGCTATCGCACGTACAACTTCGACTTCTTCCGCGAAAACATGCAGCACCCGAACATCCTGTTCGGCCTGTCGGACGGCGGCGCGCACTGCGGGATCATCGCCGATGCAGGCATGCCGACGTTCATCCTGACCCATTGGGCACGCGACCGCACCAAAGGCGAGCAGTTGCCCCTTGAGTATCTCGTCAGGAAACTCTCGTTCGACACGGCATCCGCGTACGGCATGCATGACCGCGGCAGGCTCGTTGCCGGTCAACTGGCCGACGTGAACGTCATCGACTTTGCCCGGTTGGCGCTGCATCGACCGGAAGCGGTGTTCGACCTACCGACCGGAGGTAAGCGGCTGGTCCAGCAAGTCGACGGCTACCGACACATCATCAAACGCGGCGTGCCAACCTTCGCCGACGGCGAACACACGGGGGCGCTGCCGGGCAAACTCGTCCGCGGGTAAATACAATCCGGGCACGTACCGAGACCGGGCGCTGGCGACTGCATTCGCTGGCGCCGCTGCCCGGCGATGCATGCCGCGCCAGATCCATGTCGCTCACGCATCGAGCGTGTAGAATCCCGGACTTCGTTCGCGCTCCGCACGACGACCGCCGCGGGCAACGCCCGTAAGGCGGCTGGGTTCGAGAGGAAACTTGGGGGGTCCCGTTCAGCGTGCGCATCGACTTTGTGCAGGTCGCTCAAATCCTTGTGGTTGTTGCTCTGATCGGCTGCGCGCCGATCCCGCCGACAGCTGTCGTGCCCGATCCCGTGGATCACCAGGAAATCGATGCGCTGAAGGCGGCGGTCGCCCGGCAAACCGATTCACTCGGCGACGTGCAGACGACGCTCGGCCAAGTACACACCGAACAACAGACTGCAGCGACGGAACTCGCGCAGCAGGCGCATACGCTCGAACGCATCGAAGGTGCGGTCACGACGCTACCCGATGCGATAAAACGATTGTGTCCGCCACAACCGCGCATCGAGACACAGTGCAAAGAACCAGCGATTCAACGGGTAGTTGTCAGCGGCACGAAGATGGTCGTCGGTGATGTGGAACAGGTCTGGATCGATCCACCCGGAATACCGCTGAACGCGCGCATCGACCCGACCGCGACGAACAACACGTTGCAGGCGTCGACAATCGTCGAATTCGAACGCGACGGTAAATCCTGGGTCCGGTTCGTGTTGCACGGACCCGACTCCAAAACGCCGATCGACCTCGAGCGACGCGTCAGCCGGCACGTGCGCGCCGCGCAGTCCGGCGCCGCTGCCGGTGAAGCCATCAAGCGGCCCGTCGTGCGTATGCAGGTCAAACTCGGCGACGTGCAGGATTCCTTCTGGTTCATCCTGACGGATCGCCTCGAGGCGGATCATCAGGTGGTCCTGGGGCGCAGCTTTCTAAAGGACATCGCACTCGTCGACGTCGGGGCGCGTTACGTGCAACCTCGAAGCACCAAGAAGCCCGCACCTGTCACCGACACGCCGACACCATGACCCAGCGTGGACCCTTCCTGTTCCTCGTCGTCATGCTCGTGGTCGGCGGGCTGACAAGTGCAATATTCCGCCACAACCAGTTCGGCATTCCATTTCTTCCCGGGGCCCAGGAAACCGTCTGGCAGATCGAGGCAAAGATCAATTTCTGGGGCGATGGCACGCCGGTTCAGGCGATCCTGAGCCTGCCGTCGGATCAGGCTGACTATCGCATCGTCAATGAAAACACCGTGTCGTCCGGCTACGGTTTTTCGATCGAAGAAAACAATGCGCAACGCCGCGCCCGCTGGTCGAAGCGCGACGTGCAAGGCGAGCAGACGCTGTATTACAAGGTCGAGCTCGTCGCCGACGTCAACCAAACGCGTAGTGGCGAGCCGCCACCCGCAGTTGAACCCGTACGACTCGATGAACCCTACGCCACCGCCGCGCAGGCGATCGTCAACTCGGTTCTGCCGCGCTCCGCCGATGCGTTGACCCTCGCTCAACAACTGATCCGCGAGATGGCAGTGGTGCCACGAGATCAAAACGTCGCACTGCTGCTGGACCGTTTTGCGTTGCCGTCGCTGTTCAGCGATCTGCTGGCGCTGGCGAATGTGCCGGCGCGCCGTGTACAGGCGTTGATTCTGGAGGAAGGCCGGCGCCGCCAATCGCTGGTCGAACTGGTGCAGGTCTGGCAGGACGATCAATGGCATCTGTTCAACCCATTGACCGGTCTGATCACGGACACATCGAATCTGCTGCTCTGGCAAACCGATACACCGAGCGTGCTCGATGTTATCGGCGGCACCCGCAGCCGCGTCAGCTTCGCGATCATCAGCCAGACTCGCCCGGCACTGACGCTGGCAACCGCGAGCGCCCAGGGCATGGACGCGCCGAGCCTGTCGTTGTACAGCCTGCCCGTCGAAGAACAGAACATGTTCAAGCTGATCATGCTGTTGCCGGTCGGCGCACTCGTCGTTGTGGTGCTGCGCACGCTCGTTGGATTGAAGACCTCGGGAACGTTCATGCCGGTGCTGATCGCGCTGGCCTTTCTGCAGACTCAACTGATCCCCGGTGTCATCAGCTTCCTGATGGTCGTGGCGATCGGCCTGTTCATCCGCTCGTATCTGTCAACGCTCAACCTGCTGTTGGTCGCACGCATTGCGACGCTCGTGATCGTCGTCGTCGCGATCATGTCGATCGTCAGCGTGTTGAGTTATCGACTCGGCCTCGAGGCAGGGCTCTCGATCACCTTCTTCCCGATGATCATTCTGGCGTGGACGATCGAGCGTATGTCGATCCTGTGGGAGGAAGACGGCCCGAAGGAGGTGCTGATACAAGGCTCCGGCAGCTTGTTCGTCGCGGTCGCCGCGTTCCTTCTGATGGATCAGCCGTTGACGCGTCACCTCGCGTTCAACTTTCCCGAACTCCACCTGGTGGTCCTCGCTGTGATCCTGATGCTCGGGCGTTACACCGGCTATCGACTCCTCGAACTGCGCCGTTTCTCGACCATGATGGACGACTGAGGCATGTGGGCGAATCCGATCACCTTGTGGCGCAAGGGCATCCTCGGGATGAACTGCCGCAATGTCGCGTATATCGCACGCTACAACCCGCGTGAACGTTATCCGCTCGTCGACGACAAACTGCAGACGAAGATGGTGGTGCGCAAAGCCGGCGTGACAGCACCGGAGCTGCTGCTCGTGATTCGCCTGCAGCATGAGATCGAGGACATCGAACACATTCTGGCGAACTTCACACAGTTCGTGATCAAACCGGCCCGGGGAAGCGGCGGCAAAGGCATTCTGGTGATCGTCAACCGCGACGGTGATCGCCTCGTCAAGTCGAGCGGACACCAGCTGACGGCGGCCGATGTGAAGCGCCACTTGTCGAACATCATCAGCGGCTTGTACTCGCTGGGCGGGCGAACCGACGTCGCCTTCGTAGAAGCGTTGGTCACCACCGATGCGACGTTCGAACACATCAGTTACGAAGGCGTACCCGACATCCGCCTGATCGTGTTCAAGGGCTATCCGGTGATGGGCATGTTGCGTCTCGCCACCAAGGCGTCCGACGGCAAGGCCAATCTGCATCAGGGTGCCGTCGGCGTCGGCCTCGACATTGCGAGCGGCCGCAGCATCGCCGCGGTGCAGTTCAATCGTCCGATCGAACGGCATCCGGACACCGACTATCCCTTGTCCAACATCGAGGTGCCGCACTGGCGCCAACTGCTGTCGCTCGCGGCGCGCTGTTACGAAGTGACGCGCCTCGGCTATCTCGGTGCCGATCTGGTGCTCGACGTACATCGCGGCCCGTTGCTGCTCGAGCTCAACGCACGACCAGGGCTGACGATCCAGGTTGCCAACGATCGTGGCCTGCTGCCGAGATTGCGCCACGTCGAAGCGCTCGATGAACTGCAGCACTTTACGGTAGATGAACGCGTCGACTACTCAGTGGAGCATTTCGCTCATGACGTTGGCGCGCAGCAACCATCGTTGTGGGACACTTCCAATGTCCCTGGCGGTTCGCCAGTCAGTTCCAATTAACCAATCTAATCGAGGGGCAAAGCATGATCGTACTGAATGTGAAGATCGAAACAAATCCGGGCACCGTTGCCGCACTGAAGGACGCGGTTGCGACCATGGAGAAGGCCAGCCGCGCGGAACCCGGCTGTGTCGAGTACGTCTTTGCCACCGAGATCAGCAATCCGACGAACATCCGCATCGTCGAGCACTGGCGGGATCTCGATTCGTTGAAGCTTCACTTCACGCTGCCACACATGGCGGCGTTCCAGGAGGCCATCAGAAAGAATCCACCGAAGTCGATGGAGATGAAGAGCTTCGACGCAACCGAAATACCGTTTCCGCCGAAATAGCGGCACCCAGTCCAGGAGTAGCGCAATGGCCTATGTAGAAGGGCGCATCGTTCACGACGCCGATGCGCACATCATGGAGACGGCCGAAATGCTCGCGGCCTTCGCGACCGCAGACGTCAAACGACATCTGCTTGGATTCGACGGCAGCGCATCGGTCGCAACCAGCGTCAAAGATCTCGAACGCACGCTGGCGCACCAACGCGACCCGGCCTACCGTGCCGCCGACGCCGACGAAATTCTGTTGCGCAAGAACTGGGCAGCGACCGGTGCCTACTTCAAAGACGACCGCCCCAAGGCGCTCGATCTGCTCGGCTTCACGAGCCAGCTGGTATTCAACACCTTCGTCAACGGCTACTGCGCACGTCTCGAGGCGACCAGCGACGATCTCGATCTGATCTACGGCACCGCCGACGCGCACAACCGCGCGATGCTCGACTTCTGCAGTGTCGATCGACGACTGCTGGCGACGGCGTATATCCCGCTCGCCAACTTCGAACGAACGCGAGCTATCGCGCAACAGGCCGTCGCCGATGGCTTTCCGGCATTGCTGATTCCGTCGGCGTGTCCGCGCCGTCATTCGCCGAGCCACACGGGTTTGTTCCCGCTCTGGGCACTCGCCGAAGAAGCCGGCGTGCCGATCGTGTTCCACGTCGGCGGCGGTGGTCTATTGCTCGACCCGAACTATTTCGTCAACGGATTGCCGGTGCCGCCGGATTTTCACGGCGGCGCCGAAAACTTCCGTTCGGTCGATTACATGGCGATTCCGACACCGGTCATGCAGACACTCGCGACGCTGATCATCGACGGCATTTTTGAACGGCATCCACGGCTGATGTTCGGTGTGATCGAACAAGGTGCCGGCTGGATTCCAAGTTGGATGCGTTATCTCGATAGTGCATACGATGCGTTCGCGCGTCACGAAGAGCGCCTGCAGAAGTTGTCGATGCGGCCGAGTGAGTATGTCAGGCGGCAGCTGCGCGCGACGCCGTATCCCACGGAGGACGTGGGCTGGATTTTGCGCGAAGCCGGTCTCCAGATTCCGATGTTCTCCTCGGACTTTCCGCACGTCGAAGGGGGCCGCAACCCGATCAAACGCTTCGAGACCTCACTCGATGACGCGCCCGATTCGGCGCGCGAGGCATTTTACCGCGGCAATTTTGCCCAGCTGATCGGGCGGAATCTCGCGGCGCGCGGCATCACCGCATAACGATGCCGCGTGGATTCTCGAAGTTCGCCGCCGCCGGTTTCTGGCTATGTCTGGTGCTGCTCGGCATCGTCTTCGTGCTCGCGACGCGCGGCTTCGAACCACCCGAAGCGCTCGAGTCGAGTGCGCCGCAGGATACCTTCTCGGCCGCGCGTGCACGCGCTGAGCTCGTCCGTCTGCTCGGTGACGAGACGCCGCACCCCGTTGGCAGCGACGCCAACAAGCTGGTCAAGGCGCGACTCGTCGAGCGCCTGAACGAACTCGGCCTTGCTCCGCAGGTTCAGGATACGATCGGTTGCAGCGCGAAGCGGCCGACATGCGCGCAGGTCGAAAACGTCCTCGCGCGTATCGACGGGGAGCACGATTCGGCGGTGCTGCTGATGGCTCATTACGATTCGGTTCCCTACGCGCCCGGTGCGGGAGACGACGGTGCTGGCGTCGCCGCGCTGCTGGAGGCCGCGCGGATCCTTCGCAGCGAGCCACCCAGTCGTAACAGCATTCTTTTTGTTTTCACCGACGCCGAAGAAGCAGGGCTGCTCGGCGCCGAAGCATTCTTCACCGAACACCCGTGGGCGAAGCGGGTCGCTGTCGTCATCAATCTCGAAGGATCCGGATCCTCTGGTCCGTCGGTGCTGCTGCGCAGCGGTCCGGAAAGCGGCGTCGTCCTGGACGCCTTCGGATCCGTCGCGCGTCATCCGGTTGCCGCATCGTTCACTGAAGAACTGTTCAAACGTATGCCAAACGATACGGATTTTTCGGTGGCGATTCGCGCCGGCCAACCCGGACTCGACTTCGCTTTCGCCGGTGAGCGCAATCACTACCACACGCCTCGCGACACGGTCGCGAATCTGAGCGAGGCAACGCTGCAACATCACGGTGACAACGTTTTGCCGCTGGTGCGCGCGCTGGCGGATGCGGACATATCCCAAAGGGCGCCCAACTACGTTTACGCCTCGATGTCGCGCGCCGTATGGCTGCACTACACGCCGGCCGCGGGTCTTGTAATGTCGATCGGCGTACTCATCGTACTTGCGCTCGCAACGTGGCGCCGCTGGCAGGGCCTTAGCCACTTCATCGGCGCATTCGGCATCGCGGCACTCGCGCTCTTGCTGATCTTCGGCTTCACGCTGGCGGGACTCGCGGCTGCCGACCTCCTTGCCGGAACACGGGTGTCATGGCCCGCCAATCCGTGGCCGTGGCGGATGATCATCTACACGGCTCCGATTGTGGTACTCGCGCTGCTGCGCCCCCTGGTGCGACGCGTCGGCTTCTGGAACACGCTGCTCGCGCCATGGTGGATATGGGGACTGCTGGTGTTAGTGCAGACGTGGTGGCTGCCATTGGCATCGCCGCTGATGTTGCCGGCCACCGTGCTGGCGTCGGTCGTCATCGTGCTGCTGGCATTCGTTGCGCGCTTCGATCGCCCGACGATCCGTTGCGCTGCGGCAGTTATCAATAGTTTGATCGCCGGCTATTTTTTGCTGCCGCTCGTGTACCTGGGTGAGATCACGCAGGGATTCGCGCTCGCGCCCGTGATGTTCGTGCCATTGGCGCTGGTGGCGATAACGTTGCTGCCGCTGCTCGATCGCGGCCGGGTCAAGGTGGCGGGGTCGCTCGCATTGTTGATGTTCATCGGCGGAGTGACATGGAGTCATTGGGTGCCGCTGTATTCCGAGCAGCGGCCGCAGCACATCAACTTTATCTATGCCGTCGATGCCGATGCCGAACGAGCGAGCTATGCGGCCTGGAGTCCAAACGCGTTGCCGGCTGCGATCAGCGCAGCCATGCCATTCACCCTTGATGCGTCGGTACTGCCCTGGCAGAAGGACGCGATGTGGTCCGCTGCCGCGACGTCGGTAGAGCAACGCCCCAGCGCGCAACTTGAACCTATGGCCATAAACGCTGCAACACGTACCGTTAGGTTGCGTCCCGCGTCCGGTACGGATGCTATCGGCTTGGCGATACCCATCGAAGCACCGATCACGGCAATCCGCATCGACGGCCGATCGGTTCCCATCGAAGTAAAGTCTGGGGAAAACTACCGGCTGGTTCGGTTCGTCGCACCGCCCGCTGACGGCGTGATAATCGAGATCGACACCACCGTCGCCGCTACGATCGACGCGTATCTGATCGACAACAGCTACAGCCTGCCAACCAGCGCACGCTTACTGACCGATGCGCGCGGCGTGTTGGCCGTTCCGGTGAAATCGGGCGACGGCTGGGTCGTGTACCGGCGCGTGAAGCTCTAATAAAACTCTGATCAGCGGTCAGTTTTGTTCGAGGTGCGTTGCGCGGCAAGAAACCAGTCGAGAATCCGCGGATTCTCATCGCGCGGATACGTGTGCGAGAGATCATCGATCTCCCGAAACTCGACCGCGGCTCCCGCGGCCGTCAGCGCCGCATTCGCGACGCGCGCCATATCGATCGAGAACATCCAGTCGAGCGCGCCATGCACGAGATAGATCGGCAGGCCATGGATGTCGGACGCACCATCCAGCAGCATTGGATGAAAGCTCCCGGAGATCGGCGCCAGATGCGTAAATGGGCCCCGATCGATCAGGCCGGTGACAAGCGTGAACGTGCCACCGTCGGACATGCCGGTCAGCAGCACATGGCCTGTGTCGAGGGACCAGCGAGCGGCCACCTGTGCGACCAATTGTCGTAACGGCTCGCCATCCAACTCGGGATTCATCAGCGACCATGTTGCCTCACGCGAGGTCGGACTGATCAAAATGCAGCCGCGGGAACGTGCTTCGCGCAACCAGGTCCACAAAAAATCGGCGCCGTGACCACTGCCTCCATGTAACGCCACGATCAGCGGCCACCGCGTCTGGGGATCGTAATACTCGGGAACGTACACCGAAAAACCGCCGCGCTGGTCGCGCGCATTGTGTGCGTTGAGAATGCCGACCTCTTCACGCAGTGCATCGGCATCGGCAATTCGCCTGACGAGCGCGTCGTCCTGACGTCGGTCCGCTTCAAGGAAAAAACGGCTCACCGGCGGAAGCATGAACGTCAGCGGATACAGCGCCTCGACAGCCTGGGTGCTGTGGCGCAATGCGCGATACGCGCGCAATACACCATCACGATCGGTCGCGCTTTGTTGCAGGCCGTCCAGCGCACGCAGCGCCGCGTCAGCCGCTGCAACCAGTTGAGTGCGGAAGAACCCGAGATCATCAGGCCACGGCACGGCATCGAACTGCGCGCGACCGGCGCGCAGCGGCTCATCGAATCCGCGCAGCGACGCAACCAGCCGCGGCAGGTGCGGTGGATGCAGATGCCGCCCGGCGTACCCCAGCGCTTCGAGCGCGGTCAACAGCGGTGGGACCAGCGCCGTAGTTGCGTCGAGTAGCGCTTCGTTTTCATCCGACATTCATCACCTCGGTACAAGCCGTCGGAAATTCGCCGCGGCCCGCTGGACTCAACCCAACGCAATTCTGGGGTGTTATGGATCGCATCGACAACTCTGCTTTAATGGCACGTGCCGGCAGCCCCATCGACACCGCCCGATCGAAACGGTTTGCCGCCCAGGAGAAGCCGTCGTGACCAAAAAATTCGATCGCAGCGCCGAAGACGTTGGCAACATCGTGGCTCTCGAGCACCTCAATCTCACGGTTCCCGATCAGGCGCTCGCGGCGCTGTTCTACGTGTCCGGCCTCGGCTTCACCCGCGATCCGTACGTCGACTTCGGCGTACTGAACTTCAACAACATGTGGGTCAACGTCGGCGAGCAGCAGTTTCATCTGCCGGAAGGCAAACCCCAGGTGTTCCGCGGTCATATCGGCCTGGTGGTGCCGGACCTCGAAAAGCTTCGCTGGCGTCTCGATCAGGTCGGCAGAGCGTTGAAGGACACCGAGTTCGGCTGGGAGGTCTACGACGATCACATCGGCGTCACCTGTCCGTGGGGCAATCGACTGCGCTGCCACGCGCCGGATGAATCGATGTCGCTCGGCATCCGCTATCTCGACATGGATGTCCCGGAAGGAAGTGCCGCCGGTATCGCACGCTTCTATCGCGACGTTTTTGCGACGTCCGCCAGAAGCACCAACGGCATTGCGGAGGTGCGCATCGGCACGAACCAAACGCTGCGTTTTATCGAGAAGCACAGCGCGATAGGCGACTATGACGGCCACCATATCGCAATCTATGTCGCCAACTTCTCGGCCGCGCACGATTGGCTCGACGCGCGCACGTCGATCTCCGAAGAGTCGAACCAGCATCAATACCGCTTTCAATCACTGCTCGATCCGCAGCAGAACAATCCGCCGTTGGTCGAACTCGAACACGAGGTACGCAGCCTGACGCATCCGATGTACGGCCGCCGGTTGCTCAACCGCAATTCGGGCCAGACGTTCTTCACATTTCATCGCGGCCGTGAAGCGTTCGTGCCATGAAGGCAGCCGCGTCACAGCAAGCCGCGCCGTACTATCTGCCGCTCGGCGATGAACTTGAAGTATTCGAAGCCGCCTACCACGCGCGGCTGCCGGTCCTTCTGAAAGGCCCGACCGGCTGCGGCAAAACTCGCTTCGTCGAATACATGGCCTGGCGCCTGTATCGACAGCAGGAGTCGCCGCGACAACACCTCGCCGAACCGCTCGTTACGGTCAGCTGTCATGAAGACCTCACCGCGACAGACCTCGTGGGACGTTATCTGCTGCGCGCCGATGAAGCGGTCTGGATGGACGGCCCGTTGACCCGCGCGGTACGCAGCGGCGCCATCTGCTACCTCGACGAAATCGTCGAGGCGCGCAAAGACACGACCGTGATCATCCACTCGTTAACCGATCATCGGCGCATGCTACCGATCGAAAAGACCGCAGAGCTGTTGCCGGCGCACCCTGATTTTCTGCTGGTGATCTCGTACAACCCCGGCTACCAGAGCGTCTTGAAGGACTTGAAACCGAGCACACGGCAACGATTCGTCGCGATCGCGTTCGGTTATCCGGATGTAGAACGTGAAGCCATCATCATTGCGCACGAGAGCGGCGTGGATCCGGAGACTGCACAGCGACTCGCTGTGATCGGCGCCAAAACGCGTCAGCTTGCAGATCAGGGATTCGACGAAGGTGTCAGCACCCGACTGTTGACGTACACGGGCCAGCTGATTCGTCGCGGTATCGATCCGCGGCGCGCCTGCGAGATCGGCATCGTGCACGCCGTATCCGACGACGCCACGGTGCAACAGGCGGTCGCGGACGTCGTCGACGTCGTGTTGCCGTGAGCAGCGCGGCCGTCGCGCTGCTCGACATCGAGCGGCGTATCGCGCTGTTCGCCCAGGCGATTTCCGGTTCGGCATACGAAGTACATGCGTTGGAGTCATTCACCGGCACCGGTGTCGATGGTCGGCACGACGGTGCGATGTTGAGCTCGAAAGCGTTGTATCTGCCGTCGCAGATCGCAGCGCACGCCGATCGACAGACCAATCGTCGTGAATATCGGTTGTTGTCGCTGCATCAACTCGGATATCGCGAATTCGGGACGTTCGAGTTTCGCGTCGCAGCAGCGATCGAGCGGTCGCCGCCGCTCGCCCGGCGCGCGGGGCCCGCGCCAGTCGCGCCGCTGCTGCGGGAATCCGACTTCGATGCCTTCTACGGTTTTTTCCCGGTGCCCCCGCTCGCACGCCTGTTGTTTGGACTGATCGAGGCACATCGGATCGATGTGCGGATGCTGGCCGCCTACCCAGGGGTTCGCGGTGACCATCGCCGAGAAGCCGCGACTGAGTTGAGTCGTCGGCAACCGCTCGAATACATCACGAACCTTCACGATGTGCTGGAAGTTCTGCTGCGCTTCACGCTCGGCGAACCCGGGGCCGCGTTGATCGACCGCGACACGACCGGTGTCGTGGCTGCGGTATTTACGCTGGCCGCCGCAGTGCAGGAGCAAGCCGCAGACGTTTACACGACGACTCATACGGTTGCGCTGATCTACGGGGTACTCGAAGCCGTCGGGCTGAACCCGACGCCCATCATCGGTTTGGTCAATCCGAATGCAGACGCCGCTCAAGTGACGATCGAGCGGCCGGCAATGCACGGTGAACCACCAACCGAGTGGCTGCAGCGCGAAGATCGCCTTGATGATTGGGCAGAGGATCTTGCCGGGCTCGATGCAACGATTGCCACCAGTGCGGTTGATGCACAATCCCCGCTCGCGCAAGCCGGCGCTGAACGCCCACCCGAGATCGAAGTACGCCGCCTCACCGATGAACGCGACACACTCGCCCGCCGGATCGAGATCGAACGCAACACCATTCGCCAGGCGCTCGGGGACGATGGCAAACCGGCCGGTGTCAGCTTTTTGTATGACGAGTGGGACTCACACGCACAAGGATATTTGAGGGGTTGGTGCCGACTCTACGAGCGTCGTGCAGAAGCGGGTGACACCGCAGCCGTGATCGAACTTCTGAAACGGATCGCGCCGCACGAGCAGCGGGTGCGGCGTCAGTTTCAGCAGCTGCCACTGCAGGCTTATCAGCGAACGCGCCGCGTGCTCGACGGCGAAGAGCTCGACTGGGACCAGATTCTCGATCATCAGATCGATCGCCGGCGTGGCGCTGCACCGGACGAGCGGGTTTACCAACGCCGCGATCGCGTCACCCGCGATGTTGCTGCGGCGTTCCTGATCGATCTGTCGGCGTCCACCGATGACGCCGCGGTGCCGCCGGAGACAACATCGCGCGGTCACGCGCTGGACGGCAAACCGACGAACAACATTGACGACGATGATCCGTTTCTGTGGCAGCCGGTGCATATCGATCGAGATGAGGCTCCGCCGCGTCGCATCATCGACGTACTGCGTGATTCGATCGCACTGATGGCGCGCGCGCTCGACCGCCATGGCGACGCCTATGGTGTGTACGGATTTTCCGGCTATGGCCGCGATTGTGTGGAGTATTACGTTGCCAAAGAGTTCGGCGAACCGCTCCGTGGCGCGAGCCTCAAGGCACTCGTTGGTATGCGCCCGCGGCGCAGCACGCGGATGGGCCCGGCGATTCGGCACAGCACCGCAAAACTCGCGCGCACCGGTAGCGCATTGAAGGTACTGATCGTGCTTTCGGATGGATTTCCGCAGGACTGCGACTACGGCCCCGACCGCAGCGATCATGAGTACGGTGTTGCCGATACAGCCCGCGCACTGACGGAAGCCGCGCGGGCGGGCATCCAGACATTCTGTGTCACCGTCGACCGCTCGGGTCACGACTATCTAAAACGTATGTGTCCCGACGACCGTTACATCGTCATCGAGGACATCGAGGCACTGCCCGATGCCCTCTCGAAGGTCTACCAGAAGCTGACGGCCTGACGATCAGTCGTCAGACCCGCCGAGCAGGTGCAGCAGGCTCGTGAAGAGGTTGTAGATCGAAACGTACAAGCTGACGGTCGCGCGGATGTAGTTTGTCTCTCCACCGTTCACGATCGAACCGGTCTGGAACAGGATTGCCGCACAGGCGAACAACACGATGCCGGCCGAGATGACGAGCGACAGTCCCGATATGTGCGCGAAATAGTTCAACAGAATGGCGCCCATCAGGACGAAGAAGCCTGTCACCAGGAACCCGCTCAGAAAATTGAAGTCCTTGCGCGTGGTCAGCGCGTAAAGCGATAACCCCACAAACGCGCCCGACGTCAGCGCGAGCGCCTGGCCGACCAGTTGCGGTCCGTTGGGCATTTTCAGGTAGAGCGACAGCAATGGTCCCAGTGTGTAGCCGAGAAAACCGGTAAATGCGAAGACTGCAAGTAAACCCCAAGCGCTATTGGCCAGGCGGTGCACGACAAACATGAGCCCGAAGAACCCGATCAACGTCGGAAAGAAGCCCAGGTAAGGCGCCCCGGCGGCGATGGCCACGTAGGTCACCACCGAGCTGAACGCGAGCGTCAGTCCGAGCAACAGATAAGTGTTTCGCAGGACCCGGTTGATCTCGATCGAGCGGCCAACCGCCCCACCCACTGTTCGAATCTCAGCCATCACGAACTCCACAACTTGGCAACGACTGCCTGTATAGGGCATGCGCTCGGGATTATCAATCAAGGTCCGGCACAATAAGGGAAACTCGCGTTTTGCTCGATCCCTTTCGCCAGAGTGAGTCGGGTATGATCAAAATAGTGCGGCACCGGAATCAAGCATGAATCAGCAGCAGATCAAGCAGACGCTTCTCGCCCGAAAGGACGAACTTCTCGATCGTCACAACCGCATCGCGCGCAAAACCAGGCACCGCGAAGAGCCGTTACCGCAGGACTTTGCGGAGCAAGCGGTCGAGTTGGAGAATCAGGAGCTGCTCGAGGCACTCGACGTCGAAGTCGCCGAAGAGCTTCGGCAGATCTCCCGCGCGCTGCAACGCATCGATGCCGGCGAATACACGTCCTGCACAACCTGCGGAGCCGACATTCCGGCGGCTCGTCTCGAAGCACTACCCACCACCGGTTTATGTGTTGGCTGCGCAACCGAAGCCGAACGCCGCTAACACAACCTTCGACCGGCGATCAGTTCCCCTCCATCAATAGCTCGTAGCAGCGTACGCGCTGCCGGAACTCGTGCGTGATGCTCACGACAACGAGTTCTTCGGCCCCGCAGCTCGCAGCCAATACCGCGAGCTGCGCACGGACCGGTTCCTTCGTGCCCAGAATCTGATGCTCGCGACGCGACGCGATCTTTTCACGCTCGGGCGGCGTCAGCTGATGAGCGAGCGCTTCCGCCGGCGACGGGAAGGGCCCGAACTCGCCGCGTTCAACACGCGCTCGCCATAGATCTCGGCATCGCGCCAGCAGCTGCGCTTCTGCATCACTGTCGGCACACAACACGAACACACCCAGGCTGATACGCGGCGCCGGGCAGGTGTCCGTTGGCCGAAAATTGTCTCGATAGATCTGACAACTCGACTCTGCCGCCTGCGGAGCGATGAAATGCGCAAACGACATCGGCAATCCAAAATGCGCGGCCAGACGCGCGCCGTCTTCGCTCGATGCCAGCATCCAGATCTCCGGCATCGTCGCGGGTTCGGGCGTCACCCGCACTCGTTCGAGCGCTTCGGTGTACGGCGGCGTCCCGCTGACGAACGCCTTCAAATCCGCAAGCTTCGCCGGAAAATACTCGATGCCGATCTTCGATCCGTATGCCAACGCAAGCGCTGTGATGCCGTCGCTACCGGGCGCGCGGCCAACCCCCAGATCGATGCGCCCCGGATACAACGTCTCGAGCAAGCGGAAGTTCTCCGCCACTTTCAGCGGGCTGTAGTGCATCAACATGACACCGCCCGAACCGACACGTATGCGCGACGTGTGTGCCGCGATCGCGCTGATCAGGACCTCGGGCGAGGAACCGGCGAAGCTCGCCGACCCGTGATGCTCCGCGACCCAATAACGGTGATAGCCAAGCCGTTCGGTGATCTGTGCGAGCTCAATTGTCTCGCGCAGCGCATCCGCGGCGGTACCGCCGCTGCGCATCGGGCTCTGATCGAGCACGGAGAACTTCATGCTGTCGTCTCTATCTGATCACGCGAGTCGCGAAATCATAGTCGATTCGTCGAGCGCCGATCGTCGAGCTCTCGCAAGCGCTGCCGATGGCTGCCGAGGTCGAAGAAACACAGTGCCACACCTGCTGCCATCAGCAACGCAGCCATAAGGAAAAACGCTTCCGTATAGTCAAGCCGATCGGCGACCAGGGCGTATCCTCCGGCACCAACGGAGCGGCTCAGATTCGACAACGACATGTAGATTGCGAACTGCGTTGCCGCCACCCGCGACCAGCACACATTCATTGCCAGCGCGATGTAGCTGACAAAGATCATCTGACCGCTCAAGCCGACGACGATTGCGATCGCGACGACGTACGCGGTGTTCGGCCACCAACCCGGCGTGGCGGCAAACGCAAGGGTCGTGGCCGCACTGATTCCAATGGCGAGAAGATAGAGCCGCTTGATTCCGAATCGATCGATCAGTGGCCCGAACAGCACACCGATCAACGCAATCGGGACGCCTGTATAGCCCTGAAACTCGGAATAGTTGACGCTCGAGATACCCAGTTCCTGGACTGCGAACACCGGAAAGACGCCGCTCGCGATTCCATCGCGAATGCGCAGCAGGAACTCGCCGACAAACAACACCAAGCTCATCGGCAGAAACAGCACGCGGAACAAACCGGCGAAGATCCCGGCAAACGTGGACGCCGGTGCATGCTCGCGGTGTGCTGCCTGGCCCTCGGTCCACGGCAGCACCCGTTCACCAATTCGTTCACGGACCAGGGTCACCAGCAGCAAGACCAGCCCGATCGCGACGGCGCCGGCAGCCGACGCCGCCGGCAAACCGTGTGCGTCGAGGAGCACGCCCGACAAGGCGGCAAACGTCGAAAAACCCGCCACTTGGCCAAAGGCCATCAATGCGTTCGCGCGGCCGCGTTCGGCCTCCGGTAACACATCAATCGCCATTCCGTCGACCGCGACATCCTGCACCGCGGCGAACAGATTCACCGTGAACGCGATTGCCGTCAGCAGGACAAAGTGATTAAACGCGTCGGGGACGAGTCCCAGAGCGGCCATCGACAGCGTGAGTCCAAGCTGTGCACCTATGACCCACGGTCGCCTGCGTCCCATCGGTGGGAACGCAAAGCGATCCATCAACGGGCCCGCAATTAACTTGAAGCCCCATGGCAGCATTACGATGCCTTGATACGAAGCAATCTCCGCCAGGCTCGATCCCTGCTCGGCCAGCCAGGCCGGCAGTGCAATCGTCAGCAAGCCAATCGGAACTCCCTGCGCGAAGTAGAACGCGGTGAACGACGTCAGCCGCAGCCAGCGTGTTTCTGTCAGGTAGCCGAAGATCAATGCGGGGATAATCGTGACGGAGCAGCGCCATTAGATCACACGGCCAGTGATCGCATCGACGCGGCAGTTCGATCTGGTGCCGACGATGCGGCCCGCGTAGATTACCGACCTCGGTCCAGGAAGGGTGGCAAGGCTCCGGTCACCAGGGACCGATCCATAGTCGTGGCTAATCGCGTTGGCAAGGAACTGAAACTACATCGCGCATCTGCAACTGACCTCTTGATTGCATGGCTTGACGGCTTCCCAACCCACTCTCGGAGACACAGATGCGCTTCATTCGCTGGCTCGGCATCGTCGCCGCGACGCTAATCGTCGCGATCGGCTTGGTAACCATCGTCGCCCGCTATTCCGATGGTCCTCTCGGCATGATCGCCGGCGGTCCACTCATCGCCGGCGAACTCGTCAATGGACCAGAACCCGACTGGCGATTCGCGCACGACGTCGATACGGTCGAGTTCCAGTTGTTATCCCCGGCGCGCTCACGCACCACTTGGATCCTGGAGCACGACGGTAAGATCTACATCCCATGCGGCTACATGGACAGCACCGTTGGTCGGCTTTGGAAGCATTGGCCGATCGAAGCAGAGCGCAACGGAGGTGCGGTTCTGCGAATCGCCGGGAAGCTTTATCCGAGACAGCTGGTGCGCATCCAGGACGGTCCCCTCGTCGGTCCGCTGACCCAGGAGCTGGCCCGGAAGTACTCGGTTCCTGCCAGCGCCGCCGCGGTGGAATCCGGTAACCTCTGGCTGTTCGAGCTGGCGCCGCCCGTCACAGCTGGCTGATGCAGATTCGCGCTTACAAATTGTTGACGTCGTAGACCGAAATCGGTCTCGCGCATAGCGACCAAAATCCATTAAGTCTCCATCAATCTCCCGCTTTTTCCACAGCAATGATCCTCTACATTGGCTCCCCAGCGGCTGCCTCTAGGATGATCCAGCGAAACCGTTCGACCCTAGAGATGTCTCCGGTCTCTGCGCCTAGAGGCAGTCGCACCACCCCTCCCTTCTCCCCCACTCGTCCAGCCACCAGGGCCCGAGTTTTCTCTTAGTCGCGCGCTGCTCACATTGCCTTGTCGACTAGTTCAGTGCGGTTGAACTCGCGCTGAGTATTCGCTTCAGTTCCAACAATTCCTGTTCGAGAACGCCAACACGCGACTCCAGCAGCGCGACTCGATCGGGTCTGCTTGCATCAATCGCGGACGACGCCCGCGGCTCGACGACCGCGGGAGCCGACTCAATCGGACCGAAAAACAGATGCATGTACTCCGAGTCCTGTCGCCCCGGCGTGCGCGGTAATCGCGCGACGAGCGGACCGGCGTCACGATCCATGAGTCCCTGCAAGGTGTCCGCGACCTGTTGGTTGTCATTGAACACGCACAGCCTGCCGCTGCGCGATCGCAACTCGCCCGGCGTTTGGCGACCACGCAACAGCAGCAAACAGATCACCGCAAACTCCTGTTCCGTGAATTGGAACTCGCCAAACGGGGTATTGCAGAGACGCTGCGTAAACTTGACGACCCGGCCATTGAAGTTCTCGTCGCTGCTGAGCAGATGTTTGTTTTCGAGTTGACGCGCCGTGTGCTGGACAGTGCCTTGCTCGAGCGACATTACCGGGTCGCGACTCGACTTCTGGTTGCACGCAAGCGTCAACGAATTCAGCGTCAGCGGATACTGATCCGGTGTCACGACGGATTTCTCCATCAGACACCCGAGGATCCGCGCTTCGTTGAGCGTAAGTTCGATGTTCAACGTGTTCGACCGTGATCAAAATGAAGTGCAGAGTTTAGGAACTCAGGCACAAAAAGTCTTTGTTCGGCATCGTCGTACACCTCGCTCATCCGCACACTCTCATTGATCACGCCCGTGCTACGATCGGGCGAAACCTGAGTTATGCATCGATGAGTCAACACGCTCGGATTTCTAATTGGATGGAAGGGTCGCAGGCGCTGCAGCGCGACACGATCGCGCTGCGACGCGCGATTCATCAAGAGCCTGAACTGGGCCTAAAAACTCCAAAAACGCTGGCAAAAGTACAAGCCGCACTCGCGGGGCTTCCGCTCCGGTTCCGGACCGGTCCCTCGACGACCGGCCTCATCGCGATCCTCGAAGGCGCGCGCCCCGGTCGAACCGTTCTGCTACGCGGCGATATGGACGCATTGCCGATGCCCGAAGACACGAACCTCGACTTTCGTTCGACGATTTCTGGCGCAATGCACGCATGCGGTCACGATGCACACACCGCGATGCTGGTCTCGGCCGCAAAGCTGATGTGCGCGCATCGTGAGCGCATGATCGGTCGCGTCCTCTTCATGTTTCAGCCGGGCGAGGAGGGATGGCACGGCGCACGTTGCATGATCGCGGACGGCTTGCTTGATGACCCGACGCCCGACGCTGCTTTCGCGATTCACATCGCACCGAACGCGCCCGCCGGAATGTTGTCATCAAAAGCGGGTCCGCTGCTCGCATCTGCGGATGTCATCAGGATCGAGGTGCACGGGCGCGGCGGTCATGCATCGATGCCGCATCAGGCGCTCGATCCAATCCCGGTCGCGTGCGAGATCGTGACGGCGTTACAAACCCTGGTGACCCGCCAGATCGATGCGTTCGACCCAGTGGTGGTGACGATTGCGCAGATCGAAGCCGGCTCAACGAACAACGTCATTCCGGAAACGGCGCGTATGGTCGGCACGATTCGCTCAGTCTCCGAAGCCGCGCGCGCCAAAGTTCACGCTGGCATCATTCGTATCGCCGAAAACATCGCGCGTGCCCACGGCGCCGAAGCATCGATCGAAATCACGACCGGCTTCCCCGTGACCGTAAACGATCCGCGTGCAGTACTGCTCGCCGAACGCGCCGTTACCGATCTGTTGGGAGCGCACTCGTGGCAGACGATGCAAAAGCCGATCATGGGTGCGGAAGATTTTTCGTACGTCCTGCAGCGCGTTCCGGGCGCGATGCTGATGCTCGGTGTCTGCCCCGATGGGCAGGATTGGCACACTGCATGCCCTTGTCACTCGAACCGGATGACGCTGAACGAATCGGTACTCGCGTGCGGCGTTGCGGCGCATTGCGCAATCGCCGAACACTTTCTAGCTGAAGGACTACCCGTGGGCTAGCGCCGCGTACCTCGAAGATATACTCCGGCCCCGGACAAACGCGGCCTCCGATGTCGTCGCGAGAGCAAGAACGTTACCCCCTAGGATTTTTCGAACGATGTGCAGCAAGATCGCGACCGCGTCAGGTGGTTCCAGCGGCCTTATTCACTTCGCTGATGAACGCGCGTTCCTTGTCGCTCACGCGGACACCGCCGATGCCGAGGAACCCGCCTTCCTTCGCAGCGTTCGCGGCCTTGTGCGCGACGCTCACAAGCAATTTGCGGTAGGCGTCTGCCTCCGCGGCGGACGCCTTGAGAGCCACCAGACCCGACGCAGCTTTGACGCGATCGAGCGCGGCACGCCTGAAGTTCTGCATCTGCTGCTCGTGCGATCCTTTTCCGAGCAGCGCTTTCAGATCCGGTAGGCCCGGAATGCTACGATCTGCGGCGAGTGCCGAGAACAACTCGATATCACTGTTGGCATTGAGCGTCGCGATCATGTCGTTCCCGCCAGCGATCACCTCCTTGATTGCGCCAAACAGTCCAGAAGGATCAGCAGCGGATATTCCAACAGCTACAAATGAAGGCGCCACGCGCAACAACGTCCATTCTTCGCCGGTGAAAGTATCTTGTTTTGCCATGCTCAGATTCTACTTCGCGTTCGTGGCTCAAAGTCAGTCAATCGGCTTGAATCGTTCGACCTCAGGGCGACAGTGACCGTTAGACCATTGTCGACCGCTGTGGTATCCAGCTGGTCGCTCATTTCATGGCCGGCTCTGTCGACGGCAGCTCTGTCGACTTGCTCCAATCGATGTAGCTCGTCGAACCGAAAAGAGATCTGAACGCGGCTAAGCGATGTCGGCTCCACGCTTGCCTGCGCCGGTTGCAAAGTAGCGTGATGGATGAGATGTTCCAAACAGTGTGCAAGTCGAAGTTGCTGACAGTTGAAATGAATACCGTCGAGCGGGTAGCGGCGGTCGTGTTGGTGCCCGCCTCGGAGGCCGATCGCGCTATTACTGGCAGCTGCGTTGACATCGATCCCGGTCAGGCGCCCTGCTGATGGCGATCGACATCGCGCACCTACCGGCAGACGTCTCGAACCTCGATGCGGCCTGGTTGACAGAGGCTCTGCGCGCCAGCGGCGTTTTGTCGGGCAATAGCTTCGTTGCGACCTGCAATGCCCAACAACTCGGCGCAGGCGCGGGCCTGATCGGTATGCTAGGGCGTGTGCACCTGAGCTACGGCGGCGCACCTACTGACGCGCCGACCCGGCTGATCGTGAAGTTTCCCTCTAACGTTCCCGCCAACCGCGCAGTCGCCGACACGTTCAACATGTACGGTCGCGAAGTGCGCTTCTACCAGACCTTGGCGGCGACCACATGCATCGGCCATCCGCATTGTTACTTCGCCGCGAGCGCGACGACGAACTCGGATTTTGTCCTGTTGCTGGAAGACCTCGGCGACCGCCGCATCGGCGATCAGGTGCTCGGCAGCGACCTTACCGATGCAGAGGTCGTGGTCAGCGCGATGGCGACCTTTCACGCCGAAAACTGGAACCGCACGAACGATGAGCAATTTACCTGGGTGACATCGCATGCCAACGACATGCAGATCGGTGGGATGGAGGCTGGGTTTGCCCAGGGCTGGCCTCGCTTCTCCGCCGAACTTGCGGCGGTGATACCACCGAAGGTGCGGCGCTGGGGCCACCGCGTAGGTCCCAATACCCGCGCCATCCTGCAAGCCCTTTGTGGCGGGCAGCAGACCATCTGCCACGCGGACTTCCGTTTGGAGAATATGTTTTTTGCTGCAACACGCGACCAACCCGATTTTGCGATCGTTGACTGGCAGTCGATCACCAAATCCTCCGGTGCCCAGGATCTAGCCTATTTTCTCACGCAGAGCGTGCAGCTCGACGTGCGGCGGCGGCATCAACACGAACTGCTCGCCCGCTACCTCGAAGGCCTGCGCGCCGGCGGTGTGCACAACTATGGGCCCGAAGACCTGCTGTTGGACTACCGGCGCGCCACTCTCTACCTCTTGAACTACGCCGTGGTGATTGCGTCCACACTCGATCTCGCCAACGAGCGCGGTGGGGCGATTGCACGTGCGTTGTCCGAACGCGCCTGCGCGGCCCTGGATGATCTCGATTGTGAGGCGCTGCTACCACCGTGATGTCGGGCCGAGGACGACAGGAACAGCAAACCTTTCTGGAAATGGGCCGCTGCAATGCAGCAGGCGCCGAGCAGGCCTCATCTGCATCCCGCCGGACCACCCGGAATTCAATATCATTGCGGCCCAGCGTTCCATGATGACTCGCATCCGCAACGCGCGCGAATCCTTGGCGATTCAGCTCGGGAGTAGCACAAGTAGCCAATTGATTTATTGGTAGCTACGGGTGGACTCCACAAGGCGGTTTGGTGGAGCGGGGCATGCACTGCGGCCAACAGTTCGTGCGCCTCCTCCATATCGAACTGGGCGAAGACTAAATCACGGTGTCCCGAGCCGGGCGACGCTGTCTCGACCTCGAACATGCGGCAACCCCTGATTGTCCCCGCGCCGCGCGACTGGCCAGATTGGTCTAGCGAATTGATGGCAAGAATGGAACGGCACTTCTATTGCCTGCTCGCGTGCTGGACCGCAAACGGATTCGTTAGAGGGCGGCCCTTCGACCAATTCGAGGGAAATCATTTGAGGAGAATTGACGTGTCAGCTACGAGTAAACAACCAAAAGCGGGCAGCACGACGCACGTGGACGTGGTGATCGTTGGGGCCGGGATCTCAGGAATCGGCTCGGCCTATCACCTGCAGCAGCAGTGCCCGGACAAGAGCTATGCCATCCTGGAAATGAAAGACGCCTTCGGCGGTACGTGGGAGACCCACAAATATCCGGGTGTTCGATCCGACTCCGACCTGTACACGTTCGGCTATCGGTTCAAGCCGTGGGTCGGCGCGCCGGTCGCCAGCGCCGAGGAAATCCTCAAATACATGGGCGAAGTGATCGACGAGAACGGTATCGGGCCGCACATCCGGTATGGCCACCGCATCACCCGCTGCAGCTGGTCGAGCAAGGACAGTCTCTGGACCGTCGAGGCCGCGCGGCGCACCGACAAGAGCACCGTGACGTTCACGTGCAACTTCCTGTGGATGTGTCAGGGCTACTACGACCACGAAAAGCCGTACATCCCGGACTGGCCGGGTATGGACAAGTACAAGGGCATGTTGGTCCACGCACAACTCTGGGACCCGAAGATCGACTACACGGGCAAGCGCATCCTGGTGATCGGCTCTGGCGCGACGGCTGCAACCGTGATCCCGGCCTTTGCCGAGAAGGCCGCACACGTGACGATGCTGCAGCGTTCCCCGACCTATTTCTTCTGCAGCGAAAACAAGAATGAGCTCGCCGACCGCCTGCGGCAGATCGGCATCGACGAGCCGACCATCCATCGTGTGGTGCGCGCGCAGATCATGCACGACCAGGACATGATGACGCGACGCTGCCTGGCCGAGCCCGACGCAGTGTTCGAGGAACTGAAGGCGCTGATCCGACAGTACGCGGGCGCGGACTTTCAGTTCGAGCCGCACTTCGTCCCCAAATACCGCGTGTGGCAACAGCGCCTGGCCTTCTGTCCGGAAGGCGACGTGTTCAAGGCCGCGGCCGCCGGCAAGCTCAGCGTCGTCACCGATACGCTGCAGACCTTCACCGAGAAGGGCGTGCGCACTGCCTCGGGCGAGGAAATCGAAGCCGATATCATCGTGGCCGCCACGGGTTTCCGCCTCTCCGTAATGGGGGACATCCCCTTCTCGGTCGACGGCAAGACGGTGAACTGGCACGACACGATCAACTATCGCGGCATGATGTTCACGGGTGTACCGAACCTGCTCTGGGTGTTCGGCTACTTCCGCGCGAGTTGGACGCTGCGCGTCGACATGCTCGGTGATTTCGTCTGCAACCTGCTCAACCACATGGATGAGATGGGTGCCAAACGGGTCGAAGTGGCGCTGCGCGACGAGGACAAGGGCATGCAGATTCTGCCGTGGATCGAAGGGGACAACTTCAATCCCGGCTACCTCATGCGGGGTCTCGACCAGCTACCACGACGCGGTGACAAGCCCGAATGGCGGCACAACCAGGACTATTGGACCGAAAGGGTCCAGATTCCGGAAACCGACCTCGACGGTTCGGAGTTTCTCTATGACGGCCGGCGGCGCGCAAAAGCAGGGAAGGTACGGAAGATCGAAGTGTCAACGTCGGTTGAAAGCTGACCCACTGGCTTTGCAGACACTTTGCGCGTTTCCTCCCGTTAACGGTGTCGCCAGTGCCCATCAAGGTTTCGCCGATCGAGACGGACATGGTTTGGCAGGAACGCACGCAGTGCCCCCGGAAACCGCGTGACATCAGCATGGTGAACGAGACGGTAAAGGGGCGGAAGCAGGGCGGGTCGTATGCTGCAAACCTAACGAGCCAGGCATTGAAGGCTGCACCGATCAGCCTGCAGATGGACCGCACGCTGGTTCACGAAATCAGTTCACTGCAAGCCCGCGTGTCGACTCTTACGCCTATCGCTACCTCCGACCGGCTGTTGCGAGCAACGGTGCCCAGAGATCGAGATGGGGCACGGGGAGGCCACCGATGCCACCCAAATTCCGAAGACTTTGGAAGTGTGTCTGAATATTGGAAGGCGAAGCAACCGGACGCTTCGTAACCGATTGATTTGTTGGTAGCTACGGGTGGACTTGAACCACCGACCCCAGGATTATGAATCCTGTGCTCTAACCAGCTGAGCTACGTAGCCACGGAAGGGGGGCGGATTTTCCAAAGATGACCAATCGATGTCAAGGCGATGGCCGCTTGGTACGCGCCTCACTAAACGTTGAAACGGAAGTGCATGAGGTCGCCATCGGCGACGACATACTCCTTGCCTTCGAGGCGCCATTTGCCCGCGTCCTTGGCGCCTTGCTCGCCGTTGCATGCGATGAAATCGTCGTAGCCAATCACTTCGGCACGGATGAACCCCTTTTCGAAATCCGTGTGGATGACCCGAGCAGCTTGCGGGGCCTTGGTGCCGACCTGGATCGTCCAGGCGCGAACTTCCTTCGGACCCGCGGTGAAGTAGGTATGCAGCCGCAATAGTTCGTAGCCGGCGCGGATGACGCGATTCAGACCTGGCTCCGCCATACCTAGATCGGCGAGAAACTCGGCACGCGCGTCGTCATCGAGTTCGCCGATTTCTGCTTCCAGCTTGTTGCAGATCGCGACCACCACAGCACCTTGCTCGACCGCGATGCCGCGTACCTCGTCGAGCAGTGGATTGTTTTCGAAACCGTGCTCATCGACATTGGCGATGTACATGACCGGTTTGGCGGTGATCAGATGCATGTCCCGCAGCCGGTCTAAGTCGTCTGCGGACAACCCGAGCGAGCGCACGGGGCGCGCTTCGTTCAGCGCAGCACGCACCCGCTCCAACAGCTCTACTAGAGTCTTCGCGTCTTTGTCCCCGGCGTTGGCAGTGCGGCGATTGCGGTCGTACACGCGCTCGACGGTGTCGAGATCGGCCAGCGCCAGTTCGGTATCGATGACCTCGATGTCATCACGCGGCGAGACCTTCTCGGATACGTGGATGATATTGTCGTCGACGAAGCAGCGCACAACGTGAGCGACGGCGTCAGTCTCCCGAATGGCCGCGAGGAATTGATTGCCCAGCCCTTCGCCTTTGGATGCGCCCGCGACCAATCCCGCGATGTCGACGAATTCCATCGTCGTCGGAATCACCTTCTGCGGCTTGGCGATCGCTGCAATTCGATCCAGGCGCGGATCAGGCACCGGAACGATGCCGGTATTCGGTTCGATCGTGCAGAACGGGAAGTTCTCCGCATCGATACCGGCCTTCGTGAGCGCATTGAATAGCGTCGACTTGCCGACATTCGGCAACCCGACGATTCCGCAATTGAACCCCATCAATCGTCCCCGTCGTTCAATGTGTGAAGCACGTTCATCGCCTTGGCGATCTCGCCGGCGCATATCAGTTCGAGCAGCGCATCCGGAAACTGCGTCGCCTGCGTCACCACCTCCCGGTCTTCCGCTCGCATCTTCGCGCCGGTTAGGTAACCGCTCACTCGATCCTTATCACCCGGATGCCCGACGCCGATTCGCAAACGAACAAATCCCGCGTCGTTGCCTAACGAGGCGATAATGTCGCGCAGGCCATTGTGGCCGTTGTGGCCGCCGCCTCGCTTCAACCGGATCACCCCGGGCTCGAACGCCATCTCGTCATGAACCACCACAATCTCTGCCGGCGCAAACTTGTAGAACGTGGCGACGGCCGCAACCGATTCCCCGCTCAGGTTCATGAACGTATTCGGGATCAACAACCGCAGGTCGTGACCTAGAATCGGCCCCCGGCCGACGCGCCCCTTGAAGCGTGTGTCCAGCGCAAGCGTGATACGAAATCGTGCAGCCAGCGACTCGACGAATTCCGCCCCAACGTTGTGGGGGGTGCCGTCGTATCGCGGGCCTGGATTTCCCAGGCCCGCGATGAGCCGAATGGCGGCCATGACTCAGCCTTTGTCGGATCCCGAACCTTCGGCGCCTTCCGCTTTTGGTTCGACCGGCGCGGCCGTGGCCGCAGCTGCAGCTTGGCTTGCAACGTCCAGCGCATCCATTTCGGCGGCAAGCGTCGACGCATGAACACTGACGACAGCTACGTCCTGTTCTTCCCGCTCCTCTGCTGTCAGGCCTTCGAGATCCTCGAGGACAACGCCCGCGGGCAGCACAAGATCCGACAAATGCAGGATGTCGCCGATCGACAGGGGACCAACATCGACAGCGATGAATTCCGGTAGATCTCCCGGCAAACAGGTGACCTCCACCTCGATGATATGGTGCGTGATCAATCCCTTCTGGTCTTTAACGCCAATGCACTCTTCCTCATTGAGGAAGTGCAGCGGAATCTCAACCGTGATCTCCTGCCCGGCGACGATGCGCTGAAAGTCGATGTGCATCGGTTTGTTGGTAGCCGGATGTCGCTGCATGTCTCGCGCTAGCACCTGATTGCGGGCGTCGCCCATCTTCAACGCAAGAATCTGCGAGAAAAACGCCTCCACCTGAATCGCCTTCGATAAGTCGTTCTCGATGAGCGAAATATTCACGGGGGCTTCGCCGCCTCCATAAACGATTCCCGGCACCATCGCCGCGTTACGACGCAGGCGGCGGCTCGCACCTTTCCCGACGTCCGCACGCGCTTCTACAATCAATTCAATCTGCTGTGACATGGTTTTCTCCTAATCGTCACGCCGAACAACGCATCGGGGCCGCGACCAGATCCCGTGCGCACCAGTGAACGTCCGCGTTATGCGAGCGTTCGGCTCTGCTCCCGGAGCAGAGTCATCGAAACATTGCGCTGACCGATTCTTCATTGCTGACACGGCGGATCGCCTCGGCCAGCAGGCGGTCCAAACTCAACTGAGTAATGCGCCGACAAGCCTTGGCCTGCGACGACAATGGAATGGTATCGGTTACAAAAAGGGCATCGAGCGCGGAAGAATTGATCCGCTCGATCGCGGGTCCCGACAACACCGCATGGGTGATGTACGCGACTACCAGCGACGCTCCACGATCCTTCAATGCAGCGGCGGCCTGACAGAGCGTGCCCGCGGTATCGACGATGTCGTCGACAATGATTCCGGTGCGGCCTTCAACATCACCGATCACATTCATGACTTCCGATTCGTTCGCCATCGACCGGCGCTTGTCGATGATCGCCAGATCGGTATCGTTGATCAGTTTCGCGATGGCGCGCGCGCGCACCACACCGCCGACGTCAGGAGAAATGACCATCGGGTTCGGGTATCTCTGCGCCAATGCATGATCCACCAACAGCGGCGACGCGTAGACGTTGTCAACCGGCACGTTGAAGAAGCCCTGGATCTGGTCCGCATGCAGATCGACCGTGAGTACCCGATTGACCCCCGCAACTGCCAACATGTCGGCGACGACCTTGGCGCTGATCGGAACGCGTGCCGATCGCGGACGCCGATCCTGACGCGCGTAGCCGAAATACGGCATTACCGCGGTGATCCGGCTCGCCGACGCACGCTTGATCGCATCGGCCATCACCATCAGTTCCATCAGATTGTCGTTGGTCGGCGCACAGGTCGACTGCAGCATGAACACGTCTGCGCCGCGCACGTTTTCCTGGATTTCGACACGCACCTCGCCATCGCTGAAGCGATCGATGTCCGCCGCGCCCAGGTCGATGCGCAACTCGTGCGCGACACGCGACGCGAGTTCCGGATGCGAATTACCGGCAAAAACGATCAGATTACCCAACTGCACTCACTCATATTGGCTGGGGCGCTAGGATGACTCGGGCCTCACGGCCCTCGCCCCTCCGGGGCCAGCGTCGCTGCGCGCCGCTGTTCAAAATCACTCCGCGATTTTGTCGAACCAGCTAGGTTCTCATCCCAGCGCCACCACTCTTTTCGATCCGCTCACTCACATTGGCTGGGGCGCTAGGATTCGAACCTAGGTATGGCGGGATCAAAACCCGCTGCCTTACCGCTTGGCGACGCCCCAAAAAAGTGGACTAAGCGAAGAGTTCAACTCGCGCGGGCGTGTGCCCCGAATCGCGGAAGGGCGGTATTTTGATGATCGGTCTACGGGGTGTCAAATGACGCGCGGTGCGCCGAACGACCACTCGCTGGGTATCAGGGTCACCTTAACGTCACCGCGGATGGCGATGATTCGACCCGGCAGACGCCGTGCGTCACTGTCATCCCGATAGCCGGAGAACTCAAGGCGCCACGCCAACTGCTCGAGCATCGCCAGATCGCCAGCGTCATCGGAACGTGATGCCAGCACCGCGAGCCAGGGCGCCGGCTCACCTCGAATCCAATGCGTCAGAGCCGCGATCGGCAACGTGAATCCCAGCCAACGCTGCATCGCGACATCGGCGTCACGCTCACGGTAAACCTCTCCTTTGGCCGTATAGACTGTGACCAATCCACTATCACCAACCAGCCGACTGTGACCCTGACCGATCGGCCCCCAAAGATCGATCTCATCGCGCGTCCCGGAGTGCTGCCACTGAAAATTTGCCGAGAAACCCTCGGCCCCCTGGCGCACCGCCATACGTCCTTTGACGGCGAATCCGCCAATATCCGGGGCAGACAATTCCGGCTCGCTTCGCAGCCACGCACAACTCGCAACTGTGACCAACACCACGCTGCAGAAGCCAATGCGTCGACACGCAGAAAACACTTTGAGAAATAACGAGTTAGCGGAACTTTGCATCTAAACTCCGGCGCGGCTTTGTTATGATGTCGCGGTCCGATCGGAAGAGCCACTGATGGCGATTCTCGCGTACGGCTTGAATTTTCGCACTGCACCCATCGATCTTCGGGAGAGAATCGCGTTTCCGGCCGACAGCCTCGTGCAGGCGCACCGCGACCTGACTCAATCGGTCCCCGCGGTCGGCGAGGTCGCCATCCTATCGACGTGCAACCGCACCGAGTTGTATTGCTTCGCCGATTTGAACGACCACGAAGTGCTGGTTGACTGGTTGTCACGCTATCGCAACGTGGCGCCGGCAGATATCCGCGACGCGGCGTATGCGCATTGGGACCGCGATGCGGCGCGGCACCTGATGCGCGTTGCTGCCGGACTCGATTCGCAGGTTCTCGGTGAGCCGCAGATCCTCGGGCAAGTCAAAGACGCCTACGATATCGCACGCGCCGCGGGGACCCTCGGTCCCGAGTTGAATCTGCTGTCGCAGGTGACGCTGAACGTGGCCAAACAAGTGCGCACCGACACCGACATCGGACGCAATCCCGTGTCGGTTGCCTATGCCGCCGTGTCGCTCGCGCAACAGATCTTCGCGGATCTGTCGCAGAACTCTGCACTATTGCTGGGCGCTGGCGAGACCATCGAACTGGTCGCCCGACATCTGCGCGCCGCCGGGATCGGCTCGATGACGATCGCCAACCGCACACTCGCCAATGCGCGGGAGCTGGCAGCGAGCGTCGGCGCGCACGCCATCCAACTGACTGACGTGCCGAGCGTGCTCGCCAATCACGATATCGTCATCGCCTCGACCGGCAGTCCGTTTCCGGTGCTCGGCAAGGGCGCAGTCGAAGCGGCGATACGCAGCCGCCGGCACCGGCCGATGTTCATGGTGGACATTGCAGTGCCGCGCGACATCGAACCGGAAGTAGCCGAGCTGCGCGACGTGTATCTGTACTCGATCGACGATCTGACCGAGATCATCCAGGCAAACGTCAGCGAACGCCGGCGCGCTGCGGAAAGCGCCGAAGCGATGATCGTTGCCGGAACGGACCGATATTTCCGTGAAAAGCGGATCCGCGACGGCCAGCACCTGCTAACCAGTTTTCGCGGTCGTGCCGAAGCGCTGCAACTCCAGGAACTCGAACGCGCGCGCCAACGACTCGACAATGGTGAAGCTATCGAAGACGTGCTGAAGGTGCTGGCGCGCGCCTTGACCAACAAGCTGATTCACGAACCTACCATTGCGATTCGCGATGCGAGCGCCGAGGGCCGCCTCGACATGCTCGACTACGTTCGCGCCCTCTACGGCCTCGACAAGACCGACTGAGCAAAAACGCGATGAGTCTGTCACCGTCCATCCTCGCCACGCTGGACGATCTCGCCGATCGTCACGAAGAGCTCTCGGCCCTGCTCAGCGAGGCCGAAATCGTTTCGAATCGCGAAAAGTTCACGTCGCTGTCGAGAGAGTATTCGGAACTGGAACCGATCATCGATCGTTATCGAACGCTCCAGAACCTGCGTGGTCATTTCGATGAAGCATCCGCAATGCTTGCGGACGACGACGCCGAGATGCGTCAACTCGCCGTGGACGACCGTGATCAACTCCGCGTCCGCCTCGACGCTGTGGAGAACGAGATCAAGGCACTGTTGGTGCCCAAGGATCCCCACGATGACGCGAACGTGTTTCTCGAAATCCGAGCCGGCACCGGTGGCGACGAAGCGGCCATTTTTGCCGGTGATCTGTTCCGGATGTATGCACGTTATGCGGAGACCCGCGGCTGGCACCTCGAGATCATGAGCGAACGTCCCGGCGAGCACGGCGGCTTCAAGGAAATTATCAGCCGCATCGAAGGCGAGCACGTTTACAGCCACCTTAAATTCGAGTCCGGTGCTCATCGGGTCCAACGCGTGCCGCAGACGGAATCACAAGGCCGCATTCACACGTCTGCCTGCACCGTCGCGATACTGCCCGAAGTGGACGATATCGAAGAGATCGACATTCCGAAGAGTGACCTGCGGGTCGACACCTACCGATCGTCCGGCGCCGGTGGTCAGCACGTCAACAAAACTGATTCGGCCGTTCGCCTGACACATATCCCGTCCGGCGTTGTGGTCGAGTGTCAGGATGAACGTTCACAACACAAGAATCGCGCACGCGCGATGTCGTTGCTGAAAGCGCGCCTGCTCGACATGGCACGTCAGAAGCAGCAGCAGGATCAAGCGTTGTCGCGACGTCTGCTGGTCGGTAGCGGCGATCGTTCCGAACGAATACGCACCTACAACTTTCCGCAGGGCCGCATCACCGACCACCGTATCAATCTGACGCTCTACAAACTCGGCGATGTCATGGAAGGTCACCTCGACGAAGTCATCAACCCATTGGTGCAAGAGCATCAGGCCGACGCGCTGGCCGCGCTCGGCGACGCGGTGTGAAGACACTTTCGGATCTACTACGCAGCGCGCCCGATGATTCGACCCGGCGCGACATGGAAGTGTTGCTGACCGCGGCGCTCGGCGTCGAGCGCGTGTACCTGTACGCGCACGGCGACGAACCGCTGACCGGGTCGGGCGCCGCGCAGGTCGAACAGATGTTGGCCGACTATCACCGGGGCACACCGGTCGCATACGTGATCGGCCGGCGCGAATTCTGGAAGCTCTCGCTAGAGGTGTCGCGCGACGTATTGATCCCGCGTCCCGAAACCGAACTGCTGGTCGAACTCGTATTGCTACGTCTGCCGCCTCGGGCACATGTACTGGATCTTGGCACCGGTTCCGGCGCCATCGCGCTCGCGATCAAGTACGAACGCGGCGACTGTTCCGTAGTGGCAACCGACATCTCTGCCGCCGCAATCGCAACCACCCAAAAAAACGCGGCCACCCACGGACTCGATATCAACTGCCGGGTCGGCAGCTGGTACTCGGTTGTCGAGGATACCTACGATCTGATCGTGTCAAATCCACCTTATATTGCGGACACCGATCCGCACCTTCGAGCACTCGTCGGCGAACCGCAGCTCGCACTCAGGGCGGGGCCCGACGGACTCGACGCCTTGAGGGTCGTCGTTGCCGGCGCGCCCGGTCATCTCACGCGCGGGGGTTGGTTGCTCGTCGAACACGGCCATGATCAGGGTGCGGCGGTTCGCGGCCTGTTCGAAGCGGCCGGGCTCGGTGCAATCGAGACTCACCGGGATTTGGCCGGACACGACCGTGTTACGCTGGGAAAACGATGAACGACGAACAACTGCTTCGTTACAGCCGTCAGATCATGCTGCCGCAGATCGACATCGAAGGGCAGGAAAAGCTGCTCGCGGCCACCGTGCTGATCGTCGGTCTCGGCGGCCTGGGGTCGCCCGTTGCGTTATATCTCGCGGCCGCCGGCGTGGGTCATCTGGTTCTGGCCGACCACGATACCGTCGACCTCTCCAACCTGCAGCGCCAGATCGTGCACCATAACGAATCTGTCGGCACGCTGAAGGTCGAGTCGGCGGCCGCGGCGATACGGGCGTTGAATCCGGAAATCCGAACCACGCTGATCAGCGAAAAGCTCGCCGGAGACGCGCTGCGCAACACGATTGACCGGGTCGATCTGGTGCTCGACGGCACTGACAATTTTACCGCCCGCTACGCAATCAACGACGCCTGCTTTGCCGCGCGCAAGCCACTGGTGTCCGGTGCGGCGATTCGAATGGAAGGACAGGTGGCGGTATTCGACCCGCGTGTTGTGGATTCTCCCTGCTACCGCTGTCTTTATCCTGAAGGCAACGATCAGGCGCTCAACTGCTCCGAGAACGGTGTTGCCGCACCGCTGGTCGGCATCATCGGCAGCGTGCAGGCGATGGAGGCCTGGAAGCTGCTGACCGGCGCCGGTACCTCGCTCGTCGGGCACGTGCTGTATCTCGATGCGCAGGCGATGGAATGGCACAAACTGCGGCTGCGTCGCAATCGGGCCTGCACGCTGCACCACTGAGTCAGGCGCGCTCGAGACGTCGTCTCAATCGCTCGACCAGTGGCGCCTTCACATCGTCGACCTTCACCGGCCCGCCAAGGTCTGCAAGCTGCGTGACCTTCAGATCAATCAGTCCGCAGGGATTGATTCGGCTGAACGGCTCCAAGTCCATCTGCACATTGAGCGCAAGCCCGTGATAAGAACAGCCGCGTCGAATCCTCAGCCCCAACGCGGCAACTTTGGCGCCCGCGACATAGACACCCGGCGCATCACGACGATTCGCCGCCGCGATTCCGTAGCTCGCCAGCAGCTCGATGATCGAATCCTCGATCACCGTGACGAGGCCGCGCGGAGTAATTCCTGCGCGCCGGATATCAATCATCAGGTAGATCACCAACTGTCCGGGGCCGTGATAGGTCACCTGCCCGCCGCGGTCGGATTGCACTACTTCGATGTCACCGGGCGCAAGCAGATGTTCGGCACGTCCCGCCTGACCCTGCGTGAACACCGGCTCGTGCTCGGTAAGCCACAGTACGTCCGGCGTGTCCGGCGTACGGTCGGCCGTGAAGGTCTGCATCGCCCGGAACACCGGCACATAGCGGGTGCGGCCCAGGTCCTCGCAATCCATCAGAGCACCAGTCGAACCAACGAACAGGTTTTCAGGGTCGCGTGCAGTTCCCGCAGCTGCGGCTCGCCGGTAGCGCGAATTGTGATTGTCACGGCGCAATAGTTGCCGGCACGGCTGGCGCGCACCTGCACGTGCTCGTCAGTAATCTCGGGCGCGTGTCGGCGCGTCAGCTCGATCACGGTAGCGGCAAACGCGTCACGATTTTCGCCGACGATCTTCACCGGATAGTCACACGGAAATACGATCCGGTGCGATTCGTCCGTCAACTCAAAAGCTCCCGGAAGAACAGGTAGATGCTCTGCCACAAACGCTTGAACCAGCCTGCTTCGGCAATGGCGCTCTGCGCCGTCAACGGCACTTGAACCACCGGTTTGCCGTCGAGAAGAACTCGCAGCTCGCCGAACGGATCACCCACCGCGAACGGCGCCCGCACGACGCGAGCGACATCGGTCTCGGCTTTGAGGTCTGCATAACGGCCGCGCGGAATCGTCGCGTATACCGGTGCCGCAACGCCGAGTTGCACCTCGTTGTCCTGGCCGTACCAGACCTCAGCGCTACGCAGCATCACGCCCGGATCGTAGAGTTTGTGCGTTTCGAAGAAGCGATAGCCGAACGACAGCAGCTTCTGACTCTCGCGCATGCGCGCCTCGTCGCTGTCCGTGCCCATCACGACCGAGATCAACCGCATGCCATCACGCAAGGCGCTCGCGATCAGACAATAGCCGGCCTCTGAAGTGTGCCCTGTCTTAACACCATCGACCGTACGATCACGCCACAACAGGCGATTTCGGTTCGGTTGGTCGATATTGTTGAAACGAAACGATTTCTCCGAATAGATCGCGTAGTGAGCGGGGTGATCGCGAATCAGCGCGCGCGCCAGCGTCGCAAGATCTTGCACCGTGCTGTAGTGCTCGGGGTCCGGCAGTCCATCGGAGTTTACGAAGTGCGAACCAAACATGCCCAGAGCCTTGGCTTGCTGGTTCATCAGGTCGGCGAATGCGTCCTCGCTACCCGCGACGTATTCCGCGACCGCCACGGTTGCATCATTGCCCGATTGAATGATGACCCCGCGCAACAAATCCTCGAGTTTTACCGTTGTGCCTTCGCGAATGAACATCGCCGACTGCCGCTCCTCCGGGGCTGCGTGGCGCCACGCATTCACGCTGATCGGCACCTCGTCGGTGAGATGAATGCGGCCGGACTCGATCTCACGCGCCGCGATATAGCTGGTCATGATCTTCGTCAGACTGGCCGGCGGAACCTTCTGATCAATGTTGTGTTCCGCGAGCACATCGCCGGTATCGAAGTCGATCAGGATGTACGCCTTCGCGTTGATCTCCGGCGGCTGCGGCGGGGCTGATGGCGCAACCGGCGCCGGCGCGGGTTCAGCGGCAAATACGAGCAATGGCCAAAGCAGCAGCGCGACGAGTATTCGTGGTCTGGCGATCATAATTTCCGTTCAGATAATTGCGGCGAAGAAAATGCGGCGGCGATTGTACGTCATTCCCTGACGATCAGCGGCTTGGCAAACGCCGCGGCGGCGATCAACGCCTGCAGCCGAGTTGCTTCGCTCATCAATGCCACCGGGCCGATCCGCACGCGATACAACCGATCTGCGGGTCGGTGTTGCACGTGCACGTCGTCACCGACTACATCGGTGAGGTCCCGGCGCAACCGTTCGGCGCCCGCCGCGTCGTTGAACGCGCCAGCCTGCAAAAAAATCCGCGCTGAAGTCGATGGCGGCGGCGTAGCCTCAGGCTCCGGTGCGAGCGCCGATTTCGATTCGGTCGTCGCAACCTGCGGCACCGCATCGGTGCCGTCGACGAGTTCGATCATCACGCGTGCCGTCCCTTGATTCGCGAACCCGAGCTTGACCGCACCTGCGTAAGACAGATCGATCAGGCGTTCGCTGTGAAACGGGCCCCGATCATTGACTCGCACGATCGCGGTTCGATGATTGTCGAGATTGGTGACGCGCACAAAACAGGGTATCGGCAGGCTGCGATGCGCTGCCGTCAGCTTGTACATGTCATACCGCTCACCACTCGACGTCGGCCGACCATGAAACTTCGTGCCGTACCAGGACGCATTGCCATACTCCTTGTAGCGTTCGGGACTCGGCAACACGAAGTAGGTCTTGCCCAGCACTTCATATGGGCTTTTGTTGCCGTACCGGCTGGGAGGTTCCACCCGAGGTACCGGATCGGGGAGCCGGCTTAGATCAACCGGCGGAGTCGACGGCGCGCTGTCGCGCGGCGGGGCTATCGTCGAGCACGCAACTACAAACAGTTCGATGAACACCAACGCGACAAATCGCAGGCACGTTGCGCGCTGCCGCCGTGTCATCGTGCGGCGGCTTCCACTGGAGCAACGTCCGCGGCGTGTGCGGCCGCGATCGCCTCACCCAATTGGTGTACTGCGAGCGCGTACATGCTGCTGTGGTTGTACCGGGTGATCACATAGAAATTATGCAGGCCGACCCAGTACTCGTAACCGGTTCGACCATCCATCCGGTAGAGGCCCGCTTCGGCCGCGTCCGGCACGCCATCGACCTTGACGCCAAGCGCACGCAGTTGACCGACGGTATACGCAAGATTCAAGCCTTCGTTGGCAACCGTATCGGCCCGCGGACCATCGATCGAGGCAGGCTCCACGACAGCACCATCCGCGGTCCAGCCGTGACGTCGGAAATAATTCGCGACGCTACCGATGGCGTCCTGCGGACTCGTCCAGATGTTGCGTTTGCCATCACCATCGAAATCGACCGCGTAGCTGCGAAAGCTCGACGGGATGAACTGCCCATAACCCATCGCCCCTGCGTAGGACCCCACAGGGACACGCGGATCGATCCCCTCCTCGCGGGCGAGCAGCAAAAACTGGGTTAACTCGCCACGAAAAAAATCACTACGCGGAGGATAGTCGAACGCCAGAGTCGTCAGCGCATCCAACACCCGATAGCTCCCCGTGTTGCGACCGAAACGAGTTTCGACGCCGATAATTGCGACGATGATCGCCGGCGGCACTGCATAGTCCTGTTGTGCCCGCGCGAGCACCGCGGCGTTCTCGCGCCAGAACTCGACGCCCTGAGCAATGCGCGCATCGGTTACAAAAATATCTCGGTACTCAGACCAGGGTTTGGTCTTTTCCGCAGGCCGCGCGATCGCATCGAGGATGCCCTGCTTGCGTTCGGCATCGTTGAACAGCTTGGTCAATTCTTCACGGGAGAATCCCTGCTGGACCGTCAGTTGATCGATATACGCAGCAACGTCGGCGCGACCACCAAAATTCGCTGCGGCAACACCATATAGCGCGTAAAGCAACGCGACGGTTACCCCGATTGCCGCCGCCATTCGCATCATCAACAACCCCTCGGTCACCACCCGCGATGGGTGTGAATCGACATCACGATACCGAAGCCCGCCAGCAGTGTCATTGCGGACGTGCCACCGTAGCTCACCAGCGGCAACGGTACGCCGACCACAGGCAGCAATCCGGAAACCATTGCGATGTTAACAAATACGTACACGAAGAACGTCAGCGTCAGGCTGCCAACCGTAAGGCGTCCGAATGTATGCCGCGCCTGCGTCGCCATGTACAGGCCGCGCGCGATGATCATCAAATAGAGCATCAGCAGTGTGATCACGCCAATGAGCCCGAGTTCCTCCGCGACGACCGCAATGATGAAGTCCGTCTGACCCTCTGGCAGGAAATCGAGGTTCGACTGAGTGCCTTCGAACAGACCCTTGCCAAACACACCGCCCGAGCCGATCGCGGTCGTTGACTGGATGATGTTCCAACCGGCACCGAGCGGGTCGCGCTCGGGATCGAACAACGTCAACACGCGATCGCGCTGATAACCCCGCATGACGTACCAGAGTCCCGGCGCGGCCGCCGCAGCTGCCAGCGCCGCCAATGCCATCCAGCGCCATTGCAGCCCCGACAGCACGACGACCGCCAATCCAGCCGCCAGTACCAATATGCCGGTGCCGAGATCCGGTTGAATCGCGATTAACGCCGCAGGTGCGCCGATCAGCGCGACCGCCACGAGCAGGTGCCCCAACCGCGGCGGCAAAGGTCGGTCATTGAAGTACCACGCGACCATCAGCGGAACGGCGATCTTCATCAGCTCCGACGGCTGAAACCGCGGCAGCCCCGGCACTTCGAGCCAGCGCTGAGACCCCTTGACTGTCACTCCGGCAAAGATGACCGCCACCAGCATCACCATGCCGACGCCATAGAGCAGTGGCGTCCAGCGCAGATAAAAGCCAGGTTCGAACTGCGCCGCGATCACCATGATCCCAAGCGCCAGAACCACCCGGATGACCTGTCCGTCGAACGCGCTGATATCGCGACCCAGTGCGCTGAACAACACCACCAGCCCGAACACGATCACGCCGAGCAGTGCGAGCAGCAGCAGCGGATCCAGATGCATATTGTTCAGTCGTCGCACACCCGGCAGCCCCCCGCCGGGCATCGAACGAACAAAATCCCGACTGCTCATCTCGCCGCCAACTTCGGAACCAGGAACGCGTCAATGACCTGACGCGCAACGGGCGCGGCAAATGCGCTTCCGCCGCCACCGTTTTCAACCAGCACCGACACGGCAATTTCGGGCGCATCCGCCGGTGCGAATGCAATGAACCACGCGTGCTTGCGCTGGAACTCCGTGAGTTCCTTTTCGTTATACGTCTCACCTTGTTTGATGCCTACGACCTGGGCCGTACCGGACTTGCCGGCCATCCGATACGGCAGGTCTTTACCGACGTACGGAAACGCCGTGCCGCTCTGCTGGTAGCCCAGATTGCCGCGGTGCACGACCATCTCCATCGCATCGATGAGACGTTCCCAATCAGATCCGGTTACCAGACCAGTGACGTCCGGCATCGGCGGCGGCGGATCCCACTCGCTCAAGGCCTGGTCGCTCGAGAGCAGCAATCGCGGCCGCATCCAATGACCTCGATTGGCGATCAGCGCGGTCGCCGTTGCCAATTGCAATGGTGTTGCCAGTACGTCGCCCTGACCGACGCCCATGTTGATGGTGTCGCCCGGATACCAGGGCTCGCCTTTGGCGCCCCGTTTCCAGACCGGATCTGGTAATCGGCCTGGCAATTCATCGAGCACATCGACCGTGGTGTTGCGGCCGTAACCGAACTTCGACGCGCACTCGACGAAATCGTTGATGTCCAGTCGTGATGCGAGTTCGAAAAAATAGACGTTCGACGAACGGTAGATGGCGCGCGTCAGATCGACGACACCCTGGCCGCCGCTGTTACCCTTCGTCCAACTCCAGTCGCGATAGATCCGCGCCTGGCCGGGTAATCTGAAAAAGCCATGATCGCTAATGGTCCGATCCCAGTTCGTGGCGCCCAACGAGAGCCCACACAATGCGACCACCGGCTTGAACGTCGACCCGGGTGCGTACTGGCCGCTCGTCGCGCGATTGAACAACGGCATCTGGCGGTCTTCGCTGAGTTCTTTGTAACGTGCCGCGCTGACCCCGGTGACGAAGATATTGGGGTCGTATCCCGGGTTGCTGACCAGCGCGAGGATACCGCCGGTTCGCGGGTCGATGGCAACCACAGCGCCACGCCGTTCACCCAGCGCCGCGGTCGCGGCGGTCTGCAAATTGGTATCGAGCTGCAATGTCAAATTCTGACCTGCGACCGGCGGCTGCACGCTCAGCACTTTGCGGATCCGGCC
>Ga0209254_10000070_pt1 | contig 61117 bp, 55 predicted proteins | sample FrelakmetDIP11DI_FD_187148 | JGI IMG/M metagenome (GOLD analysis project Ga0209254, IMG submission 187148) | Freshwater lake sediment microbial communities from the University of Notre Dame, USA, for methane emissions studies - DIP11 DI (SPAdes)... | ecosystem: Environmental > Aquatic >...
GACATAAAGTCGATAGAGATCTTGATCGACCTCTTAAGAGTCCGGGTCGGGGCCGCCACGTCGTATAGCGCCCTGGCCGAGGACCTTCAGGTTTCCATACACACGGTCAAGCACTGGATTCAGATCCTGGAAAACCTGTGCGTCATTTTTGCCGTGCCGCCCTATCACCGGAACATCAGCCGCAGCATCCTCAAGGAGCCTAAATACTATTTCTATGACACGGGCGCGGTCGAGGGCGATCTGGGGGCCAAGCTCGAGAATACCGTGGCCCTGGCCCTTCTCCGGGATCTGCAGCTGTTCGAAGATACGACCGGAAGCCGGGTGGGGCTCTACTACCTCAGGGACAAGGAAAAAAACGAGGTGGATTTCCTGACGATCGTGGACGGAAAACCTTCGCTCATGGTCGAGGTCAAGGCCTCGGATGACAGCTTCGCCCGGTCGCTGTTTCGTTATCATTCCTACTTGCCGTCGGCCAGGCCGGTTCAGGTCGTCTATGACCTGAAACGACCGAAATCATCGGGCGCGGCCCAGATGATCGCGGCCCACGATTTCCTTAATTCGGTGACACACATCTAATTTACCGAATTTCAAGACCGTCTTCCTCGAGGCATTGCGCCGCATGTTGACGGCCCGCCGGGCCTGGTATAAGATGCGTGCGAAAAGGGAGTGACCATGGCCATCGACCCTAAGCTGCTGGAAATCCTGGCGTGCCCGCTGTGCAAGACCCCGGTCAAGACGACCCCCGACAAGAAAGGCCTGAAGTGCGCCAAGTGCGGCCGAATCTACCCCGTTGAGGACGACATCCCCATCATGCTCGTCGACGAGGCCCGGATTGAAAAAACAGCCCGCCGAAAAGCCCGCGCTTGACCCTGCCTCTCCGTCCAAGATCCTGCTCCTCAGGCTGCGCCGCATCGGCGATATCATCCTGACGACACCCGCCGTCTCGGCCCTGAAAAAAGCGTTCCCGCTGGCGTCCCTGACCTATATCGTCGAGGAACCGTACCGCCGGCTGGTCGAGGGCAACCCGGACTTGGACAGGATCATCGCCGTCAAACCCAAGATGTCGGTCCTGGAGGCCCGAAGCCTCCTTCAGGACATCCGCAGCGAGCGATTCGACGCCGTCGTGGATTTTCACGGCGGGCCGAGGACCTCGCTTTGGACCTATCTCTCCGGCGCCAGGGTCAAAGTCGGATACCTCATCCGCGGCAAGGGCTGGCCCTACGATAAGGCCGTCCCCCGCGGGACGGCAGAGGGTCCGATCCACAGCGCGGCGAACCACATCAACCTGGCGAGGGCCCTGGGGGCCGTCGTCGGCCTGGAGCCCGGCCTCTTCCTGCCCGAGGCGCGGCCCGAGGAGGCCGCCCGGGTGGAAAAGATCTTCAAGGATAACAAGCTCAAACAAGCCCGAGCCGTCGTCCTTCACGTCGGAGCCGGAAACGCGTTCCGCGATTGGGGAGCGGAAAACTGGCGAACGCTGGCCGGCCGCCTGTCGGCCCGTCCCGGCGCGAAGGTCATCCTGACCGGAGGGGAAGAGGACCTCGCTCGGGAAAAGGAAATCTTGGGGGCGGGAGGAGTCGCCGCCCTGTCGCTCATCGGCCGGCTCAACCTGGCCGAGCTCAGGGAGGTCATCCGCCGCGCCGCGCTTTTCGTCGGCCCGGACAGCGGGCCCATGCACATCGCCGCCTCGACCGAGACGCCCATCGTGGCCCTTTTCGGGCCGACCCTGCCCGCGCATTTCGCCCCGAGGCGCCGGCGCGTCGTGCTCATCGAAAAAAAACTCAACTGCCGCCCCTGCCGGCAGAGGGAGTGCCTGACCGGCGATTTCCGGTGTCTTCGGGCCATTTCGGTCGACGATGTTTTCAAGGCCTGCCGGTCTTTTCTGCAAAAAAAGCGCCCATAAAATAGGCTTTTTCGCATTCCCTGAATATAGTAGAATGATTCTTTCCTGGAAAAGCCCAATGCCCATCCCTAACGCCGGCCCAGAGCCCTTATTTGAAAGGAAAAGTCCGCTGGAAGTCCTGCTCTGGGCGCTCGTCTCGGCCGGCCTTCTATTTTCACTGATCTCCATCAGTCTCGTTCAAGTCTTCCTGGGGTTGGCCGTCGTCTGCCTGGCCATCCTCCTGATCCTCAGGCGGCGGCGCCTGCGGCTTCCTCCTTTCGCCTGGCCGCTCGGGGCTTACGTCCTGTTATCGCTCGCGGCCTCGGCCCTGTCCAGGGACCCGGCCACGAGCTTCATCGACTGCAAAGAGCTCCTCCTGACGCTCGCCGTGCCCTTGGTCCTCGCCGCGTTCGTCTCCGCCAGGTCCATGAACCTCGGACTCTGGGCGTTCCTGGCTTCGGCCGCCGCCGCCGCCGGCTATTCGCTCGCCGTGTATCTCATTCGAATGACGCCGGGCGAACGGGTCGCGGGATTCATGGGACACTACATGACCCAGGCCGGACTGCTGATGCTGTTCAGCGCGGCCGCCCTGGCCCTGGCCCTGTTCCTGCAAGACAAGAGCCGCTGGGTCTGGACCCTGGGATTGGCCTTGAGCCTGCCCGCCCTGGCCCTGACCCTGACCCGAAGCGCCTGGATCGGTCTCCTGGCGGCCGCCTGCGTTCTTCTTCTCATCCGCAAGCCCAAGGCCTTGCTTCTTCTTCCGGTGCTGGCCGGGCTCTTTTTCCTGGCCGCGCCGAAGCCCATGAAGCAGAGAGCCCTGTCGATCTTCAGCACCTACGGCGCCTCCAGCCAGGAGCGGATCGCCTACATCAAGGCCGGGCTGAAGATCATCGGCAACTATCCCTGGCACGGAACGGGTCCCAACACCGCGGAGGTCATCTTTCAATACCCGGAATACGGACTCAGCGATCAGGCCAAGAAGAACGTCCATCTCCACAACAACGTCATCCAGATCGCGGCCGAGAGGGGGCTTCCCGCCCTGGCTGCCTGGCTGGCCTTTCTGGCCGTCGCCCTCGTCGGCCTCATCAAGATGCTGAAAGCCTCCTCCGGACCGCTCCGGGCGCTGGCCGCGGCCGGGATCGCCGCGCTCGTCGCCCTTTTTATCGGGGGCATGTTCGAGTACAACTTCGGCGACTCGGAGATCGCCTGCCTGTTCTACATCCTCATCACTCTTCCCTATGCCCGCCGAAACCTGGGCCGCCGGGAAGACATGCCGAGCGAACCTTGAAAAAGCGCGTGATACTTAAGGCGGTGCTGGCGATCGCCGGACTCTACCTTCTCTGGGTCGGATTCCACATCGTGCGGTTCAAGCCGTATCAGGTTGAGCCGGCCGACGAAACCCAGGAAGTCGAAGGCGTCTATCATATCCACAGCACCCATTCAGACGGAAGGGCCGACGTCCGGTCCATCGCCCGGGCAGCGGCCAAGGCCGGGCTCCGGTTCATCATCCTCACCGACCACGGCCACCCCAACCTCCCCTCCCTGGCCGACCAGGGCTGGATGTCCGGAGTGCTTGTCCTGGCCGGGTCGGAGCTGTCCGTCAGCCGGGGCCACCTGGCGGCCCTGGATTTCGGCCCGCCCGGCCGGCCGTTTCCCCAGAACGCAGAGGAATCCATCCGGAGCGTCCGGAGCCTGGGCGGCTTCTCGATCGTCGCCCACCCCTACTCCAAGGTCCGCTGGAACTGGGGCGGGCCCGAGGTCCCGGACGGGCTCGAGATCATCAACGGCGACACCGAGGTCAGGCGCCGCCTGGGCAAGAGCCTGCCCTGGCTTCCGGTCCTGCTCGTCAGCCCCCGGCTGGCGCTCGTCCACATGATCGACCGGCCGGAGAGGGCCCTGGCCAAATGGGACGAGCTCACCGCTTCGCGTCCGGTGTACGGTTATTTCAGCGCGGACGCCCACGCTCTCTACGGCGCCCTGTTCAATTTCCTGCGGCTTCACCTGTTTCTCAAACAGCCTCTCGCGGCGGACTTCGAGACGGCCCGGGCCCAGGTCTTCGAGGCCCTGCGCTCGGGCAAGTTCTACAACGCGGTGGACGCCGCCGGCCAGGCCAGCGGGTTCCGCTTCTGGGCCGCCGTCCGGGAACACCGCATCCCCATGGGCGGCACCCTGGCCCCGGACGAAGCGCTGACCCTGGAGATCCGGGCGCCCTACGACTTCCCCAAGGAGGTCCGGATCGTCTCCGGAGGACGGACCGTGCTCTCCACTCCGCTGAACACCATCTCCTTCCCGGTCCGCTCGCCGGGAAGCTACCGCGTGGAAATTTATCTTCGGGGACGGACACCCCTGCCCAAGGACGTCCCTTGGATCCTGTCCAACCCCATCTTCGTGCGTGAGGAACGACCATGATCCCATTCGACATGCAGAAACTGCGCCAGAGGATCGAAGCCTTCCAGGGCCGGAGAGTCATCGTTCTGGGCGACCTGATGCTCGACCGCTACATCTGGGGCCGCGTCTCCCGGATCTCGCCCGAGGCGCCGGTGCCGGTGGTCGAAGTGGCCAACTCCACCTCCACCCTGGGCGGGGCGGGCAACGTGGCGGCCAACATCCGGAGCCTGGGCGGCATCCCGGTGCTGGCCGGGATCGTGGGCGGGGACAGCGAGGGGGAATGGATCCGGAGCTCGGCGCCGGAGTCGGCCGGGATCTTCATCGACACCCGGGTCCCGACCACGGTCAAGACCCGCATCATCGCCCACCATCAGCAGGTGGTCCGGGTGGACCAGGAGAAGAAGCGCAGCCTCCCCCAGGACATCGAGGAGAAGATCCTCGATTTCGTCCGGAACGAACCCCACCAGGGGCTGATCATTTCCGACTACAACAAGGGCCTCCTGAGCCGGTCCCTGCTCAAGAAGCTCCTGCCGCTGGCCCGGCGAAGGAAGGTCCCGGTGTTTGTCGACCCCAAGGTCGAGAATTTCCGGCTCTTCTTGGGCGTCACCTTCATCGCCCCCAACCACGTCGAGACGGAACGAATCGTCCACCATCCCTGCCGGTCCAACGACGAGGTGGAGGCCGCCGGACGGCTCCTGCTGTCCATCGTCAAGAGCCGATTCCTGATCATCAAGCGCGGGGAGCAGGGCATGTCGATCTTCGAGCAGGGCAAGCGGCCGCTCCACATCCCCACGGTCGCCCGCGAGGTGTTCGACGTCACCGGCGCCGGCGACACGGTCCTGGCCGTGGCCTCCCTGGCCCTCCTGTCGGGCTCCAGCATCCGGGAGGCGGCCGTCCTGGCCAACGCCGCGGCGGGCATCGTCGTGGGCAAGGTCGGGACCGCGACCGTGACCCCGGCCGAGCTCGTGGCCGCCTTGCGCCGGGTCGGCAACCGCGCCAAGTAGCCGCCCCCTGCCATTCGGGCGCTGGCTCGGGAGGCCGAAATAGACTATAATATGGACTTCCATGTGCGGCGTCATCGGAATTGTCGGGAACGCGGACATCTTCCGCGACCTGTACCAGGGGCTGCTGTCGATCCAGCACCGCGGCCAGGATTCGGCCGGGATCATCACCTATGACGGCCGCTTCCACATCAAGAAGGGCAACGGGCTGGTCCAGGACATCTTCAAGCCGGAGCACACCGACCGGCTGAAGGGCGCGGTGGGCATCGGCCACACCCGCTACCCGACCATCGGCGGCGGGGCGGGCGAGGACGCCCAGCCGTTCACTGTCAACTCGCCCTTCGGGATCATGATGGCCCACAACGGCAACGTGGTCAATTACTCCCAGCTCAAGGCCGAGCTGTTCACCAAGAACCACCGCATCCTCAGCTCGGAGAACGACGTGGAGATCATCCTCAACGTCTTCGCCGGCGAGCTGGACAAGCTCAAGGTCCGCCATCTCACCATCCGCGAAGTCGCCGCGGCCGTGGCCGGAGTCTACCGCAAGGTCCGGGGCGCCTATTCCGTGGTGGCTTACATCGCCGAGCAGGGCCTGGTGGCCTTCCGCGACCCGTACGGCATCAAGCCCCTGTCCTACGCCACCCGGAACGACGGGCTCAAGCCGTCCTACGCCTTCGCCTCGGAGAGCGTGGCCCTCAACATCATGAACTTCTCCGAGATCCGGGACGTCGAAGCCGGCCAGGTCCTCTTCCTCGACCAAGCCCGCCGGCTCCACGCCCGGAAGGTGGCCCGCCAGCCGCACTCGCCCTGCCTATTCGAATGGGTCTACTTCGCCCGGCCCGATTCCTTCATCGACAACGTCAACGTCTACACGGCCCGGATCAACCTCGGCCGGCTGCTGGCCGACGAGATCCGGAAGAAAAAGCTGAAGATCGACGTGGTGGTCCCCGTGCCCGACTCGGCCCGGGACGCGGCCATCGAGATCGCCCGCAAGCTCAACCTGCCCTACCGCGAGGCCCTGGTCAAGAACCGGTACATCGGCCGGACGTTCATCATGCCCGCCGACGCCAAGCGCAAGACCTCGGTCCGCCAGAAGCTCAACCCCATCGCCGAGGAGTTCCGGGGGAGAAACGTCCTGCTCGTGGACGACAGCATCGTCCGGGGCAACACCTCGCGGGCCATCGTGGACATGGTCCGGGAGTGCGGGGCCAAGAAGGTCTACTTCGGGTCGTATTCCCCGCCGCTCCGCTACCCCTGCGTGTACGGCATCGACATGCAGACCAAGGCCGAGTTCGTGGCCCGGGACGGCGACGCGGCGCGGGTGGCCCAGAAGATCGGAGCGGATATGGTCATCTACCAGCCGCTCGACGCCCTGAAGAAAGCGGTCCGGATGGAGAACCCCCGCCTCAAGGAATTCTGCGCGGCCTGCTTCGACGGCCGCTACCCGACCAAGGACATCACCCTGGCCACCTTGAAGCAGATCGAGGCCGACCGGAAGACCGCCCAGGACAATCAGCTCGAGCTCAACCTCGGCTGAGTCGTCACTTGTAAAAGTCCGCGATCGTTCCGACGACGTAGTCTTTCTGCGCGGCCGTCAGCTCGGCGTAGATCGGGATGGACAGCACTTCCGCGGCGGCCCGCTCGCTCTCAGGGAAATCCCCGGGCTTGCAGCCCAAATCGGCAAAACACTCCTGGAGATGCAGGGGCAGCGGATAGTAGATCGCCGCCCCCACGCCCCGTTCCCTGAGGCGGGCCATCAGCCTCTCGCGGTCCTTCACCCGGAGGGTATACTGGTTGTAGATATGGTGGTTGAGGTCGCCGCCCGCCTGGTAGACGGCCGCGGGCGGCCGGACGAACCCCTTGTCCACGAGCCCGGCCTCCCGGAACGAGCGGTCGTAATAGGCGGCGTTCTCCCGGCGGCGGGCCGACCAGCCGTCCAGGTAGCGAAGCTTGACGTTCAGGATGGCGGCCTGGAGGGCGTCGATCCGGAAGTTCCCCCCCACGGTCCGATGGATGTAGCGGGCGTGTTCGCCGTGCATCCGGAGGGTCTTGATCTTGGCCGCCAGGTCCTTGTCGTCGGTCACGACCATGCCCGCGTCCCCGAACCCGCCCAGGTTCTTGGAGGGGAAGAAGGAGAAGATCCCCAGCATGCCGATGGCCCCGCACGGCCGGCCCTTGTAGCAGGCGCCGATGCTCTGGGCCGCGTCTTCCAGGACCGGAATCCCGCGGGGATGGGCCGCGGCCAAGATGGGGTCCATGTCGGCGCACTGGCCGAAGAGATGGACCGGCAGGATGCAGCGGGTCCTGGAGGTCATGGCCTCTTCGACCTTTGCCGGGTCGATGTTGAACGTCGCCGGATCGATGTCGGCGAACACCGGCTTGGCCTTCAGCCGGCTGATCGTCCCGGCCGTGGAGAAGAAGGTGAAGGGTGTGGTGATGACCTCGTCTCCGGGCTGGATGTCCAAGGCCATCAGGCTTACGAGCAAGGCGTCCGTCCCGGACGAAACGCCGACAGCATAGTCCGCCCGGGAGTACTCGGCGATGTTCCGCTCCAGCTCCTCGACCTTGGGGCCGAGGATGAAGAGCTGGGAGTCCATCACCTCCTGGACGACAGGGACGATATCCGTCTTGATCCGGGCGTACTGCGCCTTGAGGTCCAGCAAGGGGACCGTCATGCGATCAGCCATCGAAATCCTCCGTGTTCGGTCAGGTGTCGAGCGTCTGGGACCGCCAGCCGGCGATGAGGTCGCCCAGGGTCCGGGCCAGGGGGATCTTAGCCTGCCAGCCCGTCTCCCGGCGGAGCTTCGAGCCGTCGCCGGCCAGGAAGGGGATGTCGGTCTTCCGCAGCTTGGACGGGTCGGTGCGGACATCGACCGTCCGGGACGAGAAACCGAGCAGGGTGTCGAGGACTTCCCGGAGCGGGACGGCCTTCCCCGAGCAGACGTTGTAGATTTCCCCGGTCCGGCCTTTTTCCAAGAGCAGGGCGTAGGCCCGGACGACGTCCCGCACGTCCGAGTAGTCCCGCCGGACGTCCAGGTTGCCCACCCGGATCACCGGCTCCGACAATCCCTTCTCGATGCGGGCGATCTGGCGGGCCCAGTCGGAAAAGACGAAATCCGGCGACTGGCCGGGACCGGTGTGGGGAAAGGGCCGGGCCAGGACGATGTCCAGCTTTTCGACCTGGACATAGAACCGGCTGAGCAGCTCGCCGGCGATCTTGGAATAGGCGTAGGGATTCACGGCTTGGAACGGGTCTTCTTCCCGAAAGTGTTTTTCGGGTCCGGACAACACTCCGTAGACGTCCGAGGAGCTGATGAACAGGACCCGGGCCGAGGGGCACGAGCGCCGCACGGCCTCGAACAGGCGGTTCGTGCCGACGAGGTTCGTCTCCAGCGTTTCCTCGCGCCTGTCCCAGGACTGACGGACGTTGGACAGGGCGGCCAGGTGGAAGATCCATTCCGGCCGGCTCCGGTCGAGCGCTTCGGACAGGGCTTCTCCGGACCTCAGGTCCAGATGAGTGATATGCGGCTCCTCGGGACAGGCCGGGTCGGGAAAGCACGTGCCGGCGACGTCGCACCCCCGCTCGCGAAGCAGACGGGTCAAGTGACGGCCGACGAAGCCGGTGGCGCCGGTGATGAAGACCCGGGAGGGCACGTCAGACCCTTTCTCTCCAGTAGTTCAGCAGGTCCTCGAGGGTTTTTGAAAAGGGGATCGTCGGCTTCCATCCGGTCAGGGTCACGAACTTGGAGCAGTCCGGGAGAAGGATGGGCACGTCGGACGGCCGGAGCCGGGCCGGGTCGACCTCGACCTTGACCTTGACCTTGCTCAGGGACAGGAGCAGGTCGAGGACTTCCTGCATGGCGTAGGCCCGGCCCGTGCCGAGGTTATAGACTTCGCCGGCTTGTCCTTTCTCCAGGCTCAGCCAGTAGGCCCGGACCATGTCCCGGACATCGGTGAAGTCGCGCTTGGCTTCGAGGTTCCCCACGTGGATGACCGGCGCTTTCTTTTTCGCTTCGATCTCGGCCACCTGCTTGGCGAAATTCGAGGTGACAAAGACCTCGCCCCGCCGCGGCCCGGTGTGGTTGAAGCCGCGCGTCCGGACGATGGGAAGCCCGTAGCTCCGGAAATACTGGTAGCCCAGGAGGTCCTGGGTCACCTTGCTGACGGCGTAGGGGCTCAACGGCCGGAGGGGATTGGTCTCCTTCATCGGGATCTCGTCGGGATTGACCTGGCCGTATTCCTCGCTCGACCCGGCAACCTGGATGCGCGGCTTGAGCCCCAGGTCGAGGACGGCCTCGAACAGGTTGACCTGGCCCACGGCGTTGATGGCCAGCGTTTCGGCCGGGAGCCTCCAGGAGGTGGGCACGAAGCTCTGGGCGGCCAGGTGGAAGATAGAGTCGGGCATGATGTCCTTGAGGCATTTTTTCAGGGAGGTGATGTCGTTGAGGTCGCCCTCGTGGAGCTCCACCTTGTCGCGGATGCCGAGGATGTTGTCCATGCGGCTCCGCCACCGGACCAGGCCGCAGACCTTGCAGTCGGGCTTGTGGGCCAGGATGTACTCCGCCAGGTGGCTTCCGGCGAACCCGGTGATGCCTGTGATCAAGACTCTCATGGCCGCTCCTTTGGGAAAAATGGACGCTCCGACGCCAGGAAACAGGCCCTCATTTTAATATGATTGCCCGCCGAGTTCAATGCGCTCAGGTCTTGTACAACAGGAGGGCGTAGGAGAAGAAGACCACGACGTCCGGGACGAAATGGATGAACCACGGCCAGAGAAAGCCGCGCGTCTCGAGCATGCTCTTCCCCAGCAGATAGGCCAGGAAGCCGACCATCGAGGCGCCGACGATCCCCGGGGGAGATCCGTAGAGGAAATGGTTCAGGCCGAAAAAGACGATGGTGATGAGCAGGGTGTGGGCCCGGCCGATGACCCGGTGCAGGGTGGAGAGGAGACTCGCCCGGAAATAGGCTTCTTCGGTGAAGGCGTTGACCGCCGCCAGGAGGATAGCGATCGGGAGAAGCGGCAGGGCCTTGGCCCACATCGCAGACGTCGGGGAAATGGCCATGATCGTGGGAATGGCCACTCCCGCGCCGGCGGCGAAAGCGAAGATGAATCCGAAGGACTTCCAGGAATTTCCCGCCTTGATCCCCAGCCAGCGGACCGGCTCGATCGGCGCACTGAGCTCGCCCTTGACCAGGAAGAACTCTTTCCGGTCGCGCTTCATGAGCCACAGGACGGCGATGACCGCCAGGGCGACCAGGATATCCAGGACCATGACCGCCGCGAAGCCCACGAAAAACGACACGCCCTTATCATTGAAGTTCCCTTGAAACCAGGCCGTAGCCCGAACGAGACCGGTCAATTCCAGGGCCGTAAAAAGCGTAAGAAGGATAAGAGCGTACTGCCACAAGCGGCGCAACGGCTTCCAAGCCAGGGTCAGCCCCAGGAACAGGACCAGGAATCCGACCTTGGCCAAAAGGATCCAGGATGGGATGGCCGCTCCGAGCCGGCTCAGGATGATGTCGGGAAGGTCCGAGACGGCCAGCATAGCCAGCCAGGCGGCGGCAATGTGGAGGGATTTGCGATCCGAGCCGGGATCGACTGGCTCTAGGGTCATGCGGGCGGCGCTCCTGTCACTCGATCGGGGGCAATTTCACGGTCTTATAGTTGGCCGCGTAGAATTCCTGGAAATCCCGGCTTCGCTCCTTGATCTTGCGCCACCAGGCTTCGTTCTCTCTGTACCAGCGCACGGTCCGCCGCAGGGTATCCTCGAAGGCGGTCTCCGGCTTCCAGCCCAGGCTCCGGATCTTGCCGCAATCCACCGCATAGCGGCGGTCGTGTCCCAGCCGGTCGGCGACGGGCCTGATCAGGCTCTTGGGCTTGCCCAGCAAGGTGATGATCCGCTCGGCGACGTCGATGTTCCTCACCTCGTGATTGGCCCCGGCGTTGTAGGCCTCGCCCAGGGCCCCGCGCCGGGCGACGGTCTCCACCGCCCGGCAGCAGTCTCCGACGAACAGCCAGTCGCGGACGTTCTCGCCCTTGCCGTAGAGCGGCAAGTCCTTGCCCTCCAGGGCGTTGGTGATGAACAACGGGACGAACTTTTCCGGATACTGGAACGGCCCGAAGTTGTTGCTGGGCCGGATGATCATGACCGGCGCCTTGTAGGTGACCCAGTAGGCGTAGACCATCCGGTCCGCGCCGGCCTTGCTGGCCGAGTAGGGCGAGGACGGGTTGAGCGGGTCCCCCTCGCGGAAGAATCCCTGGTCGCGGCTGCCGTACACTTCGTCGGTCGAGACGTGAAGGAAGAACTCGACGCTCCGCGCCCGCCGCAGCTCCTCCAGGAGGACCCAGGTGCCGTAGACGTCGGTCAGGACGAAATCGCCGGCGTTCTGGATGGAGCGGTCGACGTGGGTCTCGGCCGCGAAATGGACCACGCCTTGGACCCGGGGCATGACCTTGGCCACGGCCTCCCGGTCCCGGATGTCGGCCTGGATGAACTCGTAGCGCGGGTCGTCCTCCAGGTCCTTCAGGTTGTCCAGGTTGCCGGCGTAGGTCAGCTTGTCGAAGTTGACGACGCGGGTGCGGGAATAGCGCCCCAGAAGGTGGCGGATGAAATTGCTGCCGATGAACCCCGCCCCGCCCGTGACGAGGACGGTCTTGCCCTCCAGACTGCGGTCCGTGACGGCCCGAACCCGGCTGTCGTTCGTCTTGGCCACCGCGCGCCTCACCGGTCCTTGCGGGCCCAATCGTAGGGGATGTCGCCGCCGTGCGGGTCGAGCCGCTGCTCGTCCGGCTCCTGGCTGTTGAAGGCGCGCGTAGGGAGGTTGACCACCACCGCCTCCTCGGAGCTGACGCACATCCAGCCGTGGAATACGCCGGCCGGGATCTGGACGAGCTGGGGATTGTGGATGCCGAGGTAGTGCTCCTCCACCGCGCCGAACGTCGGCGAACCCGTTCGGCCGTCGTACAGAACCAGCTTCAGCATGCCCGTCAGACAGCAGACGTTGTCGGTCTGTTTCTCGTGCTTGTGCCAGGCCTTGACCACCCCGGGATAGGTCGTGGTCATGTAGGCCTGCCCGAACCCCAGGAACAGGTCGTCGTCCGAGCGGAGGATCTCCATCAGATGCCCCCGTTCGTCGGGGATGACCTTCAGTCTCTTGGTTTTGACCCCGTCGATCATGCCGGCCCTCCTGGGATCACTTGATCCCGATCTCGCCCTTGTCGCCGACCATGAACCGAAAGACCGACGGCATGGGCGGGCTTTTATAGATCTTGACCTCGCGGCCGATCAGGCTCTGGTCGATGCGGCTGCCGATGTCCCGGATGTCGCTGCCCTCCAGGACGATGCTGTGCTCGATCTCGGTTCGAACGATGATGCAGCGCGGCTGGATCGAAGTGAAGGGGCCGATGTAGGCCTCGACGAGCTCGGTCCCGGCGCCGATGATGGCCGGGCCGCGGATGGTGGAGTTGCGCACCACGACCCCTTTCTCCAGGACCACCGGGCCGCTGATCCGGGAGTCGTCGTCCACCTGGCCCTCGATCCGGCCCTGGAGCGACTCCAGGATCAGGCGGTTGGCCTCCAGGATGTCCTCGATCTTGCCCGTATCCTTCCACCAGCCGGAGACGAGGTGGGGCCGCACGGTGAACCCCTTGTCCACCAGGTATTGGATGGCGTCCGTGATCTCCAGCTCGTTGCGCCAGGAGGGCTTAATGGCCTTGGCCGCCTGGAAGATGTTCCGGTCGAAAAGATAGACGCCCACCAGGGCCAGGTTGGAGGCCGGCGTCTTGGGCTTCTCCACCAGCCGGACCACCTTCCCCTCGCGGAGCTCGGCTACGCCGAACATCTCCGGGTTGGGGACCGGGGTCAGCAGGATGAGGGAGTTGGGGGTATTCGCCCGGAATTCCTCGACCAGGGAGGCGATGCCGCTCTTGAGGATGTTGTCCCCCAGGTACATGACGAACGGCTCGTCGCCCAGGAACTTCTCGGAGATCAGGACGGCATGGGCCAGGCCGAGCGGCTGCGGCTGGTCGATGTAGGTCAGGCGGACGTCCGGGCCCCACAGCTTGCCGTCGCCCGCCGCCGCCCGGATCTCCTCCCGGGTGTCGCCGACCACGATGCCGATGTCCTTGATCCCGGCCTCGACCAGGGCTTCGATGCCGTAGAACAGCACCGGCTTGTTGGCCACGGGCACGAGCTGCTTGGCCTGGGTAAAGGTCAGGGGCCGCAGCCTCGTCCCCTTGCCGCCGCTGAGAATCAAACCTTTCATGCTCGCCCTTTCCCGCCCGTCGGTCAGAATCCGAGGCCCCCCAGGAAATCCGCGGAGGGGCTGATGCCTCCCAGCCCGAGGCTGATGGAATACTCTATGTCCTTCATTTGCCTATAGTTAAACAGCTTCACGTAGCCCTGGATGTTCACGCACTGGTAATGATAAACGAAGGTGAGGCCGGCGTAAAGCAGCGATTTGTCCATGACGTTGTAGTCCGCCTCCCCCTGGAGCTCCAGGTTGAGGCGGGGGAGCTTCAGGCCGCCGAAGACGTTGACCTGGTGCCGGTTCCAGTACTCTTCGTTCCGCCAAACGCTCAGGCTCTTGAACCAGTTGACGTTGAGGAAGAAATCGTCCTTGGGATTCCCGGCCCTAGCGCCCAGGCGGATGCTCGAAAACGCCCGGTGGTAGGGGTTGTAGCTCGCCGAGAAGTCCAGGCTGTAATCGGCCGCCGGGAAATAGCGGACGAAGCCGTTGATGTCCGAGAACTCGGGGATCCGGCCGTCGTAGAGGTAGGGGCTCAGGGGGCCCTCCTCGGGAGCGAGGTAATACGTCTGGCTGAGGCTCAGGGTCAGCATCTCCCGGGAGGCCCGGCCCTGCTTGACCAGGACATGGTTGGCCAGCCCGTAGGTGATCTGGTGGTAGCGGAAGAACCCGGCGGCCGTCACGATCCGGTCGGCGTTCAGGGTCGGGCTGTCGTAGCGGTAGCTGACGGTCGGCTCGAGGATGTGCTTGACCGACGGATTGCCCGAGGCGCCGTTGAACACCCGGAACATCACCGGCCCGCGCAGTTCGAGGTTGAAGACGAAGTTGCGGCTGAAGAACGGCTCGTCCACGATCCCGCTCGCGCTCGTCGAGCCGGAGTCCGGGGCCAGGCTCTGCCAATGGTAGATGAAGTTCCCGGCCAGGGAGGAGGTGACGGTCAGCCAGGGGATGGAGCTGAAGGGCAGGCTGACCACGGGGCTGAAGGAGAAGCTCTGCAGGCGCTTCTGATTCCCCTGGTCGAACTCGGTCTGCCAGCCGTACTCCCAGCGGCTGAAGTTCGAGGCGAAGGACACATAGAGCGGGTTGAACAGCTTGATCTTGAAGGAGCTCAGGGTGACCTGGGGAAGGTACTGGGTGACGATGGCGTCGCCGCTCGCCTCGAAGTACGTCTCGAAGCGGGAGGCCCGGGCGGTCAGGGTGAACCCGGAAAAGGAATTGGACAGATAGGCCTGGGAGCGGCGGTTGCTGACCGTCGCCCGGCTGAAGCTGTTGTCGAATTCCCGCAGGAAGTCGAACGAGCTCTGGATGTCCACATCGGCCACCAATTGGAAGCCGAGGGGCAGGGTCTGGTTGTGCTTGGCCCGGATGATATAGGCCTGGGACGGGTTCGTTTCCTGGGCTTCCTTCTTGAACCAGAAATTGAACAGCCGGAGCTCGCCCCCGGTGCCGTCCGAGAAGAGGTAGCGGTACTCGAGCCCTCCGCCCAGGCCCAGGGAGCCGTAATAGAGGAAGTTCAGCGTGGCATCCATATTGCGCCCCAGGACCAGGTAGAAATCCTGGGAATACTTCCAGCCCTTGGAGTCGGTGTGGCCGATGTTGGGCTGGAGAAGTCCCGTGGAGCGGTCCTTGAGGGGGTAGCGGAAATAGGGGAAGTAGAAGACCGGGATCCCCTTGACCGTCAGGACCGTGTTCCACATCTCCACGTACTCGTCCTTTTTATAGTTGGCCCGGGAGCAGGAAAATTTCCAGCGGGGCGAGGGCTGGGTGCAGGCCGTAAAATTCGCTTTTTCAAAATGATAGGCGTTGGCCTGCCGGCGCTCCAGGACTCCGGCCTGGAAAAAGAGCGTAGGCTGGGCCATGCCCGAGGCGTTCGCCATCCGGCCCAGGGCCGTGTCCAGGTTGAAGCTGAGGCTGTCGGCGGTGGTGACTTCGTTCGGAGTCTGAAGGACCACGTGCCCCACGGCCAGGACATCCTTGGTCCCGGTGTCGAGGTCGATGCTGTCCGCGAACAGGACCAGGTTCTTGTATCGGACCTCCGCTTCCCCCCAGGCCCGGAACTGCTTCTTGTCCGGGTCCCAGGACTTGTTCTTGGCCAGGATTTGGATCTCCTGCGACTCGTCCGGGGCGGCGAGCGTCGTCTGCCCGGACGGGTTCTCGGCCGGAGAGGGCGGCGGGACCGCGGCGGCGAGATTCCCCGCCGAGATCCACAGGCCGAGAAAGACTAAAGCCCCAGCCCGAAGGCTCGATCGCAGGGCCTTGTCCTCCTCCATGGGCAGACTTTACCATAGAGGCGAAGGCCTAATCAATCGGCCTGCCGGGGCGGGGAAATGGGGCCGGGAGGCCCGATCCCGGCTCGCGTCAGCAGTTGAACTGGCCGGTATCGACCCATTCCTTCTTTAAAACCGACCAAAAATCCTCGGCCAAACCGCCGAACACGTACTCATAGGGCAGCCAGCCGTAGCCCTCCTGGCCCCAGGTTCGGCCCCAGGAATTGCGGATGAGCAGGGCTCCCGCGGTTTCGACCCGCCCGTTGGCGTTCGTGATCTTCTTCCGGTCGTCATAGCCGGCGGCCATGACCGCGTGCCCGCCCACGATCTTCTCCCTGGCTGATGGAAAGGGGATGAGCCCGGTCGAATCGGCCTGGCTGATGGAGTTGTATACGGTGAAGCCGAACATGACCGGATGGCCGGCGGCCAGGTGCGTTTTGACCCGGTCGAGCTTCTCCCGGGCGGACGTGCCCGGCGGGTCGTGCCGGTAGTACTTGATGGTCTTGTAGTTCTGGGCGAACGCATAGCAGAAGGCGGGCGGCTCCCGGTCGAAAGCGTCGGCCGCCTCGGCGTAGGGCCAGTATTCCTCGGGCGGAACGCCGAAGAGAACCATGGCGCCCATGGTCGAGCGGAGGTAAGCGCCCGTGTCTCCCTTCTGATGCATCAGGTTCCGGGTGACCTTGTACAGAAACAGCCGGGAGGCGTCGATGAACTTGCCGAAGGACTTCCGCTCGTAGTACTCCAGGACGCCCACCCCGGCATGAGCCGTGCAGGAGCCCAGCCCCAGCTGGTCTTCGATGGGCGCGCACCAGGGCCTCAGGTCGGACGAGGCGGGGAGGTCCGCCTTCCCTTTCTTCTTCCTGCGGGAGCGCAGGCCTCCCCGGAGCAGCCCGGTCGGCTCGAGCAGATGGGCCACCTCTTCCGTGTGCTGGGTGTAGTCCCGGAAATCAGGGAAATCCGGAAGCCAGCCCAGTCCTCGCCTCCCGTTTTCGCCGTTGTCCATTATCCCCCCCCTCGTTGCGACCGCCTTTTGAGATGTTTAGTCGTTCGGACCGCGGATTTTCAGAAAGAGTCTTCGATTTATGCTAAGATGACCCCGCTGTGGACTCCGCCGGACCCAAGAAACCAGACTTCCGCAGGCTCGCCGCCCTGAGTTCGCTGGGGCTCCTCCTTCCGTCCTCCATCGTCGTCGGCCTTTTTTTCGGGTATTGGCTGGACAAGGTCCTCGGCACCAAGCCGTATCTTCTGCTCGCCTTCTTCTGCCTGGGCGCCGCCTCGGGATTCATCAGCCTCCTGCGGGGCATCCGCAAGTACAGCAAGGACATCGAGGACGATGCCGGAAAATCCTGATCCCCTCGAAGAGCGGATCCTCAAGCGTATCCCCTGGGAAATCGCGGCCGCTGCGGCGGTCCTGGCCGTGGGGGCTTTGTTCCTGTTCGACTGGCGCCGGGCCCTGTTCGTCCTGGCCGGCGGCCTGGTCTCGGCGGCCGGGTTCTGGTGGATGAAAAGAGGGCTGGGCCGCATCCTCGAGCGGAAGAAGCGCAAGGCCATGGCCGTCGGAATGGGCTTTTTCGGGGTCCGGCTCGGGTTGATTCTCCTCATCTTTTTCATTATAATCTGGGCCTATTCAAAGGGACTTCTGGCCTTCGCGGCCGGCTTCTCGGCGGTCATTCCGGTGTTCCTCGGGGAAGCGGTCGGGGCCTTGTCTCAAGCAGGACGATGGAAGGATTAGAACACAGCCTGGCCCTGGTCGAGGTCTTCAACCGGATCTTCGGCCCGCCCCTGGCCGCGGTCCTGGCCCTGCTCGGGGTCCGGGTCAAGGACCCCGCCCATCTTGTTCCCGATCACATCGTCATGTGCCTCGTCGTCATGGTCCTGCTCATCCTGGTCCTGGGCCTGGCCTCCCGGAGGCTGTCCCTCGTCCCGGGCCGTCGCCAGACGGTCCTGGAGATCCTGTACGAGTCCCTCGAGAACCTGCTCACGGACATCATCGGCGAGTCCGGGAAAAAGTACCTGCCCATGATCGGCACGGTCGGCCTGTTCATCCTGTGCAGCAACCTGCTCGGGCTCGTCCCGGGCTTCATGTCTCCCACGAGCAAGATCAACGTCACCTTGGGCTGCGCCGTGACGGTCTTCGTCTACTACCATTGGCAGGGCATCAAGGCTCAGGGCCTGTGGAAGTACTTGGGGCATTTCGCCGGGCCCATCCCTCTCCTGGCTCCCCTGATGTTTCCCATCGAGGTCATCAGCCATTTCTCCCGACCCCTGTCCCTGTCGGTCCGGCTGTTCGGCAACATCTTCGCCGAGGAGTTGCTGATCGTGGTCATCGCCTCCATCCTGCCGTTCCTCCTGCCCCTGCCCTTCATGGCCGTGGCCATCTTCACCGGCGCCATCCAAGCCTTCGTCTTCGTCCTTCTGTCGTGCATCTACATCTCGGGGGCCGTCGCCCACGAGGAAGAGCATGCCGAGTAATTCCGAGCAAAGGAGAATGCCATGTTCAAAAACGGTAAGCCCGTGGTCGTAACGCTTTTCCTACTCTTCATCCTGGCCGGGCCGCTCGCCGCCCAGGAAGCCGGACAGCTCAGCCCCGCCAAAGCTTCGCTGTATAAGATCGCCATGATCGTCGGCGGGGCGGTCATCGCCCTGGCCGCCGCGGCCGGCGCCTACTGCCAGGCCAAGGCCATCAGCGCCGGCTGCGAGGGGATCAGCCGCAACCCCGGCTCGGCCCCCCACATCCGCTTCCTGCTGCTGCTCGGCCTGGTCCTGATCGAGACTCTGGTCATCTACTCGCTGCTGATCTCGATCTTCATCCTGGTCATCAACTGGGGAAAGTACGTCTAAGGACCGCCCCCCGGCCGGGGCGTCCGGCGGCCCGATGAAAGCCATCGTTCAAGTCCTGGCGACCGCCTGGCGGCGATTCAACGCCGACCGCTGCTGGGACCACTCCATCATCATCTCCTACTTCGCCCTGCTGTGCGCCATCCCCCTGGCCGCCCTGTTCGCCTTCATCACCAGCAAGCTCCTGGGCAATCCCGAACTGGTTTTCCGCAGCCTGAACATCTTTTCCGAGGACTTCTTCGCCAACCTCGACCCGGCCTTCTTCGAGAAGCTCCGTGTGGTCGCGGCCAACGCGGCCAAGCTCGGCCTGTTCGGGATCATCGGCTCGTTCGTCGCCGCCAGCCTCATCTTCTCCCGGCTGATCTCGTCCATCAATTTGATCTTCAAGGCCAAATACCAGCGGTCCTTCTTCTACAACCGGCTGATGGAATACGCCATCATGTTCACGACCGGGGTCATCCTCCTGTTCTCCCTGTCGATCACCGCCCTGTGGACGGCCCTCCACCGGACGATGCGGGCCAGCGACGTCGTGGCCCAGTACCTCAACCCGTCCCTATTGGGCCTGGTGGACAACGTCCTGATCCAGTACCTCATCCCCTTCGCCCTGGGCACCCTGGTCCTGTTCTCGCTCTACAAGTTCATCCCCGAGCGGAAGGTCCACACCCGGGCGGCCCTCATCGCGGCCGTGATCGGCTCCATCCTCTGGGAGATCTTCAAGCGGAGCTTCGTCTTCTACGTGGTCAACCTGTCCGCGGTGGGCATCGTCCTGTCCAAGCTCCTGGCCGGGACCCTGCCGTCCATCATCTTTTTCCTGCTGTGGATCTCCTTCTCCCTGGTCATCCTGTTCTGGGGGGCGGAGCTGGCCGCGGTCATCAACGAGCGGATCGATGAACGAAAAACCTGAGTCCGAGCGGCGCGTGTTCAAGCTCAAGGAGCTGGCCCGGCTTCTCGGCTGCCCCCTGGAGGGCGACGCTGAAACAGAGATCCGGGGCGTGGCCGGGTTGGCCGAGGCAGGACCGGGCGACCTGGCGTTCCTGGCCGAGGCGAAACTCCGGCCGGACCTCGAACGGTGCCGGGCCTCGGCGGTCATCCTCCCCGAGGGCGAATCCTTCGCCGGGATGCCTGTCCTGCGGTCGCCGAATCCCCGGCTGACCTTCGTCCGGGCGACCGAGCTTCTATTCAGTCCGTATCGCCCCGCGCCCGGCATCCACCCCACGGCCGTCGTCTCGGCCTCGGCCCGGGTCGGGGAAGGCGTTTCCGTCGGAGCCTTCTCGGTCGTGGCTGAGGACGTCGAGATCGGACGGGGCGCCGTCATCTTTCCGCACGTATCCATCTATCCCCGGGTCAAGGTCGGGGCCGGGGCGGTCCTCCATTCCCACGTCTCGATCCGCGAGGATGTCCGCCTGGGCGAGCGGGTCATCGTCCATAACGGTGCGGTCATCGGGGCGGACGGCTTCGGCTATGTCCCCAATCCGGACGGCAGCCACCACAAGATCCCCCAGAAGGGGACGGTCGTCATCGAGGACGACGTCGAGATCGGGGCCAACGCGACCATCGACCGGGCGGCCCTGGGCGAGACGGTCGTCCGCCGCGGGGCCAAGATCGACAACCTGGTCATGATCGCCCACAACGTGGAGGTGGGCCCCGACGCGATCCTGGCCGGTCAGACCGGGATCGCCGGCAGCACTAAGGTCGGCAAGGGCGTGATCATGGCCGGACAAGTGGGCGTGGCCGACCATCTCCAGGTCGGGGACAAGGCGATCATCGCCGCCCGGTCCGGCATCAGCTCGAACGTCCCGGACGGGGCCTTCGTCGCCGGAGCCCCGCAGATGGACATCCATGAATGGCGGAAATTCTGGGCCAGCGCTCCGCGGCTCTACGGCCTGGTCAAAGAGCTCAAGCGGCTGAAGGCCAGGGTCGAGGAGATGGAGGCGGCGCTGAGCCGGAAGCCGACCGATAAGACGCCCTGAGCCCGGCCCCGGGAGCGTCTCAACCGCTCGTCAGACCCTGAAGGTAGGCGTCCGCGGCCAGGGCGGCCGCGACCCCCGTCCCCACGGCGGTGGCCACCTGCTGAGCGCAGGCGTTGCAGCAATCGCCCGCGGCGAACAGGCCCGGCGGGCCGGCTTCCATGGAGGCATTCACCTTGACCTGTCCCCATTCGTTGAAGCGGACGAGGTCCTTCAGGAATCCCGTGCTGGGGATCATGCCGATAGAGACGAACAGCCCGTCCACTTTGACCTGGGAGGCCGCCCCGGTTCGGGTATTTTCCAGGTCAAGCGCCTCGAGGCGGTCCTCTCCCCGGATCCCCCGGACGACCGTATTCCACAACACTTCGATCTTGGGGTTGGATGCGACCCGCTCCTGAAGGATCTTCACAGCCCGGAAGGCGTCCCGGCGGTGGATGAGGTACACCCGGCTGGCGAACTTGGTCAGGAAGACCGACTCGGTCAAGGCGTTGTCCCCGCCCCCGACGACCGCGACCGGGACGTCCCGAAAGAACGCGCCGTCGCAAGTGGCGCAGTAGGAAACGCCGCGGCCGATGAGGCGTCCTTCATTGTCCAGCCCGAGGCGCTTGTAGGCCGAGCCGGTGGCCACGATGACCGCCCGGGCCCGGTATTCCGCGGACTCCCCGGTTGCGACCCATAGGTCGTTCTCGCGGCGCAGGGAGCGGGCTTCGTCGGTCTCGATCCGGGCCCCGAACCTCTCGGCCTGTTTCCGGAAGCCTTCCATGAGCTCCATGGGCGCGACACCTTCCGGAAAGCCGGGATAGTTCTCGATGAGGTCGGTCATCAGGATCTGACCCCCGGGCAGGGCCTTCTCCAGAATCAGGGTGTCGAGCCTGGCCCGGCCGGTGTAGATCCCGGCCGCCAGGCCGGCCGGACCGGCGCCCAGGATCAGGACATCACGGACTTCGGACATGATCAGAGATGCTTGTTGACGGCGCCCAGGATCTTGTCCTTGGACAGGCCGCCGACCAGGGTTTCCTTGACGTCGCCGGCCTTGAACAGGAGAAGCGTGGGCACGCCCCGGACCCCGTATCGGGAAGGGACGGACATGTTCTCCTCGACGTTGAGCTTGACGATCTTCAGCTTGCCTTCGAGGACGGCGGCGATCTGCTCCAGCGCGGGAGCGATGGCCTTGCAGGGAGCGCACCAGCTGGCCCAGAAATCCACCAGCACGGGCACGTCCGATCTCAGGACTACCTGCTCGAATTCGGCATCCGTAACGTCGTTCAATCCGCCGGCCATCTCATCCTCCGCGAAGATCTTCGCCCCGGCTTCCGAAGCGATGCTGAATTATAGCACAAAATCCCAAACACGCGATGGGACCGGGGGCGATTGCGCTGCCTTGGCTCGATCCCGCCGCTATTCCGCCCAGCCGAGCTTTTCCTGGAGCAGGTCGAAGTAGTTGCGCTTGGGGGACGAGATGAGCTTGAGCTCATGGGGCGAGCGTCGGACGATGATGATGTCGTTCTTCTTCATCTGGCGCCCCCGCTGTCCGTCCAGGGTGAGATAGACTTCCTCGCCGCCGGTCAGGAGCTGAACCTTGACCGTGGATTCTGAGGAGACGACCATCGGCCGGAAGCTCAAGGCGTGGGGACAGATGGGGGCGATGACGAAGGCCGGGATGTTCGGCTGGAGGATGGGCCCGCCCGCCGACAGGGAATAGGCCGTCGAGCCGGTGGGCGTCGAGACGATGAGCCCGTCCGCCTTGGCCGTGGCCACCTGCTTGTCGTCGACCTTGATCAGGATGAGGATCATCCGGGCCAGGACGCCCTTGTTGATCACCGCGTCGTTCAGGCAGAGGAAGACGTCGCGGCCGCAGCGGACCTCGAGCAAGGCCCGCCGGCTGACCACGTCCTTGTCGCCGGCAAAGAAGGCCTCGAGAGCCAGGCCCAGCTCCTTGACCGGCACCTCGGTCAGGAAGCCCAGCCGGCCCATGTTGACCCCCAGCACGGGCACGCCGGCCTTGGCCGCGAGATGGGCGATGCTGAGCAGGGTTCCGTCCCCGCCCAGGACGACCATCAGGTCCGACAGGGCGGGCAGGCTTTCCCGCTCCCGGCCGTCGGGCCGGCCGATGATCCTGGAGGCGGCCTTCTCCAGGAGGCATTTCGTCCCCCGCTTTTCGAGAAGGCCGACGACCGCGGTCAGGACGCGCTCCACTCCGGGCGCGTGGGGCTTGACGACGATTCCGGCATGTTTAATGATTTTCATGTCCCGTCACCTCGCCGATGAGCTGGAGAATCCGGTCCGGGTCGAGCTCGGGGCCGTTGAGCGACCACCACACCACGAACTCCTGGTTGCCCTTCTGTCCGCGCGTGGCGCACTTCATCAGTCCCCGCACGAGGAAGCCCGCCTCCCGGGCTTCGCCGAGGACCCGCCCCAGGACCCGGGCATGGACCGCGGGGTCGCGGACGACCCCCTTCTTTCCCACCTGGCCGCGGCCGGCCTCGAACTGGGGCTTGAGCAGGACGAGCAAGGGCGCCTCGCCGAGGATCGGCTTGAGCGCCGGGAGCACCTTGAGGACGGAGATGAATGACAGGTCGGCCGTGACCACTCCCGGCCGCTCCGGAAAATCTCCGGGGACCAGATGGCGCGCGTTCTTTTCGATGGTGACGACGCGCGGATCGTTCCTCAGGCGGAAATCGAGCTGTTTGGTGTCCACGTCGACGGCATAGACCAGCCTGGCCCCCCCCTGCAGCAGACAATCGGTGAATCCGCCTGTCGACGCGCCCAGGTCCGCGGCGGTCCGCCCGGCCACAGACAGCCCAAACGCGTCCAGGGCTTCGGCGAGCTTCAGCCCGCCTCGGCTGGCGAAGGGCATGGCCTCCCGGACGGTCAGAGGACGGTCCGAGGGCAGAAGCTGGCCCGCTTTGGCTACGCGTTCGATCCCGGAAAAAACCTGTCCGGCCATGATCAGCGCCTGGGCCTTGTGCCGGCTCGCCGCCAGCCCGCGCTCGAGGAGCAGAAGGTCGGCCCTCCGGCGTAGGGCCGGCTTGGCCTTGGTCGCGAAGCGCTCCGCGCTGCAGCTGTTCATTCGCCGATGGACGCCCCCGGCCCCGCGGGGTCAGCGGGCTTTCTTAAAGAATTCCCTGACCTGGTCCTCGAGCCCCTTTTCGTCCAGGCGGTAGAGGGCTTTGACCTGGTCGCGCGTTCCCAGAGGATAGATCTCAACAGGAAGTCCGAGGGACTTGAACTTCATCTCGAACTTACGCTCCCGGTCGAGAAGCTCCCGGACGGCGCTGCCGAAGCCTCCGGCCAGAACGCCCTCCTCGACGGTGATGATCGTCCGGCCGCGTCCCGCATAGGATAGGATGAGCTTCTCGTCCAGGGGCTTGATGAACCGGGCGTTGACCACGGCCAGGCTGATGCCCCGCCGTTCGAGCCGCCTTGCGACGGCTAGGGCGGGCTGGACCATGCTCCCCAGGGCCAGCAGCAGGTCCTTGCCCTTCTTCAGCACCTCCGCCGTTCCCAAGGGGATCGTCTTGAGCTTTCGATCCATTCGAACTCCGACGACCTTGGCCTTGGGGAAGCGCACCGACACGGGATGGCCGTAGGACAAGGCGGAGAAAAGCAGGTGCTGGAGCTCGTTCTCGTCCCTGGGCGCCGTGACGATGATGTTGGGCAGGTGCCGGAGGTAGGCGATGTCGAAGACGCCCTGGTGGGTCGGGCCGTCGTCCGAAACGAGCCCGGCCCGGTCGAGGCCGAAAACGACGGGCAGGTCCATGAGGCAGACGTCGTGGCAGACCTGATCATAGGCCCGCTGGAGGAAGGTGGAATAGACGGCCACCACCGGCCGGAACCCGGCCAGGGCCAGGCCGGCGGCGAAGTTCACTGCGTGCTGTTCGGCGATGCCCACATCAAAGAAACGGTCGGCATGCTTCTGGGCGAAGGGCTGGAGCCCGGTCCCGTCCGGCATGGCCGCGGTGATGGCCATCAGGCGCGGCTCGCGTTCGGCCAGCTTGAGCATGGTCGCGCCGAAGACCGACGAATAGGTGGCCGAACTCAGGACGTCGCGCGGCCGGCCGGTGCTGATGTCGAAGGGGCTGGCCCCGTGATACTTGGCCGGGTTGGCCTGGGCCGGGAGGTACCCCCGTCCCTTGCTGGTGACGCAATGGATCAGGAGGGGACCGTCATAATCCTTGGCCTCCTGGAACGCCCGGATGAGCGACGGCAGGTGATGGCCCCGGATGGGCCCGACATACCGGATCCCCAGCTCCTCGAAGACCAGCCCGGGGAAGAACGACTTTTTGATCAGGTCCTCCAGGGCCCGGCCGGCCTTGAGCGCCGCCGGACCTAGGCCGGGGATGGTCTTGAGCAGTGATTTGGCCTGGTCCTTGAGCTTCAGGTAGCGCTCCCCCGACACCAGGTAGGTCAGGTATTTCGACAAGGCCCCGACGTTGGGCGAGATCGACATCTCGTTGTAGTTGAGGATGATGACCATTTTTTCACGGAGATGGCCGATCTGGTTGAGGGCCTCCCAGGCCACCCCCCCGGTCAGGCTCCCGTCGCCGACCACGGCTATGATCCGGTGGGACTCTCCTTTCCGGTCGCGGGCGACGGCCAAGCCCAGGGCGGCGGACAGGGCTGTCGAGGCGTGGCCGGTGTTGCAGACGTCGTACTCGCTCTCCTCCCGGCAGGGGAAGCCCAGGATCCCGCCCTGCTTGCGGAGCGTCGAGAAGCGCGCTTTCCGTCCGGTCAGGATCTTGTGGGTATAGGACTGGTGTCCCACGTCCCAGATGATCTTGTCCCGAGGGGCGTCGAACGCGTAATGGAGGGCGATGGTCAGCTCGACGATGCCCAGGTTGGTCGCCAGATGCCCTCCGTTCTTGGAGACGACATCCAGGACCACGGCCCGGATCTCATCGGCCAGACGGGCGAGCTGACTCCGCGACAGTTTCCGCAGGTCCGCGGGACAGTCGATCGAATCCAGGTATTTCATCATCCGCCGCTCTCCGGGTTCAGGCTGAGAAGCCTCTCCGCCAGGAACCGGAGCTCCGCCGAATCGATGGAAGCCCGGGCGAGCGCGCCGCGGGCCTCCTCCACGAATTCCTCGAGCTTCCGGCGCGCTCCGTCCTCGCCGTAGAGCGCCGTGGAGTTGGGACGGACGAGCCCCGGCTTGGCCCGCTCGCCGGCGGCGTCCAGGATGTCGTCTCTGACCTGGAAGGCCAGGCCCAGCGCCGTTCCGTAGGCGGTCAGGGCTTCAAGCGCCCGTTCGGACGCTCCGCCCAGAAGGCCGCCGGACGCCGCCGAGGCGATGATCAGTCCGCCGGTCTTTTTCAAAATGAGCTCCCGGTAGGACTCCTCGCTGAGCTCCTCGGGCTTGAACCGGATGTCGAGGATCTGGCCGTCGATCATGCCCTCGACCCCGGCCCTCCGTCCGACCTCCCGGATCACGGCCGCCCGCCGCGGCTCGAGCCCGGCCGGCAGGGGAGCGGCGGCCATCACTTCGAAGGCCAGGGTCAGGAGCGCATCCCCCGCCAGGAGGGCGATGTCCTCGCCGAAGGCCTTGTGGCAGGAGGGCCGGCCGCGCCGGAAATCGTCGTTATCCATGCATGGAAGGTCGTCGTGGATCAGGGAATAATTATGGATGAATTCCACGGCGCAGGCAAACGGGAGGAGGACGCCGCGGGCCGCCCCGAAGGCTTCGCCGGCGGCCAGGAGGAGGAGCGGCCGAAAGCGCTTCCCGTTCGAGAGAACCGCATAGCGCAGGGCCTGCCGGGCGAGCGACTCGCCGGGACCGATCAGCCGCTCGAGCTCCCGGTCGACGTCCGAGCGCCGGGCGGTCAGGGTCTCCTGGACGGTCATCGGCCTTAAACCTTAAAAAGGAAGCTCGCCCCCCTCCTTGTCCGGGGAGCCCGATTCCTCACCGTCTTCCTCGTCGCCGCCCTCGTCCTCATCGTCCTCGGAGTCGAGCTTGAAGGGCACCCGCTTCGTCCCGCCCTTGTCGTCCTTGAGCAGGATCTCGACCTTCCTCTCGGCGCGGTCCAGCTCCTCCCTCAGGAAGCGGGCCAGCTTCACTCCCTTCTCGAACAGGGCCAGGGATTCGTTCAAGGCCAGGCCGCCCTTTTCGAGCTTGGCCACGATCTGGTCCAGCTCGGCCAGAGCCTTTTCAAAACCGGGCTGATCCGATTTGGTCGTCTTGGCCATCGTCACTCCTTGATGACTCGGGATTGAATGGTCCGCCGCCGGTCGACGCTCCGCACCCGGCAGTCGAATTCCCCCTGATAGAACGACACGGTTACGTCCTGGCCCGCCTCCACCTCGTCGATGGTCCGCACCAGCCGGAGGCCGCCGTCCTTCCAGCACAGGGCGTAGCCTTTCTTCAGGACATCCAGCGGGCTGAGGGCATCGAGCTTGGCCGCGAGGCTCGACCAGCGGCCGAGCCCGTCCTGGATAATCCGTCCTATCCGGCCCCGCATCCGTTCCTCCGCCAGCCGGGACTCGCCCTTCCAGCGGGCCAGGCGCTGCAGCTCGTCGCGCAGGACGTCCCCGGCGCGCGTCTCCAGGTCGTCCAGGCGCTGGTGGAGGTTGAGGAGCAGGATCTTGAAGTTCTGGAAGATGCGGTGATGGGTCAAGCGGTCCACGAGCTGGCCCCTGTCCCGGATCAGGAGCTGGGCGCTTTGGACGGCCCGGCGCTCGAGGTCGGCGATCCGGTCCCGGAAGGACTGCTCGGTCGCGATGACCAGCTCGGCGGCCGCCGTCGGCGTCGCCGCCCGGACGTCGGCCACGAAGTCGGCGATGGTGAAGTCCACTTCGTGCCCCACGGCCGAGATGACGGGGATCGGCGAGCGGGCGATGGCCCGGGCCACGCACTCCTCGTTGAAGGCCCACAGGTCCTCGATCGAGCCGCCCCCGCGGCCGACGATGAGCACGTCCGCGTCCTTCCGTTTCCCGAATTCGTCGATGGCCGCCGCGATCTCCTCGGCCGCGCCCGCGCCCTGGACCTGGACCGGGCGTATGAGGATGTGGAGCGGGGCGAAGCGGCGCTCCAGGGTGCGGAGGATGTCGACGATGGCCGCCCCGCGGGGCGAGGTGACCAGGCCGACCGTCCGCGGCCGGAGGGGCAAGGCCTTTTTGCGGGCGGGGTCGAACAGGCCTTCGGCCCGGAGCTTTTCCTTGAGCTGTTCGAAGGCCATTTGCAGGGCGCCCTTGCCCTTGGGCTCGACCTTGCTCACGATGAGCTGGTATTGTCCGCGCGGCTCGTAGACGTTGATCCGGCCGAGACAGAGGACCTGAAGTCCGCTCTTCAGCTCGAAGCGGACCTTCTCGGCGTCTCCCCGGAACAGGGCTGCCGAGAGCTGGGCCTTTTCATCCTTGAGGGTGAAATACATATGCCCCGACGGATGGCGGTGAAAATTGGAGATCTCGCCCTCCACCCAGAGCAGGGGAAAGGCGTTCTCCAGCTCGAGCTTCACCAGGGTGGTGATCTGGGAAACGGTGTAGATCTTGCCGGGGAGAGCGGTCCCCTCACTCATCCGAGTGGTCCTCCCTGACGAGCTCCCGGGTGATGGACAAAGCGCGTCCCGTGGCGGGGTCGGCCTCGACCACCACGGCCGACAGGAACAGGCCGCCCTTGGCCGGCTCGAAACGCTGGGGCAGGGCGGTCAGGTACTTGTCCAGGGACTGCTCCTTCTTCATGCCGATGACCGAGTTGGACGCGCCGGCCATGCCCACGTCGGTGAGATAAGCCGTGCCTCCGGGCAAGAGGCGCTCGTCGGCGGTGGGCACGTGGGTGTGAGTGCCAAGGACGGCCGTCACCCGGCCGTCCAAGTACCAGCCCAAGGCCTGTTTCTCGGATGTGGCTTCGGCGTGGAAATCCACGATGATGACCGGAGTCTGGGGGCGGATCTTCTCAAGGAGCGCGTCGGCCGTCCGGAACGGGCAGTCGATCGCCTCCATGAACACCCGGCCCTGGAGGTTGATGACCGCCACCGGGCGGCCTTCCCGGTCGGGCCGGACCACGTGACCCCGTCCGGGGTTGCCGGGCGGGTAGTTGGCCGGCCGGAGCAGCCGCTGTTCCTGATCCATGAAATCCCGGACCTCTTTCTTGTCCCAGATATGGTTCCCCGAGGTCAGGACGTCCGCCTCGGTGAGCAGGTCGCGGCCGATCTCTTCGGTCAGCCCGATCCCGCCGGCCGCGTTCTCGACGTTGGCCACGACGAACGTGGGCCGGTGCTTGTCCAGCAGGCCGGGCAGGAATCTCTTGAGGGCGACCCGGCCCGGACGGCCGATGATGTCGCCCAGGAACAGGATCGTGATCCTAGCGGGCATACTCCACCGCCCTCATCTCCCGGATGACCGTGATCTTGATCTGCCCGGGATAATCGAGCTCCTCCTTGATCTTCTGGGCGATCTCCTTGGCGACGACGACCGCCCGGTCGTCCGAGACCTTATGGCTCTCGACGATGATCCGGATCTCGCGGCCGGCCTGGAGGGCGAACGACTTGGCCACGCCCTCGAAGCCGTTGGCCAGGGCCTCCAGCTTCTCCAGCCGCTTGATGTAGGTCTCCAGCAGTTCGCGCCGGGCGCCAGGCCGGGCGGCCGACAGGGTGTCGGCGGCCTGGACCAGGACGGCCTCGACCGAGGGGAAGTCCACGTCCCGGTGGTGACTGGCGATAGCCTGGATCACGGCTTCGGTCTCGCCGTACTTGCGGGTCAGCTCCACGCTCAGCTCGGTGTGGGTGCCCTCGACTTCCTTGTCCACGGCCTTGCCGATGTCGTGCAGGAGCCCCGCCCGCAGGGCCACGTTGACGTCGGCCTTCAGCTCGCGGGCCATGAGCGCGGCCAGGTAGGCCACCTCCTTGGAATGCTGGAGCACGTTCTGGCCGTAGCTCGTCCGGTATTTGAGCTTGCCCATGAGCTTGACCAGCTCGGGATGGATGTTCTGGACGCGGAGCTCCAGGATGACCGACTCGCCTTCCTGCTTGAGCTTCTCCTCGAGCTCGACCTTGACCGTCTCCACGATCTCCTCGATCCGGGCGGGATGGATGCGGCCGTCGAGGACCAGCCGCTGGATGGCCAGGCGGGCCATTTCCCGGCGGATGGGGTCGAAGCTGGACAGGATGACCGCCTCGGGCGTGTCGTCGACGATGATGTCCACCCCCGTGGCCATCTCCAGGGCGCGGATGTTGCGGCCTTCCCGGCCGATGATCCGTCCCTTCATATCCTCCGAGGGCAGGTCGACGACCGACACGGTCGTCTCGACCACGTGTTCGGCCGCGGAGCGCTGGATGGCCTGGCTGATGATGTCCTTGGCCATGACCAGGCTCTTGCTTTTGGTCTCCTCCTCGATGCGGCGGAGGCTCTGGACGGCCTCGAGCTTGGCCTCGTCCTCCATCTTGCGGATGAGGTAGCTCTTGGCATCCTCGGCGCTCATCCCGGACACGCGTTCCAGCTCCTCCATCTGCTTCCGGATCACATCCTTGATCTTTTCGTCCTGGGCCTCGACTTCCTTCTCCCGCTGGGAGAGGCGCTTTTCCTTGCCGGAGAAGTCTTGTTCCTTGCGCTCCAGGGATTCGATCCGCCGGTCCAGGTTCTCCTCGCGGTTGATCAGGCGGCGTTCAGAGTCGCTGATCTTGCGCTGGCGCTCCCGGCTCTGGCGCTCGAATTCCGCCTCCAGGGCCAGGGACTTTTCCTTGGCGGACAGGGCCGCCTCGCGTCCGATCTTGTCCGCATCCTGCCGGGCGGTGTCCAGGACGCCCTGGGCCTCCTTCTTGGCCTGGAGAACGAATTGGGCGCTGGCTTTCTTTTTCAGGAAAAAAATGCCCAGCAGGACGGCCGACAGGGCAAACAGAATGATGCTCGCGATCAGGACAATGTTCACTTCGGTCACCTCCTCCTTCCCAAGAATTCGAGGAGATGAAAGCCGGGAGGGTTTATGACACGCGACTACGGGGCAGGAGCTCCGCGGGTTTGCCGGCCCCGGCCGGGGCGGCCGGCCGGCTCGCGGGAGTCTGTTCTATGATCTAACCTTTTCGTGTTTGGAATCATCGCTGTCATGCTGAGTGAGCTGTGCCTCCAGACTCTCTATCTCGTGTTCCATCTGGCCGATGATGTCGTTCAATTGGTCCAGCTGCTGGCGGCTGAGGTCATACTCGTCGGCGATGTTGAGCGCCGCCAGGACCGCGATCTTGAAGGGGTCCACCGCACGGGACTTGGCTCCGATCTCGCGCATCTTCTGGTCCACATAGGACGTCAAGCGGCCGATGTACTGTTCATCCTCATCTCCTTTGACTTTGATCCTGTATTTTTGTCCGTAAATTTCGATGTCGACGATCTTGTCGGTCATAAGCCTAGCTGATCGATTTGCTTGATGATCGCCTCAACCCGGGTTTTCAGCGCCTCCCTCTCCTCATCATATTTCTTGACGGTTTCTTCGAACTTGCCGCTCCGGCGGGCCATCTCGTCGAATTCCTTGCGGTCGGCCTTGAGCTCCTTGACCTGGTCGCGAAGCCGGTCGTTCTCGCCGGTCAATTTCTTAACATAATCAACAACTTGCGAGATCTTGACCTCTAATATCTTAATTCTTTCAAGCTCACTTGTCAATTTCGCCCTCCCGCCTCACTTGGATGTCGAACGAGGCCTTCAGGTTGGCCAGGATCTGCTGCTGGAGCTTGTCCACGTCCCCGGCCAGGAGGGTCGCCCCGGGATGCCGGAAGACGAACCGCAGGGACAGGCTGACCCGGCCCTTGGGGAGCGTCGGCCCCGAGAACCGGTCCACCAGCTCGTAGCTCTCCAGATAGGGCAGGGACATCCGCTCCATCTCTTCCTTGATAGTTTCGTAGGTGACTTCCTGCTTGACCATAAAGGACAGGTCCCGGGTGACGCTCGGGAAGCGCGGCACGGGAGCATACTGGAAGGGCTTGGGCTGCTTGGCGAACAGGACTTCGAGGTTGAGCTCGGCCGCGTAAACGGACTTCTTCAGGGAGAAGGCGTCCAGAATGAACTTCTTGATCAGGCCCAAACAGCCGACCTTGACGCCCTTGTAGACCAGGGCCAGGACCGAACCCTTCTCGAAGAACGGGTTGTCCTTGGGCTGGAAAGAAAAGGGCTCGTAGCGCAGGCCGGACATGAGCGCTTCGCAGGCTCCCTTGACCGCAAAAAAATCCGTCTCGGCCTGGGCGCCCTGCCAGAAGGCCGCGCCGCGAAGGCCGGCCCCGGCCAGCCCCAGCATGAGAGGCTCGGCCTTCTCCTCGTCGTCCCAGTAATAGACGCTGCCCCATTCGAACACGTGGACGCCCTCCCGGCCCCGGTTGAGGTTCCAGGCGACGGTGTCCAGGAGCCCGCCGAGGAGAGTCGTCCGCAGCAGCGAAGCCTTGGAGGACACAGGGTTCCGGATCTCGATCGGCTTGCGCCGCGTGGTCAGGACCCGCTCCTTGGCCGGGTCGGCGAAGGCCTGATTGAGGACCTCGTCGAAGCCCGCGTGAAAGAGGATGTCGCGCACCCGGTCCATCCGGTCGTCGACTTCCCCCGCCCGCTCGGTGACCTTGAGCGGGGCGAGCGTCGATGGGATCCGGTCGTAGCCGTAGAAACGGGCGACTTCCTCGATGAGGTCGGCCTCCCGCTCGATGTCCACCCGGAAAAAGGGGATCTTGACCAGCATGCCCTGTCCCTGCTTGGGCCCGGCTTCGAACTCGAGGTCGGTCAGAGTCTTGAGGATGAATTCCTCGCCGACATCCACGCCCAGCAGATCGCTCACCCGGCCCGGCCGGAGCATGATCTCCCTTTTCTTCCTGGGCTTGGGATAGACGTCGATGACCTCCCGGGAGACCTCCCCTCCGAATTGGGCCAGCAGGGCGGCGGTCCACCGGGCGGCGTCGGGCGCGAAAGAGATATCGGTCCCCCGCTCGAACCGGTAGGAGGCATCGGTCTGGAGGCCGAGGGCCTTGGCCGTCTTGCGGGTCGCGACCGGGTCGAAATGAGCGCTTTCGATGAACACGTCCTTCGTCGACTCGGTGATGCCCGAGGCCTGGCCGCCGATGATCCCGGCCAGGGCCAGGGGTGTCGATTCGTCGCAGATGGCCAGCATGTCCGGGCCGAGCTCGAGGTCGACCCCGTCCAGGCTGACCAGCCGCTCGCCCTTCTTGGCCCGGCGGACGATGATCTTGGACGCGGCCACCTTGGCGAAATCGAAGGCGTGGATGGGCTGGCCCGTGCCGAAGAGGATGAAGTTCGTGGCGTCCACGACGTTGTTGATGGGCTTGAGGCCCATGGCCTCGATCCTCCGGCGCAGCCAGTCCGGCGAGGGGCCGACCTTGACCCCCCGGACCACCAGACCGCAGTACCGGGGACAGAGGTCCTCGTCCCAGACCTGGACCTCGGCCAGCTCCGAGGTCGGGACGTCCGATTCGGCGTAGGACCGGTCGGGCGTCTTGAGCGGCAGGCCGAGGGCCGCCGCTGCTTCCCGGGCCATCCCCCGGTGGCCGAGCGTGTCCGGCCGGTTGGCGTAGGTCTCCACGTCCAGGACGGTGTCGCCGTCCCGCTCCTCCCAGCTGTCCACGACCAGGCCGATCATGCTCAGCTTGTCTATGAGCTTGGGCAGGGGAAGGCCGAGGTCGACGTATTCCCGAATCCAATCCAGGCTGATCTTCATTTGAGGTGGAACTGCCTTGTGAAACGCAGGTCGTTTTCGTAGAAATACCGCATGTCCGGGATGTTGAAGGCGAACATCGCCAGGCGCTCGATGCCCAAGCCGAAGGCCCAGCCGGCGTATTTCTCCGGGTCGATGTTGACGTTCTTCAGGACCTGGGGATGGACCATGCCCGAGCCCAGGATCTCCTTCCAACCGGAGCCGCCGCAGGTCCGGCAGTCCGGGTCCTTGCCCCGGCACATCACGCACTCGATGTCCACTTCGGCCGACGGCTCGGTGAAAGGAAAGAAGCTGGGCCGGAAGCGGAGCTTGAGCTTCTCACCCAGCAGCCGCTTCAGGAAGTACTCCAGCGTCCCCTTGAGGTGGGCGAAGGTCACGCCCTCGTCCACCACCAGCCCCTCCACCTGACAGAACATGGGCAGGTGGGTGGGGTCGGAGGTCTCCTTGCGGAACACCCGGCCGGGATTGATGATCCGGATGGGCGGTTTCTGACGCTCCATGACCCGGATCTGGACGGGAGAGGTGTGGGTCCGGAGGAGGAGCTTATCGTTGATGTACAGGGTGTCCCAGTCATCGCGGGCCGGATGGTTGGGCGCAAAGTTGAGGGCCTCGAAGTTGTAGTAATCCGTCTCGATCTCCGGGCCCTGCTCGACGGCATAGCCCATGCTCCGGAAGATGTCCTCGATCTGCTTCTGGATGAGGACGACCGGGTGGGCCGCTCCCCGGTAATCCTGCCGGCCGGGCAGGGTCAGGTCGGCGGCCAAGGGCGCGCTCCCGGGGGACGCGGCCAGGCCCTTGTCCAGGGTGTGGAGCTTGTCCTCGACGTGCTTCTTGAGCCGGTTGATGAGCTGGCCCGCTACGGGCCGGCTCTCTGCAGGCAGGGACCCGAGCCGCTCCAGGAGCAGGGTGACCACCCCCCGCTTCCGGCTGAGATAGCGGTCCCTCAGCTCCCGGAAGGACTTCTCGTCCTTGATCTTCGCCCAGGACTCGTCGAACTCTCGGAAGGAGCGGTCGACATCATCCCGGAGCGTATTCTCAGTGGACGACGGCATCTTTCGCCTTCTCCGCGATTTGGGCGAAAGCCTGGGGGGCGTTGACGGCCAGGTCGGCCAGGATCTTCCGGTCGAGCTCGATGTTCAGGCGGTGGAGGCCCTGCATGAACCGGCTGTAGGACAGCCCGTTGGCGATGGCCCCGGCCCGGATGCGGATGATCCACAGCCCGCGGAAATCGCGGCGGCGCTGGCGCCGGTCGCGGTAGGCGTACAGCAGGCTCTTCTCCACGGCCTCCTTGGCCGTCCGGTAGTTATGGCTCTTGGCGCCCCACTGGCCCTTGGCCAGTTTCAAGATCTCGACGCGCCGGTTCTTCTTCTTCGAACCTCGTCTGACTCTCGGCATGGGTCTCTCCTTGATGGCGAACGGAACGGTCCGCTTCCCCTGGAAGCGGCCGGATTAGAAATCGTAAGGCAGCATGGACTTGACCGCCTTGCGGTCGGCCTTGCTGAGCACGGCCCTTTTTCCCAGAAGCCTCTTCCTCTTGGCGGATTTCGTGGTCAGGATGTGGCTTTTAAAAGCCTGACTATGCATCACCTTCTTTTTGGCCGTGACCTTGAACCTCTTCCGGGCTCCCCGGTGCGATTTTAGCTTTGGCATCTTTTCCTCCGACTTTCGTTGGAACGAGCAGGGCGGAGACGGCCCAGTCCTGCTTGCGCGTCTGCCCGTCTTGACGTCCGTGTTTCTTGGTATTCTCCAGAATCCGCTCCAGGACCTGAAAGCCCAGCTCGGGACGGGAGCGCTCCCGGCCCCGGAGCATGATGGTGATCTTGACCTTGTCCCCTTCCTCCAGGAACCTCAGGACATGCTTCATCTTGAAGGCGTAGTCATGGACGCTGATCTTCGGCCGGAACTTGATCTCCTTGATGTGGACCTGCTTCTGGTGCCTCTTGGCCTCGTGGTCCCTCTTGTGGAGCTCGTACAGGAATTTGCCGTAGTCCATGATGCGGCACACCGGAGGCGTCGCCAGCGGCGCGATTTCCACCAGGTCCAGGCCCCTCTGGCGGGCCATGGCCAGAGCGTCGGCCGGGGCGAGGATCCCCAGCAGGTTCTTGTCATGATCGAGGACTCGAATCTCTTTGGCATGAATCATTTCGTTGATCCGATGGGGCTTGACCTTGGCGACCGGATGGAAGGGTTGTCTTCGAATGCTCATCCTCCTCTAAAGGCTCAATTCCAGGGATTTATTCTTGACGAGTTCCACGACTTTTTCAAGGAATTCGGGGACGCGGACCGGCCCCTTGTCCCCCTGGGTGTGGACCCGCAGGGAGGCCGTGCCCTCGGCCTGCTCCTTGTCGCCCAGGACCAGGATCAGGGGGACCTTGTTCTTCTCGGCTTCCCGGATCTTGTAGCCGATCTTCTCCCGGCTGTTGTCCACGACCGGCCTCAGCCCCTTGTCCCGGATCTGGCGCTCCAGGGACGCGGCGTACTCGGCATGCCGGTCGGCGATGGGCAGGAGGGCCACCTGGACGGGCGCCAGCCACAGGGGAAAATTCCCGGCGTAATGCTCGATGAGGATCCCGAAGAATCGCTCCAGCGAGCCGAGCAGGGCCCGGTGGATCATGTAGGGCTGGTGTTCCTTGCCGTCCTCGCCGACGTAGGTCATGTCGAACCGGGCGGGATTATTGAAGTCGAACTGGATGGTGGTGCACTGCCACATCCGACCGATGGCGTCCTTGATCTTGATGTCGATCTTGGGGCCGTAGAACACGGCTTCGCCCTCCATGCGCTCGTAGGCCAGGCTCCGGGCGACGAGGGACTTGACCAGGGAGGCCTCGGCCCGCTTCCACATCTCGTCCGAGCCGGCATACTTGGCGGCGCTCTGGGGGTCGCGCACGGACAGCTCGATCTTGTAATCGGAGAAGCCGAAGTCCTTGAGGATGGAGATCGAGAAGTCGAGCACGCGCAGGATCTCGTCCTCCATCTGCTGGGGGGTGCAGATCAGGTGGGCGTCGTCCTGGGTGAAGCCCCGGACCCGGAGCAGGCCGTGGAGGACGCCCGAGCGCTCGTAGCGGTAGACCGTTCCCAGCTCGGCCCAGCGCAGGGGCAGGTCGCGGTAGGACCGGAGCCGCGACTTGTAGACCTGGATGTGAAACGGGCAGTTCATCGGCTTCAGGTAGTATTTCTGCTCGTCGATCGTCATCGGGGCGTACATCGCGTCCTTGTAGTAATCCAGGTGCCCCGAGGTCTTCCACAGGTTCTCGCGTCCGATATGGGGCGTATAAAGGACGTCGTAGCCGCCGTCCCAGTGCCGTTCCCGCCAATGCTGTTCGATGATGGCCCGGATGCGGCCGCCGCGGGGGTGCCACAGGATGAGGCCCGCGCCCAGCTCATCCGAGGTGCTGAACAGGTCGAGCTCCTGGCCCAGCTTGCGGTGGTCCCGCTTCTTGGCCTCCTCGAGGAGGGTCAGATAATCGTCCAGCTCCTTCTTGGTGGAGAAGACCGTGCCGTAGATCCGCTGGAGCTGTTTCCCCTTCTCCTCGCCCTTCCAGTAGGCGCCCGAAACCGAAAGGAGCTTGAAGTGCTTGATCTTGCCGGTCGAGGCCATGTGCGGGCCGAGGCAGAAGTCGATGAACTTGCCCTGCTTGTAGGCGGACACGTCCTTTCCGCCCTTCTCCTGGATGAGCTCGACCTTCAGCTCCTGGCCGAGGTCGCGAAAGATGCCGAGGGCTTCTTCCTTGGACATGACCACCCGGGTGATGGGCAGGTCGGACTTGGAGATCTCCCGCATCTTGGCCTCGATGGCCTCCAGGTCCTGAGGGCCGAACGGCTCGGCCCGGAGGAAATCGTAGTAGTAGCCGTTGTCCACAGCCGGTCCGATCCCGACCTGAGTGCCGGGGTAAAGGTCCAGGACCGCATGGGCCATGAGGTGGGAGGCGCTGTGCCTCAAGACCTCGAGGCTGTCGGCCGGGTGTCCGTGTTCCGCTTCTTCTCTCATTCTCTTCTCAAACGGGACTTCTTTCTCAATACCATACCCTTTGGCCGACCGACGGGGTTTGATGAGCCATCCGGCTCAAAGCAGGGTCTTGAAAAAGGGAGTTCCCTTCATCATCTTTCTAATTCTAAAAAGAACCTTGAGCTTTCAATTCAACAAGTCCTCATCCCCTATCTAGTGTCTGTCCGTCCGGGAACAGATCACGGGCCCTCACCGGCCGGATGCCGTTGAGTCTTCAATTCTCTTCACTGGTAGGCGCGGAGGGTTTCGAACCCACGGCCTCTTCCGTGTCAGGGAAGCGCTCTACCACTGAGCTACGCGCCTTTATCCGCTTTAAAAGCCACTCTATATTAATGAAATGGGGCGGGGAGTGTCAATAGAAAACCCAAAATTGCCTATTTTTCAGAGACTTTATATATAATTGGGCTGGCCGGGCCGCCCGAGGCGGCCGGGACACCTTCGGAGAGAGGTCCATGATCGGAATTCTGTCGGATTCCCACGACAACATCATCGCCCTGGGCCGGGCCGTCTCCTTGTTCAGGGACCGGGGCTGCCGCCTCGTTCTCCACGCCGGGGATTTCGTCGCGCCTTTCGCCGCCAAGGAGCTGGCCGCCGCCCGCTGTCCGGTCAAGGCCGTCTTCGGCAATTGCGACGGAGAGGTCAAGGGATTGACCGAAACGGTCCGGGATTTCGGGGAAGTCCGGCGGGCGCCGTTCATCTTCGAATGGGAGGGACTCCGTTTCCTGCTGGCCCATCTCGACCGGATGGTCAAGGGCTATGCCGCCGAAAAGGCTTATGATATCATCATTTTCGGCCACACCCACAAGCCGGAAGTCCGCCAGGCCGGGTCGTCGCTCCTCATCAATCCCGGCGAAGCGGGCGGCTGGCTGACCGGGAGGAGCACCGTGGCCCTGCTCGACCCGGTCTCGCGGAGCGTCGAGATCGCGCCCCTCGTCTGAGCGCGGCGAGAGCCGGGGCGGCCCTGGAGGAATGACGATGGCCCGAGGAATCGCCCAACGACAGAAGCCGGCCTGGCGGCAGGTCCGCCGTTCCATGCCCCCGCCGCCGAAATCGTTCCCCGGCCGGAGGGGCAAGCACGGCTGGGACGAGGCCGCAAAATCGAGAAAATCGGAAGCCGGAACGCCCGTCGAGCACCGGGCCCGGCAGGAGGACGCGATGGACGAGCTCCAGAAGAAATTCGAGGCTGCGGCCGGGGAGGTCAAGCTGCTGAAGGTCCCGCCCAAGGATTCCGATAGGCTGAAACTCTATGCCCTGTTCAAGCAGGCGATGGTCGGCGACGCCTCGGGCCCGGCGCCCGACCCGGCAGATTTCGTGGCCGAGGCCAAGCGCGAGGCCTGGGACGCCCTGCAAGGCACGCCCAAAGAGCAGGCCATGCGGGATTACATCGCCCTGGTCGAAAAGCTTAAAACCTGAGAAAATAAGGGAAAAACGGGCCGGGCCAGGGCATCCCGGCCCTCTCCGTCCCGAACAAACCGCTTTATTTTTTAGCGCCGTTATATTATACTTTTGGCTTAATTTGAGTCGGTTTTTTCTCTTTTTTTTCAAAACTGAAATCGACTGAAAACGAAGGAGGAGAAGTTTTCATGAAAAAGATCGTCATCATGGGAGCTGCGGGGCGGGACTTCCATAACTTCAACGTCTATTTCAGGGACAACAAGAACTATAACGTCATCGCCTTCACCGCTACCCAGATTCCCGATATCGAGGGAAGGAAATACCCCGCCGAGCTGGCCGGCAAGCTCTATCCCAAGGGGATCCCCATCCACGCCGAATCCGAGCTGGCCGACCTCATCAAAAAGCAAGCCGTGGACGACGTGGTGTTCGCCTACAGCGACATCAAGCACGTCACGGTCATGAACCGGGCCTCCCTGGTCATGGCCGCCGGCGCCAATTTCCGGCTGCTCGGCCCCCGGGACACCATGATCCCGAGCAAAAAGCCCGTCCTGTCAGTCTGCGCCGTGCGGACCGGCTCGGGCAAGAGCCAGACCAGCCGCAAGGCCGCCCTCATCCTTAAGAAGAAAGGCCGCCGGGTGGCGGTCATCCGTCATCCCATGCCCTACGGCAACCTCGTCGAGCAGAAGGTCGAGCGCTTCGGCACCTACGAGGACCTGAAGAAGTACAAGTGCACCATCGAAGAGCGCGAGGAGTACGAGCCCCACATCAAGGAGGGCATCGTGGTCTGGGCCGGGGTCGACTACGGAGCCATCCTGGCCGAGGCCGAGAAGGAAGCGGACGTCATCATCTGGGACGGCGGCAACAACGACTTTTCCTTCTACAAGTCCGACCTGGAGATCGTCGTGGCCGACCCCCACCGGGCCGGGCACGAGCTGCTGTACCACCCCGGGGAGACGAATTTCCGGCGGGCCGACGTCATCGTCATCAACAAGATGGACACGGCCTCCAAGGAAAACTTCAGGCTGGTCCTGGACAACATCCAGACCTACAACCCCAAGGCCAAGGTCATCAAGGCCAACTCCAAGATCATCGTCCGGGACAGCGAGGCCATCCGGGGCAAGCGGGTTCTGGTCATCGAGGACGGCCCGACCCTGACCCACGGCGAGATGCGCTTCGGGGCGGGCGTCGTAGCCGCGGAAAAGTACGGGGCCAAGGAGCTGGTCGACCCCCGGCCGTACGCCGTGGGCAGCATCAAGGAGACCTTCAAGAAGTACAGCCACCTGGACAAGGTCCTGCCGGCCATGGGCTACGGCGACAAGCAGACCCGGGAGCTTAACGAGACGATCAACAAGGTCAAGTGCGACCTCATCGTCAGCGCCACGCCCATCGACCTCAACCGCCTGATCAAGACCGACAAGAAGCTCCTGGTGGTCGGCTACGAGCTGGACGAGATCGGCAAGCCCGACCTGGAAGAGGTCCTGAAGAAGTTCTGATGAAGCCCAAGATCGCCCTGATCGCTTTCGGCGGCAACGCCCTCCTGCCCGACAACAGCCGGGGACTGCAGGAGGAACAGATGCGCCACGCCCAGAAAGCGGCCGAGCTCATGGCCCACGTCGTCCGGAAGGGCTACGAGCTGATCATCGTCCACGGCAACGGCCCGCAGGTCGGCAACCTGCTCATCCAGATGGAGGAGTCGGTCACCAAGATCCCGCCCTATTCCCTGGAGATCTGCGACGCCATGACCGAGGGCAGCATGGGCTATATGCTGGAGCGGGCGATCATCAACGAGTTGCGCAAGCATTCCATAGACAAGGAGGCCATCACGGTCATCACCCAGGTGATCGTGGACAAGGACGACCCGGCCTTCCAGAACCCGACCAAGCCCATCGGCCCGTTCTACACCAAGTTCCGGGCCAAGGAGCTGGCCAAGGAAAAGAAGTGGACGATTGTCGAGGACGCCGGCCGGGGCTACCGCCGGGTGGTGCCCTCGCCCAAGCCCATCGACGTCGTGCCCAAGTGGGTTGTCCGCGACCTGGTCCTGGCCGGCCGGGTGGTCATCGCCGCCGGCGGAGGCGGCGTCCCCGTCATCATCAACAGCCGCGGGCTGTTCGAGGGCGTCGAAGCGGTCATCGACAAGGACTACGCGGCCAGCCTCATCGCCCGGGAGGTCAAGGTCGATCTGTTCATCATCCTGACCGGTATCGACCGTGTGTACCTCAACTACGGCAAGCCCGACCAGCAGCCGCTGGACGTCCTGGGCATCGACCAGGCCAAGGAGCTTCTGGCCCAGGACCAGTTCCCGGCGGGGTCCATGGGACCTAAGATCAAGGCGGCCATCGAGTTCATCGAAGCCGGGGGCACGGAAGTTCTTATCACCTCGGCCAACAACCTGAAGGCGGCCCTGCTCAACCGCTCCGGCACGCGGATCAGAGCTTCGGCGGAGGACCAGCAGTCATGACCAAAGATTTCCTGTCCATTCACGACTTGTCGCTCTTCGAATACAGCAAACTGATGGACTTGACCCAGGAGGTCAAGAAGAATCCCAAGAAGTACAAGGCCAAGCTCCAGGGCAAGGTCCTGGCCATGATCTTCGAAAAGCCGTCCCTGCGCACCCGGATGACCTTCGAGACGGGCATGCTCCAGCTGGGCGGGGAAGCCATCTACCTCAGCCCCACCGACATCCAGATCGGCCAGCGGGAGAGCATCTCCGACATCGGCAAGAACATGGAGCGTTGGGTGGACGGGATCATGATCCGGACCTTCGCCCACCGGAACGTCATCGACCTGGCCGCAGCCGCCCGCATCCCGGTCATCAACGCCTTGACCGACCTGTCCCACCCCTGCCAGGGCATGGCCGACTTCTTCACCCTGCGGGAGAAGAAGCCCGGCCTGGAGAAGCTGGCCTACGTCGGCGACGGCAATAACGTCTGTCACAGCCTGATGTTCGCCGCGGCCCGGGCCGGCATCGCCATGTCCGTGGCCGTGCCCGAGGGCTACGAGCCCAACCCGGACATCATCCGCCGGGCCCAGGAGGACGGCCGGGAGACCGGCTTCTCGTTCGAGCTCACCCATGACCCCTTCGCCGCCGTCCGGGGGGCCGACGCGATCTACACCGACGTCTGGGCGTCTATGGGCCAGGAGAGCGAGAAGGAGAAGCGGGCCAAGATCTTCGCCCCCTTCCAGGTCAACCGGGCCCTCATGGCCGAGGCCAAGCCGGGCGCCCTGTTCATGCACTGCCTGCCAGCCCACCGGGGCGATGAGGTCACGGACGACGTCATCGACTCGGCCCAGTCGGTCGTCTTCGACCAGGCCGAAAACAGGCTTCATGCCCAAAAAGCGATTATGCTATCATTGATGGCCAAGAAAGAGTAGAACGGAACACGAAGGCCATGGACAAAGACATCACCATCACCCAGGTCTCGGACGAGGACATCCGTTTCCTGGAGCAGGAGCTCGGCCAGTCGCCCAAGCCCGCCCATCTGGCCCAGATGGCCGAGAAGCTGGCCTTCCAGAAGACGGCTTCCCAGCGGAACCAGGACATCAAGATGTACGACCCGGCTTGCGTGTACGAGGTCGGGGACGCCGTCTACAGGGAGTACGACGAGTCCCTTCCGGTCAGCAGCAAGAGCGTGGAGCGCTTCCAGGGGGCCGTCGTCCTGAACGTCGTTCACAAGACCTCCTACGCCCTCTACCAGGCGGACATGCTGGAGGTGGACTACGCGGCCGGGGGCGCCTTCCGCAAGTACATCGACTACATGAAGAAGACCAAGACCCAGGTCCTCCTGCCCTCCAACCAGGGCGGGGCCGGGCAGAAGCCCCAGGTCCTGGACCGGGAGCGCGACCCGCGCCTCAGCGAGATGCCCCTGACGGACAGGGATTTCAAGACCCTGGAGCGCAACCTGAAGGCGGTCCTGGCCAAGTCGCCCCTGTTCTTCAACTGGAACGACTATTACCACCTGAGCCAGAACAAGGTCGACATCCCCGACGACAAGATCAGGGAGGTCTCCTCCTGGATCGCCGAGACCGGCCTGTCGGAAAGGACCGAGACCTTAGTCCATCGCCTGTTCGGCCTGGAGCCGTCGAGCGACCGGTTCGAGCTCCACTGCCTCAGCCTGAACGCCACCCTGGACAAGAAATACAAGAAGGAATTCGTCTTCGTCTTCCCCGAGGACTGGGGCAAGTGGCACCTGAAAAAGACGCTCAACGCCATGCCCGAGGGTCGGCCCCTCGCCGCGCCCGTGGTCGGCAAGACCGAGGCGGGCGAGGCCGAACCCCGCCCGTCCAGCGCCGGGACGGCCTTTCCCTTGAAGGCCTACCTGACCTGGCGCGAAGTCCTGTCCGGCGGGATCAAGGTTCCGCGGGCCCTGGGCAAGGAGCTCAGCCACGCCCAGGAATACGTCTTCACCGACCCCGAGGAGGGGAAAAGCTACCCAGTCTACTACTTCCCCAAGCAGTCCTACTTCCTCGGCCTCGGCGAGTACTACGCCGCCCACAACCTCCCCCAGGGGGCCAGCCTGACGCTGGAGAAAAAAGGCCAGGCCCGGATCCATTTCTGGGTCAAGAAATCCAAGAAGAAGATGGCCGTCCCCAAGCTCGCCTACGACCCGAAAAGCGACGCGTTCAGCGATACCGGCGAGGAAACCTTCACCCTGGCCGAGCCCAATAAGATCCTGCTCCTGGAGCGGGACCTGCTGAAGCACGTCCTCAACTTGACCGGTGAGCGGGAAGGGAAAGACCTGCTCGGGCTCCTGATCCTGGTGTTCAAGAGCTTCAGCCAGGAATCCACCCACTATTCCCTCCATTTCCTGCGGGCGTTCCATCTGGTCGACCTGCTGCGGCAGACCTACCAGGAAGACGTCGAGCAAGCGCTCCTCGCAAGCTCCAAGTTCACCACCTCCGAAAAAAAGAAGGGGATCTTCTTCTACGAGGAACCCCAGGAGGCCAAGGCCGCGGTCCGTCACGAGCCGGCCTTCGGGGCGGCCGAAGAGATGCGGCTGGGCCGGGAGCCGGGCGAGGTGATGGACGGCGAGGAGCTGCCCATCGGGATGACCGAGGAGGAATACCGGGTTCGGGTCCCCGAAATCGAGCTCCCGGAGGAACCGAGGGAGATCATCGACCTCGAGCGTCGCGCCGTTCCTCCGGAAGCGGCGGCCGCCGTCGAAGCCCAGGTCGACGCCGAAGTCGCGGCCGCCAAGCCCTCCAAGGAAAAAGAGGCCGGAGCCAAGAAGGAAAAGCCGTCCAAGAAAAAGAAGCCCAAGGTCGAGGGCGAAAAACTGCCCAAGGCCCGGAAGAGCGAGCGTCGGGTGATCGAGGAAAAGATCGAGCTCGAGGAATCCGAGTTCGAGGCGATGGATGCCGTCAAGGCCGATAAGGAGCGCCTGGAGGCCGAGGAGGTCGCGGCCAAGACCGTCGTCATCCCGGACGAAAAGTCCGCGGCTAAGGACAAGAAGGAAGCGGATCAGGAAGCCAAGGCCGAGGAAGCGAGCTTCGGCGGGCTGTTCGCCGAGAAGCTGAAGACCGCCCTTAAGAAAAAGTAATCCCGTCCCTCAGCTCAGGGACAGGGACGGGACGCGGCCGGGCCCAGCCGCTGCTGCTCGACGGCCCATTCCTCCCAATACCTGAACCTCGGGAAATACATAAAGAGAAGCACGAGCGAGACGAAGACCAGGGCGTACAGGTCCCAGGTAAAGCCGGCTACGAGAAAGAGGATGAGCCCCAGCAGAGCGGGCACTTCGCTGAAGGCCGAGCTGAGGATCGAAGCGAGCATGAGCCGCCGGCCCAGCGCCGGGCCGTCGAGCCCGGGCGACTTCTGGAAGAGCAGGCCCCTCATCAAGCGGATGACGAGCACCTGGACGATGGACAAACCGTAACAGATCCAGCGAAGGGTGACGGCCGTCCGTCCGGTGACCAGCGGCTTGTGCCCCGGCCGGCTGGCCTTGAGCAACTCCGCCACGACGAGGGTGACGACCAGGCTGGCCAGGATCGCCAGGGCGATGACCAAGGCCGGCCGGAAGGATTTCTTCAGGTCTTCGCTCAATCCCATCTTGGGCTCCCTTACGGACATCTCCCCCGAACCCTTGGAGGGACGCCGAGGTCTCCCGGCCGGGCCGGGGGATGCGGTCAGTTCGTCTGAAGGTTACTGATTTTCCTTGTACTTCTTGGCGGCCTCTTCGAGCTGGGCCTTGTATTTGAGCACCAGGGCCAGGTCCTCGTCGTTCAGGCTCTTGGGAGAGGCGTCGGGCTTCTGCATGTCTTCCAGCGATTTCTTGCTGGAGGCCAGCTGCTCTTCGTACATAGTTTTCATCTCGGGCGACAGGTCGGGTTTCTTCAGGTTCTCCTCGGCGGTCGCGACGGACTTCTGCATCCATTCGAGGCTGCTCTTGTTCATTTCTTCGGCGGCCATCACCATCTGGCCGACGGTGATCCGGCCCCAGACCGAGATGTAATCGGCGTAGTCGGCGAACCCGTACTTCTTGGCGAAGGTGTTGTACTCCTCGACCCGCTCGGTGATGTCGGAGATGCTCTGTCCCTGGCCGCCCGTGAAGATGGCCTCGAAGGGATTCATCTCCTCTTTCATCGAGGCGATGAACTTCGCCATCTTGTCGTCGGTCAGATAGGGCTTCAGGTAATCGTTCTGGGCCGAGGTGGGAGCCATGGACTCAGAGACCGATTTGGCCAGGTCGTAGGCCTTCTCGACCTCGCTCTTCCTGCCGCAGGCCAGGGTCAGGGCCAGGACCACGGCCAGCACTCCAACCAGGATCCACTTCCAGTTCAAAGACTTCATGGTTTGACTACCTCCTAGAGGGCTATAGGTTACACCATTTCAAAATATATTCAAATCTTTTGGACCGCTGGGCTCTTATTCCTTTTCTTTCAGGACTACCCGCGACGAGCCCTTGCGGCGGGTGACGCCCATCTCGTCCAGGAGCTCGAGGAGGGGAATGGCGTATTTGCGGCTCAGCCCGGTCATCTGCTTGAACTCGGCCACGGTGAGCTCCGTCTCCGGCCGCGCCCGGAGCTTGGCCGCCAGCCCCTCCAGCCACTCGGAATGGACGTAGAAATCGTCCTTGCCCTGGACGATCCGCTTGCGCTCGATCAGGATGGACAGGAGCTTCTCCATTCTTTTGGGCGAGACGCGCCGGCTCGACTGGAGGGCCTTGATCGCGCCGGCGTCGAGCTCCCCCCGCTGCGACACGCTCTCCAGCTCGGCCAGCAATTCCTCCTCGGCCGGAGAGATCGTTGCCACGAACGCGGACAGCGAATAGACGTCCCCGGATTCCCGGACCTTTCCGTCCCGGGCCAGGCCCTTCAAGGCCAGGGTCACGGCTTTTTTGGGAGCGTCGAACCGGTCCTGGATCTTTTCAAACTTGACTCCCAAGTCCTCGGGATGATGGGCATGGTGCTGTTCGAGGAACTTCAGGATTTTGGCCTGCAAGAATTCCAGGCTGTCCTTGGAGAGCAGGAACAGGGGCGAAAAGTTCAGGATGACCCCCCGGCCGGCCGCCTCGAGCGCCTGGGCCGCGGTCTCCGCCTCCTCGGCCGTGAGCCGCAGGGTGCGCTTGATCTCGCCCTCCCGCAGGCCCAGGAGCTTTTTCCCCTTGAGGAGCTTCCCGAGCTCGTCCGCCGCGCTTTTCGTTCCGTGGGTCATGGGCTCACTTCCTTCGGTCCGAAACCAGAACCAGGCTCATCTTTCTCAAGAACGGGTCCACGGCCGCCAGCTGGACCTTGAGCCGGTCTCCCAGCTCGAATGTCCGCCCCGTCCGCTTGCCGACCAAGGCGCCCCGGGATTTGGCCAGGTAGTAATCCCCGCCCATGTCGGCGAAGGCCAGCGTGCCGCGGACGAAATAGTCGTCGATCTCGACCGCCATCCCGGCCTTGTTGAAATCCACCACCGTGCCCAGGCACTCGTCGCCCAGCCGGGTCTTGAGCAGGCGGAAGATCCGCCATTCGACCAGGTCCTTTTCGGCGGCGTCGGCCTGGCGCTCACGCTCCGACGAGTGGCGGGCGGCCGCGGCCAAGCCCGGCATCTTCGGCGGCGGGCCGGCGAGCGTCGCCTTGAGCGACCGGTGGACGATGAGGTCCGGGTAGCGGCGGATGGGCGAGGTGAAATGGAGGTAATCCTTCTCGGCCAGGCCGTAATGGCCCGAGTTCTCGTCCGCGTAGGCCGCCAGCCGGAGGGCCCTCAGGACGGCGACGTTGATGAATTTCTCCGCGTCCCGTCCGGCGGCTTCGTCGAGGACCTTCTGCAGGTCGCGGGAGGTCAGCTTGGCCGGCTTGGGGAGGAAGATCCCGAAGTGGGCCAGGACCTCGCGCAGCTCCTCCAAATCGCTCTGGGAGGGCGCCGGATGGACTCGGTATACGCCGGGCGCCTTCTTCTCCTGGAGGAAGGAGGCCACGGCCACGTTGGCCGCGATCATGAAGTCCTCGATCATCTTGTGGGCTTCGTTCGGCTCGAAGGCCTGGACCGACTGGAGCTTGCCCTGGCTGTAAACGAGCTCAGGCTCGACCAGGTCGAAGTCGAGACTGCCCCGGCGCAGGCGTTTCGCCCTCAGGAGGCGGGACAGTTCGCGCATGTCCTCGAGCGCCGGGACGAGCGGGGCCAGCCGCCGACGTTCGTCCTCGTCGCCGCTGAACACGGCGAACACGGAGGTGTAGGTCAGCCGGTCCGCGGTCCGGATGACGGACGGATGGAACTCGGCCGAAACGACTTCCCCCTGACCGTCGAACTCGAGGACGGCCGACATCGTCAGCCGGTCCCGGCGGGGCCGAAGGCTGCACAGGTCGTTGGACAGGTTCTCGGGAAGCATGGGCAGGGTCGAGTCCGGGAAATAGACGCTCGTGGCGCGCAGGTAGGCGTCGCGGTCGAGAGCCGTGTCGGGCCGGACGTAGTGCGACACATCGGCGATGTGGACGCCGAGCTGGAAGCAACCCCGGCCGAGACGGCGGACCGAGACCGCGTCGTCGAAATCCTGGGCGCTCTCGCCGTCGATGGTCACCGACGTCCAGTCCCGGTAATCCGTCCGGTTGCCGGCTTCCCGCTCGATCGTCTCCTCGGTGAGCGCCGCCGCTTCGGCCGCCGCCTCCGGAGAAAAGACCGGAAGCAGTCCGAACCGCTGGATGACGACCCGGGTGTCCACGCCGGGGTCTTCGGGACGGCCGATGTCCTCGACGATGCGCCAGGTGTCGCGCTCCACGGCCACCATGCGCCCGGGCTCGATCGTCCGCGGGGGCGTCACGGTCAAGAGGATTTCCTCCCCCAGCGGCGTTTCGATGGGAATGAGATAGGGCCGGCCTCCCCGAATCGCAGTGAGCCCCAGGATGATGTCCCGGCCCTTCTTGATGATGCGGGTCACGCGGCCTTCGGGTCCGGCCCGCCGGCTCCGGTCGCTGAGTTGGACCTCGACCGTGTCCCCGTCCATCGCCCCGGCCGTGTAGCGGGCCGGGATGAAGATGTCCTCGCCCTCTTTCCCTTCTTGAATGACGAAGCCGTAGCCGCGAAGCGTCGCGTCGAATTTTCCGCGGACGACGCGGGTCGTGGCGGCCAGGGTGAACTTGCTCCGCGCTTTGGCCACGACCGAGCGCCGCTCCAGGTCGTGCAGGGCTTGCTGCAGGGTCTTGCGCTCCTTGGCCGGCAGGCGCAGCTCCTGGAAGATCTTTTGAAAGCTCAAGCCCTGGGCTTTGCCCCGCAAAAGGCGGGTGATGCGTTCTTCCATCATCGTCGGGCTCATGGTCTTAATAATATGGAAAGGTAATATAGGGGATCTTGTGTTTCGCCCTCAGGTTCTTGACGAGCTTCAGGCCGAGCAAGCGTTCCGCCTCTTTCGGTCCGAGCCGGGGAAATTCCTTGGCCAATGCCCGGCGGGCTTCCTCCCTGTCCGCCGCCAAGGCGCGCTCGACGAGAAGCCGCTCGACTCCGTCCTCCAGCCGCTCCAGGGCGTCCTCGTCGGGCCGGCCCGCTTCGAGGATCGCCAGAGCTTCCCCATAGGACGCTTTGAGAAAGGACACAGCCGCCGGAATGCCCTGCAGGAACCGGCGCGCCTCCCCGGTCATGGCCGCCCGCTTCTCGTCGCGACTCTTGGGCTTCGACGCGCCGCCGACGCGCCTCTCCCGGAACCTATCGAACGCTTTGAGCACCTGAGACTCGCAGGCCGCCAGGGTTCGGATCGTCCGGCGCGCATACGGCCCGGTCCGGGCGTACTCGAACGCCCGGGTGATGCCCTCCCGCGCCGAGTCGAGCGGGACGCCGAGCGCTTCCCAGCCGGCGATCGTCGCCAGGTCCTTGGGAGATAACAGAAACGGCCCGCCCCTCTGCTTGAAAAAGACCGCGGCGATCTCCTGGTAGTAGCGGCTCTGTTCTTGGTCGTCCGGGCACATGGGTTCGCTCCGCGGGAGAGGGCCGAGGGTCAGACGCCCTGGCTCCTATGGAACAAGATCCGCAGGCCCCGGAGCACGAGCTGCGGCTCGACGCTGTCGATGGCCGGGATGGCCGGCGCGATCTCCGCGGCGAACCCGCCCGTGGCCACGACCTTGGCTTCCGGCCCGAGCTCCTTCCGGACCTCGGCGATGATGTTGTTCACCAGTCCCACATAGCCGAAATAGATCCCGGACTGCATGCTGGCCACCGTCGTCCGGCCGATGGCCTTGCGCGGCGGGACGATCTCGATCCGGGGCAGCTTGGCCGTGCGCGAGGCCAGGGCCTCGGCCGAGATCAGGATGCCGGGGGCGATGGCCCCGCCCAGGTACTCACCCTTGGCCGAGACCGCGTCGAAGGTCGTAGCCGTGCCGAAATCCACGACGATGCACGGGCCGCCGAACTTGTCGAAAGCCGCCACGGCGGCCACGATCCGGTCCGCGCCGACCTCGAGCGGGTTCTCGTAGAGGATGGGCATGCCCGTCTTGAGCCCCGGCCCGACCACCACCGGCCGGACCCCGAACAGGCTCTGGCTCAGGTTCTGAAAGATGGGCGTCAGCGGCGGGACGACGCTGGAGATGATGACCTGGCTGATGTCGGCCGGACTGAGCCCGGCCTGGCCGAGCAGGCTGAGGAGGATGATGCTGTACTCGTCGCTCGTTTTCTCCCGGTCGGACCGGACCCTCCAGTCCTTGACCAGCATCTCGTCCTTGAAGAACCCGATGCCCACCGTCGTGTTGCCGATGTCCAGGGCTAAGAGCATGGTCGTCTCCTCAGCTGCGATGAACGGCCAGGACTTCGGACGGCGGGAAGGCCGCTTCCCGGCCGCCGCGCCGAAGCCCCAGGCTTCCGTCGGGCCTGAATCCCAGAAATGTTCCGGACTCCGGGCCGGCCGGGGTTTCCAGGCTGACCTTGGCTCCCCGCCGCAGGCCCATCGCCCTCTCGGCGGCCCGGCAGACCCGGTCGCCCCCGCCGCGTCCTAAAATATCATACCAGCGGCCGAGGGCCGGATAAAGAGCGGCGAGCAGAACCTCCCTGTCGGGCGTCCGGCCCAGGGCCAGGCGGAGCGACACGGCGGTCCGCTTGAGCTCGTCCGGAAAATCCTTGCGCCGCTGGCCGACGTTCAATCCCATCCCCAGAATGACATAGTTGAAATGGGAGCCCGACCAGCTGCTCTCGCACAGAATGCCTCCCAGCTTGCGTCCCCGCCAGATGATGTCGTTCGGCCACTCGAGGCCGGCCTCGAGCCCGGTCGAAGAGGCAATGCTTTCCCGGGCCGCGAGCCCCGCGACCAGGGGGATAAGCGGAACAGCCTGTCTGTCGGGCCTCAGAATCACCGAAAGATACAGCCCCTGTCCCGGCGGCGAGAACCAGCTCCGGCCCTTCGTCCCGCGGCCGGCCGTCTGCGAGTCCGCCAGGACGACCATGCCTTCCTCGAATCCGTCGTCGGCGAAGGAGCGGGCCGCGTCGTTGGTGGAGGCGCAGCGCGCGAGTTTGTGGACGATCTTTCCGATGGTCATGGCTGGTCTTGTCGGTCGGTCCCCGCGGTCGCGTCCGGCCGCGACTCAGAGGGCCTTGATGCCGGACAGGTGCTCCCTGGTCTTGTCCCGCTTCTTTTCCAGTTCCTCGAGCTTGGCCCGGGTCTCCTCCACGACTTCGCGCGGGGCCCGGGCGGCGAAATCCGCGTTAGCCAGGCGGAGCGAGATCTTCTCGATCTCGGCCTCGAGCTTGGCGATCTCCTTCTCCAGGCGCTGGCCCTCCTGGTCGACGTCGATCGCGGCTTCGAGCGGGATGCCGATCTCCCAGGCGCCGGCCACTCCCTTGAGCATCTGTCCGCCGGCCGGGAAATCCTTCACGACTTTCAGGCCGGAGAGGCCGGCCAGGGAAACGGCCGAAGCGGCGTTGGCCTCGATGAGGCCGGCGTCCGCGCCGTCGTGCGGCTTGAGCCAGAGCGGGACCCTGGCCTTGGGCGCGATCCGGTTCTCGGTCCGGAGCGTCCGGACCGTGACCACGATGTCCTGGATCTCTTTCATTTGGGCTTCGGCCGCCGGGTCGGCCCAATCGGGACGCGCCCCCGGGAATTCGGCCGTCACCAGGGATTTCCCCGCGCCGGGGAGCTGGTGCCAGATCTCCTCGGTGATGAACGGCATGAACGGGTGGAGGAGGCGCAGGGTCAGGTCCAGCGTTTCGGTGAGCGTCGCCCGGGTGGCGGCGTTCCCCGCCCTGAGGGCAGGCTTGGCCAGCTCGATGTACCAGTCGCAGAACTCGTCCCAGAGGAAGTGGTAGATGCGGTCGGCGGCTTCGTAGAAGCGGTAGCCTTCCAGCGAGTCGTTGAGCTCGGCGATCGTCCTGGCCAGGCGGCTGCGGATCCAGCGGTCGGCCAGGGTCGGACTTCCGGCGAACTCTGCGCCGGCCTTTCCCTCTTCGCCGATATTCATCAAGACGAAGCGCGAGGCGTTCCAGATCTTGTTGGCGAAGGCCCGGTAGCCGGCCATCCGCTCCTCGGACAGGGACAGGTCCATGCCCGGGATGGCCAGGGCGGCCAAGGTGAAGCGGAGGGCGTCGGTGCCGTATTTTTCGATCATCTCCAGGGGGTTGATGATGTTGCCCTCGGACTTGCTCATCTTGCGGCGCTTCATGTCGCGGACGAGCCCGTTGATGAAGACGTGGCGGAAGGGGACCTTGCCCGTGAACTTCAGGCCGAGCATGATCATCCGGGCCACCCAGAAGAAGATGATGTCGAACCCGGTCGACATGAGGTCCGTGGGGTAGAACGTCTTGAGGTCCTCGGTCGCCTCGGGCCAGCCGAGGGTGCTGAACGGCCACAGCCCGGAGCTGAACCAGGTGTCGAGCACGTCCTCGTCCTGGTCGAGCGCCGTCCCGCCGCAGCGCGGGCAGGATTTCGGCTCGTCCATGGCCACCACGATCTCGCGGCAGCCGCGGCAGTACCAGGCCGGGATGCGGTGGCCCCACCACAGCTGGCGGGAGATGCACCAGTCGTGGATGTTGTACATCCACTCGTAATAGGTCTTGGTCCAGTTGGCCGGGATGAACCGGATCTCGCCCGACTCGACGACCCGGATGGCCTCCTGGGCCAGGGGCGCGATCTTGACGAACCACTGCCAGGACAGGTGGGGCTCGATGACCGTCTTGCAGCGGTAGCAGTGGCCGACGGCATGGGCGTAGTCCTCTTCCTTGACGAGCCAGCCCTCCTCGCGGAGTCGGGCCAGCACCCTCTCGCGGGCCTCGAACCGGTCCAGGCCCTTGAACTCCGCTCCGGCCTCCTCGGTCATCTTGCCCGCGCCGTCGATGACGATGACCTGGGGCAGGCCGTGCTTTTTCCCCAGGGCAAAGTCGGCAGGGTCGTGGGCCGGGGTGACCTTGACCGCGCCCGTCCCGAAATCCTGCTCGACCGTCTCGTCGGTGATGACCGGGATGATCCGGCCGGCGAGCGGCAGGAGGACGCGCCCGCCGTGGAATTTCTTGAAGCGCTTGTCCTCGGGATGGACGGCCACGGCCGCGTCGCCCAGCATGGTCTCGGGCCGGGTGGTGGCCACGACCAGCCGCTCCTTGGAATCCGCGACCGGATAGGCGATGGTGTAGAGCTTGGACTGGTGGTCGCGGTGCTCGATCTCGATGTCGGACAGGACGGTCATGCAGTGGGGGCAGTGGTTGACCAGGTAGTAGTCGCGGTAGATCAGCCCCTCGGCGTGGAGGTCGACGAAGACCTTGCGCACGGCGCGGTTCAGGCCCTCGTCCATGGTGAACCGCTCACGGGACCAGTCGAGCGAGGCGCCGAGCTTCTTGAGCTGGGAGGTGATGATCCCGCCGTATTTGGCCTTCCACTCCCAGGCGATCTTGAGGAATTCCGAACGGCCGACCTTTTCCCGGGTCAGGCCCTTCTCGTCCAGCATCTTCTCGATCACGTTGTGGACGGCGATCGAGGCGTGGTCCGTGCCCGGGAGCCAGAGGGTGTTGTAGCCCTGCATCCGCTTCCAGCGGACGATGATGTCCGGCAGGGTGAAGCACAGGGCGTGGCCCATGTGGAGCGAGCCGGTGACGTTGGGCGGGGGGAGCGACATGGAGAACTTCTTCCGGGAGGAGGGAGCTTCGGCGACGAAGAGCTTCTCATCGAGCCAGAACTGGCCCCATTTATCCTCGACCGGCTTAGGGTCGTAGCTTTTGTCCAGGACGGGAGCGGAAGACATGATTATTTATCCTTGGAGGGCAGTCCGATGTAGTGTTCGGCGAACCACTTCTTGAGCTCGAGCGTGATCTGGAGGCGGACCCGCTTCTCGACCTCGCGCTCCAGGCCCACCAGCTCGCGCCGCAGGACCTCTTGGATCCTGCGGTCCAGCTCGGAGTCGGTCGGCGCGGGACCGGCCGGAGCGAGCGCGGCGGGAGTGGGAGAGGACGGCGTCGGCTGGGCCGGAGAGGGAGCAGGCGCTCCGGCCGGGTAGGGAGACTCGGGAAATTTCGTATGATCGCCCTTGGCGTCGAGCAGGTTCTTCATCCGAGCCGCCAGCTTGACCGAATCGAAGGGCTTGGCCACGATCTCGTCATAGGTCACGCCTTCGGCCCGCTGGGGGTCGAAGGTCTCGAAGGCCCCTCTCATAAAGACCAGGGCCGAGTGGCGGAATTCCTCCTGCTTGCGGACGAACCGGCCGACCGAATAGCCGTCCAATCCCGGCAAGGACAGGCTGATGAGAAGGCCGTCGGGGTGGACCTCGAAGATCATCTTGGTGAGCTCCAGCCCGTTGTCGAAGGGGACGAGTTCCCAGTCCGACGCGGCGAAAGCGAGCTGGAGCGCCTTCTGGACGGAAGGGCTGGCCTCCGCGACGATCAATTTATAGGACATCAGTGGCGCCTCAAAGCCGAGTCAAAGCTAATTAAAAATATCATTATCTGCGGGATTCAGTCAAATTGCAGTGAGATTGCCACAGGCCCTCCGGGCCTTCGCAATGACTACGCTAATATTCGACGGTGACGGAGTCGGCACCCAGGAGGGCCTGGATCTCCGAGGCCAGGGTCTCGGAGTATTCGACGCCCTGGACCTCGGCCGACTGGACTTCGACCTTGTAGGCCTGCGGGGTGACGAGCTCGAAATACACCGGGCAGTCGCCGGGATGGCGGTCGAGCACGGTCTTGAGCTCCCGGATCGCGGCGCTCTCCAGTCCGGGCAGGGACACCCGGACTACGATCCGCTTGATCTGGTTCTTGAGGGCCTCGGTGAGGGCCATGATCTGGACCAGGGTGATGCGGCGGTTGTCGCCCTCGCCGATGAACCGTCCCCTGAGCCAGACCGGCGCATCCTGGCGGATCGATTCGTAATACTTCGTGTAGGAGTCGGGGAAAGCCACGACCTCGATCCCGCCGGTCATGTCCTCGAGGTTGAAGGTGGCCATCCGCTCTTCCTTGCGGGTCTTGGTCAGCCGGACGTTGGACACGATCCCGGCCAGGCGGACCTCCCGGTTGAAGTCCTTCTCCTCGTCGAGCTCGGCCAGCTTGTGCGACACCAGGCGGTCGAGCTCCGAGCCGAACTGGGTCAGGGGATGGCCGGTGATGTAGAAGCCCAGGGCGTCCTTTTCGTAAGAGAGGTACAGGGCTTCGTTCCACTCGCTCATGGCCATGATCTCTTCGGGCACATCGGGCGGCGGAAGCTCCTGGCCGCCGAACAGGAGCGACTGCGCCGAGGAGCGCACCTTCTGGTCCTCGTGGGCGTAGCCGATCATGCTGTCGATCAGGTGGAAACACCGGGACCGCGGCCAGCCCATGGAATCGAAGGCGCCCGCCTTGATCAGGTTCTCCAGCACCTTGCGGTTGAGCACCCGCGGGTCGGCCCCGGCCGCCAGGTCGAAGGGCGACTTGAACGTCCCTTTGCGCTCGCGCTCCTTGATCAGGGCCTCGGCCGCCGCCGAGCCCACGTTCTTGATGGCCGCCAGCCCGAAACGGATCGAGCCGTCGTGGACCGAAAAGTTGAGCTCGCTGTCGTTGATGTCCGGGGGCAGGACCTTGATGCCCATGTCCTTGCAGTCGTTGATGTATTTCACCACCTGGTCCGTGACGCCCCGCTCGGCTTCCGAAGTCAGGAGGGCGGCCATGTAGTGGGTCGGGTAATGGGCCTTGAGATAGGCCGTCTGAAAGGCCAGGTAAGCGTAGGCCGCGCTGTGCGACTTGTTGAACCCGTACCCGGCGAAATGGTGGATCTGCTCGAACATCTTGTTGGCTTTGGCCTGGGGGATGCCCTTCCTCTTGGCGCCCTGGAGGAAGCGCTGCCGCTGGTCCTTGAACATGGCCGTGTCTTTCTTGCCCATGGCCTTGCGCAGGATGTCGCCCTCGGCCATGGAAAAGCCGGCCAGCACGGCGGCGCAGCGCATGACCTGCTCCTGGTAGACGATGATGCCCCGCGTCTCGCGCAGGACGGGCTCGAGCTCCGGGAACTCGTAAGTGACCTGCTCCGGATGGTTCTTGCGCTTGATGAAGTCGTCGGTCACGCCGCCGCTCAGGGGGCCCGGCCGGTAGAGGGCGTTGAGGGCGATGAGGTCGCGGAAGACGTCGGGCTTGAAACGCCGCAGGAGGTCCTTCATGCCCCGGCTTTCAAACTGGAACACGCCGTCGGTCGCGCCCGCCTGGAACAGGGTGAACGTCTGGGGGTCGTCGAGGGGGATGTTCTTGATGTCCACGGTCTCGCCCAGCCCCTTGCGGATGAGCGCCAGGGCGTCGTCGATCACGGTCAGGTTGCGCAGGCCGAGGAGGTCCATCTTGAGCAGGCCCAGGGCCTCGATGTCGGCCATGGGGAACTGGGTCGTGATCTCTCCCTTGACCGATTGGTAGAGCGGGATGAACTCCACCAACGGCCGCGGGGTGATGACGATCCCGGCGGCGTGGATCGACGGGTGGCGGACCTGGCCCTCGAGCGTCCTGGCCACGGACAGGAGGTGGGCGATCTTGACGTTCTTGTCGTTGAGCTCCTTGAGGGGCGCGACGCTCTTCAGGGCGGAGTCGATGGTCGTGTCCGGGCCGAGGGGGATCATCTTGGCCACCCTGTCCACTTCGGGCAGGGGCACCTCGAGCGCCCGGCCCACGTCGCGGATGGCGGCCCGGGCGGCCATCGTCCCGAAGGTGATGATCTGGCAGACGTTCTCCTGGCCGTATTTCTTGGTCACGTACTCGATGACTTCGGAGCGGCGCCGGCCGCAGAAATCGATGTCGATGTCGGGCAGCGAGATGCGCTCGGGGTTGAGAAACCGCTCGAAGAGGAGGTCGTATTCGAGGGGGTCGACCTCGGTGATCTCCAGGCAGTAGGCGAGGAGGCTGCCGGCGGCCGAGCCGCGGCCCGGGCCGACCGGGATGCCCTTGGACCGGGCAGTCTGGATGAGGTCCCAAACGATGAGGAAATAGCCCTCGAAGCCCATCTTCTTGATGAGCTCGATCTCCCGGTCGAGGCGCTTCTCGTATTCCTCGATGGAGTGGCTGAGCTCGCCCTTGTCCTTCTTGCGGACCAGGGCTTCCAGGCGCTTGGCGAACCCGGCCTTGGCCGTCCGCTCGAAATACTCCTCGAGCGGCGCCCCTTCCGGCACCTTGAACTGGGGCAGGAAATACTGCGAGGTCGGGAACTGGAAGTCGCACTGCGAGGCGATGTGGAAGGTGTTGTCGAGGGCGTCGGGCGCTTCGGGGAACAGGGCGGCCATCTCCTGGCCGGACTTGAAATAGAATTCCTGGGAGCTGAACCGGATCCGGTCCGTATCGCTCAGCCTCTTGTTGGTCTGGATGCAGAGCAGGACGTCGTGGCTCTCGGCGTGGTCGCGGCGAAGATAGTGAACGTCGTTCGTGGCCACGAGCGGGAGTCCGGCGGCGCGAGCCAGACTGATGAGCTTGGGGTTCACTTCCTTCTGCTCGGGCAGGCCGTGGTCCTGGATCTCGATGTAGAAGTGGCCGGGCGGGAAGAAGGAGGCGTATTCGAGGGCCGCCTCGCGGGCCGCGTCGTCCAGGCCGCGCTTGAGATGGACGCTGACCTCGCCCTGGAGACAGCTCGACAGGCCGATCAGGCCCTCGCTGTGCTTGCGGAGGATGTCCTTGTCGATGCGAGGCTTGTAGTAGAAGCCTTCGAGGTAAGCCGCGGTGAGGAGCCGGCAGAGGTTCCGGTAGCCGGTCTCGTTCTTGACGAGCAGGACCAGGTGGAAGTGGTGGTTGTCGCGGTCACCGGGCTTCTTCTCGAAGCGGGAGCCCGCGGCGACGTAGATCTCGCACCCTAGGATGGGCTTGACGCCCTTGGCCTTGGCCGCCTTGAAGAATTGGACCGCGCCGAAGATGTTGCCATGGTCGGTCAGGGCCACGGCCGGCATGTTGTGATCGACCGCCGCCTGGACGAGGTCCGAGACCTTGATCGCGCCGTCGAGGACGGAATACTCCGAATGGTTATGTAAATGTATGAACGCGTGTTCCATTTTCTATTGTCATTGCGGGGGCTCAACGAGCCCGCGGCGATCTTGCCGCCTCACTCCCACTCAATCATCCCCCGCGGCTTGGAATTATATGATATACCACCCGCACCTTGACCGGCAACTTCCGGCCGCCTATTTCTTCTCGATTTGCTCCAGCGCGGTCTCGGCCGCCTTGCGGACGATGTCCCGGTAGGACGGGACGGCCGCAGCCTGTTTGAGAAACGGAACCGCCGAAAGGTCGCCCGTCTTGCCGATGGCCGTCAGGGCCTCGGCCTGGACCCGGTAGCTCGGGTCCTTTCGGAACAGGCCCTTGTAGAAATCGAGCAGGGACCGGTCCTTGAGGCTGCCCAGGGCGACGAGCGCCGCGGCCCGGACCCGGGAATCCGAATCCCGGCACGCCTTTTTGAAGACGGCCGGGTCGTTCCCCGTCTCGAACCGGGCCAGGGCCTCGAGGGCGCTCTTGCGCACGGCCCAGAACGGATCCGCCCGGAGGCTGGAGGCGAGAGCCGCGGCGGCCCTCGGGTCATCTTTGAAGGCCAAGAGCCCGGAGGCCGCGTCCATCCGGCCGATCACGTCGTCGTGCCCGAGCTGAAAGATGAGCTCGTCGCGCTCCCTGGGAAAGGTGATTTCCTTGATGAGGGCGTTGTCCTCGTCGAAGCGGACGAGGAGGGGCTTCTCCTCGAGCGGGAATTCGAACGTCTCCCGGCGCTCGTCGATCCAGACCTTCCGGATGTCCGTCTTCCCGGGGGTGACGATCCTGATGGACACCGGGACCCGGAACACGGGCACCCCCCTCGAAAAATCCTGCGCCTGGGAGACCTCGAGCCGGACGGCCTTGCCGGCCGCGTCCCATTCGCTCTTGACCTCGAAGACGGGATGTCCGGGCTTGTACAGCCACTGGTCGAAGAACCAGTCGAGGTTCCGCCCGGTGACGGTCTTGACCGAGCGGATGAAGTCGGCCGTGTCGACCGCGTCGAAGGCGTAGCGGTGGAGGAAGTGGCTGAGCGTCTTGAAGAACGGCTCGTCGCCGACGAGGGACCGGAGCATGTGCAGGACGAGGGCGCCCTTGGGGTAGGTGTGGGAGTCGAACATGTCGCCGGGCTCGTCGTAGCGGTCGGAGACGATCGGCCGGATGTAGCGCGTTTTGGCCTCCCTCAGGTAGGCGTTCAGCTTGCCCCGGAGGTCGACCGCGCCCTCGTCGTCGCCCTTCTCGAAGCGATGGTAGAGGTAGTCCGAATACGTCCCGAAGCTTTCGTTGATCCAGGCGTGGGCCCAGCTGCGGAGGGTGACGAGGTCGCCCCACCATTGGTGGGCCAGCTCGTGGGACACGATGCCGATCGCCGGAAAATCGGGCTCGCCCTTCTCGTCGACCATGATCCTGTGGGTCATGGCCGTGGCCGACGTGCTTTCGGCCCCCCCGCCGGACGGGACCGAGACCTGGTCGTACTTCTGCCAGGGGTAGTCGTAGCCGTAGATCCTGTTGAAGAACTCGATCATCTTGGGCGTCTTCCCGTAGGTCGGCCCGACTTTGGCCGCGTCCCGGGGATAGACCCAATAGCTCACGGGCAGGGTCTTGTAGGAATCCCGGACGACGACGTACGGCGCGGCCGCCAGGAAGATGAGATAGGTCGAGTGGGGGAGGTCCTGGGACCAGTGATAGGTCACCGTGCCGGCCGCCGGGTCCTCGATCACGCTGACCAGCCGGCCGTTGGCGGCCACCTTGAGGCCCTTCTCGACCGTGGCCACGATCTCGTTGGTGACCTTGTCGTTGGGGTAATCGAAGCAGGGAAACCAGTGGTGGACGTTTTCGGGCCAGGAATCCGAGAAGACGAGCCGGGGGTTGTCCGCGGTCTCGGCCATGAACCTCAGCCCGATTTTGGGGTCTCGGCCGTGATAGAAGCAGGTGAACGACAGCACTTCGCCGAACTTGCAGGGACGCGGCAGGCGGACCGCGAGCTCCTTGGCCGTCTGGTCGAATTTCAGGGGCCGGCCGTCCTCGCCGAGGACGGATGTCACCGTGAATTCCTCGGCGTCGAGGACGCAGGTCTCGAGGCCTTCCCGGAAAGAGGCCACCGTGACCGTCGTCGCGCCCTCGAACGATTTCCGGTCGAGGTCGAGGCCGATCTTGATCAGGTAGTGGAGCGCGTCATAGGACCGGCTGCGCTCGGACTGGAGGGCCTTTTTCGACCAGTCCACGGCCTGGCCCGTGACGGCGGCGGCGAAAACGACGAGCCCCAGGACGACGAGCGCCGCTTTTCTCATGGCCTCACCTCTTCCCGCGTTTCGAGCGCGTTTCGTCGAAAAGCTGGAGAAGGCCGTCCTTCTTCTTCAGGGCTTCGATCTCGGCGACGGTCCGGGGGGCGCCGGCCGAGAGGTTCTCGCAGCCCGTCTCCGTGACGGCGACCGTGTCCTCGATCCGGATGCCGATCTGCTCCTCGAGGCGGAACAGCTGGATGTCGCAGGCGAAGACGAACCCGGGCGCCAGGACTTCGTCGGGGCCGGCGAACGTCCCCGTGACGTCGTGGGTGGCCAGGCCGATCATGTGGTTGTAGCCGCCGTAGCGGACGATCCCCTGGAAATCCTGGTCGAACCGGTCCAACCCCTTCTCCTTGAGCATGGCCTCGACCGCGGCGCCCACCTGGCGGAAGGTGAGGCCGGGGCGGTAGTTCGCCAGGCAGACGTCCCGGACGGCCAGGGCGGCCTCGTAAAGCTCTCTCTGGCGGGGGGTGAACGCGCCGGATGCCGGGAACGTCGTGGAGATGTCGACGTGGTAGTCGGCGTAATCGGGCCCGGCGTCAAGGATGACGAAATCGCCGTCCTTCAGGGTCCGGTCGTATTTGTGATAATGGCCGAAGGCGTGGTTCTTCCCGGACATCAGGATGGGCGAATAGGCCATGTCCACGGCGCCCTCCAGCCGGCAGACGAACTCGAAGACGGATGCCAGGGCCTTTTCGGTAACGCCCGGGCGGGCGGACCGGATCAGGGCAATGTGGGCATCGACTCCGATCCGGGCGGCGCGCCGGAGGACTTCGATTTCGGCGGGCGTCTTGATCTTGCGCAGGTCCCAGACCAAGGCGGAGCAGTCCCGGACGTCGACCTGGGGGAATCTGTCGCGCACGTTCCTGACGAACTGGAGCTCCCGGGTAAGGCGGCCGTCCCAGGGGTTGAGGGTCATCATCCTCTGAAGGGCGTTGAACTTCTCGTTGCTGTTCTCGGGGCCGAGCTCCTCCGGCTTGAACATCGCATAGAAAATCCGGGACCTCTGGCTCAGGCCCGCAAGGAACGGCCCGAACTGTTCGGCCGGAAGGACCTTTTCGATCCCCGTGGTCTCCTTGGGCTTTCGAACGAGGTCAAGGGGGATGCCTTCGCCCTCCGCTTCGTTCTCCGTGATCGTGAAGAACAAGACGCTTTCCTTCCGGATCCCGTCGATGACGAGATAGGCGTCGGGGATCTCGACCCCCGTGAAATAGCCGAAATCATGGCCCTGGCGGAACTCCCTGTCGTCGGCGCGAGTCGTCGCCCCGAGGATGATCGCGATCCCGTCGGGGATTTTGTCCATGAGCCGGGCGCGCCTGGCGGCGTATTCCGTCCGGTCGAAAAGGAGCGGGGCCGCCTGCAAGGCGTTGGCCAATAGCGCGAGAACCAGGAC
>Ga0209254_10000071_pt1 | contig 60538 bp, 60 predicted proteins | sample FrelakmetDIP11DI_FD_187148 | JGI IMG/M metagenome (GOLD analysis project Ga0209254, IMG submission 187148) | Freshwater lake sediment microbial communities from the University of Notre Dame, USA, for methane emissions studies - DIP11 DI (SPAdes)... | ecosystem: Environmental > Aquatic >...
CCTGCATCCCCTATCCTGCATCCGGGACGTCCCGCCACTCACGAGCAGACCGGTCGCGATTCCGGACGTCAGTCGCTGCACCCCGTAGCCCACTCCGCGAATGAACAGTGGACCTGGAGACCTCCGAAACGCCATGAAAAAGCCCAAGCGCCTGGGAACAGGCAAGACCCGCTCGACGCCGAACAACGGCGAAATCCGCCGCGATGCCGAGGAGGTGGTCGCCGCCGAAGGCCGCTGGCGTGTCGTCGGGCCCGGCAGGCCGCCGAAGCGGGCGCCGCGTGACTACCGCTATGTCGACGAACTCGTTCGCCTGCAGTTCGAGCTCCTCAAGATGCAGGAGTGGGTACGACTGCAGGGACTCAGGGTCTGCGTGCTGTTCGAGGGGCGCGACGCGGCCGGCAAGGGTGGCGTCATCAAGCGGATCACCGAGTCGCTCAATCCACGCGTATGTCGCGTGGTGGCGCTCGCGACACCCACCGAGCGCGAACGCACGCAGTGGTACTTCCAGCGCTATGTCGCCCATCTCCCCGCCGCCGGCGAGATCGTCCTCTTCGACCGAAGCTGGTACAACCGGGCAGGAGTCGAGCACGTCATGGGCTTCTGCAGCGACGAGGAGTACCAGGAGTTCCTGCGCGCCTGCCCGCTGTTCGAGGAGATGCTCGTGCGCTCCGGCATCTATCTCGTCAAGTACTGGTTCTCCGTCAACGACGGGGAACAGGAGGCGCGCTTCACCGAGCGCATGCAGAATCCCATCAAGCGCTGGAAGCTGAGCCCGATGGACGTCGAAGCCCGCAAGTACTGGGTCGAGTACTCACGCGCCAAGGACGTGATGCTCGAGCACACGGACCGCAAAGCCACCCCGTGGTACATCGTGGACGCCGACAACAAGAAGCGTGCTCGCCTGAACTGCATCACCCACCTGCTGGGCCAGATTCCGTACAAGGACCTGAGCCCCGTCGAACTCGATCTTCCCCCTCGCCAGGCTGATACGGGCTACAAGCGGCCCAGGAAGTCGAGCCAGAACTGGATTCCAGAGGTCTACTGACCCTGCCAGGACGCAATCGCGACCACGAGTAGCCGCGCTCGATCACCTCAACCGGGTTGTCACAGCAACGCGTGGCGCTCCACGTGCCTGATCGCCGCGCGACCCGAACACGCGGGTCACGCTCGCTTGCTCGTGCTTCGCCGACGGCCCGTCCCTACCGCGGGCAGCGAGCCCCGGGCGAGTGGCAGCAGGTCGCGACGCACTGCGAGACCTGTCACGCCCGCACCAGCCTGATCGCCTCCTCCGGGCAGGCCTCGACGCACTTGCCGCAGGCCTCGCACGCTGCGGCATTCGGCATGAACGCCTGTTTCCAGCCGTGCCCGAAGCCCTTGAGCTTGCCCCGCCACGACAGGGCGGAACGCTCAGCAGACGGCAGCACGCCGATCGCGAACACCTTCACCGGGCAGACGGCGACGCAGGCCGCCTTGCCTTCGCAGCGATTGCGATCGATCACGGGGACCATCACGCCCGGGGCCTGCCTGCAGCGGGATTCGTTGCTCGCTTCAACCATGGAGCGAGAGTACACCGCTCAGCATGCCCGCTCCGGGCCGGACTTCACGGACGGGACCTCGTGGCTGCACCATCGCCGTGCGTCTTGCGGCGGACTCAGGAGAAGAGCCTTGCGAGTCCGCCGAGCGAGCGCCAGCCGAGATAGATCGTCACGAGCCAGCCCGCGACCCCGAGCACGGCGAGCCAGCGCGGGTGGCGCACGCCGTGCAGCAGGTCCGGACGTCGCAGCGCCACCCACAGCATCGCGCCCACGCCCACGGGCAGGATGAGCCCGTTGAAGGCGCCCGCGAAGATCAGCAGCGGGACGGGCGCGGCACCCGCGAGCAGGAACACGAGCGTCGAGACCATGATGAAGCCGACCACGAGCGCCGGGCGTCGCGCCTCGAGTCCGGGCCGCAGGCTCGCGAGGAAGGACACCGAGGTGTAGGACGCGCCGATCACCGAGGTCAGCGCCGCGGCCCACAGAATCAGCCCGAAGACGCGCAACCCGACCTCGCCGGCCGCGGCGGCGAAGGCCGAGGCGGCCGGGTTCTCCGGCGCCAGCGTCACGCCGGAAGAAACGACGCCCAGCACCGCGAGGAACAGCAGCACGCGCATCACGCCGGTGATCAGCACGCCCACGACCGAGGCGCGCGCGATCTCGGTGAGGCGCGACGGGCCCTGCACACCGGCATCGAGCAACCGGTGCGCGCCGGCGTAGGTGATGTAGCCACCCACCGTGCCGCCCACCAGTGTCGTGATGGCGAGGAAGTCCACCGCGTCGGGCAGCACGGCGTTGGTGAGCGCCCGCCCGAGCGGGGGGTCCGAGACGACCGCGACGTAGCCCGTCATCGCGATCATCAGGAAGCCGAGCGCGACGACGACGCGGTCCATCGCCACCCCCGCGCGTCGCGAGAGGAAGATCCCGATCGCAACCGCGGCCGAAAGCGCACCGCCCCAGCGCGGCGGCAGGCCCATCAGCGCGTCGAGGCCCAGCCCCGCGCCCGCGACGTTGCCCACGTTGAACACGAGCCCCCCGAGCGCCACGATCAGCGCAAGCGCGTGCCCCAGGCCCGGCAGCACGCGATTGGCGAGTTCCTGCGCGCGCAGCCCCGACACGCCGATCACCCGCCACACATTGAGCTGCAGCGCGACGTCCACCAGCACCGACACGACGATCGCGAACGCGAAAGCGGCCCCGAGCTGCGCGGTGAACTGCGTGGTCTGGGTGATGAAGCCCGGTCCGATCGCGCTGGTCGCCATCAGGAACATCGCGCCCGCGAGCGCACGGCCGCGGCCTGCCGCCGGCGTGTCCTCTCTCGTCTGCTGCATCGCGGCTCCGCGCCCCCGGGACGCGTAGCCTCGGCGAACTGCCGGCGACCGCGCAAGCGAGTCGGCGGGACACAGCGCCATTCCATGAGAACTTGACGCCGCGACGGGGCGCGGTCAGAAACTGCGCCGGTGCAGCGGCAGGCCGCACGTGGAAGGGAGTCGCCATGCGGAGATTGAAGGCGCTTGGATTCGTGCTGCTCGGTGCGCTGCTGCTGCTCGCCGCGGTGCTCGCCTGGCGCACGGCGACCCTGCGCGCGCCGGCGTCGGCAGACCTCGCGCAGGTCGCGCTGGCCGAGGCGCCGGCCGTCGACAACGCACGCGCGGCGCGTCACCTCGCCGAGGCCGTGCGCATCCGGACGGTGAGCCACCAGGACCCGGCCGAGAACGACACCGCACAATGGGACCGGCTGCACGCCTGGCTCACGGAGGCCTATCCCGCGGCGCATGCGGCGATGACACGAGACCTCCTTGCCGGTCACACGCTGGTCTACACCTGGCCGGGCCGCGATCCGGCGCGCAGGCCGATCGTGCTCATGGCGCACCACGACGTCGTGCCCGTGACGCCGGGCACCGAGGGCGACTGGCGGCATCCGCCGTTCGATGGAGTGATTGCCGACGGCGCGGTGTGGGGTCGCGGTGCCGTGGACGACAAGGGATCGCTGGTCGCAATCTTCGAGGCGCTCGAGACGCTCGCGGAGGCCGGCTTCACACCCGCAGCGAGCGTGATCGTGGTGAGCGGCCACGACGAGGAAGCAGGTGGCAGCGGCGCGGCCGCGGCGGCGAAGTTGCTCGAGGCGCGCGGCATCGAGGCCGAGTTCGTGCTCGACGAAGGGCTCGCGGTCGTGGAGGACTTCCCGCTGCTCGGGCGCCCCGTCGCACTCGTGGGCGTCGCTGAAAAGGGCTACGGCACGCTGCGCGTCACTGCGAACGCGACCGGCGGCCACTCCTCCGCTCCGCCGCCCGATACCGGTGTCGAGACACTCGCACGTGCGGTGCTCGCCATCACCGATCACCCGTTCCCGCTGCGCTTCGACGGCCCTGCCGCGGACATGGTGCGCACCCTCGCGCCGGACGCTGGTTTCGCCGTGCGCATGGCCGCGGCGAACGCGTGGCTGTTCGAGCCTTTGCTGGTGCGCCAGCTCGGCGCGACGCCGGCGGGCGCGGCCATGCTGCACACGACGATTGCGCCGACGATGCTGCGCGGAAGCCCCAAGGAGAACGTGCTGCCGCAGGATGCGGCCGCCTGGATCAACTATCGCATCGCGCCCGGCACCACGAGCGCCGAGGTGCTCGAACGGGCCCGCGCCGCGACCCGCGGCCTCGACGTCGAACTCTCCTGGGAAAGCCCACCCTACGACCCGCCGCCTGTTTCATCGACGGACTCGCAGGCCTGGAAGTGGATCGCAGGCGCCGCGGCTCGTGGCGGCGAGTTCCCGGTGGCGCCGGGACTCGTCACTGCCACCACTGACAGCCGGCACATGACCGGCATTGCGCGCGACATCTACCGCTTCCAGCCGATCGTCGCGTCGGTGCGGGACTTCGAGATGATTCACGGCACCAACGAGCATCTCACACTCGAGAATCTGGCGCGCCTGACCGCTTTCTATGCGCAACTGGTGGCTAGCGCGACCCGCTGACGGTCCGGAACGCGACGCAGTTCGCACGTACGCAAGGCCTTCGGCGCACTTCGATGCGGCGGGGCCCGCCGGACATTAGACTCCGGACGGGTGCACCCCGGGAGTGGTCATGGGCGCTGCGGACGACCGCGTCGCGGAACTGCTGGATCGCTGGCTGGCGAGCGTAGAACTCCACGCGCGTTACCTGTCGCTCGACGACACTGCCTACGCGAGCGTCGAGGACTGGCCGCAGCACCAGCGGCCGACGCGCTGGCTGGTGGACATCGCTCGCGCACGCTGCGAGGAACTGAAGCGCCAGCTCGCAGAGCGGCGCGCGCGCCGCGACGAGGGTTTCGCCGACGCGCTGGAGCTGATGGCGTTCCTCACGAACCTGATGGGCTCCGAGCACCTCGAGCGGTTCATCCCGCTCGCGACCGGGCGTCCACCCAAGCGCCGACCGGTCGCCGCGCCGGCTCCCGCGCCTGTGCCGCCGGCAGCGACCCCGGCCCCGAAGCCCCCGAAGCCCGCCGGCTTTGCGTCGGACGCGACAAGCGTGACGGGCACTGTGGAGGTCGCGAAACCCGCGGCGGCGGAGCGCGCCTCCTCACGCGCCAAGCCCTCCGCTGGCGCGACGGGCCGGCACGCGCGCTCGGGCAGCACAGTCCGGCACGGGCGACCTCAGGGGTCCGCGCCACGAAAAGCCGCAAGCGAACCCGCCCAATCCGCGAAGTCGCCAGCGCCGCCGAAGAGCACTGCCGCCAGGTCAGCGACGCCCCCCGGCGATCGGGCAGTTGCCACGGTAATCGCCGATGCCGTGCGCATGCTCAACTGGGGGCGCGAATGGCCACAACTCGCAGGCCTGATCACGCGACTCGCAGGACGCCCCTCGGAGAAGGAAGTCTGGGAGATCCTGAGTCAGCACCGCGCCACGATCGAAGCGCAGGCCGAGCACCAGGCCTAGCAGAGGCGGCATCGGACTGGCAGCCACCGCGCGGCTAAGGTAAGTTCCAGCCCCCCTTCATCTGCCCCAGGGAGTGGCTTCGCCATGAATCTCGACCGCCTGACACGCCTCGCCGTACCCGCCATCGTCGTTGCGATCGCCTGCAGCAGTGCGCTCGCCCAGGCACCGGAGCCAACCAAGGCCGAAAAGACCGTCAAGTACCGCAAGGCCGTCTACCAGGTGATCGCCTGGAACTTCGCACCGATGAGCGCCATGGCGCAGGGCAAGATTCCCTACGACGCGAAGGACTTTCAGATGCGTGCTCAGCGCGTCGCGGAGCTCGCGCCGATGCTCTCTGAGTCCTACACGGCCGAGACGCAGTCGGTCACGGGCTCGAAGGCCAAGGCGGAACTCTGGGGCAACCGTGCCGACTTCGATGCCAAGATGAAGGACCTCGTGGACCGCAGCGCGACGCTCGCGACTGTCGCCAAGGCCGGCGACCCCGCGAAGTCCAAGGCCGCGTTTCTCGACACGGCGAACACCTGCAAAGCCTGCCACGACAAGTACAAGGCCGACTGAGGCCGCAACGGCCGCGCCGGGGCGCCCGGGATCGTTCAGAAGAGCGCGATCACCGCGTCCGGCGCGGCAGACAGCGCGAGCGCCAGCGCACCCGCGAGCATCGCGACGATCGCCACCGCCCGCGCGGTGCGCGACCCGGCGATGGCCTGCTCCGGCGGCACCAGCGCAGCGGGCTTGCCGCCGGTGATCATCGCGCGCAGCAGTGGCCGGCCGCGTACGGCGACATGCCAGGCGACCGCGGCAACGTGAAGGCCTATCAGAACCAGCAGCACATCGGAGTTGAGCCGGTGCAGGGTCGTGAGGCGGTTGCTCAGCGCCTGGTCGACCCAGCCGAAGAACGGCCCGGCATTCATGATCTCGTCGTTGGCGAACAGGCCCGTGCCCGCCTGCAGCAGCAGCGCCGCGAGCAGGGCGACGACACCCAGCGCGCCAAGCGGATTGTGACCCACGAAGGCCGGAGCGCGACCGCGCAGGTAGTCCGCGACGACGCGCGGGCCGCGCAGGAAGCTCGCGAAGCGCGCGTGTCGCGTGCCGAGGAATCCCCACAGCACGCGGAACGCTGCCAGCACAAGCACGGTGTAGCCGCTGCGCCGGTGCCACGCGAACCACTCCACGCCGGCGTAGTGCGTCGCCCAGCACGTGGCAACAGCGAGGACGATGAGCCAGTGCGCAAACCGCACCGGCAGGTCCCAGATCAGTCGTTCCTGCCCACGCTCCATGATCGTCCCATCAGGCATCTGTGCCGCCGTCACGACGATCGGCATCTTAGCAATCACGCCATGGACTCCTGGACCCGGTTCGCATACCTTTGCGCCCCTTCCACCCACCCCGGGGCTTGCGTGTGACGTCGCCACCGCCATCCCCGCCCGGCCTGCTTCGCCGCCTCGCCGCGGTGCTGTACGACTCGCTGCTGCTCCTGGCGCTGCTGATGGTTGCCACGGCCTTGTTCCTGCCCTTCACCGGCGGCGAGGCAATCGACCCGCGCCGCAATCCGGTGATCGAATGGGTTTACCGGGCGGTATTGCTGCTGATCACCATTGGCTTTTTCGGGATCTTCTGGACGAAGCGCGGTCAGACGCTCGGAATGGCGTCCTGGCGACTGCGTGTCGAGCGCGAGGACGGCGGAACCCTCGGCTGGAGCGACACCGTCAGGCGCCTCGCAGCAGCACTGCTGTCCTGGCTACCGCTCGGCCTCGGGTGGCTGTGGATCCTGGTCGATCCCGAGCATCGCGCCTGGCACGACCGGCTGAGCCGGACGCGGGTAGTGCTTCTGGAGAAGAACGCCCGCAAGCGCTGACGCGCTCAGCGCGCGCGCGCGAGCAGCACGGCGGTCAATGCAGCCAGCAGCAGGGTCGGCCCCCAGCCAACCACGAGCGGAGGCAGGTCGAACAGCTGCCCGCTGCTCTCGAGCGTCTGGCTCATGAGCACGAAGGCCGCGCCTATCAGGATGCCGATCACGGCGCGTGCGCCCTGGCCGGAAGAGCGCATCGGGCCGAGCGCAAACGGCAGAGCGAGCATCACGACGAGCAGCAGGGCGAAGACGCGCGAGATTCGCGACCAGAGCGCAATCTCGAACGAGGTGGAGTCGAGGCTGTTGCGCTTGAGGTGAGCGATGTAGGAACGCAGGTCGCGCAGCCCGAGCGCATCGGGTTCCACCACCGCGAGCCCCAACAGATCTGCCGAAAGCGTCGAGCGCATCGGGTAGAGCGGCTGGTGCCCGACCTCGGTCCCGCCATTGAGGAAGCGCGTCTCGGCAAAGCCCTGCAGGCGCCACTGGTTGGAATCGTCCACGCTCGCCGACTCCGCGCGCCCCACCGCCAGCAGCCGCCGCTCGGCGTCGAAGCGGAACATCTGCACGCCGCCATAGGTCACGTTGTCGGACTGCTGCTGGATACTGATGATGGTGTCGCCATCGCGCAGCCACGCGCCTCGGTTGCCCGCGAAGCTGAACTGGCTGTTCTTCGCGAACACCTTCATCTGGCGCGCATACTTCTCGAGCGGCGGCGCGACGAACTCGCCAAGCCCCACCATCAGCACCGCGAGCAGCAGTCCCGCGAGCCCGAGCCAGGCGCAGAAGCGCAGGGTGGAGATTCCCGCCGCGCGCATCGCGACTATCTCGCTGCCGCGCGCGAGATTGCCGAGCCCGAGGAGCGCGCCGATCAGCGCCGCCACCGGCAGCAGCTGAGACAGATAGGTGGGCATGTTGAGCACGACGAACAGCATGGCCCGTGAGCCCGTGTAGCTGCCTTCGCCGATGTCGTCCTGCTGGCCGATGAACAGGAAGAGCGCGCCGAGCGCCGTCAGTACCAGCATCACGAGTGCCGTGTAGGCCAGCACCGTTCGCAGGATGTAGCCACCGAGCTTGCCCACGTCAGCGTCCCGCGGGCGCGCGGCGCCACAACGGGCCGGGCCGTTCCGATCGCCACAACAGCCATGCAGCCAGTGCAAGCGGCAGGAGGTGCACCCACCAGAGACCGTAAGCTCCGCCCGGACTGTCCTTCTCGATCCAGACGCGCACCGCGGCCACGAGGTTCGAGTACAGGAAGTACGCGAGCACGGCCGCGCCCACCCGGGCGAATCGCCCCTGCCGCGGCCGCAGCCTGGCCAGCGGCACAGCGAGGATCATCAGCACCACGGCCATCATTGGCACCGCGATGCGCCAGGCAAGCTCGGCTCGGTCTGGGCCCGTCTGCGAGCCGATCAGCGCACGCGTCGGCTTCAACTCGCGTCGTTCTTTCTTGGGCGTGAACTCCGGCATCCGCACCGGGATGCCATGCTCCGCGAACTCGACGATCCGCCACTCGGGCTTGCCGGGAATGCCTTCATAGCGCCGGCCGTCGTACAGGACGAACAACTGCTCGGCCTGCCCCGCGCCGCGCTGCTCCGCGCGCTCGGCGACTGCGATCTCGACGCGCTCGCCATCGCGCCTCTGTGCGAACACGCCCTCGAGGCGGCCGTCGCGACTGACATGTTCCGCGTAGAACACGGCCTCGCCCCCGGCGAACGTGCGGAATCGACCCGGCTCGAGCGCGCCGAACTGCGCGGCGCGCAGCGCCTCGACGCGGATCTGCTGGGCCCGCGCACCGGCTGCCGGCACGACCCGCATCGACAGCGCGGCCAGCAGCGCCGCGACCACCAGCGTGAGCAGCACCATCGGCCGGTAGAGGCGCAGCGTTCCGACGCCGCAGGCCGCCATCGCGGTCATCTCGCTCTCGTGGTAGAGCCGTCCCAGCGCCAGCACGATGCCGAGGAACAGCCCGATCGGTACCAGCACGGTGAGTTGCTGCAGCGTCGTGAGGCCGATCAGCGTGAGCACGATGCTGCCGGGCAACCCGGTCTGCGCCGCCTGGCCGAGCACCCTCGCGAACTGGTTGGACAGCAGGATCACCAGCAGCACGCCGGTCACTGCTACGGAAGTCAGCGCGACTTCACGCAGCAGGTAGCGATCCAACCGGGTGAGCAATGTCGCGACTCCGGGCGGGAAAAGGTAGACTCCGGCGCCTGCGCCGGTACGGTCCCAGTGGGACTCACCCTCGCAGCTGCCAGATGTGAAGTCTACCAACCCGACACAACAGGGACAGCAAGCATGCGTTTCAACGCCGTGAGCGGATCTGCCGCTCAGCAGCGCACGGACTGCGCGGTTGTCGGACTATACGAATCCGGAACGCTGTCAGCCGCAGCTGCCCAGCTCGATGCGGCCATGGGCGGACGCCTGTCGCGACTCGTCAAGCGGCGAGACCTGCGCGGCAAGGCCGGAGAATCGCTGCTGCTGGACGTGGACGGCGGTCCCTGTGAGCGACTGCTCGTCGTGGGCCTCGGCAAGAAGGACTCCTTCGACCGCAAGCAGTACAAGAAGTCGATGATCGCAGCCGCCACGGCACTGGTTAAGACCGGCGCCCGCGACGCGGTGAGTTTTCTGTCCGCCGAGCCGATAGCGGGGACCGATGCCTACTACCGCGGCCGGCTCGCGGCCGAGGCCGTCGGCCACGCGACGTACCGCGTGCCGGCCATCCGCAGCTCCCGGCAGCCGCCACCGCCAGCGCTCAGGAGCTTCCGAATCGCGCTGCCCGCGAAGGATCAGCTGGCAGATGCCGAGCGAGGTCTGGCACACGGCCGCGGTGTGGCGGCCGGTGCGGCGCTGACGCGCGACCTCGCCAATCTCCCTGCGAACGTCTGTACGCCATCTCACCTCGCAAAGCAGGCGCGCGAGCTCGCCCGCCAGTACCGCGACGTGCGCACCGAGGTGCTCGGCGAGCCCGAGCTGAAGAAGCTCGGGATGGGCGCGTTCCTGTCGGTCACGGCCGGCACCGACGAGCCTGCGCGCCTGATCGTGATGCGCTACGGCGGAGGGACGACGGGCGACGCGCCCGTGGTGCTGGTCGGCAAGGGCGTCACCTTCGACAGCGGCGGCATCTCGCTCAAGCAGCCACCCGGCATGGACGAGATGAAGTTCGACATGACCGGCGCCGCGAGCGTATTCGGAGCGATCCGGGCAGCGGCCGAGATCGGGTTGCCGATCAACCTGGTGGGCGTCGTGCCGGCTTGCGAGAACATGCCGAGCGGCCGCGCCACGAAGCCCGGTGACGTGGTGCACAGCATGTCGGGGAAGACCATCGAGGTGATCAACACCGACGCCGAGGGCCGCCTGATCCTGTGCGACGCGCTCACCTACGCGCGGCGCTTCAAGCCGGCCGTGGTGGTGGACATCGCCACGCTCACCGGCGCCTGCGTCATCGCGCTCGGCGCGCACACCAGCGCCGTGTTCAGCAACGACGACGACCTCGCCGCCGACCTCACCGCAGCGAGCCGCCGCGCCGAGGACCGCGCCTGGCACATGCCGATGGCTGAGGAGTACCACGAGCAGCTCAAGAGCAATTTCGCGGATTTCACCAACTCCTGCGGCCGCGAGGGTGGCGCAATCACGGCGGCCTGCTTCCTCGCGAAGTTCACCGAGGGCCTGCGCTGGGCGCATCTCGACATTGCGGGCACCGCTTATCTCGGCGGTTCACAGAAAGGCAGCACCGGACGGCCGGTGCCCCTGCTGATGGACTTCCTGATCCACCGCAGCCGGCCGTGACGACAGCCCAGGTCGACTTCTATCTGATTGGCGCGAGCGACAAACGCAGTCGCCTGCTTGCCGCCTGCCGCCTCGTGGAAAAGGGCTTCGATCAGGGCCTGCGTGTCGCCGTGCGCACCAGTGGTCCGGCCGAAACGGCGGAGCTCGACGAACTGCTGTGGACCTTCAGCGACCGCAGCTTCGTGCCGCATGCCGTGTGGCCGGCCGGCGCGGAAGTCGCCGTCGAGACGCCGGTGCTGATCTCGAGCGGCGAGCTGCCGGAGTCACACCGCGACGTGCTGGTCAACCTCGGCGCCGAGGTGCCCTCCGGCTTCGACCGCTACGCGCGGCTGTGCGAAATCGTGACGGGCGACGAGGCGGCCAAGGCTGCGGGTCGGGCACGCTGGCGGCGCTATCGCGATGCCGGGTTCGCCCCCCAGTCGCATCCGATCTGACCGACCCCTGGAGGGCGAGTACGCCATGAGCCATCCGCAGGACGACATCCCGGTGCTCACCGACATCGTCGAGGAAGCCCCGGATTCCGCGCCGATCGACCGTACGCTGCTGTTCCTGGGCGACCTCGAGGCACGGCTCGCCGCCGCGATTCTCGACCAGACCGACGAGCTCGTGCACAACGCCTGCCGCGAGATGGAGGCGCTGCTGCTCGAGCAGGTTTCCGACCGCATGCGCAGCGAACTGCCGGCGCTGATCGCCCGCATCGTGAACGAGCATTTCCACGGTCCCGACACGACGCACTGAGCCGGCATGGACAAGGGCTATTCGCCGCGCGACATCGAGTCGCGCCTGTATGCAGACTGGGAGGCCGCAGGATGGTTCGCGCCGTCAGGCTCCGGCGCGCCGTACTGCATCATGATCCCGCCGCCCAACGTGACGGGCACGCTGCACATGGGGCATGCATTCCAGCACACGCTGATGGACGCGCTGACGCGCTTCCATCGCATGGAGGGCGATCGCGCGCTGTGGCAGCCAGGCACGGACCACGCCGGCATCGCCACGCAGATGGTCGTGGAACGACAGCTGAATGGCGAGGGCCGGTCGCGCCAGGACCTCGGTCGGGATGCCTTCATCGAGCGTGTGTGGTCCTGGAAAGAACAGTCCGGCGGGACCATCTCGCGCCAGATGCGCCGCCTCGGCGACTCGGTGGACTGGTCGCGCGACCGCTTCACCATGGACGAGGGCCTGTCGAAGGCCGTGACCGAGGTGTTTGTGCGCCTCTACGAGAAGGGGCTCATCTACCGCGGCCAGCGACTGGTCAACTGGGACCCGGTGCTGCACACAGCGCTGTCGGACCTCGAGGTGATCGCGGAGCCCGAGGCCGGCAGCCTGTGGCACCTGCGCTACCCGCTGGCCGACGGCTCGGGCCACGTCATCGTCGCGACGACGCGCCCCGAGACCATGCTCGGGGACACCGCGGTCGCCGTGCATCCCGATGACGAGCGCTACCGTCACCTCGTCGGGCGCGAGATCCGCCTGCCGCTTGCCGACCGCCTGATCCCGGTGATCGCCGACGACTACGCGGACCCGGCCTTCGGCAGCGGCTGCGTGAAGATCACGCCCGCGCACGACTTCAACGACTACGAGATCGGCAAGCGCCACGGGCTGCCGATGATCAACGTGCTCACGGCCGACGCGGCGCTGAACGACACAGTGCCCGAACGCTATCGCGGGCTGGACCGCGTCGAGGCGCGCAAGCGCGTCGTCGCGGACCTCGAGGACGCGGGCCTGCTCGAGCGCGTGGAAGCGCACTCCTCGCCCGTGCCGCGCGGCGACCGCAGCGGCGCCGTGCTCGAGCCCTGGCTCACCGACCAGTGGTACGTGCGCATCGCGCCGCTCGCGGAGCCCGCGATCCGCGCCGTCGAGGACGGCCGCATCCGCTTCGTGCCGGACAACTGGGCGAAGACCTACTTCCAGTGGATGCGCAACATCCAAGACTGGTGCATAAGCCGCCAGCTGTGGTGGGGCCACCGTATCCCGGCGTGGTACGACGCCGACGGGCACGTCTATGTGGCTCGCAGCGAGGCAGACGCACAGGCCGCAGCCACGGCGCGGCACGGGCGGGCAGTCGATCTCGCCCGCGACGAGGACGTGCTCGACACCTGGTTCAGTTCGGCGCTGTGGCCGTTCTCGACGCTGGGCTGGCCGGAGCGTACGTCGGAACTTGCGACCTTCTACCCGAGCACCGTGCTCGTGACCGGCTTCGACATCATCTTCTTCTGGGTCGCCCGGATGATCATGATGGGCCTCGAGTTCATGGGTGACGTGCCGTTCCGCGAGGTCTACATCACCGGCCTGATCCGCGACGAGCACGGCCAGAAGATGTCGAAGTCGAAGGGCAACATCATCGATCCGCTCGACCTGATCGACGGCATCGACCTCGATGCGCTGGTGGCGAAACGCACCACCGGACTGATGCAGCCGCAGATGAAGGCCGCGATCGATAAGGCGACGCGCAGGCAGTTCCCGCAAGGGATTCCCGCCTACGGCACCGATGCGCTGCGCTACACGTTTGCCGCTCTCGCGACCATGGGTCGCGACATCCGCTTCGACCTCGGTCGCGTCGAGGGCTACCGCAATTTCTGCAACAAGCTCTGGAACGCCGCGCGTTTTGTGCTCATGAACACCGAGCCGCACGCCGCGGACACTGCTGCAGGCGCGGTAGAACTGTCGGTCGCCGACCGCTGGATCCGTGGACGCCTCGGTGCCGCCGTTGCGTCCGTGCGGCGGTCGCTGGACGGCTACCGCTTCGACCTCGCCGCGCAGGCGGCATATGAATTCGTCTGGTACGAGTTCTGCGACTGGTACCTCGAGATCGCCAAGGCGGCACTGCAGTTGCCGGACGTCTCCACCGCCGCGCAGCGCGGCACGCGCCGGACACTCACCGAGGTGCTCGAGGCGACGCTGCGCCTGCTGCACCCGCTGATGCCCTTCATCACCGAGGAGATCTGGCGCCGCGTCGCGCCGCTCGCCGGCCGCAGGGGCCCAAGCATCATGCTCGAGCCCTATCCCCGGTCCGAGGAGTTCCCGGCCGACGATGCGGCCGACCGGCAGATCGGGGTGCTCAAGGCCGTGGTGCTCGGCATCCGCCAGATCCGCGGGGAACTCGACGTGCCCCACTCGCGCGCCACGCCGGTGTGGGTGCGCAGCGATCGCGACAGCGACGCGACGGCGGTCGCGGCACTCGCGCCGGCCATCATGCGCATTGCGAACCTCGAATCGGTCAGTTTCGTGGCGTCCGAGACCGACCTGCCGCCCAGTGCGATCGCAATCGTGGACGGACGCAGCGTGCTCGCTCCGTTCGAGCGCCTCGTGGATGACGTCTCGACCGAGATCGCACGCCTCGAGAAGCGGCGCGCCAAGGCCGGCCAGGAGCGCGACCGGTGCGCCGCGAAGCTCGGCAATGCGAGCTTCGTTGCCAACGCGCCGCCCGAGGTCGTGGCACAGGAGCAGGAGCGCGTCGCCGGGTTCGAACGACAGGTCGCCCAGCTGGGCGAACAGCTGCGGCGGCTCGCGACTGTGGCGACCGCAGGAGGCACCGCGTGAGTGCAGTGTCCGCGCTTGCCGACGACGCGGTGGCACACTGCGAAGCCGCGGTCGCCAGCCTCGGCGAGATCATCCTCGGCAAGGACCAGCAGCTGCGGCTGTGCGTGGCCTGCATGCTCGCGCGTGGACACCTGCTGATCGAGGACATTCCCGGCGTCGGGAAGACCACACTGGCGCATGCGCTCGCTCAGGTGCTCGGGCTGTCCTACCAGCGCATCCAGTTCACCAGCGACCTGCTCCCCGCCGACGTCACCGGCGTCAGTGTGTTCGACGCCGAGAGCGGGCAGTTCCGCTTTCATCGCGGTCCGGTCTTCGCGCAGCTGGTGCTGGCGGACGAGGTGAACCGCGCCACGCCCAAGGCGCAGAGCGCCCTGCTCGAGGCCATGGAAGAGCACCAGGTCACTGCCGACGGCCAGACCTACCCGCTCAACGAGCCGTTCTTCGTGATCGCCACGCAGAACCCGCTCTACCAGGTCGGCACCTTTCCGCTGCCGGAGTCGCAGCTCGACCGCTTCCTGATGCGCATCGAACTCGGTTACCCGGCCGAGTCCCTCGAGCGCCAGCTGCTGCTCGGCCGGGATCGTCGCGACCTGCTCGCCGGGCTGCCCGCGGTGCTGACCACGCATCGGCTGCTTGCGCTGCAGGCGGCCGTGCCGCGCGTACATGCCTCCGACGCGCTGCTCGACTACGTGCAGGCCGTCGCGCGTTACACGCGCCAGTCCCGCGACTTCGAGGCCGGGCTCTCGCCGCGTGCCGTGATCGCGCTGCTGCGCGCAGCGCAGGCCTGGGCACTGATGCACGGCCACGCCGGCGTGCTGCCAGAGGACGTCCAGGCAGTGCTTGCGGCCGTGGTCGGTCACAGGCTTGCACCACGCGAGGAGTCGCGCTTCCGCGACGCGGGCGAGGTCGGCCGCCACGTTCTCGACGCCGTTCCCGTGCCCTGACCCGTCATGTCCGCGCCGCTGCGCCGCTTCCGCGGGGCCCTGGATGCGCGTGTTCAGGCCTGGATCCGCCGACGGCAGGGAACCGATGCCGACCCGGTGCGCCTCGACCCGCGGCGCATCTACATCCTTCCCACCTCGCTGGGCGTCGGCTATGCGGCGATGGTGTTCGCAATGGTCATCGGCGCGCTCAATTTCGGCAACAACCTCGGGCTCGCGCTCGCGTTCCTGCTCGCAAGCATCGGGCTGGCGGCCATGCATCACTGTCACGGCAATCTGGCGGGACTCGAGTTGCGCCTCGCCGCCGCAGAGCCCGCCTTTGTCGGCGGTCAGGTGGCCTTCCGGCTGCTCCTCGACAATGGTGCGGTCACGCCACGACCGCGCATCGAACTCGGCCTCGATCGCGATCCCACCGCCGTGACCGACCTGCCGCCTGCTGGCTCTGCCGACGTGGAGCTGCGGCGGAACGCCGAGCATCGCGGGCGCGTGCCACTCGAACGATACGTCGTAGCGACGCGCCATCCGCTGGGACTGTTTCGTGCGTGGGCGATCGTTCACACGACGCACGACGCGATTGCATGGCCTGCGCCTGCCTCGGGCCAGCGTGCCCCGCCAGGCGTGCAGACCGACACCGGCGGCGCGCAGGACCACGCTCGCGGCGATCACGATTTCGCCGGACTGCGTCCGTTCCAGCCGGGCGATTCGCTGCGACGCATCGCGTGGAAGGCTTTCGCGCGCGGCCAGGGCCTGCACACCAAGCAGTACGCGGGCACGGACGTCGTGTCGCATCTGTTCGACTGGGACTCGCTGCCGCTGCTCGGTGCCGAGGCGCGGCTGTCGCAGCTGTGCCGCTGGGTGCTCGATGCACACTCGAAGGGCGAGGCCTACGGCCTGCGCCTTCCCGGTCTGGTAATCGAGCCCAACATGGGACCCGCGCACCGCGAGCGCTGCCTCAATGCGCTCGCGCTGTTCGAGGAAAGCCGTGGCACCGCCTGAGCGCGCCTCGACGCCACTGCGCGGCCTCGGCTGGGTGCTCGGGGCGCTGACGATCGCGCTCGCACCGCACATCGCCGGCCTGCCTGCCTGGGCGACGCTGCTGGTGGTCGCGGCCTGCGCCTGGCGTTGGGCCGCCGATCGTCGCGGATGGCCGGTGGCACCCCGCTGGCTGCGGCTCGGCATCCTGATCGTCGTGCCGCTTGCCGTGCTCGGGACGTACCGTACGGTGAACGGCGTCGAGGCCGGCACGGCCTTTCTCGCGCTCATGGCCGGCGTGAAGCTGCTCGAGACCCGCACCTCGCGCGATCTCACGGTGCTCGCGTTCATCGCCTACTTCCTGCTCTACGCCGCAGTGCTGCGCGACCAGCAGCTGCTGCTGTTGCCCTACACCATCGCGGGCGCGGCATTCGTCACTGCAGCGCTGATGAGAGTGCACGCGGGCGCTGCGGGCGACTCGAGTCGCCACGTGCTGAAACGCGCCGCGACGATCACGTTGCAGGCCCTGCCGCTCGCGATCCTGATCTTCCTGTTCTTCCCGCGGCTGCCGGGACCGTTCTGGGACATCGCCTCGGGAGATTCGGCGCGGACCGGACTCGGCGACGAGATGACTCCAGGCGAGATCTCGAACCTGAGCGTCTCCGGCGAGGTCGCTTTCCGCGTGCGCTTCGACGGGGCGCTGCCACCGCCGGCGCAGCGCTACTGGCGCGGACCGGTGCTGCACGAGTTCGACGGCCGCGCCTGGCGCCGGCCGCGCGCGCAGGCTTTTCCCACCCAGGACGTGGTGCTGCTCGGCCAGCCCGTCGACTACACGATCACGCTCCAGCCCACCGACCGGCCCTGGATACTCGCACTGGACATCCCCGGGCAGTGGCCCGAGGTCGAGGCGTTCCGCACCTACGACTTCCAGCTCGTGGCGCCGCGGCGACTCACGGAGGTGAGCAGCTACCGGCTGCGATCCTATCCACGGTTCGTCGCCGGGGCGGAATTGCCCGAGACCATTCGTCGCAAGGACCTGCAGCTGCCCGCCGAGGGCCATCCGCGCATCCGTGCATTCGGCCGCGAGCTCGCCGCCCGCCACCGCGGCGACGCGATCGCAATCACGGGCGAGCTGCTCACGATGTTCAGGGAACAGCCCTACGCGTACACGCTCGATCCTCCGCGACTCGCGGAGAACGCCATGGACGAGTTCCTGTTCGAGACACGGCGCGGCTTCTGCGAGCACTACGCGGCCGCCTATACGCTGGTCATGCGAGCCGCCGGGGTTCCTGCCCGGGTCGTGACCGGCTACCAGGGCGGGGAATTCAACCCCATCGGCGGCTACCTGATCGTACGCCAGTCGGAAGCCCATGCATGGTCGGAAGTCTGGGTCGCGGGTCGCGGATGGCTGCGCGTGGACCCCACCGCCGCGGTGGCACCCGAACGAATCGAGCGGGGTCTCTCCGCGGCAGTCCCGGAATCCGAGCCGGCACCGGGCCGGCTGCGCGAGGCGAGCGAACTGCTGTCGCAGCTCACGCTCACCTGGGACACGATGAACGCGCTGTGGAACGAGGAGGTCGTGCGCTTCAATGCCGCCCGACAGATGAACCTGCTCGAGCGGCTCGGTGTGCGTGATCCGGACTGGCGCTCGCTCGGGCTCGGGCTCGCGGCCAGTGTCGCGGCGTTCTTCGTCGCACTGTCGGTGTTCCTCGCGTGGCGGCACCGCGAACCGCCGCGCGACTGGCCAGCGCGACTGCACGCGGTCGTGACGCAGCGGCTGCGTCGCCGCGGCGTCATACCGGGCCCGGCCGAAAGCCCGGTGACCTTCCTCGAGCGCGCGGCAGGCCTCTGCCCGGATCTCGCGCCGGATCTGGCCGACATCCGCAGTCTCTACGCCGACCTGCGATACGGGCCGCGGCCGAACGACACAGACCTGCGACGACTGAAGCACGCGGTCAACCGGCTGCGCACCTGAACCGCGCTCGGTTATGCTCTCCGCATCGATAACCAGGGGAGCAGACCGATGGCGGATCTCAACAAGCAGTTCGAAACCGCACAGGCCGACGTGAAGAAGCTCAGCAAGCGACCCGACAACGAGGACATGCTGCGGCTGTATGCGCACTACAAGCAGGCCACCGCCGGCGACGTGAGCGGGGAGCGCCCCGGCGCCTTCAGTGTCGTGGACCGTGCCAAATACGATGCCTGGGCCAGGCTCAAGGGCACGGACTCGACCAAGGCGATGGAAGACTACGTGAAGCTGGTCGAGCGGCTGAAGAAGAGCTACGGCTGACGCGGTGTTGGCGCCGGTCGTCGCGATCGTCCTCGTCGCGACCGGCGTCCTCGGCTGGCTGATCCTTGCGCCGGCCTGGCGCCGCCGCCGTCGCGTGATGCGGATGGCGGAGCCGCTGCCCGTTGCGGCGCGAGCCGCGATCGACCGAAACGTTCCGGCCGCCGCCAGACTCCCCGCCGACCTGCGCGTCCGCCTCGACGGACTGGTGAATGCATTCGTCGCGGAAAAGGAGTTCGTCGGCTGCAATGGCCTCGCTGTTACCGACGAGATGCGCGCGACCGTTGCCGCGCTGGCGTGCCTGCTCGTTCTAGGACGACGCGGTCACTATGACGAGCTGCATTCGATCCTGGTCTACCCGACCGCGTTCTGGGTGGAGGACGAGGTCGAGGACGAGGCCGGCGTCGTCGAGACGCGCCGCCGCGTGCTCTCGGGCGAGGCATGGGAGGCGAGTCGGATCATCCTCTCCTGGGAAGACGTGCTCGAGGCCGCGCGCTTTCCCGGCGAGGGCTACAACGTCGCACTGCACGAGTTCGCGCACTACCTCGACGCCGAAGGCCTCGGCCTCGCAGGGAGTCGGCGTCCGGCGACCGAATGGGCCGATGAGGTTTCCGGGGAGTTCGATTCCCTGCGCGACACGGTGGATCGCGGCGGCTACACGTTCCTCGATCCCTACGCCGCGGAGGACGAGGCCGAGTTCTTCGCGGTCGCGAGCGAGGACTTCATCGAGCGTCCGGTGGAACTGCGCGATGCGCATGCGCGGTTGTATGGGCTGCTGGCAGAGTTCTACGGGATCGATCCGGCGACGTGGCAATTCCCGCAAGCCGCGCCGTGACCGGACCGGTGACGTTCCGCGCCGCGGCGATCCCGTGCCGACGGTGACCCATCTCCCCGCCGAGCAGCTGAACGAGGGTCGCCGAGTCCCGGCGCACGGCCGTCAGCAAGCCCGTGGCAACCATCTGGTTCGTGATCCAGAACCGCAGCGCCGGAAGGAGACCGGGTGCCGCGACGTACGCGTCCAGAATCTCCTGCGCCTGCACCGCGGAGATCGGTGGCGCGCAATCGGGATCGAACGATTCGTCCGGCTGACCCATGCGCAGCACGCAGCTGTTCCAGATGTAGTCTGACACCGCTGTCGGCGTGTAGCCCCGGACGAGCGTGCGGTACTCGGGAGTGTATTGCATGAGTTGCGGAGAGGTCGGCAGAGCAGTTCTGGTCGACAACGTGGTCGCGGATCCTGCGAAACAGCATCGGCATCACTCCCCGGTCCGATTCACTGCGGCGCCGGCGCAGCCGCCGTACGCCGTTCCGAGCGCGCGGCGACGACGAGCAGAGTGCCTCCCGCTACGAACAGCAGCACGATGGACAGGATCGACAGCCGCGAGTCGCCGGTCGTGGCCGCGACGATCCCCACCAGTGCAGGTCCCAGGATCGCCGAGGCCTTGCCCATCATGTTGTAGAAGCCGAAGAACTCCGACGACTTGCCCTCGGGCACCAGGCGCCCGTAGTAGCTCCGGCTCAGCGACTGGATACCGCCCTGCACGAGACCCACGACGAAGGCCAGAACGTAGAAGTCGCGGGCCTCCTCGAGGAAGTAGGCGTAGCAGGTCGCCGCGAGGTACACGGCGAGCGCGATGAAGATGCCCTTGCGCGCGCCGATCTTCCCGCCCAGCCAGCCGAAGGCGAGCGCCGCCGGGAAGGCCACGAACTGCGTCAGCAACAGGGCCTTGATCAGGTGCGACTGGTCGAAGCCGAGCGACAATCCGTAGTCCACCGCCATCTTGATGATCGTGTTTACGCCGTCGATGTAGAGGACATAGGCCGCAAGGAACCACAGCAGCGGCCGGTAGCGCGCGATCTCCCGCAACGTGCCGCCGAGTTCGCTGAAGCCCGCGCGCACCGCCTCGGCGGCCGACAGCCGCTGCCGGTCATCGCGCCTCTCTCGCACCCACAACGCGCAGGGAAGCGCGAAGACGATCCACCAGAAGCCCACGCTGACGAACGACCAGCGCACGGCCTCGGCGGCGTCCGCCAGGCCGAACCAGTGCGGCTTCAATGTCGCGAGCACGTTGAGCGCAAAGAGCAGGCCGCCGCCGAGATAGCCGAGCGAATAGCCGAAACCCGAGACGAGGTCGTATTCCCCGGGCTCCGCGACGTGCAGCAGCAGCGAGTCGCTGAACACGATGCCGCCCCAGAACCCGAGTGAGGCCGCCAGGAACAGCATGGCGGCGAGCCACCACTGTCCCTGCGGCACCAGCGCCAGCCCGATCGTGGCCGCGGAGCCAACCACCGTGAAGGCCATCAGCAGTCGCAGCCGCGCCCCGCCACGGTCGGCAATCGCGCCCAGCACCGGCGCGAGCAGCGCGATGCAGAGGCTCGCGATGCCGCTCGTCAGCCCGAGGCGGAAGGTACTCTCCGTCGCTTCGACCCCGACGTTCCAGTACTGCTTGAAGAACACCGGGAAGAACCCGGCCATCACGGTGGTGGCGAACGCGGAATTGGCCCAGTCGTAGAGCGCCCAGCCGATCACCGGCCGGCGCCGCAGGGGGCTACGCGGCTGCAGCGAGGTGCTCACGCGTCTCCCGGAAGGTGAGATCCGGCCAGCGCTCGAGCGTGAGCTGAAGATTCACGCGCGAAGGCGCGAGGTAGACGAGCGCACCCGAGTGGTCGAGCGCCAGGTGCTCGTGCGCCTTGACGCGGAACTCCGCGAGCTTCTTCGCATCCGCGCAGTACACCCAGCGTGCCGTGTAGACGTTCACGTTGTCCCAGGTAGCCTGCACGCCGTACTCGTCCTGCAGGCGGAACGCCACGACGTCGAACTGCAGCATGCCCACGGCGCCGAGGATCAGGTCGTTGTTTCGCAGCGGGCGGAACACCTGCGTGGCGCCCTCCTCGCACAGCTGGTCGAGGCCCTTCTGAAGCGCCTTCATGCGCAGCGGGTCGCGCAGCACCACGCGGCGGAACATCTCGGGCGCGAAGTTCGGGATGCCCGTGAACATCAGCTTCTCGCCTTCCGTGAACGTGTCGCCGATGTTGATCGTGCCGTGATTGTGCAGGCCGATGATGTCGCCCGCGTGCGCCTCTTCGGTGTGCTGGCGGTCGGCCGCGAGGAAGGTGAGCGCATCGGCGACGCGCATTTCCTTGCCGAGCCTCACGTGGAAGAAGCGCATCCCTTTCTGGTAGCGCCCCGAGCAGATGCGCATGAAGGCGATGCGGTCGCGATGCCCGGGATCCATGTTCGCCTGGATCTTGAAGACGAAGCCGGTCAACGGTTCCTCTTCGGCCCGTACCTCGCGCGTCGTCGTGGCGCGTGGCCGGGGCGATGGCGCGTACTCGACGAAGGCCGCGAGCAGCTCGGTCACGCCGAAGTTGTTGATCGCCGAGCCGAAGAACACGGGCGTCTGCCGTCCCGCGAGGTACTCGCCGACGTCGAAGGCGTGCGAGGCGCCTCGCACCAGCTCGACCTCGTCGCGGAACGACCGGGCGCGGTCGCCCAGGAACTCCCCGGCCGCGACACTGCCGAGGCGGTCGATCGTCTCGGTCGTGCCGGCCCTGCCCTTCTCCGCGGCGTGGTAGGCGTAGATGCGGTCCTCGAGCAGGTGGTAGACGCCACGCAGCTCGCGACCCATGCCGATCGGCCAGGTCACCGGCGCACAGGTGATCTTGAGTATCTTCTCGATCTCGTCGAGCAGCTCCAGCGGCTCGCGACCCTCGCGGTCGAGCTTGTTGATGAAGGTCATGATCGGCGTGTCGCGCAGCCGGCAGACCTCCATCAGCTTGATGGTGCGTTCCTCCACGCCCTTGGCGCAGTCGATCACCATCAGTGCGGAGTCGACCGCGGTGAGCGTGCGGTAGGTGTCTTCGGAGAAGTCCTCGTGGCCCGGCGTGTCGAGCAGGTTCACGACGCTGTCCGCGTAGGGGAACTGCATGACGCTCGAGGTCACCGAGATGCCGCGCTGCTGCTCGAGGCGCATCCAGTCCGAGGTCGCGTGGCGCGCGGCCTTGCGGCCCTTGACGGTTCCGGCGAGCTGGATCGCGCCCCCGAACAGCAGCAGCTTCTCAGTGAGCGTGGTCTTGCCCGCGTCGGGGTGCGAAATGATGGCGAAGGTGCGGCGTCGCGCCACTTCGTCGCGGATGGAACTCATCGGTCGGGCCGGTGGGTCGCGGACGGGGCGGCGATTCTAGCAGTCCGCTCAGGCCGGCGGCTGGGACGCACCCTCGGCGAGGTCGAGCCGCAGCACCAGGGCGTCCTCGCGTCCGCCCGAGGCCTGGTAGTAGCCCTTGCGCCGGCCGACCGTCACGAAGCCCTCCGATTGGTAGAGGGCGATGGCGTTCGGATTCGACGGCCTGACCTCGAGGAACAGCGCTTCCATTCCGGCCTGTCGCGCCCGCTCGACGCACAACTGCAGCATGCGGCGGCCGATGCCCATGGTCCGGAAATCCTCGCGCACGCAGAGATTCAGCAGGTGCGCCTCGCCGGCGCCCATCGCGAGGATGCCGTAGGCCACGATCTCCCGTTCCACCTCCGCGACGCGGCAGAGGTAGCCGACGCGCAGGCAGTCGCGAAAGATCCCCTCGCTCCAGGGGAACGGATACGTCGATCGTTCGACCATGCCGACCGCCGCCACGTCGCCGGGCGTCATGGCGCGAACGCGCACCAGCCGCTGCGGGCGCGGCGCGTGCCGTCCGGGCTCGGCACTCACGGCAGCACCTGCTCGCCCGCCTCCACGCTTCGCAGGATGCGCCTCGCGAACAGCAGATCCTGCCAGGCCTTGCGCTTCTCCCCTGGGCTGCGCAGCAGGTAGGCCGGGTGATAAGTGACGACCAGGGGCCAGCCGCGCGCGCCCAGCGCGTGCACCTTGCCACGCAGGCGTGCGAGCGACGTGTCGGTGCCCAGCAGGTTCTGCGCGGCGATGCGACCCACCGCGACCACGATGGCTGGCGCCACCAGCTCGATCTGCCGCTCGAGGTAGCCACGGCAACTTGCCGCCTCGTCGGGCCTGGGGTCGCGATTCCCGGGCGGCCGGCACTTGAGCACATTCGCGATGTAGACGTCCTCGCGTCGCAGCCCGAGCGCGCGGATCATCGAGGTGAGCAGTTGTCCGGCGCGTCCGACGAAGGGTTCGCCCTGGCGGTCCTCGTCGGCACCTGGCGCCTCGCCGATGAACATCCAGCGCGCGCCGACGTCGCCTGTTCCGAACACGGTCTGCGTGCGGGTCTCGCTGAGCGGGCAACGGGTGCAGGCCGCGACCGCGGAACGCAGCGCATCCCAGTCGAGGCTGGCCTCGATTCCCGGTGAAAACTGCACGGGGCTGCCACCGGCCGCGTCGATCGCTTCGCCTGCCCGGGTCGGCGTCGCAAGGGGTTCCTCGCGGACGGGAGTCGCCACGACGGCAGCCGTCCTGCGCGGCAGCGACCGCCGCACGTAAACGTCCACTCCCAGCGCCTCGAGCAGGGCGCGTCGTCGGGCCTCGCTCATCGCGGCGGGACCGTCATTCCTTCGGAGGACGACTGGCCGCGCGCGCCGTACGACGGCCGCGGGTGACGCGCCGCCAGGCCCACAGCAGGGGACCCGAAAGCGCGAACAGCGCGAACATGCCGAACAGCATCTCGGGCGGACTCAAGCCAACGACGACGAAACCGAGCGGGATCAGCAGCAGCACGGCAAACGGCATCCGTCGCTGCAGGTTGAAGTCCTTGCCACTCACGTATGGGAAGCGACTCACCATCAGGCTGCCGGCAATCACAGCCACCGCGAACGCCAGGATCAGTGCACGCAGTCCCTCGCGCTGCATGTCGTTCAGCATCCACACGAAGCCCGCGAGGAGCGCGGCCGCCGAGGGGCTTGGCAGGCCCTCGAAGAAGCGCTTGTCGGCGGTCGCCGCACGCGCATTGAAGCGCGCCAGGCGGATCGCCGCACAGGCCGCATAGAAGAACGTCGCCAGCCAGCCGATGCGTCCCCAGAGTGCCCCGTACTCAGCAATCCGCGCCACTCCCCACTGGTAGGCAACCACGGCCGGGGCGAGACCGAATGCCACCATGTCGGAGAGGCTGTCGTATTCCTTGCCGAATTCCGTCTGCGTGTTTGTCCAGCGCGCGATCCGGCCGTCGAGGCCGTCGCAGACCATCGCGATGAAGATCGCGATGCCGGCGCGGTCGAAGTTGCCGTCGGTCGCGGCGACGATCGCGTAGAACCCCGAAAACAGGACCGCGGTAGTGAACAGGTTCGGCAGCAGGTAAACACCGCGGCCCGGCGGTGCCATTCGCGCCGCGTCCGGCGAAGCGGAAGGATCATTCGACATGGGCCACTCACCCCGGGGGCGCCGCAGGAGCCGTCATCCTAGGTCCGGCGCGAGCAGCGCACAACGGAAGGCCGGGGAGGCACGAGGCCCTTTGCTACCATGTGGCCCCCTTTTGGGCCCGCGACGACCCGATGCGACTCTCCCGCTACCCCATCAACACCCTGCGTGATGTCCCGGCCGATGCCGAGGTCGTGAGCCACCAGCTGATGCTGCGCGCGGGCCTGATTCGCCGCCTCGCCGCGGGCCTCTACACCTGGCTTCCGATCGGCCTGCGCGTGCTGCGCAAGGTTGAGGCCATCGTGCGCGAGGAGATGAACCGCGCGGGCGCCATCGAGCTGCTCATGCCGACGGTGCAGCCCGCGGAACTGTGGCAGGAATCGGGTCGCTGGGAGCAGTTCGGTCCGGAGCTGCTGCGCCTCAAGGACCGCAGCGAACGACCGTTCTGCTACGGCCCGACGCACGAGGAAGTGATCACTGACATCGCGCGCCGTGAACTCAAGAGCTACCGCCAGCTGCCGGTGACCTTCTACCAGATCCAGACCAAGTTCCGCGATGAGATCCGCCCACGCTTCGGCGTGATGCGTGCGCGGGAATTCACGATGAAGGATGCCTACTCCTTCCACCTCGACGACGCCTCGCTCGAGGAAGGCTACCAGGCGATGCACGACGCGTACGCGAGGATCTTTACGCGCATGAAGCTGCGTTTCCGCGCCGTGCGCGCCGACACGGGCAGCATCGGCGGCAGCGCCTCGCAGGAGTTCCACGTCCTCGCCGACTCCGGGGAGGACGCGATCGCGTTCTCGGACGCCGACGACTATGCGGCGAACCTCGAGATGGCCGAGGCGCTCGCCCCGGCCGCGCCGCGTGCCGCGCCGACCGCAGCGATGACCGAGGCCCCCACCCCCGGCGTCCGCACGATCGCCGAGCTCACCGCGTTCCTCAAGGTGGATGCCGAGAAGTGCCTCAAGACGCTGCTGGTCGAAGGCACGGACGGCGCGGTCGTGGCCCTCGTGGTGCGGGGCGATCACGAACTCAATGCGGTGAAGGCGCAGAAGCTGCCGGGCGTGTTGTCACCGCTGCGCATGGCGACCGCCGAGCAGGTGCGCGTGGCGAGCGACTGCGAGCCGGGCTTCCTCGGACCGGTGGGACTGCGGGTTCGGCTGTATGCCGACCGGGCGGCTGCTCAGGCCTCCGACTTCGTCTGCGGTGCCAACCGCCGGGACGTGCATCTGACCGGCGTCAACTGGGGGCGCGACCTGCCGGAGCCCGCGGTCGTCGACCTGCGCAACGTGGTGCCGGGCGACCCGAGCCCCTCGGGCAGGGGAACCCTCCGCATCGCACGCGGCATCGAGGTGGGTCACATCTTCCAGCTCGGCTGCAAGTACAGCGAGGCGATGAACGCCTCGGTGCTCGACGAGCAGGGCCAGGCCGTGACCATGCGCATGGGCTGCTATGGCATCGGTGTGACGCGCGTCGTGGCGGCGGCGATCGAACAGAATCACGATGAGCGCGGCATCATCTGGCCCGAGCCCCTCGCCCCGTTCCACGTGTCCCTGATCCCCATCAACCTGCAGAAGTCCGAGCGCGTCCGCGAGGTTGCCGAGCGGTTGTACGCCGAGCTCGAGGCCGCCGGCGTCGAGGTGCTGTTCGACGACCGCGATGCCCGGCCGGGCGTCAAGTTCGCCGACGACGAGTTGCTCGGCATCCCGCATCGGATCGTGGTGGGCGACAAGGGCCTCGAGCGTGGGGTGATCGAGTACAAGGCGCGGTCCGGCGGCGCGAGCGCCGAGGTGCCGCTGGATTCGATCCTGTCGTTCGTGCGCGAGCGGGTGAGCGCCGGCGCCTGAGGCCAGCATGCGACGCGCGCCGCTTCCCGCCCTGCTGCTGCTCGCCACCCTGCCGGCCGGGCCGGCGCTCGCCGACCGCCAGATGGACCCGGAGCTGCGCGGCGTGCTCGCGGAGGCGATCGAGCCGCAGCACTGCTTCGCCGACCGCTACGAGCGCGCCGTCTGGTTCGCCTCCATGGAGCCCCGGCTGGAACGCTACGTGAAGAACCCGCGCGAGCGCGAGCAGATCCTGCACTACGTCCACTGCGAGGCAAAGCGGGTGGACGTGCCGCCCGAGCTCGTCCTGGCGGTAATGGACGTCGAGAGCCGCTTCGACCGCTATGCCGTGTCCTCGGCGGGCGCCGTCGGGCTGATGCAGGTGATGCCCTTCTGGCCTCGCGAGCTCGGCATGACCAATGAGCAGCTGGTGCGCATTCCGGACAACGTGCGCATGGGAACGACCATCCTTGGCTACTACCTGCGCAAGGAGCGCGGCAACTACCAGCGCGCACTTCAGCGATACAACGGCAGCCTCGGCCGACCGACCTACTCCGATCTGGTCATCGACCGGCTGGTCGGGCGCTGGCACTACCTGCAGTAGGTTCGGTCACGAGGTGCTGAACCCGGAGGGTCGACCGGGAAGCTTCGACGCCGCGACGTTCTCGACATCGATCCGGGTGACCTCGGCGGCGGGCGGCCCCTGCCACAGCCACTCGCACAGGGCTTCCACTGCGGCGCGGTCTCCGCAGGCCATCACCTCGACGCTGCCGTCCGGCAGGTTGCGCGCGTAGCCGGTGACCCCGAGCATCTGCGCCCGGGCGCGTGTGCTCGCCCGGTAGAACACCCCCTGCACGCGGCCCGAAACCCGGCACCGACGGGCGATCCAGTCGCTCATCGGATGTTCAGGGCTTGGGCGGCGGTGGCGCGCCCTGCGACTCCGCGATGCGCCGCGCCTCGACGGCCTTCTCGCGCGCGCGCTCGGCGTGGTCGCGCGCCTCGCGATACTCACGCTGCTGCATGCCGGAACGCGCCTGCTCGACCAGCTTCTTCGCCTCGGCGAGCGGCTCCGGCGCGTACTGTGCCGCCCCGGCACGTTCAGCCGCCCGTATCGCCTGGCGCGCGTCGCTCATTTCCTGGATCGGCGCGCCGGCGCAGCCGGGCAGCATGACGCTCGCCACGATTGCGGCCAGCGACAGTCGTAGCCGAGGATTGAGATGACGCGTGATTGCCATGAAACGTGCCCACAGGGTCGTTCGACCGTAACAACTGCATCCTGTACCGTCAAGGTTGCGAAAATCGCGATGCTCTGGCCACTTTCGGCCGGTTGCTGTTGCCGGAGACGAGGGAACGCCGACTCATGACCGAAGTGCTCGTGCTCTACTACTCGCGCCACGGTTCGACCGCGGAACTCGCACGCCAGGTGGCACGCGGCATCGAGTCGGTCGACGGTGCGACCGCACGGTTGCGAACGGTGCCGCCGGTTTCAGCGGTCAGCGAAGCGACCGCGCCGGCCGTGCCGCCGGACGGTCCGCCGTACGCGACGATCGACGACCTGCGCAACTGTGACGGACTGGTGCTCGGCAGCCCGACACGGTTCGGCCACATGGCCGCGGCCCTCAAGCACTTCCTCGATGCAACCAGTGCCTTGTGGCTGGGCGGCGGCCTGGACCGCAAGCCTGCCGGTGTCTTTACCTCGACCAGCTCGATGCACGGTGGCCAGGAGGCCACGCTGCTCGGCATGATGCTGCCGCTGCTGCACCATGGAATGTTCCTCGTCGGCCTGCCGTTCACTTCCGACGCGCTGAATCGCACACGCACGGGGGGTACGCCCTACGGGGCGAGCCACCTCGCCGCGCGCGGTGCCGCCGACCCCTCCAGGCTCAGCGACGACGAGCGCGAACTCGCGCAACTGCTCGGCCGACGGGTGGCCGAACTCGCGGTCGCCCTGCGACGGACGACCGCGTGAGCGACCTGGATGCAGTCCCGGCACGGTTGCGTACGGCGAGACGCCTGACGCTGGGCGGGGCGCTGCTGCTGGGCGCGTGCGTCGGCGCCACGGCGATGCGATCCGCACCCTGGCCGCAGAATCTCCCCTGGGCCCTGGTGCTGCTGGTGCCGCTGCTGTTGCCGGTGCCGGGCCTCTGGCGCGGAGATCGACGCACCTGCGCCTGGGCGACGCTTTGCATCGCGCCGTACGTCGTCTACGGAATCACCGAGGTGATCGCGAATCCCGCCGTGAGATTCACGGCGGCAATGATCCTGCTGGCGGCACTCGCCTGGTTCGTGAGCCTCGTGTACTGCCTGCGCCTGTCGCGACCCGCCCCGCGCGAGCATGCGGGCGCTCAGGGAACGTCGGCAGACTGAGCTTCGAGCACCTGGCGCAGGAACGGCACGGTCAGCCGGCGCTGCGCAACGAGCGCGGCGTGATCGAGGCGATCGAGCGCCGCGCACAGCGTGTGGAGGTCGCGAGGCAGGTGGTGCACGAGCCAGGCCGCGGACTCGCGCGGCAGGTCCAGACCGCGTCCGCGGGCGCGCTGCTCCAGCACCATGATCCGATCTTCCTCGGCGATCTCGCTGATCTGGTGAATCGACGCCGCGAGCAGTCGTGATCGCAGGTCCGGCAGCTGGAAACGCAGCGACGCAGGCGGAGCGGTGCTCGCGACATAGAGCCGACCTGGCTGCTGCAGCAGCGAGTCCATCATCAGTGTATGAAGGCGGAAGATCGCGGCGTTCCAGGCCGCGTCGGTCGAGACCCGCTCCAGCCCGTCGAGGCAGACGAGTGCGAGCGATTCGAAGCCCTCCAGCTGCGCCGGGATATCCGCGCCTTCGAGGTCAAGATAGGCGGCCGATCTGCCGCGGTCGCCGGCCGCGGCGCAGGCGGCCTGGAGCAGGTGTGTCTTGCCGGCACCCCGGCGACCCCACAGCCAGAGAACGCGCGGGGGCATCGGCCCGCGCAGCAGCTCGACCAGCTGGCGGTTCGGCCCGGCGACGTAGCCCTCGAAGCGGGCCGTCTCGGCCAGCCTCACCCCGAGTGGCAGCTGCTGCACGCCCTCAACCCGCCGTGGCGACGCGCTCGCGTGTGACGCGCGCCGCGCGCCGCGAGTAGATCAGCGTGTAGTCGATGCCGCTCACCGAGGTCGTGAGCAGCACGAGCGCGCCGAGCGCGCTCACCGCAGCTGCGCCGGGCCAGCCGAACGCCGCGGTCGCGACGACGGCGAGGCAGAAGACGATCTGGCACAGCGTGTTCACCTTGCTCGCAACGGTAGGCGCGCCTTGCAGCGGACCGAACAGGCGCTTGAATGTGAGCGCGCCGAACAGGATCACGAGGTCGCGAAGGATCACGACCGCCGTCAGCCACCATGGCACGAGCCCCGTGACGCTGAGGCATACGAAGACACTGACCAGCAGCAGCTTGTCGGCGAGCGGATCGAGCACCTTGCCGAGCTCGCTGGTCCAGCCGAAACGCTTCGCGAGGAAACCGTCCAGGGCATCCGTGAACGCCGCGAGCGCGAACAGCGCGAGGACCTCACCGTAGCGTCCCTGCAGGATCCATGCTGCCACCGGATACACCAGCAGGATGCGCAGCACGCAGAGCAGATTTGGCAGGTGCCTCAGGCTCATGGCAGGTAGACGAAGTCCGCACTCCGGTCGGATTCCGACGGATCGTCGTTCCCGGAGGCCAGCCGGCCGTCCATGGCGGCGAAGCGCCCGAGCAGCTGCCGATCGCCTCGCATGGTGACGCTGATCAGCAGGAGCTCGCCATCCAGCGCTTCAACCGACGCCGTCCGCACGATGCTGAGTTCGCTGAGGTAACTGAGCAGGCCTGCGTAGGCACGGAGGTCGCCGATCCCGGCGATGCGCAGCGCAACCGTCGAGGTCCCGCGGGTGGATGGCGGTGCGTAGCGCGCGGCGAGCGTATCGGCGGCAAGGTTGATGCCGTCGGTGACGGACCCGCGACCCTGCACGGTCTGGCCCGCATGCGAGAAGGTCCAGTCATAACCCGCGGCGCTGCGCACGCCTCGCAGCGTCGCACGACCGGAACTGGTCTGGGCCGACAGGGCCGCGTCGCTCCACTGCACCGGCAATCCCCGCCACTGCGCCACGCCGTCGCCCTCCGCGCGGTCGGCACCTGGCGCCTCGATCATGGTGAGCGGCCGTTCCGCAGCCCAGTACGGCAGGCCGGCCTGAGCGAGCAGGCTCGAGATCGCGCGAGCGTCGAAACCCACGGCGAGCTTGCCGTCCGCACTGGTGGAGTAACGCTGCACGTAGCGCGTCGGGTCGGCGCCGGTGATGGTTGCATTGCTCGCGGCCTCGCGGCGCCCGGAGGCGCGCACTGCGACGGCCGCAAGGGCCTGGGCGAATCCGGCACTGCGGTCGGCCTCCGTCTTGCCCGCCAGCGGCACCTGCGCCTGATACAGCGGGACCTCCGCGGCAGGGGCGATGAGCGGCAGCAGCACGCACACCAGGACGGGCGCGAATCGGGCCAGCGGATGGTGTTCGTTGCCGTGGCGTCTGGGCATGAGAATGGACCGCAAGCGGCGCGGACGGCGCGCCGTGTAAAATGATACAGCGTTTCCCCGAAACCCCGGGGGCACCCGCCCGCGGGAGATCTCGATGACAGGCACCCCTTCCATCACCTATCGCGACGCCGGCGTGGACATCGACGCGGGCGACGACCTCGTCGAACGCATCAAGCCCGCCGTGAAGCGCTCGATGCGGCCCGAGGTGCTCGGTGGACTGGGCGGCTTCGGCGCGCTGGTCGAGGTGCCGCTCGACCGCTACCGCCGCCCGGTGATGGTCGCGGGGACCGATGGGGTCGGCACCAAGCTGCGACTCGCAATCGAAACCGGCCGCCACGACACCATCGGCATCGACCTCGTGGCCATGTGCGCCAACGACGTGGTCGTGCAGGGCGCCGAGCCGCTGTTCTTCCTCGACTACTACGCGACCGGCAGGCTGCGCGTCGAGGTGGCCGAGCGCGTGATCAAGGGCATCGTCGAGGGTTGCCTGCAGGCGGGTTGCGCGCTCGTGGGCGGCGAGACGGCCGAGATGCCGGGGATGTACGAGGGCGAGGACTACGACCTCGCGGGATTCTGCGTCGGCCTCGTCGAAAAGGATCGCATCATCGACGGCAGCCGCACGAACGCCGGCGACGTTATCATCGGCCTGGCCTCCTCCGGAGCGCACTCCAACGGCTACTCGCTGATCCGCCGTCTGCTCGAGGTCGGCGGCGCCACCGCCTCGACGGAACTCGACGGTGTGCCGCTCTATGACCAGCTGCTCGCACCGACACGCATCTACGTGAGGTCGGTGCTGGCGCTCATGGCGGAGATCGACGTGCACGGCATCGCCCACATCACGGGCGGCGGACCCACCGGCAACATCCCGCGCACCCTGCCCGAGGGCCTCGAGGCCGTGCTCGAGGAGCGGACCTGGCCGCGGCCTGCGGTGTTCGACTGGCTGCAGCTCACGGGCCGCATCGAGCGCGACGAGATGTACCGCACCTTCAACTGCGGGCTCGGCATGACCATCACCGTGGACCGCGCCGACGCGGAGCGCGCGCTCGGCATCCTGCGTGGTCACGGAGAGCAGGCCTGGATCGTCGGTGAGGTCCGGGTCGGCAACCGCGGCGCCGCCATCCTGTGATGAGCACTGCATCCCCGCCCCTGCCGGTCGTCGTGCTGATCTCCGGCGCGGGAAGCAACCTCAAGGCGATTGCCGAGCGTGCCCGCGACGGGACGATCCCGGTGGAGATCCGAGCCGTGATCAGCGATCGCGCCGCGGCCGCGGGCCTGGCCTGGGCCGCCGCCAACGGCCTCGAGACGGCCGTGGTGCCGGCGGGTGAGTTCGCCGATCGCGAGGCGTTCGACGCCGCGCTGGCGGCGTGCATCGACCGATACGCGCCGCGGCTCGTGGCGCTGGCGGGCTTCATGCGCGTGCTCGGCGCTGGGTTCGTCGACCGCTACCTTGGCCGCATGCTCAATATTCACCCGTCGCTGCTGCCCAGGCACCGTGGGCTGCACACGCACCGCCGGGCGCTCGAAGCCGGCGACCGGGTGCACGGCGCGAGCGTGCATTTCGTCACGACCGAGCTCGACGGCGGCCCGGTGGTACTGCAGGCGCGCGTACCAGTGCACGAAAGTGACGACGAGGCCGCTCTCGCCGCGCGCGTGCTGGCGCAGGAGCACAGGATCTACCCCGAGTGCATCGGCTGGTTCGCGGCGGGCCGGCTGACGTTCCGGGACGGTGCGGCCGTGCTCGACGGGCGGGTGCTCGAGACGCCGGTACTGCGGGAGGCGCGCGATGAACTGGCGGCCTGAGCACGAACTTCGCACGCGTGGTTTCGCCTCGCTGGTGCTGGTGGCCGCGCTGGCGTGGTTTCCCATCCTTCCGGCCGGGGCCCAGTCCGCGGACGCGCAGCTGAAGCCCTACAAGGCCCGCTACCAGGCCAGCTATCGCGGGATCAGCGGTGGCGACATCGAGATGAACCTCCGCCGCGGCGCTGACCCCGCGCAGTGGCTTTACGAGACGCGCGCCTTCCCGAACATCCTGGGGCGCGTCGCCGTGAGCCCCCAGGCTCGCGAGCGCAGCACCATGCAGCTGACAGGCGCCGGCATCCGGCCGCTGACCTTCGAGTTCAACGACGGCAAGGAAGACCTCGCGAAGGACGTGCGCACGACGTTCGACTGGGCCGCCGGCCGCGTGCGAGGGAGCGCCCAGGGCGAGCCATTCGATCTCGAGATGAAGCCCGGCACGCAGGACACGGCCTCGGTGCAGGTGGCGATGCTGGTCGATCTTCTGGCGGGCCGCTCGCCAAGCGGGTTCACGATCATCATGGGCTCGCGACTGCGCGACTACCGCTACTGGATCGAGGATCGTGCCACCGTGTCGACGCCGATGGGGCGGTTCGAGACCGTGGTCTGGGCAAACCAGCGCACGGGCTCGGACCGCGTGACGCGCGTCTGGCACGCGCCGTCGCTGGGCTACGTTCCGGTGCAGGCCGTCCAGTTCCGCAAGGGCAAGGCCGAGACGACGCTGCGCATCGTCGCCTTCGAGCGGCTCTGAACCCGGCGCTCAGGCCTTGGGAAGGGTGACGCCTCTCTGCCGCATGTACTTGCCGCCGCGATCCCGGTAGGAAACCTCGCAGGTCTCGTCCGACTCGAAGAACAGCATCTGCGCGACGCCTTCATTCGCGTAGATCTTTGCGGGCAGCGGCGTCGTGTTGGAGAACTCCAGCGTGACGTGCCCTTCCCACTCCGGCTCGAGCGGCGTGACGTTCACGATGATGCCGCAGCGCGCATAAGTGGACTTGCCCAGGCAGACGGTCAGCACGTTGCGCGGGATGCGGAAGTACTCGACGGTGCGGGCGAGCGCGAAGGAATTCGGCGGGATGATGCAGATCTCGCCCGTGAAGTCCACGAAGGAGTTCGGGTCGAAGTCCTTGGGATCGACGATCGTCGAGTTGATGTTCGTGAATATCTTGAACTCGGCCGCGCAGCGCACGTCGTAGCCGTAGCTCGAGGTGCCGTAGGAGACGATGCGCTGCCCCCCTGCCTCGCGCACCTGTCCCGGCTCGAAGGGTTCGATCATGCCGTGGCCGTCGGCCATGCGGCGGATCCAGCGATCGGACTTGATGCTCACTCAGGTGTCCTCGACGCTGATTTGCGGCGCGCCGGCGGCGCCCGTCACAGAGAGGCGCGCGGCCATGCGGCGTGCCGCCTCGAGATAGGCCCGACCGACCGGGCCCTCCGGGTCCACGACGACGGTCGGTCGCCCTGCGTCCGTCTCCTCGCGGATGCGGATGTCGAGCGGCAGCTGACCGAGCAGCGCGACTCCGTACTGTGCGGCCATGCGCTGGCCGCCGCCGGTGCCGAAGATCGGCTCCTCGTGACCACAGCGCGAGCAGACGTGGGTGCTCATGTTCTCGATGACTCCGAGCACGGGAATCGAGACCTTCTGGAACATGCGCAACCCCTTGCGCGCGTCGAGCAGGGCGATGTCCTGCGGCGTCGTGACGATCACGGCGCCGCTCACCGGCACGCGTTGCGACAGCGTCAGCTGGATGTCGCCGGTGCCGGGAGGCATGTCGACGATGAGGTAATCGAGTTCGCCCCAGTTCGTATCGGACAGCAACTGCGTAAGCGCCTGCGTGACCATCGGCCCACGCCACACCATCGGCTGCTCCTCCTCGATGAGGAACCCGATGGAGATAACCTTCACGCCGTGGGCCTCGAGCGGCTCGATGCGGCGGCCGTCGCGCGACACCGGTCGCGCGCCCTGCAGACCCATCATCCGCGGCTGGCTCGGCCCGTAGATGTCTGCGTCGAGGAGTCCGACGCGGGCGCCCTCCAGCGCGAGCGCGAGCGCCAGGTTCACGGCAGTCGTGGACTTGCCGACCCCGCCCTTGCCCGAGGCCACCGCGATCACATTCGAGATCCCCGGCAGCGGCGCGAGCGCGCCCTGCACGGACTGCGGTGCGACGCGCCACCCGACCCTGACCCGCGCCGGACCCGCCGCAGGCTGGGCCGCGAGCGCCCGCTCGAGGTCGGCGGCGAGCTCCGGGCCGTAGCGCCCCGCCGGGAAGCCCAATTCGATCTCGGCCACCGTGGTCCCGGCTTCCGACCGGACGGATTTCACAGCTTTCGCATGCGAAAGCGGCATCCCGAGACAGGGTTCGACATAATTCTCGAGCACACGGCTGGCTTCGCGAACGCGATCGTCGGTCATGGCGGGAAATCGAATCCTGGGCGGGAGGACGGCATGTGCCGCGGGTTACGAATTGTAGCGGAATCGGGGTACGCGCTCTCGGGCGAGCTGCGGTCGGGCGCCGGCCGCCGCACGTGGCATACTCGCGCGCTGTGCGCCATCTGCCCCGCCTGAACGCCCTGGGGACCGACCACGTCCACCGCACATGAGCTTCATCTCCAACCTTCGTGCCGAACGCGTGATCGCGTCGATCCGGGCGGCCGGCGACCCGGACGCCCCGTCCGCCGCGAAGGCGTTCGACAAGCTCGTTGAGCTGGGGCCGTCGGCCATCCCGCGAGTCATCGATGCCCTCGCGAGCGCCGACAACCGCGAGACTGCCGGCTTCGTGCGCGTGCTCTCGGCGCTGCTGGACAACAAGTCCCTGCCGGCCGTGGTCGCCGGCCTTGCCGACGGCAATCAGCGCACGGTCGGGGCGGTGACCGAGGCCCTGTCGGTCTCGCGCAACTACAACCCTCAGCTGCTGCTGCCGATGCTCGATGACCCCGCGATACCGAAGGGACCGCTGGTGTCGGCAATCGGCGCGCAGAAGACGCGCGTTCCGGCCCGCGACCTTCTGAAGCACGCCTACTCGCAGGAGCCCGCCGAGAAGGCCGCGCTGTTCCGCATCGTGGCCGAAACCGCGGACGCCGGGCTGCTGCCCGAGCTCCTGAGCCGCCTCGAGGGCAAGGACCCGGTGGCGCGCGCGCACATCATCAACATCGTCTCGAAGTTCGAGCATCCGTCGATCGCGCCGGCGCTGCAGGGCCAGCTCAAGGACACCAACAAGTTCATCCGCCAGGCAGCCCTGAATGCGCTGGCGCGGCTCGGGTCCGCCGTGGACCCAGCGCTGCTCTGCGAGGTGCTGCGGGACCCCGACGCCGAAACTCAGCAGAAGGCGATCGATGCCGTGGTGCGCGCCAACCATCCCGACACGATCCGTCACCTCGCGGCGATCCTGCGCGACGAGGACGAGGGCGCCCGCCGCGCCGCGGTCGAGGTCCTGAACGAGATCGGCACACCGGCACACGTGAAGTTCCTGCTGCAGTCGATCAAGGACGACGACTGGTGGGTGCGCAGCCGGGCCGCCGATGCGCTCGCCAAGATTGGCGGCCCGCGCGTGATCGACGCAGCGCTCGAGCTGATCCGCGATGCCGACGAGGACGTGCGGCGTGCCGCGATCGAGATCCTCAACCAGACCAAGGACGAGCGCGCGGTGCGCTTCCTCGTCGACGCCACACGCGATCCCGACTGGTGGGTGCGCGAGCGCGCCGTGGATGCCCTCGCGGAGATCGGCGACACGTCGGCCCTGCCGGCGCTGCTCAGCATGCTCGACATGGCCGACGAGCGCTCGCTGCCGACGGTGGTGCGCGCCGTCGGCCGACTCGGCGACGCCACGCAGGTAGCGCGCCTGCTGCCGCTGCTCGACCATGAGTCAAAGGAGGTTCGCGTCGAGGCTATCGGCGCTCTGACCCGACTCGTGGACGACCGCAGCTCCGAGGCGGTGCTCGCCAAGCTCGAACAGGTCGGCGCGTCCGCCCCGGACCCGACCGTGAGCCACGCCGCGCTGCGTGCAGCGGAGGACCTCGGCAGCCGCTTCGGGACGGCCGCCGCAACCGTCCGCCCGGAAGCGGGCCGCGGCGCGCGGACCGCCGAGGTGGCCCGCACGCCGATGCTCGAGCGGTCCGACCTCGAAGGCATGCTCAAGCAGGCACGCGATCAGCAGCGTCTCGACATCTCGACACTCAAGCCCGGCGACCTGCTGGAAGGGCGTTACACGTTCGTCCAGAAGATCGGCAAGGGTGCCTTCGGCACGGTGCTGCTGATGGAAGACAAGGTCGTCGACGAACGCCTGGTGCTCAAGTTCCTCAACCCGAACGTCTCGCAGGACGAGGAGATGATGAAGCGCTTCGTGCACGAGCTGCGCTACTCGCGCAAGATCACGCACCGCAACGTCATCCGCATCTACGACTTCCTGTTGATCCGCGGCAACTACGCGATCTCGATGGAGTACTTCCCCTCGCACACGCTCGGCAACGAGGTGAACGAGAAGCCGCTGCCGCTCGAGAAGGCCGTGCGCTACGCAACGGACATCGCGACAGGCATGTCAGTAGCGCACCAGTCGGGCATCATCCACCGCGACCTGAAGCCGGCCAACGTACTGATCAACAGCGAGGGGCTCGTCAAGATCGTGGACTTCGGCGTGGCGGCGGCGCAGCACCAGGGCGACACCCAGCTCACCAAGACCGGCTACGTGATCGGGTCGCCGAAGTACATGGCCCCGGAGCAGATCCTCGGCAAGAAGGTCGACGAACGTGCCGACATCTACAGCCTCGGCGTGATCCTCTACGAGATGCTCACGGGTGAGCCACCCTACCATCGAGGCGATCACATGGCCGTCATGTACCAGCACGTGCAGGGCAAGGCGCGGCCGCCGATCGAGGTCAACACGCTGGTGCCGCCGGGACTTTCCGAGATCGTCGTGAAGACCATGGCCGTGGACAAGGCTCGCCGCTTCCAGAGCATGGACGAGCTGCGCGCGGCGCTGGAGAAGTACTCGTGAACGCGGGACCCGCATGGCACGCATCGACTCATTCCTGAAGCTCGGCGCCTCGCAGGGCTGCTCGGACCTGCACCTCGCCGTGGGCGTGCCGCCCATGCTGCGCATGAACGGCGACGTCGTGCCGATCAAGTTCCGCAACCTCGGCGACGCCGAGCTCGAGGGCTACGTCAACGAGATTCTGAGCCCCTCCCAGCAGGAGCAGTTCCGCAAGGGCCACGACATCGACTTCTCGTACGTGGCCGAGAGCGGCGAGCGTTTCCGCGTCAACCTGTTCCGCAAGGACACGGGGGTGGGCGCGGTGTTCCGCACCATCCCGAGCGAGGTGCCCACGCTCGATTCGCTGAACCTGCCGCCGGTGGTGAAGAAGTTCTGCGACTACCACCAGGGCATGGTGCTGGTCACGGGCTCCACGGGAACAGGCAAGTCCACGACACTCGCCGCGATGATCGATCACCTGAACCGCACGCGGCGGCTCAACATCGTGAGCCTCGAGGACCCTATCGAATTCGTGCACCGCAGTCGCATGTCCCAGGTGATACAGCGCGAGCTGCACACTCACCTGCCTTCCTTCTCGGAGGGCGTGCGAGCCGCGATGCGCGAGGACCCGGACGTGATTCTGGTGGGCGAGCTGCGCGATGCCGACACGGTGCGCTGGGCGATGACCGCCGCCGAGACCGGCCACCTCGTGCTCGGCACCCTGCACACGACGGGTGCAGTGAAGACCATCGACCGCGTGGTGGATGCGCTGCCCGCCGAGGAGCGCGAGCAGACCAAGAGCTTCCTGTCGCAGGGACTGCTCGGCGTGGTCACACAGGTGCTGGTGCGCACGCCCGACCTGCGCGGCCGCAAGGCGATCTGCGAGGTGATGGTGATGAACCGCGCCATCGGGAAGCTCATCATGACCGACCAGTCGCACATGGTTTCCTCGCAGCTGCAGACCGGGCGCGAGCTGGGCATGCAGACCATGGACCAGGCGCTGCTCGCGGCCCTGCAGGCGCGCGAGATCGATCCGGAGGACGCGTTTTCCTACGCGACTGACAAGCGGCCGTTCGCGCGCTTCGTACCCGACGGGACAGCGATCCTCAGGGCAGACGTCACACAGGGGCTCGCGTCGTGAGCACCAGCGGCAGCCAGATACTCGCGTCGGAGACCGGGCAGCAGCACACCCCGCGGCGCATCGACGAGTTCCTGCGCGAGGTGCTCGACAAGGGTGGCTCGGACCTTCACTTCGTCGCCGGCGACCCGCCGCGCGTACGCGTATTCGGCGCGCTGCATACCCTGCGCGAGGAGCCGCTCAAGCAGGATCTGGTGCGCGAGTCGCTCGAGGAGATCATGCCCCGGCAGGCCGCGGCCCGCCTGCAGGAGCGCGACGGCGCAGACTTCGCCTACACCATTCCAGGCGTGTCGCGCTTCCGCGTGAACGTGTTTCGACACATCGGGGGCCTCGGCGGCGTCTTCCGCGCCATCCCCTCCAAGGCTCTGACGCTGGACGAGCTGAACATGCCGGAGGCCGTGCGCAGCCTGTGCCGCGTCAACAACGGCCTGATCCTCGTCACCGGCAAGACCGGCTCGGGCAAGTCCACGACGCTCGCGGCGATGATCGACGACATCAACTCCCGGGTGAAGGGGCACATCCTCACGATCGAGGACCCGATCGAGTTCGTGCACCCGCGCAAGAGCTGCCTCGTGAGCCAGCGCGAGGTGGGCGCGCACACCCCCGGCTTCGCCGAGGCCCTGCACTCCGCGCTGCGGGAAGACCCGGACGTGGTGCTGGTGGGCGAGCTCCGTGACCTCGAGACCATGGGCATCGCGGTGACGGCAGCCGAGATGGGCATCCTGGTGATGGGCACGCTGCACACGAATGGCGCGGCCGCGACCGTGGACCGCATCGTCAACGCCTTCCCCGCCGACAAGCAGGCGCACGTGCGCACCATGCTCTCGACCTCGTTGCGCGGCGTGGTCTCCCAGCAGCTGGTGCCGCGCGCCGACAAGCGCGGCCGCGCCGCCGCCCTCGAGATCCTGATCAACATCCCGGCGGTGTCGAACCTGATCCGTCAGGGCAAGCTCGACCAGCTCGAGAACACCATGCAGAGCGGCGCGCAGTTCGGCATGCGCACGATGGACTCGGCGATCCAGGAGCTGCTCGACAAGAACGTGATCACCGGCCGTGCGGCCTTCGAGAAGGCCATCAACAAGCAACGATTCGAACAGTTCCGCGAGCCGGGTTGAACGGCCGCGAGGCGCCTGCACGGCGCTGTCGAAGGTGCCGCCGGCCCCTGGCCGGCGGGAGGGGCGTGGCATAATCGCGCGTCCTCCCGGATACCTCCACCATGAGCCCCGTCGCACACCGCACGATCCTCGTCACGAGCGCACTGCCCTATGCGAACGGCGCACCGCACCTGGGCCACATGGTCGAGGCTGTGCAGACCGACATCTGGGTGCGCTTCCAGAGACTGCGCGGACATCACTGCCTCTACGTCTGCGCCAGCGACGCGCACGGCACGCCGATCATGCTCAAGGCGCGCCAGGAAGGCGTGTCGCCGGAGGAACTCATCGAGCGTGTCGCTGCCGAGCAGCGACGCGACTTCGCCGGCTTCGACATCTCCTTCGACAACTTCCACACGACGCACTCGCCAGAGAACCGCGAGATCACCGGGCGCATCTACGCGCGACTGGTCGAAGGCGGCCACATCCGTCGCGAGACCATCCGCCAGGCGTACGACGAGCAGGCGGGCATGTTCCTGCCCGACCGCTACGTCCGCGGCACCTGCCCCCGCTGCTCGACTCCCGACCAGTACGGCGACAGCTGTGAATCCTGCGGTGCGACCTACACACCCGCCGAGCTCGGTAATCCGATATCGGTACTGAGCGGCACGACACCGGTGCAGCGCGATTCCGAGCACATGTTCTTCCGGCTCGGAGACTTCGAGCCGATGCTGCGCGAGTGGACGGGCGGCGGTCGCCTGCAGCCGGCCGTGACAGCCAAGCTCGACGAGTGGTTCAGCGCGGGTCTGCGTGACTGGGACATCTCGCGCGACGCACCCTACTTCGGCTTCGAGATTCCGGGTGAGCCGGGCAAGTACTTCTACGTCTGGCTCGACGCGCCGATCGGCTATCTCGGCAGCCTGCTCGACTACTGCCGACGCACCGGGGACGACTTCGACCGCTACTGGGCGAGGGATTCCGCTGCCGAGGTCTATCACTTCATCGGCAAGGACATCGTCTACTTCCACACGCTGTTCTGGCCCGCGGTCCTGCACGGCGCGGGCTACCGTGCGCCTACCTCGGTCTTCGTGCATGGGTTCCTCACCGTCAACGGCCAGAAGATGTCCAAGTCGCGCGGTACCTTCATCACCGCGCGGGCATGGCTCGACCACCTGCCCGCCGAATACCTGCGCTACTTCTTCGCCTCGCGGCTCGGTCCGGGCGTGGAGGATCTCGACCTCGGTCTCGAGGACTTCGTGGCCAAGGTGAACTCCGACCTCGTGGGCAAGCTAGTGAACATCGCGAGCCGGTGCGCGGGGTTCATCGCGCGCGGCGGCGGCAGGCTCGCCGATTCGCTGCCCGAGCCGGATTTGCACGCTTCGTTCCTGGACGCGGGCGCGGGCATCGCCGAGGCCTACGAAGGCCGGGACCTCGCGCGGGTCGTGCGCGACGTCATGCTGCTGGCAGACCGCGCGAACCTCTACATCGACCAGCAGAAACCCTGGCTGATGGCCAAGGACCCGGCACGCGCGGACGACGTGCGGGCCGTGTGCACCCAGGGCCTGAACCTGTTTCGCCTGCTGGTTCTCTATCTCAAGCCGATCCTGCCGCGCCTCGCTGCAGGTGCCGAGCGCTTCCTCGGTGTGCCGGACCAGCGCTGGGATGACGGCACGCCGCCTCTGCTCGGCCGCGCGATCGCCCCGTACGAGCCGCTGGCCACGCGTGTCGATCCGAAGGCGACCGAGGCGCTGCTGGCAGCTTCGTCCGAGAACCTGAAGCCATCCGCAGCACCCGCCGCAGCGACCGCCTCAGCCGATACGGCCGCGAAAGGCCCCATATCGCACCCTGTCGCAGGGGACGTCGTTGCGGGCGCGCTTTCGGCAGCACCGATCTCCATCGACGAGTTCGCGAGGATCGACCTGCGCATCGCGCGCATCGTGGAGGCGGCGCCGGTCGTCGGGGCCGACAAGCTGCTGCGACTGGTGGTCGATCTCGGGTCGGAGCGCCGCACCGTGTTCGCGGGCATCCGCAGCGCCTATGTGCCTGAGCAGCTGGTCGGCCGCCTGACCGTGGTGGTGGCGAACCTTGCGCCGCGCAAGATGCGCTTCGGCACCTCCGAGGGCATGGTGCTCGCCGCCAGCGGCGACGCTGCCGGCCTGTTCCTGCTCGCGCCCGACGCGGGTGCGGTGCCGGGCATGAAGGTGAAGTAGGCTCTCGAGCGTCCTCCCGGCACGAGGAGCTTGCGGCATGTCGGACCTGCTGCTGCTGGCAATCGGGGCGAGCCTCGTCGGCAACGTCGTGCTGACGGGCTACCTCGGCCTGTGCCCGTTCGTGGGCGTCGGTCGGAGGCTCGAGGCAGCCGCCGGCATGGCGATCGCGACACTGTTCGTGCTGACGCTGGCCTCGGGTGCGAGCTGGATCGCATGGCACTGGCTGCTCGAACCGCTGGGCCTCGGCTACCTGCGCACGCTGGTATTCATCCTGCTGATCGCCGCGCTGGTGCAGTTCACCGAGATGCTGGTGCGTTCGACGAGCCCGCTGCTGCACCAGCTGCTCGGCGTATTCCTGCCGCTCATTACCACCAACTGCGCCGTGCTCGGCGTGGCGCTGATCAATCTCGATCGCGGGCACGGCTTCCTCGAGTCGTTGGTGTTCGGCGCGGCGGCAGGTGCAGGTTTCGGCGCCGCGCTCATCGCGTTCGCGGGGCTGCGCGAGCGGCTCGAGAGCGCGGACCTGCCCGAGGCCTTCCGCGGGGCACCGATCGCGCTGGTCACCGCCGGACTCATGGCGCTCGCGTTCATGGGCTTCGCAGGACTCGGTACGAGATGAACACCGGCAACCTGTTGCCGGCCGTGGCCGCGGTCGCAGTACTGGCGCTGCTGCTGGGCGCGGCACTCGGCTGGATCGCCTCGATCCTGCGCAGCAACCCGGGCGCGCTCGTCGAGAGAATCGACGCGCTGCTGCCGCAGACGCAGTGCGGCCGCTGCCTCTATCCCGGCTGCCGCCCGTACGCGCAGGCGATCGCCGCGGGCGAGGCCGACATCGACCGCTGTCCGCCCGGCGGAGAGACGACCGTGCGCGCGCTTGCGACACTGCTCGACCGACCGCCGCGGCCCTTGAATCCACGCTACGGCGTGACTCTGCCGCCGCGCGTCGCGGTGATCGACGAGGCACGCTGCATCGGCTGCACGCGGTGCCTGCCCGCCTGTCCGGTGGATGCGATCGTCGGCGCGTCGCGGTCCATGCACACCGTCATCGCGCCGCAGTGCACGGGTTGCGAGTTGTGCCTGCCACCCTGCCCCGTCGACTGCATCGCGATGGTCCCGATCAGCGCCCCGGCCGTCGCCGCGGTCGGGAACGCGCGCTTCGCATCGGAGACCGCGTGAGCGCGCGGCCCGCAATGCGCGGCGGGCTGCGCCTCGACGGCCACAAGTCGCGCCCCCTCGAGCAACCCGTGATCGTCGCAGCGCCACCGCGCACCGCGGTGGTCGCACTTGACCAGGGCTCGGGGGAGGATGCCAGGCCATTGGTCACGCCGGGAGCGACGGTGCGCGTCGGCACGCGCGTCGCGGCGGGACGCGGTGGCTCCGCAGACCTGCACTCCCCGGTGTCCGGCGTGTTGCGGGAGATCACGGTGCTGCCCACACCACAGGGCACGGGACGCTGTCTCGTGATCGACGCCGACGGTCGCGACGAGCTGGATCCCGGAATCGCGCCCTTCGACTGGCAGGCGCTCGAGGGCGCGGCCCTGATCGAGCGCCTCGACGCCGGCGGCATCGCGGGCCTGGGTGGCGCGGCATTTCCCGCCGCCGCAAAGCTCGCCACCGGACGCGAGGCGGGCGTCGATCGGCTGCTCCTGAACGGCGCGGAATGCGAGCCGTGGATCTGCTGCGACGACGCGCTGATGCGCGAGCGTGCCGGTGACGTCGTGCTCGGCGCACGCGTGATGCTGGCGGCCTGCGGCGCGGCGCGTGCGACGATCGCGGTCGAGGATGACAAACCGCAGGCCATCGCGGCGCTGGAGGCGGCCGTCGCAGTCTGCGGCGACGATCGTGTCGAGGTTCTCGCGCTACCGGCGGTGTTTCCCCTGGGCGCCGAGGGCCCGCTGATCGCCGCGGTCACGGGCCGCGAGGTGCCGCATGACGGACTGCCGCCGCAGGTCGGGGTCGTGTGCCAGAACGTCGGCACGGCGGCCGCCGTGGCGCGCCTCGTGCGCGATGGAATGCCGTGCATCGCGCGCGTCGTCACCGTGACCGGCAGCGGCGTGCGCCGGCCGGCCAACATCGAGGCGCGTATCGGCACGCCGATCACCGAACTCGTGGCTGCCTGCGACGGTTACACCGACGCGCCGTCACCGCGGCACCTGATCGCCGGCGGGAGCCTCACGGGCCGCGCGCTCGCGACCGACGCCGCAGGCCTCACCAAGGGCCTCAACTGCGTGCTCGTCGCGACCGCGGACGACCTGCCGCCGCGCGGACCAGAGATGCCCTGCATCCGCTGCGGGGACTGCGCGACGGCATGTCCGGCGGGACTGCTGCCTCAGCAGCTGCACCGGGCCGCGCGGTCCGACGACGCGGACGGCCTCGCGCGTTTCGGGCTCGCCGACTGCATCGAGTGCGGCTGCTGCGACTACGTGTGCCCGAGCGCGATCCCGCTCACGGCGCGTTTCCGTGCGGCCCGCGCGCGGCACCGGCAGCACGAGGAGCAGCGGCGACGCGCGACCGAGGCGCGTGCGCGCTACGACCGCCACCAGCAGCGCATCGGCGCGGAGGCCGAGCGGGAGCGCCAGGCGTTCGAGGACGCGCGGCGGCGCGCACGGGACGGAGCCGAACGATCGGAACCGCGATCCGATGCATCCAGCGGGCCGGACCGGGACTGAACGATGGAATTTCCCGCCGCGTCCCCGCCTTACGTGGTCGCCGGATTCAGCGTGCAGCGAGTCATGCTGCAGGTGCTGCTGGCACTCCTGCCGGTCGCCGCGGTGCAGCTGTGGCTCTGTGGCCCGGGTACGCTGCGCCTTCTCGCCATCGCCTCGATCACCGCACTCGCCTGCGAGGCTCTCGCATTGCGCCTTCGACGGCAGGCGCCACAGCCCTTCCTGCGCGACGGCAGCGTGCTCGTGACGGCGGCGCTGCTTGCGCTCGCACTGCCGCCGTCGCTGCCGTGGTGGCTCGCCGTCTTCGGCACCGCGGTCGCCGTGCTGCTCGGCAAGCATGCCTACGGTGGCCTCGGCCAGAACCCGTTCAACCCTGCGATGGTCGGCTACGCGGTGCTGCTGGTGTCGTTCCCGCTCGAGATGACGCGCTGGAGCGCACCGGGCGCGGGCTGGGACGCACTCACCGGCGCAACCGCGCTCGATGCGCTGCGGACCGGGCTGCGCGAGAGCTACACGATCGAGGAGATCCGTCGGGGCGCAGAGTTCGGCACGATCGGCGCCGCCGATGCCGAGTGGGTCAATCTCGCCGCACTGGCCGGAGGCCTCTATCTGCTCGCGCGGCGAATCGTCCGCTGGCAGATTCCCGTGGCGATGCTGCTGGGGATCGCCCTGCCCGCCGCGCTCGCGCATGGGCTCGATCCGGGGGCGCACGCCGGCGCCATGTTCCATCTCGCATCCGGCGCGACCATGCTCGGAGCATTCTTCATCGCGACCGACCCGGTGTCCGCCGCGACCAGTGACCGCGGCCGGCTCATCTATGGCGCCGGGATCGGCCTGCTGACCTGGATAATCCGCAGCTACGGCAGCTATCCCGATGGCGTCGCCTTCGCGGTGCTGCTCATGAATCTCGTCGTGCCGCTCATCGATCGAGTTACCGTGCCGCGCATCCATGGACACCCGAAGTCCTGACAGCGCTCCACGCCGCGCGCTGCGCGCCGGTGCAGTACTCGCGATCGCCGCGGCCTGCGCGGCGGGGCTGGTCGCCGTGGTGAACCAGTACACCGAACCGCGCATCGCAGCGGTGCAGCGCGCACAGCGCGTCGCACAGCTCACAGCGGTGATGGGCGGCATCGCCTACGACAACGATCCGCTCAGCGACATCGTGTCTGTCCACGATCCGGAACTGCTCGGCTCGGAGCAGCCGCTGCTCGCGCATCGCGTACGCCTCGGCGACGAGACCGTTGCGGTGCTCGTGAACGCGGTGGCGCCCGACGGGTATGCGGGCCCGATCCGCCTGCTCGTGGCCGTGGATGCGCAAGGGCGACTGCTCGGTGTACGCGTCCTGGAGCACCGGGAGACCCCGGGACTCGGCGACCTCATCGACGAGCGCCGCACCCGCTGGATACATGGCTTCGACGGCCGGGCGCTCGACGACCCGCCGCGCGCACGATGGCAGGTGCGCAAGGACGGGGGCGACTTCGACCAGTTCACCGGCGCCACGATCACCCCGCGGGCAATCGTGCGCGCGGTGCGCGACGCGCTCGAGTACGTGGCGCGCCATCACGACGAACTGTTCGGTGCGACGCCCGCATCGAGCGGGCCGGGTACGCCTTAGAATCACGCCATGGACGCGCGCGCCATCCTTCGCGACGGACTGCTGGAGCGCAACCCCGGTCTGGTGCAGCTGCTCGGACTGTGCCCGCTGCTGGCCGTGAGCAACTCGGTCGCCAACGCGCTCGGCCTCGGCCTCGCGACGCTCGGCGTGCTGATCGTGAGCAATTTCGTCGCGGCACTGGTGGGGCCGTACCTGCCGCGCGAGGTGCGGCTGGCAGTGTTCGTGATCGTGATCGCGGCTGCGGTGACCGCTGTCGAGCTCGCGATGGCCGCATGGCGGCCCGGGTTGCACGACTCGCTCGGCATCTTCCTGCCGCTGATCATCACCAACTGCCTGATCCTGGCGCGCGCGGAGTCCTTCGCGTCGCGCCAGCCCCTGCCGCGCGCACTGCTCGATGGCATGGCGATGGGCGCGGGTTTCCTGATCGCACTCGTGATGCTCGGCGCGGTTCGCGAGTTGTTGGGCAGCGGCAGCCTCGGCGCCGGCCTCGAGCTGCTGCTCGGTCCGGCGTTTGCCGGCGCCGGCTGGCAGGTCTTCCCGCAGTCCAGCGGGCTGCGGTTCGCGCTGCTGCCGCCGGGCGCATTCGTGCTGCTCGGCCTGATGCTCGCGCTCGGCAACGCGCGGGCAGCGGCGCGCAAGCGCGACGCTGCCGCCGGAGCGCCCGCCGACGTGCCGGACACCGCGGCTTGAACGCGACGCAACGCCAGGCAATGTTCGAGCGCCTGCGCGCGCTCAACCCGCATCCTTCGACCGAACTCGAGTACTCGACGCCGTTCGAGCTGCTGGTCGCGGTGATTCTCTCGGCACAGGCCACCGACCGGAGCGTCAACCTCGCGACGCGCCGGCTGTTTCCGGTGGCGAACACCCCGCAGGCGATCCTCGACCTCGGCGTCGAGGGGCTCGCGCAGTACGTGCGCTCGATCGGCCTCTACCAGGGCAAGGCGCGCAACATCGTAGCGACCTGCCGGCTGCTGCTCGAGCAGCATGGGGGCGAGGTGCCTGCCGACCGCGCGAGCCTCGAGGCACTGCCGGGCGTCGGGCGCAAGACCGCGAACGTGATCCTCAATACCGCGTTCGGCCAGCCGACCATGGCCGTGGATACGCACATCTTCCGCGTCGCGAACCGCACCGGTCTCGCGCCCGGCAAGACCGTGCGCGCCGTCGAGGACGCACTCCTCAAGCGCGTGCCGGGCGAGTTCCTGAAGGACGCACATCACTGGCTGATCCTTCACGGACGCTATGTCTGCAGGGCGCGAAAGCCGGATTGTCCGACATGCCCGGTCGCCGACCTGTGCGACTATCGACGCAATACGCCCGCAGCGGGCGTCCGCGGCGGAGACTGATGACGTGCCCTTCTTCCACGACCAGGACCGCAGCGGGCTGCGCCGTCGCTACCTCGAGGCCTGGCGCAGGCACCGCGCCCGGGTGCCGCTCGAGCCGCTCGAGCACCAGCTCGTCGCGGTGATCGAGCTGCACCCCGAGTACCACCCGTTGCTCGAGGATGACTCAGAGGCGCTGGCGCGCGACTACCTGCCAGAGTCCGGACAGTCGAACCCGTTCCTGCATCTCGGGCTGCATCTCGCGATCCGCGAGCAGGTGGCCACCGACCGTCCGGCCGGCATCGCCGCCATCCACCGCGAGCTTGCGCGGCGCCTCGGCCACCCGCACGAGGCCGAGCACCGCATGCTCGAGCGCCTCGGCGAAGCGCTGTGGCAGGCGCAGCGCAGCGGACTCCCGCCCGACGAAGCGGCATACCTCGAGTCGCTGCGCCGGCTGCTCGCCGAGCAACGGTAGCCCGCGACCGCGCACGGGACGGGGCGCCGACAGGAATGGTCGCCGGGAGGAACGACTGCTGCGCGGCGGACGCCGGCGACGCATCTCACCAGCCCATCGGCTGGCCGAGCAGCGCCTCGAGACGCTGGTTGTACGGAGCAAAGTACTCGCGCAGGCGACCGGCCGTGTCCTCGCTCATCGGCGCATAGCGGCGCGTGTTGCGCGCGTCGGAGCGCACCGACTGCGCGGCCGGAAGCCCGAGGAATCCGAGCGTGCGATTGAGCACGACCAGCGGCTCGCGCGCGAGATCCTCGAAGCGCAGCACCAGGAACTGCTCGCGCGGGAAGCGCGCGAACCAGCGCTCGAGCTGCTCCGCGTAGCGGCCGCGAGCCAGGTAGCTGAAGTGCTGGTGCGCGGCGCTGCGCCCGATGCGACCGTCGGCGAGCGCAGCCTCCGCATCGCCGAGCCGCGCCGGCTCCGCCGCAATCGCGGCCTCGAAATCGAGCGTCTCGCGATCCTTGTCACGCTCGTGCCAGTAGTGCGAGTAGGCGCGGCGCACCGGGTCCCGCAGCAGCACGATGAACCTCGCTTCCGGCAGCAGCGAGTGCAGGCGCGCGGGGACGGCCGGATGGAACAGGTAGTAGGGGCTGCTGTCGAGGTTGAGCCCGGGCTCGCCGCGACGGCCGAAATGCGCGCGGTACCAGGCCTCGCTGTGCCGATAACCCACGTCGAAGTAGTGGACTTCCTTGCGCAGCGGCGCGATGACCTGCGGATGCTGCACGAGGTAGTAATGCAACGAGCTCGTGCCGCTCTTCTGCGCGCCGAGGATCACGGCATCGGGCAGCGCGCGCGGCTCCCGCATGCGTCGTGCCAGCTCGATGCGTCGGCCGGTCTCGAGCAGCCCGAGCAGCCGGAGGGTGCGCGTGAGGCCTGGACCCATGCGCCTAACTCCGCGACGCGGCACCCTTTCGCTTCGGCACGTAGAGGTCGGTCAGCGTGCCCTCGAATGCCTCGGCCGCGAACGCCACGGTCTCCGACAGGGTCGGGTGCGGATGGATGGTGAGCGCGAGATCGGCAGCATCGGCACCCATCTCGATCGCGAACGCCACCTCGGATATCAGGTCGCCGGCGTTGCTGCCCACGATGCCGCCGCCGAGCACACGGTGCGACTTCGGGTCGAACAGCAGCTTGGTGAACCCCTCGTCGCGACCGAGCGCGAGCGAACGCCCGCTTGCGGCCCAGGGGAAGGATGCCTTCTCGTAGACCACTCCCTGCGCCTTCGCGTCGGTCTCGGTGAGCCCGACCCAGGCGACCTCGGGATCGGTGTAGGCCACCGAGGGAATCACGCGCGCGTCGAAGAAGCTCTTCAGGCCCGCCGCCACTTCGGCCGCGACCTTGCCCTCATGCGTCGCCTTGTGCGCGAGCATGGGCTGCCCGACGATGTCACCGATCGCAAAGACATGTGGAACGTTGGTACGCATCTGGCGGTCCACCGCGATATGCCCGCGCTCGTCCACGGCGATTCCCGCCGCTTCCGCGCCGATGCGACGACCGTTGGGCGCGCGGCCCACCGCGAGCAGCACCTTGCCGTACACCTGGGGCTCGGGGGCGCGCTCACCCGAGAAGCTGACGCGCAGGCCATCGGTGAGCGCCTCGACACCCGTGACACGAGTACCCAGAAGAATCTGCTGGTAGCGCGAGGCAATGCGCTTGGCGAGCGGGCGCACCAGGTCGCGGTCGCAGCCGGGCATGAGCCCGGAGGTGAGCTCGACGACGCTCACCTTCACCCCCAGCGCCGCGTACACCGTCGCCATCTCGAGGCCAATGATGCCGCCGCCCACGACGAGCAGGCTCGGCGGCAGGTCGAGCTCGAGCGCGCCTGTGGAGTCGATGACCCGGGGGTCGTCCAGGAAGCCCGGCAGCCGCATCGGCTCGGAGCCCGCCGCGACGATGCACTGCGCGAAGCTCACGCGCCGGGTGGCAGGACCATCCTCGACAGCGAATTCGTGTGCCGACGCGAAGCTCGCGTTGCCATGGATGACCGTGACCTTGCGCTGCCGAGCCAGCGAGTCGAGTCCGCTCGTCAGGCGCGCCACGACCGAGTCTTTCCATTCGCGCAACCGACCGGCGTCCACTCGCGGCGGGCCGAAGCTCACACCGTGCTCGCCCATCGCCTCGGCGTCCTCGATCACCCGTGCCGCATGCAGCAAGGCCTTGGAGGGAATGCAGCCGACGTTGAGGCACACGCCGCCGAGCGTCGGGCTGCGCTCGATCAGCGCCACGTTGAGTCCGAGGTCCGCCGCGCGGAATGCGGCTGTGTAACCGCCGGGGCCGGCGCCCAGCACGACGAGGTCGAAGTCGTAGTGATGCCGCGGCGCCGGGGCCGCGGGTGCAGGTGTCGCGACAGGAGCCGCGGTGTTGACCGGCGGTGCCGTCGGGGCCGGAACCGTGGCCGGTGCCATGGGCTGAATGGGCACGGTGTCGAGATACGGCTCGCCGCCGTAAGGTTCGGCGGCACGCAGCGCCGCACGACGCTGCGTCTCGTCGTCAGCTGCCGTGGGTGACGGCGCCGTCGGCCCGACCGACGTCTCGGCCACCAGCGTCGCGATATCGCTGCCCGCGGTGACTTTGTCGCCCCGCGACAGCAGCACGCGACCGATCACGCCGGCCGAGGTCGAGGGCACGTCCATCGTGGCCTTGTCGCTCTCGAGCGTCACGAGCGGCGTGTCGACCTCGACACGGTCGCCGGGCTTCACCAGCACCTCGAGCACGGTCACGTCCTGCACCCCGCCGAGGTCGGGGACGCGAAGCAGGACACTGCTGGAATTCGATTCGGACGGTGCGGTCACGCTTGATGACTCCGTGTGTGGCGCCCCTCAGGGGATCGCCTGCAGCAGTCCCTGCACGTCAGACAGCGCCTTGGCAAGGAAGGTGGTGAAGCGCGCCGCCGAGGCACCATCGATCACCCGGTGGTCGTAGGACAGCGACAACGGGAGCATCAGACGCGCGACCCAGGCGCCGTCCTCGAGCACAGGCCGCTGCATCGCGCGCGAGACGCCGAGAATCGCGACCTCCGGTGCGTTGATGATCGGCGTGAATGCCGTACCGCCAATGCCACCAAGGCTCGAGATCGTGAAGCACCCGCCCTGCATGTCTGCTGCGGCGAGCTTGCCGGCGCGCGCCTTCTCCGAGAGCGCCGCGAGTTCACGCGCGAGTTCGAACACGTCCTTGCGATCCGCGTCCCGCACGACCGGCACGACGAGTCCTCCCGGCGTGTCGGCGGCGAATCCGACGTGCAGGTACTTCTTCATTACGAGCTCGCCGGCCTCGACGTCCAGCGAGGCACCGAAGTGCGGGAACGCGGCGAGCGCCTGCACGCAGGCACGCATCACGAAGGCGAGCGGCGTGAGCTTGATGCCGCGCGCCGTCGCCTCGTCCTTGAGCCTCGCGCGAGTCGCCTCCATTTCAGTGATATCTGCTTCGTCGAACTGCGTGACATGGGGGATGTTCACCCAGCTCGCGTGCAGTCGGGGCCCGGAGATCTTCTGGATGCGCGTGAGCGGAACACGCTCGACCGGCCCGAAGGCCCCGAAGTCCACGACCGGCACGCGTGGCAGCGCCGCGCCGGCGCCCGCGGGCGCCGTCAGCAGGCGTTTCACGTAGGCCTTTACGTCCGGCTCGGTGATGCGGCCCTTCCTGCCCGTGCCCTCGACCCTGGCCAGGTCCACGCCCAGTTCGCGCGCGAATCGACGGATCGAGGGGCTCGCGTGCGAGCGGGCGAAGCCCGGCTCGTCAACGGGCGCGGCCGGCGCGGAGATCGGTGAGCCGGGTCCAGGAGCCGCTGGAGCGGCGACCGGCGCGGCCGGTGTCGAGGATGGTGCCGCCGGTCGCGATGCCGCCGGCGGTGCCGTCGCAGCAGCTGCTGCAGGCGGCGACGGCGCAGCAGCTACTGCAGGCGGGGACGACGCAGCCGCGGCCGGCGCGGTCTCCACCAGCGCAATGAGATCCCCCTGCGACACACGTCCGCCGCGGCTCACCTTGAGCTCGCGCACGACGCCCGCCACCGTGGACGGAACGTCCATGGTCGCTTTTTCGGTCTCGAGGGTTATCAGCGTCGCTTCCACCGCGATGGTGTCGCCGGGAGCGACCGCGACCTCGATGATCTCGACGTCCTTGAAGTCGCCGATGTCGGGAACGCGGATCTCGATCAGGCTCGCCATGGCACCGCCGTCAGGTCGTCACGGGATTCGGCTTGTCGGGATCGATGCCGAAGCGCGCGATCGCGCTCGTCACCGTCGCGACGTCGAGCATGCCGTCGTCGGCAAGCGCCTTGAGCGCCGCGAGCGCGATCCAGCGGTGGTCGACCTCGAAGTGGCCGCGCAGCGCGGCCCGCGCGTCGCTGCGGCCGAATCCGTCGGTGCCGAGCACGTGGAAACGCCCGGGCACCCACTGGCGCACCTGGTCGGCAACCGTGCGCATGTAGTCCGTCGCCGCGACGAAGGGGCCGACTCGACCCGCCAGGCACTGCTCGACATAGGGCACGCGGCGCGGCTCATCGGGGTGCAGCAGGCTCCAGCGTTCCGCATCGATTGCCTCCCGCCGGAGCTCGGAGTAGCTCGTGACGCTGAACACGTCCGCGGGCACGCCGAACTCGCGCTCGAGGAGTTCCGCAGCGGCGATGACCTCGCGAAGGATCGTGCCCGAACCGAGCAGGTTTGCGCGGACCTTGCCGCGTCCGCCCTCGCTCAGCCGGTAGATGCCCTTCAGGATCCCCTGCTCCACGCCCGCCGGCATCCCCGGCTGCGCGTAGTTCTCGTTCATGCAGGTGACGTAGTAGAAGATGCTTTCCTGCTCGGCATACATGCGCCGCAGGCCGTCCTGGACGATCACCGCGAGCTCGTAGGCATAGGCCGGGTCATAGGCGACGCAGTTCGGCACCGTGGTGGCCACGAGCTGGCTGTGGCCGTCCTGGTGCTGCAGGCCCTCGCCGGCCAGCGTCGTTCGCCCCGCGGTGCCGCCGATCAGGAAGCCGCGCGACTGCATGTCGCCGCCGGCCCAGATGAAGTCGCCCACGCGCTGGAAGCCGAACATCGAATAGAAGATGTAGAAAGGCACCATCGCCACGCCGTGGTTCGAGTACGCCGTGCCCGCAGCGATCCAGCTGCACAGCGCTCCACCCTCGTTGATGCCCTCCTCCAGGATCTGGCCCTTCTTGTCCTCGCGGTAGTAGAGCAGCTGGTCGGCGTCCTGCGGCGTGTAGAGCTGTCCCATCGAGGAGTAGATGCCGATCTGCCGGAACATGCCTTCCATGCCGAAGGTGCGGGCCTCGTCCGGCACGATCGGCACGACATGCCGGCCGATCCCCTTGTCCTTCACCAGGATGCCGAGGATTCGCACCAGCGCCATTGTGGTGGAGATCTCGCGGTCCCCGGTGGACTCGAGCAGCGAGGCGAACGCCTCGAGCGGCGGCACCTCGAGCTTCGGTGCCTCGTGACGGCGCTGCGGCAGGAAGCCCCCGAGCGCACGACGGCGTCCCTGCAGATACTTGATCTCTTCGCTGTCCTCCGCGGGCCGGAAATACGGCACGCTCGCGATGTGATCGTCGGACACCGGAATGTTGAACCGGTCGCGGAACTCCTTGAGCGCCTCGTCGTCGAGCTTCTTCTGCTGGTGGGTGATGTTGAGGCCCTCGCCGGCCTTGCCCATGCCGTAGCCCTTGATGGTCTTCGCGAGGATCACGGTGGGCTGGCCCTTGTGCTCCACGGCCGCGCGGTAGGCGTTGAAGACCTTGTGCGGGTCGTGACCACCACGGTTCAGCCGCCAGATGTCGTCGTCCGACATGTTGGCGACCATCTCCTTCAACTCCGCGTACTTGCCGAAGAAATGCTCGCGCGTGTAGGCGCCGCCCTTGGCCTTGAAATTCTGGTACTCGCCGTCCACGCACTCCATCATCAGCTTGCGCAGCAGGCCGCGCGAATCACGCGCGAGCAGCGGGTCCCAGCGCGAGCCCCACAGCAGCTTGATGACGTTCCAGCCGGCGCCGAGGAATGCGGCCTCGAGTTCCTGGATGATCTTGCCGTTGCCGCGCACGGGCCCGTCGAGGCGCTGCAGGTTGCAGTTGACGACGAATACGAGGTTGTCGAGCTTCTCGCGTACCGGCATGGTGATCGCGCCGAGCGACTCGGGCTCGTCCATCTCGCCGTCGCCGAGGAAGCACCAGACCTTACGGTCGCTGACCGGCACGATTCCGCGGTGCTCGAGGTAGCGCGTGAAGCGTGCCTGGTAGATCGCCATCATCGGCCCGAGGCCCATGGACACCGTCGGGAACTGCCAGAAGTCGGGCATCAGCCAGGGGTGCGGGTACGACGAGAGCCCGCCGCCGCCGACTTCCTCGCGGAAGCGCCGCAGGTGCTCCTCGGTCAGCCGTCCCTCGAGGAAGGCGCGAGCGTAGATGCCCGGCGAGGAGTGTCCCTGGATGAACACCATGTCGCCCGGATGCTGGTCGCCCGGCGCACGCCAGAAATGATTGAAGCCAACTTCGTAGAGCGTGGCGGCCGAGGCGTAGCTCGCGATGTGGCCGCCGTACTCGGAACTCTGGCGGTTGGCCTGCACGACCATCGCCATGGCGTTCCAGCGGATATAGGCCTTGATGCGCTTCTCGAGCGCCCGGTCGCCGGGATACTCCTGCTCCTGGTTGGTCGAGATCGTGTTGACGTAGGCGGTGTTCGGGCGGAACGGCAGGTAGGCACCGGAACGGCGCGTGTAATCGATCAGGCGCTCGAGCAGGTAATGCGCCCGCTCTGCGCCATGCGCGCGCAGCACCGAGTCGATGGACTCGAGCCACTCGCGCGTTTCTTCCGGGTCGGCATCCTCGATCTTCGAAGCTTCGAACATGTGCGGGCCCGATTGTTATTGGGTCGTAATGAATTGACCTGCATGCCCTGCTAGCATGCGGACGCGCAATGATCCGCGCTGCCCCGGAGGGGGTCAAGGCGACACCGCATGCAGATCCTGCCACCGGAAACAAGGCTCGCCGTTCGCCGGCGACCCGCCGCGCTGAGCGAGGCCGTCCTCGATCGGGCGGATGCTGCGGCATTCGTCATCGCAGATCACGACCCCGCGAAGGCGCTGGCCGGTCTGCCGTACGCCGCGCTCTGGAAAGCTCTTCACCGCAGCGCCCGGCGCCGCGGCAAGTCGCCGCTGCTCGTGACGCGGCTGCCCAATGCGCGACACACGATCGCCGCGGTCGGCTTCCTTCCGCGCGGTGCGTCTGCCTACCTGCGGCTCGAACTGGCCGGCCGACTGATGCGCGAGCTGCTCCAGCCCGGCGTGATTTCGATGCAGTGTCACGCGGCCGGCTTCGAGGACGCCGAAGCGCCGGATGTCGTCGAGGCACTGGCGAGTGCGGCGCTCGCCGCCGCGGCGCCGATGCCGCAGCGCAAGTCCAGGCCGGTGCCGCCGCCTGAGCTCAAGTCGATCGACGCCCATGGGGCACGGGCCGGCGATCTGGAGTCTGCTGTCGGGAGCGCAGCGGGAAATCACCTCGCGCGCTGGCTCGCCGCCCTGCCGCCGAACGAGCTCGACTGCGTTACCTACCGGCGCGCACTCGCAACCCTTGCACGCCGCGAGGGCTGGACGTTCCGCTTCTACGACGAGCGCGCGCTGACACGACTCGGCGCAGGTGCGTTCCTCGCAGTGAGCCGCGCCAATGCGCACCGCGGCGCGGGCATCGTGCGGCTCGGGTACCGTCCGCGTGGCCGGCGCGCGCGACACCGCGTCGGGCTCGTCGGCAAGGGCATCTGCTTCGATACCGGCGGCATCAACATCAAGTCGCACAAAGGCATGTACCAGATGCACGGCGACATGCAGGGCAGCGCGGTGGCGGTCGGCACCCTGCTCGCGCTTTCGCGTCGCCGCGTGCCGCTCGAGATCGACTGCTGGCTCGCGCTCACCGAGAACGAGATCGGTCCGCGCGCCTACCGGCCGCAGGAGATCGTGCGAGCGATGAACGGCGTGACCATCCAGGTCGTGCACAGCGACGCCGAGGGCCGCATGGTGCTCGCCGATGCGCTGGCGCTGGCGGCACGCGAGAAGCCCGGCCTGCTGATGGATTTCGCCACTCTCACCGGCGCCTGCGTGAATGCACTCACCGAGCGCTACAGCGGCGCCTTCACGACCCATGACGCACTCGCCTCGGCTGTGGTGGAAGCGGGTCGTGCCAGCGGCGAGCGCATCTGGTGCTTCCCGATGGACGAGGACTTCGACGCCGAGCTCGACAGCCCCATGGCCGACGTCATGCAATGCACCCTGGATTCCAAGGGCGACCACATCCTGGCGGCGCGCTTCCTGAGCCGCTTCGTGCCGTCCTCGGTTCCCTGGGTCCACATCGATCTCTCCTCGAGCGAGCGCAAGGGAGGGCTGGCGCACGTGCCCACCGAGTTCACGGGCTTCGGTGTTCGCATGGCGGCCACGCTGCTCGGCGAGGACGACCTGTTCGGTCGGCTGGAGAAGCCGGCTTGACGAAGCTGCGACTGCGTCGCCCCGACGACTGGCACCTGCACCTGCGCGACGGCGCGCAGATGGCGGCGGTGCTGCCATTCACGGCTGCGCGCTTCGCGCGCGCACTGGTGATGCCGAACCTCAAGCCGCCGATGACGACGACCGCGGCACTCGCGGAGTACCGCTCGCGCATCCTCGCGGCCCTGCCGGCGGGCACGGCCTTCGAACCGCTCATGACGCTGTACCTCACCGACAGCACGCCGCCGGAGGAGATCCGGCGCGCCCGGGCGAGCGGCTTCGTGGTTGGCGCCAAGCTGTATCCTGCCGGCGCGACCACGCATTCCGATGCGGGCGTGACCTCGATCGACAGGATCTGGGGAGCGCTCGAGGCGATGGCCGAGGCCGGTCTTGTCCTGCAGGTGCACGGCGAAGTGACCGCGGGCGACGTGGACGTGTTCGACCGCGAGCAAGCCTTCATCGATCGCGTCCTGTCACGCGTGGTCACGCGCGTCCCTGCGCTCAAGGTGGTTTTCGAGCACGTCACCACTGCGCAAGCCGTGGAGTTCGTTCGCAGCGCGCGCGCCGGGGTCGCTGCGACCCTGACGCCGCAGCACCTGCTCATGAACCGCAACGCGATGTTCGAGGGCGGCCTGCGGCCGCACGCCTATTGCCTGCCGGTGCTCAAGCGCGAGCGCGACCGCGAGGCGCTGGTGGAGGCGGCGACCGGCGGCGACCCGCGCTTCTTCCTCGGCACCGACAGCGCGCCTCATGCCCGTCACACCAAGGAAGCGGCCTGCGGATGCGCGGGCATCTTCTCGGCGCACGCCGGCATAGAGTTGTATGCCGAGGTCTTCGAATCGGCCGGCCACCTCGATCGCCTCGAGGCATTCGCCTCCGAGCATGGTGCCGACTTCTACGGGCGGCCACGAAACTCCGGGCAGATCACGCTCGAGCAGCGCCCCTGGGAGGTACCCGCCAACTACCCGTTCGGTGCCGACGAGCTGGTCCCGCTGCGCTCCGGCGCCACCGTCGGCTGGCGACTCGTGGCAGAGTGAGTGCTGTGGAACCGCCCCGCATTGCCGATCGCTTCCGGGGTTTCCTTCCCGTGGCCGTCGACGTGGAAACCGGCGGATTCAATGCCGCAACCGATGCCCTGCTCGAGCTTGCAGCCGTGGTGATCGAGATGGCTCCCGGCGGCGAGCTGCGCCCGGGAGCCAACTTCCGCTACCACGTCCAGCCGTTCCACGGCTCGCGCATCGACCCCGCGTCCCTCGCCGTGAACGGCATCGACCCGCATCACCCCCTGCGGCCCGCGATGCCCGAGAAAGAGGCGCTGACTCAGCTGTTCCGGGAGGTACGCAAGGCGGTGCGCGACGCAGGTTGCACCCGCGCGATCCTCGTGGGCCACAACGCGTCCTTCGATCTCGGCTTCCTGAATGCGGCGGCCGCGCGCACCGACATCAAGCGCAACCCTTTCCACCCGTTTTCGAGCTTCGACACGGCGACGCTCGGCGGCGTGGCGCTCGGGCAGACGGTGCTTTCGCGGGCAGTGACGGCGGCGGGACTCGCCTGGGATCCGGCGGGCGCGCATTCGGCGATCTACGATGCCGAGCGCACGGGCGCGCTGTTCTGCACGATCTGCAATCGCTTCCGCTTCATGTACGAGGAAGCGATTGAGCGCGCGCCCGAACTCGCGGCACCCGACGGGGAGCCGTTCGCGGAGGAATGAGCGGAGAGCCGCGGGTCGCCGTCGGCGCGGCGCTCCGCCTGCCCTCAGCGCGCCGCGGCTGCGCCTGCCTCGGTGAGCAGCTGCTGCAGCTCGCCCTTCTGGTACATGTCGGTGAGGATGTCGGACCCGCCGACCAGCTCGCCGTTGACGTAGAGCTGTGGATAGGTTGGCCAGTTCGAGTAGCGCTTCAGTGCCTCGCGCAGCTCCGGCTCCTCGAAGATGTTGACGAATGCGAAGCTCGCGCCGCAGGCCTCCAGAGTGCGCACGGCCGAGGCCGAGAAGCCGCACTGCGGGAAGTCGGGCGTGCCCTTCATGTAGAGCACGACCGGATTCGACTTGAGCTGTTCCTGAATTCGCTGAGTGACGTCCACGACCTTAACTCCCGGCTGCGACGCTGGCAGCCACAGATTCCTGCCGCTCGGCGGCACGCAACAATTCGAGCCGCGCGACGACGGCCCACTGTTCCTCGGGGCCCATGCGACCCCAGCGCGCGATCTCCGACACTGTGCGCCGGCAGCCCCGGCAGCAATCGAACTCGTCGAGCACGCACACCTTGATGCAGGGGGAAGCCGGTCCTGGTCTCGCCAACATTCGCCGTTACCACTGGCATCAAGTCGGGCTAGATTATGCGGATGCCCTTCCTGATCTTCAAACCGGGCGCAATTCCCGGGCCATAGGCTTCGAGGGACTGCCATGACGCAGCAGCACGGAACCGCACCGCGCACCACGGCCGAGCTCTCGCCCCCGCCCGACCTCGCCGAGCAGGTGGCGCGAGCACTCGCCGAGGACGTGGGCGCGGGGGATCTCACCGCGGCACTGGTTCCGGCCGGGCGCCGGGGTCGCGCGACGGTCATCACGCGTGAGGCAGCCGTGCTTTGCGGGCGACCCTGGGTCGACGAAGTGTTCCGCCAGCTCGACCCGCGCGTGAGCGTCGAATGGGAAGTCCGGGAAGGTGCGGACATCGCGCCCTCCCAAAGGCTGTTCCGCGTGGCGGGCCCGGCACGCTCGCTGCTCACCGGCGAGCGGACGGCGCTCAATTTCCTGCAGACGCTGTCGGGCACGGCGACGACTACGCGTCGCTGGGTCGAAGTCGTCGCCGGGCTGCCGTGCCGGGTGCTGGACACGCGCAAGACGCTGCCGGGGCTGCGCCTGGCGCAGAAATACGCGGTGCGCTGCGGCGGCGGCGGCAACCACCGCAAGGGTCTCTACGACGGAATCCTCGTCAAGGAGAACCACATCATGGCCGCCGGCTCGATCGCCGAGGCCGTGGCCGCAGCGCGAACTGCCGGCACCGGTGTGCCCGTCGAGGTCGAAGTGGAGACGCTGGACGAGCTGCGCGAGGCCCTCGACGCCGGCGCCGACATGGCCCTGCTGGATGAGTTCAGCCTGGAGCAGCTGCGCGCCGCGGTGGCGCTCAACCGCGCGCATGCACGCGGACCGATGAAGCTCGAGGCTTCCGGAAACGTCACGCTCGAGACCCTGCGACCGATCGCCGAAACCGGCGTGGACTTCGTCTCGATCGGGTCGCTCACCAAGCACCTGCGGGCGATCGACCTGTCGATGCGCTTCGAGTTCGACGCGCCGGGCTGA